>Ga0172376_10001710_pt1 | contig 27644 bp, 21 predicted proteins | sample Lak35m_FD_121114 | JGI IMG/M metagenome (GOLD analysis project Ga0172376, IMG submission 121114) | Freshwater microbial communities from Kabuno Bay, South-Kivu, Congo - kab_092012_35m | ecosystem: Environmental > Aquatic > Freshwater > Lake | place: Democratic Republic of the Congo: South-Kivu...
ATTCAATGAAGCGTCTCAGCATCCGAAACGGGTCTGCTTCATCGGCGTCGAGAACGCCAGCTCGGAAGAACTGGGCGACTTCAAGGAACAGATCTACGAAATCATCGACGCGCGGGTCGTTGAGTCACAGGCTTTTGAACCGATCAGCCGGCGGTATGTGGAGGTCGGCCTGCGCGACAGTCGTCTGCGACCGGACGAACTCTTCAAGCCGTCCAATCAGCGGTTGTTTGAAGAAGTCATGGAGCGGCAGGGTCAGCCGATCGACTACCTGCTGTTCGCGAAGGTCACATCCGGAACGACGCGCAGCAACGGCAACGACTATCAGCGCGACTATCTGCTCACGCTGGAAATGATCAATCTCGATACCGGCGTGCCGGTGAAGACGCAGGAGAAGATCCGCAAGGGCTATCACAAGTCCGTGCTGGGCCGCGTCAAGCACTATTGATCACGGGCGCGATCGTGGCCGTCCGGTCCGCACAGGGAATCTGCGATGAGCATCTCCGCCAGGCACACATTCCGATGCCTCACGGCCGTCTGGCTGTGTGCCGGTCTGCTGCTGCTGGCGGGATGTTCCACGCACGCGGACCGTCTGCGGCAGATCCGCACGGCTTACTACAGCGGTGATCTGGACCGCGCGACGGCACTGATCGGCAAGGAGACAAAGAAGCGGAAAGGCGAAGGTGGAGTGCTGCAACTGGAACAGGCGATGGTCGATCTCGCCCTGGGCCGGCCCGCCGAAGCCGAACGCACGCTGCGCATCGTGCGTGACCGCTTCGATGATCTGGAGCAGAAGGATCTGGGCGAAGCCTTCCTGTCGACGCTCAGCGACGACACGAAGCGGGCCTACTCCGGCGAAGACTACGAGAAGATTCTGATCCGCTGCTTTCTCGCGCTGTCGAACCTCATGCACGACGGATCGGACGCCGGGGCGTATGCGCTGCAGGTCGGCGACAAGCAGCGGCAGATCATGAATGCCGGCGCCGATCCAGCGGGAACCAATCCCAAGCTGAGCTACCGGCGAGTCGCCTTCGGGGCGTATCTGCACGCCGCGCTGCAGGAAGGAACGCATCTCAACTACGACGAAGCGGCGCGGTCGATTCAACTGGTCGCCAACTGGGAACCGGACTTCGCTCCGGCCCGGCGCGACCTGGAACGACTCACCAGCGGCCGGCATTCAGAACCGGGACACGGAGTGCTGTATGTCATCACGCTGGTCGGACGCGGACCGTTCAAGGAAGAACGCGCGGAGCCGGCATCGTCCGCCGCGCTGCTGATCGCGGATCGCATTCTGTCCGTGACGGGCAAACATTCACTCCCGCCGACCATCGCGCCGGTGAAGATTCCCGTCATCATCCGCAGCCGGAATCCCGCGGATTCGGTTGTAGTCGAAGCCGATGACCGAAAGCTGGGCCAGACCGAAACCATCACCGACATCAGTCGTATGGCCGTGGAACAGCATGAAGCCGTGATGCCGCAGATCATGGCCCGCGCGGTCGTGCGGCGCGTCGTCAAGAAAGGTTCCGTTTACGCGGCCAAGGAAGCGGCAAAGGTCAGCCATCCTGCTGCGGAGATGGCGCTCGACCTGGCCGGCGTGGCGTGGGAAGCGACCGAAGCGGCGGATACGCGCTGCTGGGGCCTGCTGCCGGATCGCATTCAAGTGCTGCGCGTGGAACTGCCGGCCGGCACTCACAAGCTGCGCCTGACTCCGGCCAGCGGCAATCGTCCGGCTGGTGAAACGGCTCACGAAACCGTGACCATCGAAGACGGCCGTAACACTTTCATCATGGCCACCTTTCCCGATACGAAGCTCGTCGGTCAGGTTCTCAGTCACACACCGTGACACCTGACCGCGGCCTTCGAGGGAGAGGAACATGCCATTCATCCGCCGGCTCATTGCTGCTGTTCTGCTGATTCCCGTGATGCCGGGACTTGTTTCTCTTCTGCCGGCGCAGGCTCCGCAGCCGCGTCCGAACATCGTCTTCATCGTGTCCGACGATCAGCGACCGGACACCGTGCATGCGCTGGGCAACTCTCTGATCCGCACGCCAGTCCTGGACCGTCTGGTGGAACGCGGAACAACATTCCCGCGCGCGATTGCGGCGTATCCGATCTGTCATGTCAGCCGCGCGGAAATCCTGACGGGCTGTTCCGCTTTTCGAGCGTATCGCCACTATCCAACCGGGCCGATCGATCCGGATCTGGCGACGCTGGCCGGTACGTTTCAAAACGCGGGCTATACCACCTGCTACACCGGCAAGTGGCACAATGACGGCCATCCAAAGCAGCGCGGCTACTCGCTGACCAGCGGTCTGTTTTCGAGCGGCAGCGGCGGACAGCCCCTGACTCATGCGGAAGATTCGCAGGGGCAGACCGTCACCGGTTATGTCGGCTGGACATTCAAGACCGATGACGGAGAGATCCGGCTCGATCGCGGTATCGGGTTGACTCCGCGGACCAGCGAACACATCGCCGACGGAGCGATCGAATTCATTCAGCGTTCGCAGGACCGGCCGTTTCTGCTGCACGTCAATTTCGCCGCGCCGCACGATCCGCGCATTCAGCCGCCGGGCGACCGGCATCGTTATGACCCGACCGCACTGCCGCTGCCCGGCAACTTCGCGCCGCAGCATCCCTTCGATCACGGGAATCTCCACGGCCGCGACGAAGTCCTGCTGCAGAAGCCGCTGGAACCGGATCGGCTCCGGCGCGAACTGGCCTGCTACTACGCGGTGATCTCGCACATGGATGAGCAGATCGGGCGGATCATCTCCGTGCTGGAAGAGCGGAACCTGATCGAGAACACGCTGATCGTATTCACCAGCGATCAGGGACTGGCGCTGGGCAGTCACGGCCTGACCGGCAAGCAGAACATGTATGAGCACACCATTGGAGTGCCGCTGATCATGGCCGGTCCGCATGTGCCGCGCGGAAGGAAAGTGGATGCTTCCTGTTACCTGCGCGATCTGTTCCCGACGTTCTGCGAACTGACCGGCATCGCGATTCCATCGACAGTACAGGGACGCAGTCTGCATCCGCTGCTGCGCGGAGACGTTGAGCGGCTTTATCCCTTCGTGACGGCATACTTCACCGACACGCAGCGCATGATCCGCGACGATCGCTGGAAGCTGATCGTCTATCCGACGGCCGGCCGGCAGCAGTTATTCGATCTGCGGACTGATCCGCTGGAGCGGCATGACCTGTCCGCATCGCTCGATCAGCAGGCTCGTATCCAGACGATGAAAGATGAACTGAGCGGCTGGCTGCGCGCGGCTGGTTCACAGTCGCGGAGCAACTGAGCGATACCTCTCGCAGTCATCAATGAGACGTTGAAAAGCTCGCAGCGCCGGCAGGTGTATTCAGCGTCCTGAACACACTGACTGGCGCTGCGTGCCGGCATGAAGTATCTCGCAATTGCCGAAGCGTCCTGAAATTACCCGCGCACCGTATCTGTCGTCGTCCTGCTCCGGCGGGGCGAGCCAGCGCACAGCTTTCCTCCGGGATCCGTACCAATCAGGATGTTCGCGAAGCGGAAATCAGAATTCGCTGACCAGTTCTCCGTCCGCTCGACCACCCAGAGCATTCCAGACGGCATCGTCTATGTTCTGACTGATAAAACGAACGGCCCCGTCGCCCAGCACAACCTGAGTTCCACCTGTGTGATGACTGCCGAAACCACCGACGGCCTTCGGATCGGACAGTTCCGCGGGGATGGCTCCCGCCGTTGTTCCACTGCGAAGAGCGGGCATGTTATTGGGCAGACTGCCTGTGTTGCGAAGTGTGGCGCGCGTGCCCGACATCCAGTGCAGATCGTCGCCGATATCCAGCTTCTCACCGAGGAAGATGGTGTTGGTCGAGCCGTCTTCGACATCCCGGAACGCGATGGGCCGGTTCAGCACGAAGACGCCGTTGTTATCGACATCGATCGGAGCTTCCTCGTTGTGATGGCAGCCGGCATACGAGGAAACGCTGACATTGTTGCTGCCACTCCACTGGCCCGCGTTCGGGTCGGATGGACAGACCAGAGTGCTGATCGTCAGTCTTGAAACTTCGGGCTGCTCGTAGGCGCTCTTCTTGAAGTCCACCAGTTTGTAGGCAGCCTGCTGATCGATGTACGGCAGCAGCCCGACGGTCCAGCTCATGTGATAGCCGGGCGGTTTCGATTCAATGGGACCGGTCGGATTGGATGTGCCCAGCGGCAGGGTCTCCCAGGCCATGTCGTAGTTGGTCACCGCCAGCATGAGCTGGGCGAGGTTGTTCTTACACTGCGAACGCCTTGCCGCTTCGCGGGCCTGCTGCACGGCCGGAAGCAGCAGAGCGACCAGAACGGCGATGATGGCGATGACCACCAGCAGCTCGATCAGGGTGAAACCGCGCCGCTCGCGGCGGCCGGACACCGGATGGACTCGACGCATGACAGACTCCTCAGGATGTCGTGAGTGATGAGTGAACTGGCTGGTGAAAAGGCGCGGCACTCCGCGCGAAATCGAATCAACTGCCGGCCGACGGATTCGGCAGATCGACGGCATACGTGCGCTGCAGACGGACTCGCGGCGGCCCTTCCGGAGGCGACAACACAGTCACGCGGACCTGCCGGCGAGTGGAACGGCTTTCGTCGTTCCTGACTTCGATCGTGATGGCCGCCGCATTTGTCTGACGAAGTTCCTCGGCCGCGATGTTCCAGGTCTCGCCGCTCCAGGCCGGCTCCGTCTTCAACCGCGCGGCGGCGCGATTGAGCGCGGACTGCGCCAGCCAGTCGGCCTGCAGGCGGATCGAGCCGGCCCGCACGAGTTCGCGCTGCGTCAGCATCGCGCGAACGAGCGACGCCATCGTCAGTGAGACCAGCAGCAGCACGATCAGAAAGATGACCGTGATCAATCCGCGCCGCTCCTGACCGGTCCATGCTGTCGGCCAATCCGAGTGAGGCTTCGTCCTTTGTCGTTTCATGGCTGAGCCTCCGGCGTTTCAAAGCGATGATCGAAACCAACGAGCGCCGCGGTGATCACTTCCGGCAGGTTCCCGTCGCCTCCTGGAGAAACGGGAGCAACGGTCAGCTCCGCCACAGACAGTGTTCCCGGTTGAGCGGCCGGTCGAATGGCCAGGCGAAACTGCGCGTCATCGAACCGGTATGATTCGCCCGGCCGGGTCTGCGGATCGCCGCTGGCGGCTTCATTGAGCACAACGCGACGGATGGCCCCGGCTTCCGTCAGCCAGGCAATGCGGCTGGAGCCGGTCTCCAGAGTCAGTTGAGGCTGAGGATCGTTCGTGAGAACGACTGTCCTCGCAGCGTGAACGTCCAGCCGGAAGTCGCGGGCCACGCGCTGCCAGGCATGCGTTGCCGCCAGATGGCGAACCATGCCCGCTTCCACCCGGTACAGCCGGATGATGAACGTCGCGGCCAGAGTGGTCATGACCGAGACGACGGCCATGACGGCCACAAGTTGAATGAGCGACGTGCCACGACGGTTCAGTCCTGGGACTCGCTGAAATGTGAGGTAGCTCTGCATGATCGGTTTCACTTCGTCAACCAGGCGGTCAGTCGCACGGGGGGATGAGTCACGCCGCTTTCGTTCTGCCAGCTCAGCGCCAGAGTCACTCGCCGCAGCGAGTCGGCTTCCTCGACATCGGCCGTGACAGTGGCATCGGGCAGCGAGTGGCCGGCCACCGCGGACAGCTTCAGGGCGGCGATCTTTTCTTCGGTGACTTCGCCGGCCGGCAGTGCGGCTGTCTGTTCCATGAGTGCCGCGAGTTCCGCAGTGGCGATCCGATGCTGCTCATTCATCCGCGCCGAACGCTGAATGGCGCGGAGCATCGGCACGACCACCGACAGAGCCACTCCGAACAGAATGGCGCAGATCGTCATTTCAATCAGTGTCACACCGCGCCGGCGACCCGGCCTTCGAGATCGGTGTGTCGAGAAGCGATGCGGAGTCTTCATCGGAAATTCCATCGCGAGAGCGCTGTCAGAAGAGACGCGGATCAGGGCCGGCCACGAACGGGAAGGCCGGGTTCCTGCATCCAGAGTTCATCCACAAGTTGCGGCAGCGGCAGGAACATGGCGACGCAGATAAAGCCCACGACCAGCGCCATACCGACCACAACAGCCGGTTCCACGAAGTACAGCGCGGCCTTCAGACGGTAACGCAGTGTTTGATGCCGTGTGGCGGCCAGCGTCCGCAGCGTCCACGGAAGATTGCCGACCCGCCGGGCGGCACCGATCAGCCCCAGATCCTGAGCCGACAGAAAACCGCGGCGATGCAGCACATCCCAGCAGTCGTTACCCGCTTCGACATCCCGCGCGGACCGGTCCAGCGCCATCGCAATGGACTCGCGATGATGCGTCCCCGCCAGGGCTTTCAATCCCGCGGCCAGCGACTGTCCGCGTTCGATGATCCGGGCCAGATGCCGCATCACCAGCGGTCCCTCAAACGTCGGATAGAATGCGCGGAGCGATTTGAACCGGACGCTGCGCCAGTCGAGTTCCCCGGCCACGAGCGCGAACACCATGCAGCCGACGACCGCCGGAATCGCCAGAGGCGCGAGCTGCCCGACCGTGTCGCTGACGTTGATCAGCGTGATGGTCATATCCGGCAGCGATGCGTCGAAGCCCTCGAAGATCTTCTTGTACTTGGGCACGATCCAGTAGCAGAGAAAGCCGGTGATCATGCAGGCTGCCGAGACCAGGATGCAGAGATACGCCGCGGCTCCGGACAGGTTCTGCGGAGCCGTGCGGTCCTTGATCCACTGCCGGTGCAGCGCGGTGACTTCCGATAGAGCCTGCCCCGGTTGACCGGACTGATCCGCGGCGATGATCTCCACTCGAACAAAATGCGGCAGCAGGTCCGGTACTTTCCGCAGGGCCGTTCCCAGCGAATGTCCTGCCCGCAGCAAGCCGCTGAGCCGTTTGAGATCCCGGGCGTAACGGCCCGACCAGGCCAGCGCCAGCGTATCCACATCGCTGGCGAGATCGCGGCCATGCCGCACCGCCAGAGTCAGCACGCTCAGCAGATGCTGTTCGCGGTTCCGCCGGTTGTGCCAGACAACGACAGACACCGTCAGAAACACAACCAGGGCCAGCAGCAGGCCGAACACAAACAGCGACAGCACGAGGGTCAGCATCGCCAGACCGAACCAGCACCAGCCGAGAATGCGACTCACATCCGAGGTGCTCTGCATGCGCATCACGAGCTGCGGCTGCTGCACGTCGTCGTCGATTCCACGAACCTGCGCCGCCAGGCGATAAATGATGATGCTGGAGAGCAGCACCAGAATCCCGAAGAAGCCGATCGCTCCGCCAGCCATGAGCTGCTCAAAATCCGGGACCACCTGCTGGAGCGCGGCAATCACGATGACCACTCCCACGCTCAGCCAGATCAGTCCCAGCCCGATCACCATCAGCCCGCGCAGGCTGATCTGCCGCGCGACGCGCCGGTTCGTGGCGCCGGTGACTCCCGCCGCCAGGCTGGAGGCCGACCATTGCAGCAGGCAGACCAGGCCGGGGTTCAGGGCGATCAGAAGGGCCATCAGCAGATAAATGCTGAATTCAACCATGTCGGCAGTTCCTGCGAAGCAGAGGCGTTAACTCAGGTCATTCAGCAGCTTGATCAGCGGCATGAACAGGGCGATGACCAGCAGACCGGTCGAACAGCCGATGAAGAGCACGGCCGCATGCGGCAGCACGGCCGCCAGCGAACGCGAATACGAATCCGTCTGCATCGCGAACAGTTCGCTGGATACGCGGAGCGACTGTGTCAGCACATCATCATCTGAATCCCAGCCGGTGACGCGCCGCAGTTCGAGCGGCAGTTGCGGCACTTCACTGAAGATGCGCGGGAACAGCAGCCCCGCTTCCACGCGCCCGGCCGCCGCGCGCAGACCTTCTTTCAGATTCGGATCGCGCAGGCTGTCGGCCGTCAGGCGCAGCGCCTGCGGCATCGGCAGACGATGGCTGACAAACATGGCCAGCAGCTCGCACAGCTCGGTCAACCCCACCAGCTTGATCGTCCGACCGAAGATGGGAATGGAGTAAACCATCCGTCGCAGTCCCGCTCCCCCAAGGAAAAGTCGCAGACCCCACCGCAACAGGAAGGCTCCACCCGGTATGGCCACCAACGTAATCCGCCACTGCTCGACAATCTGGACCAGCAGGTCCGACAGGTCGATGATCATGATCGTCAGCAACGGCAACTCGGTCCCGAATCCTTCGAAGATGTCTTTCATCTGCGGCACGATCGAAAGGCCGAATCCGCCCAGCACCGTAATACCCAGCGTGATGAGCACAACCGGGTACATCAGCGTCTGCGCCATGCGGTTCCGCAGCTCAGTCCGCAAACGCGAAAAGCGGACATGCTGCTCCAGACAGCCTTCCAGACGGCCGCTCTTTGCTCCGGCTCGCAACACGGTTTCCATCCATGCGGGAAGCTCATCGTCGATGGCTTCCACCGCGCGATCCAGCGATGCGCCGGCCGCGACCTGGTCGCTCAGCATCAACAGCACGCGCTGGTGACGCCGATCAGAAGTTTCTTCCGCCAGCGTTCGCAGACCGACCGGCAGCGGCAGGCCCTGATGAACCATCCGGCCCAGTTGCCCGAAAGCTTCCTGCTGTTCGTCAGCCATCAGGATTGAGAATGCGGGAGCCTGCGGTTCATTCGGCTCACTGAGAGTTGATGGCCGATCTTCGAAGTCCCGTGAGGCTGCCGCCCGGTGCGCCGGGGAGTCGCCGTCGATCAGATCTTCGGCTTCGATCCGCAGCACTCGCAGACCGCGCGCCCGCAGTTGATCCCGCGCCGCCGCTTCGTCATCGGCTTCCACGCGGCCGGACTGCGGTTCGCCTTCGGCATCTGTGGCGGTGAAGTAATACTGAGGCATGATCCACCCTGTGACGATGACACTTCGCGTTCAACAATTCCGCAGCCACCAGCAGTTCAGCCCGTCGGATCAACGGCCAGACGCGAGTACAACTCGATCGTGGGACCGAACAGGGCCAGCGAGTACAGAAACGTCACAGTCCCTCCGACACCCAGCGTCAGAAGCAGCGGCAGCATGACGCGCAGATATTCCGACTGCCGCACGGCCCGGCTGGCATAGACATCGCCGGCCAGTGCCAGCGATTCGCTCAGCCGCCCCTGTTCCGAGCCGGTCTTGATGAGCCACCGCAGAAAGCGGCCCAGCCCGGTGGAACGATCGGCCACACCCGCCAGCGACTGTCCCGAGCGCACGGCTTCCGCCAGCGAACCGGCGGATTGAATGAGACGCGTGTGTCCGGTGGCGTGTGCCGCCAGCAGCAAAGCCTCAGGCAGAGTCACCTGATGCTGTAACAGCAGGGCCATCAGACGCGCGAAGATCGCCTGGCAGTAGTTCTCGACAATCCACGGAAACCAGACCAGTCCCGCGCTGCGGGAGGCGAACAGCCGGCCGCCGGGACCGTGAAGCCGCCGATTGCCGGCCAGCCTCAAAGCCAGGACCAGCACGAGCAGCACCAGGGGAACTCCGATGCTCCACTGCGGGAGAGTGCGATGCATCGCGGACAACAGATTGATGGCAAACCCCGGCTCCAGTCGCAGGCTGATCCAGGTGGCCTGGTACTCGGGCACGACATGCCACACAAAGGCCGTCAGCAGCAGCCACGCGATGACCGCCACCATCACGGGATAGATCAGAGCCAGCCTGACCTGCCGATGCATTTCATGGAGCGAACGCGCCACCGAGGACAATGCTTCCAGAGCTTCCGGCAGTCGCCCGGCGCGCTGCCCGGCTTCGATGACGGCGCGATAAACCGCCGGCACATGATCGCCCTCCTGATCGAGCGCCTGAGCCAGACTGACGCCGGTCGTCATCCGCTCGCCCAGCCGCTCCGAGATGCGCCCCAGTTCGCCGGGAATGGTTCTCCCTGCTTCGCGCAGACCCAGCTCCAGAGGAATTCCGGTCCGGATCAGCGCGGCGATCTGATCGTTGAGCGCGATCAGCTCCTCCAGTCCCGCCCGCCCCGCTCTGCTGGAAGTCATGTCTCGTCCCCGCTCAGTCAGTCACGTTCGCCTGTTTCCACGCCCGTCTGTTTCAAGTCTGCCAGCCGAAGACGCGCCGGACTTCCGCCGGACTGGTCTGACCGGACTCAATAGCCAGCAGCGCCTGCTGCCAGCGCGTCTTCATCCCCGCCCGCACGGCCAGCGCTTCGATCGTGGCCGCATCGTCGCGGGACAGAATGGCCCGCCCCAGTTCGTCGGTCGAAGGCTTGAGAAACTCCGTCAACAGCAGCCGTCCGCGATATCCCGTGGTCCGGCATTCCGGACATCCCGCCGGCTGTCGCGCCTCAGTGACCGGCAAGCCCAGCCGACCGGTGTCCTCCGCGACCGGACTCGAACACGAACACAAACGACGCACCAGTCGCTGAGCGAGCAGGCCCTGCAGCCCGGTCCGCAGCAGATACGGTTCGATCCCCATTTCCGACAGCCGGCAGATCGCTCCCGCCGCACTGCCCGCATGAAAAGTTGTCAGCACGAGATGTCCCGTCAGAGCCGCCTGAAACACGGTCTCGGCCGTCTTTCGATCGCGGATCTCCCCGACCAGAATCACTTCCGGATCCTGCCGCATCAGCGACCGCAGTCCGGTGGCGTAATCAAATCCCGCCACCGCGTTGATCTGTGACTGAGCCACTCCCGGCACCACAGCTTCAATCGGGTCTTCCAGACTGACAAGACTCCGTACGGCCCCGGATTTGTCTGTGAGTTCCCGCAGACAGGCATAAATGGTCGTGGTCTTGCCGCTGCCGGCCGGTCCGCACACCACCAGCAGTCCGGAGCTTTCCTGCAGCGTCGCGCGCAGGCCGTCCGCCGTTTCAGCAGGCAGGCCCAGATCATCCAGCCAGCGGTAAGTTCCCGATCCGACAAACAACCGCACCACGGCCTTTTCCCCGTACAGAGTGGGGAACGTGCTGAGCCGCATTTCCACATCGGACCGCGCGCCGGGAGAATGCGGATCCGGCCAGCGGAGGCGGCCTTCCTGCGGAACTTCCGTGCGATAGGTCAGCAGTTCGGCCAGCACTTTCAGCCGGGCAGCCATGTTCGGAGCGATCTCCGGATCGATGCGATCGACCGCATGCAGCACGCCGTCAATCCGCCAGTTCATGACCAGGCCTGCGGCGTCCGGAATCAGATGGATATCGCTGACGCGATTCTCGACCGCCGTTTCGAGCAGCGCATCCACAGCTTCCACCGCCGTCGCCGCTCGCAAACCCGCGCGCTGCCGCAACGCAGAGTGATATCGGTCCGCGAGACTGCTCTTCAGGTTCCTCAGAAGTGGTCGCCTCATCCGGTCATCACGCAGCAACCCTGCGGGCCGCAGAAAAAACCTGCGTTCGGAATATCGGGAGGGCGAGGCTCCGGCCGAGCCGGGGTTACGGATCGGCCGGAGCCTCGCTCTTCCGGAAACGCCCGGTGATTTCCTTTGGCCCTTCGATGGCCGCGCTGCCGGTAGATCGGAACAGCTCCGGTTTCTGTCTGTCAAATTCGCGGATTCGCGAAGACGCACAGAGAGTGTGACCCGGAGCGGCGGACTGATACGGATCGCCGGTGAAAGCTGCGCGTTGTCCGGTTCGTCTCGCGGAGCGAGTCGACTACGTCGCTCAGTCGCTCCGCGACTGAGGATCTCATCCCGGCGCCGCGCAGATATCTTCTATGATCCGTCCGGATCACTGCAGCCCGCGGATCTGGGAGGCGTCGTCGAATTCGACTTTGTTCCGCGACGGAATGAACCGGAAGGTTCGCGCCACCACTTCCGACCGCTCGCCGAAACGGACCTTCTCGCGGGACAGCACCGAGTCCTGATTGCCGAAGGACTTGAGCTGATACAGGCCTTTGGATTCGTCGAAGGTGATCTCTTCGGCCTGAGCGAAGAACGACTGACCTTCGAGCCGGGCATTGCCGGTCGCCCGCAGTTCCATGTGCCGCCGGGCCGCGCTGCCGCCGGTATCGGGAACCAGTTCGGCCTGCAGCGTCTGACACGACATCGCGCCGCCGTCTTTCGGGAGATGATCCACATCCACGATCTCCAGCGGCTGCTCGACCGGTCCGTACACGACCTGCACCTGACCGTTGAACCGCATCTGCCGCCGGCCTTCAGAGACGTGGCCGATCATTTCGCTGGCGAAGTCGATGCGGGTGTACTCCCACGCGCTGCTGGAAGCTTTCGCGCCCTGATTGGCTCCGACAGCTCCCAGCGGCGACAGGCCGGCGCGCTTGCCCTGGCCGCGCTGCCACATGGCGACATGTCCCGGCCCGCGTCCTTCGGCCCGCCCGCTGGCCGCATCAAAACCGAACGCCGCGAACCGCGCCTTGCGCAGCTCCTTCAGGCCGGCCGGTTCCATCTCGTGACTTTCGATTTCGACCTGATAGCGGCAGACGGCTGTCGCGATGCGCGGCTGAGTCCGCTGGCCCGTGGTTTCCTGAAACGACACCGGCTCCGCCATCGTGACTTCCAGTTGCTGGCAGCGCATGACGCTGTTGAAGACGCGCGCATTGACGCGCCCGGCGAACGTGGCGAGCAGGCCATCGAACGTCATCTGTTCGTTCCAGGTGATGGTCAGGCTGGTTGGTTCGGCTAACGAACGGCCGTCGAGATCGCGGTCCATCGGCAGTTCCATCAGGCCTTCACCATCCACGCGCAGCCGGTTCTGCTGGCGGTCGAGATACAGATCGTCTCCGGTCAGTTTCATTTCCGGATCGAGGATGGCGGCGGGCTTTCCCAGAATGCGGACGGTCTGTCCGGTTGCGCCGCGGTTCTGCAGGTGCAGTTGCTGACCTCGCAGAATGACCGGAGCCTGACCGGCTTCCCGCGGCTGCTCAATGACGACATCGCCTTCCGTGATGACTTCCGACACCTGCGGCTGACCCTCTTCCGGAACCAACAGCCGGACGCGGGTCAGCCGCGCACTCAGCTTTGCCGGCGGCTTCGCTTCCTGAGCCGATTCCATGTCGGCAGGCAACAGTCCCGGTCCGGTTTCCGTGGCTGAAGTCTGCCGCACCGGCTGCCTGAGCGAGACCGGTTCCAGTCGTTTGATCGAGCCGCTGCCAGGCACTTCCCGTTCAAACCAGACCTGCAGTTCCTGCATCTGTCCGTGCAGTTCCGGACTGGAAAGCTGCACGCGATCGACTGCCAGCACTCGACGGGGAAGAGGCGTCGGCGCAGGGCCATCCGATCCGGACCGGTCGGCGACTTTCATGAGACGCGCGACCGGATCCGTCCAGACTTTGATGGTTCCCGCCAGGATGGCCGAGCCGGCTTCCGGAAACCGCACGTCGGCATCGCCGGTCAGATCAATCACGTCCTCACCGGACTTTGCATCCGGATAAAGTCGCAGCATCCGCGACCACGCGGCCGTCAGTACCAGCGGCGAAGATGCGGCAGCCCCGTCGCCGCGATCAGGCCGGTCGGAATCGCCTCCCGCCAGTTGCATGGCACCGATGTCAAGCGGCGTCTCCGACTCGCGCGCTTCCCGGTGAGCCAGCGTGCCGGCTCCGCGACACATCACTTCTCGAATCTGCCACTGACCGTCGTGGTTGAGAATCACCTGCGGGCAGTACAGTTCGCTGCCGGCCCGTTCCAGATGCACCTGCGGCAGCCCGGGGCGAACGTCCAGACGGCCATCGAGGGGATACAGATCGTTGAGCACGGCCGTCTGACCTTCGAGGTCATACAGCAGACTGGCCGGCACCGTCCGCGAGAGGCTTTCCAGTCGAGCCAGCATCTGGTTGGCCGGTGACGTCAGGATGACCTGCCGACCGCTGGCGCGCAGGCGGCGGAAATGAATGCCGGCTGAAGAGGCAGAATCTTTCGAAGCGCCGCTGGCCGCTCCGTTTCCGAACGTCCGGGCCAGCGCCTGCGGCTGCGGCGTTCCCGGGATGCGATCGGGATCGGGACGGTCGAGGAACAGTTCCAGCCGGTCGCAGCGCAGCGTGTCGGCATTGCGGAACCCGCCTTCGGCCGTCAGCGCTTTCTGAAACAGCACCTGCCCTTCAAACGTCCCGGTCATGGCATCGTGAGGTCGCGTTTCCGGACCGGTCATGGTCAGACGGAATCCGGCCGAACATTCGATCGAACCCGGAACGGCCGGATCGCCACCCTCGCCGTCCCCGTCGATGTGCAGATTCATCTGGACGCGGCGCCGCAGTTCCACTTCGTGAATGCTCTTCACCGCCAGATGAGGCAGCGTCTCGTCGATCTCCAGTTCGACCTGAATCCCCTGGTCGGCTTCACCGGAGTGCTGCCGCCAGGTGAACTCCACGCGGTGATCCGACCAGATCAGGTGCGACTTTTCAGAGAACGTGAAATGCTGTCCGCGCAGCGAGAGTCCTTCCGGACCGCGGATGGTGACAGCGCCCTCGAACAGGCCTCCGACAATCCGGCCGGGATCGGGATTGTTGAGTTCCACTTCGTTCTGAAATGTGATGACCGCCGAGTCCGCGATGATGACGTGCGGTTCGGTCTGTTCCGGCATGAACCAGACCAGTGCCAGCGGCTCGAACCGCAGCGAACGTTTCGAATCGGCTTCGCGGACATCCTGCGAGTAGTAATACAACCCGCTGCCATTCCGCAGTTGAATCTTCGCGGCAGGCGCCCACGGCTGATCGGCCAGATGCTTTCCGGCGATGCGCGTGTTCTCGTCCAGCAGCCGGCGCGGGGCGGTCTGCTTCGCGATCTCAGTCTGCGTTTCCGGAGACTGAAGCACCCGGCCGTCGGAGCGCACCATCAGCCCGACTCCGGTCGCATACAGAAAGTATGCCGCCGAGAGTGTCACGGTGACGATCAGCGTCAGGCGAATGCGACCGGACACGAATGTGTGATTCCGCTCCTTGTGGTCAACGGGTTCCGCAGGTTTCGGCGGGTGCCAGACCGATCACGTCGGTGATGTCGATCAATCCGACCGGACGGCCGTCGGAATCGACCACGGGCAGCTCGCTGATTTTTTTCTCGGTGAGTCGAGCGACGGCATCGCAGAGCAGCGCGTCGGCTTCGATGGTGGCGGGGTGACTGGTCATGACCTCATGGATCGGCCGGTCCAGTTGCGAATCGCGATGCTGTTCCAGCAACCGGGCCAGATCGCTGTCCGTGAAAACTCCGCACAGGCAGCCGTCGTCGTCCACAATCAGAATGGCTCCCGTTCTTCGACCGGAGGTCCGGACCCGCTGCAGCGTGGAACGCACCGTTTCATCCGGGCCGGCCGTTCGCAGCGCCTCGCCGCTCCGCATGACGTCTTTCACCGGAGTGAGCTGCCGCCCCAGGCTGCCACCGGGGTGAAAGACACTGAATTGAGCGGCGGTGAATCCCTTCCGCTGGCTGACCGTGATGGCCAGCGCATCGCCCAGGGCGAGCATCGCGGTCGTGGTGGTGGACGGTGCCAGTCCCAGTGTTCCCGCTTCGCGCAGGCGACCGATCTCCAGCACGATCCGGGCACTGCGCCCCAGTGAACTGCTCTGACTGGCCGTGACGGCAATCAGCGGCACGTTCATCGGCCGGATCGCGGGAATCAGCCGGCAGACCTCCTCGGTTTCGCCGCTGTTGGAAAACGCCAGCAGCACATCATCCGCACACAGACAGCCCAGATCGCCATGCACGGCCTCGGCCGGATGCAGAAACTGCGCCCGCGTGCCCATCGAGCTGAGCGTTGCTGTAATTTTCTGTCCGATCAGGCCGGCCTTGCCGATCCCGGTCACGACCACCCGGCCGGAACAGTCGCCGATCAGCTCGACGGCTTCGCAGAAGCGCGTATCCAGTTGCCGGGCCAGTTCGACCAGCGCTTCCGCTTCCTGCCGGATGATATCGCGAGCCTCGCGCAGCTGCTCAAAGCGGCTGAACGGGATGGAATGTTTCAATGCAGCGGAACTCATCATCGACGTCCATGTCCTGACGGTGCCGGGGAGAAGACCGCAGACTATACGACCCGCGTTTTTACAGGGTCAATGCGGGGTCTGGCCGTGGATATGCCGCGTGCGGCTCGCCGTGAAATGTTCGTGACCTCTGATGCCTGCGTTTGACCCGCCGCCGAAGGCGCAGGTGTTTTCAGCGTTCGACAGCCGTTCGACGCCTGCGCCTTCGGCTGCGGGTCAAACGATCAAAGACCTCATTCATGGCCGCGAGAAGTATAAATGGGGCATTCAGCACGACGGCAGAAACAGCGATCGCCCGTGTCAGCCGCGCAGTCCGTCATTGAGCGGCTGCAGGTCTTCCGGAACGAAGAAGCCGTCTCGGCGGAGCAGTTCGCCGTCGAACCAGACATCGCCGCCGCCATACGACTTCGTCTGAATCAGAACGATATCCCAGTGGACGTTGCTGCGATTGCCGTTGTCGGCCGTTTCGTAGGCGTTGCCGGGAGTCAGATGCAGCGAACCGCCGATCTTCTCATCGAACAGCGTATCGAGCATCGGTTCGGTGATTTCGTTGTTGAGACCCAGCGACCATTCGCCGATGTACCGGGCGCCTTCGTCGGAATCGAGGATCTCGTTGAGCCGTTTCGTCTGTCCGTTGGCGCAGCTCGCATGGACGATCTTCCCGTCTTTGAACTCGAACCGGATGCGGTCGAAGACCACGCCCTGATAGAGCGTCTTCGTGTTGTAGGTGATCACTCCGTTGACGCTGTCGCGGACCGGCGCGGTGAAGGTTTCTCCGTCCGGGATGTTGCGCAGGCCGTGTGAGGCCACGACCGGAATGCCTTCGATGGAGAACGTCAGGTTGGTGTCCGGCGCGGTGATCCGGACCTGCTTCGCGGCCTCCATGCGGCGGATCAGCGGCTTCTGGTTCTCGGCCAGCTTCGGATAATCGGCGGTGCAGACCCGGAAGTAGAAGTCCTCGAAGTCCTCGGTGCTGCGCTGTGCGGCCTGAGCCATTGACGGCGTCGGATAACGCAGCACGACCCATTTCGTTTTCGGCACACGCAGCGCGAGATGCACCGGCCGCCACCAGTGCTCCTGATAGAGGCTCATCTGCGACGACGGCACATCGGCCAGTTCGTTGCTGTTGGCCGCGCCGCGGATGCCAATGTACGCGTCCATCTGCTGCATGGCATGCGCTTCGATTCCGCCGATCAGCTTGAGCGTTTCCGCATCCGCATGTCGCAGCAGACTGCGCGTGATCGTGTTGCTCTTCCACTGCACGACCGGCAGTGCGCCCCGCGCGCGAGCCAGTTCGATCAGGCAGGTGACCAGTGCGGCGTCGGGCAGATCGAAGGCTTCGATCAGAACTTTTTCACCGGGCTGCAGCCGGCAACTGTGATTCACCAGAAGTTCGGCCAGACGATGAAGGCGGGGGTCGAGCATGGAGCAGGTTTCCGGAAACGGGGATGAACGAGAACTCTTCGAGGCAATTCATACCTCACGCAGTCAGGAATGAGACTTTCGATGGTTTGACCCGCAGCCGGAGGCGCAGGCGTCAAGCGGGCAACTCGCACGCCTGCGGCTTGAGGCAGTTCGCTGGGGGCTGCGCCTTCGGCTTGACCCCAGCCACCCGCCGAGGAACAGTCGAGGCGATCACAGCACGGAGAACAGCAGAATCTGCGCGGTGCGGATCAGAGCGGTCCGTTCTTCAGCCGTCATCCGGCCGCGCTCGATGATCTGCCGGGTTTGAATCTCGGCATTGGTGACGATGAACCGCTGGAAGTTGTTGAGTTCCTTATCGCCTCGGGTTTCCAGCAGCAGTTTCGCGATGCGATGCACGGCGCGAGCTTCATTGACCTGCGGTTCGATCGCCGTCACCCATACCGGAGCCTGTTCGTCATTCGCGGCACGAGTCGTGATGTTCAGCGCCAGCGTGGCGATGCCGGCCACCTGGTCGTAGAGCACCCGGTCGGGAAGATCGGTCGGGCGGTGATAGTCCGGATGTTCGCCGGTCGAGAAGAACAGGAACGGCACTTTCTGGTCGCGGAACGGTCCGTAGTCGCTGCGCGTGCCGACCAGGTCGATGCCCAGCCGTGCCACATGCAGATCTTCCGGTTCACCGATGTCATCCAGCAGTTCGCGCAGGCCGGTTCCGTGTTCCGAACCCAGCACGAAGACCGTTGAGATCGGCAGATCACCGAGCTGCCGGCCGACCATATCGGCGGTCATGAACAGCTTCACTTTCTCCAGCGGCCAGGGAGCGTGCGCCGTGAACCAGCGCGATCCCCACAAGAGGTATTCCTCCAGGTCGAAGCCGAGGAACACCACGCTGCGTTTCGGAGGCGTCTTCAGGCGGCTGAGTTCCGTGGCGATCTCCAGCATGAGTGAAGTGCCGCTGGCGTTGTCGTCCGCGCCGGGATGAACCTCGCCTTCGCGAACGCCGAGATGATCGAAGTGCGCGCTGACGATGATGTACTCGTCCTTCAGTTGCGGATCGCTGCCGGGCAGCCATGCGCCGACGTTCTGACCGAACTGTGTCTTCGTGCCGTCTTCGCGCGGCGGACCGGGAATCGGCTGGAGGTAACTGTCCTCGAAGAGCGGTTGAAGACCGCACCGCTGGAAGTGAGCCTGCAGGTATTCCGCGGCGCGGGTCGCGTCCGCGCCGCGCCGGCCGCGCAGTTGGTCACCCGCCAGGAACTCGACATGCGGCCGAATGCGTTCGGCGGTGATGACAGACTTGAACTTCGGCAGTGCCGGCCGGGTGATCGTCGCATCGGGAGTGACATCCGGACGGCGCGTGGGAGTGGTCGTGAGTCCCGCGGTCACCGGCAGTTTCAGCGGAACATCCTGCGCCGCGACAGGGCGCAGCAGAGCCGCGATGGTGATCACGAACAGGCAAAGCTTCCACATGGCAGTTCCCTCCGCCGCTGGATATTCGGTACTGGACCGCTGCGGTCCGGCCGTCGCGATACTCTAGCCAGAACCAGTCATCGCAGCAGCCGCAGATTTCACACAGATCGGCGGTTGGAAACCGGAACGCCTCCTGGTGGGTACACTGCCGGTTCCGTAGTTATTCCTCATGCGGTCAGGAATGAGACTTTCAATGGTTTGACCCGCAGCCGAAGGCGCAGGCGTCGAATGGCTGTCGATCGCCGAAAACGCCTGCGCCTGCGGGTCAAACGAAGGCATCAGAGGTCAAGAACACCTCACTGCGATCCGCACGAAGTATATTCCGGTAAGGACATCTGATATGTCGCGACCGACATCCGGCCTTCGTCTGTTTCTGACTCCGGTTTTCAGTCTGATCATGGGTCTGAATCCCTTCGTTGATCGGGCATGGGCCGGGGATGATGCCGGTGCTCAGAAATCTGAGGAGAAGCCGCTTCCCGCCGACCTTGACTTCTTCGAGACGAAGATCCGGCCGGTGCTGGTGGTGCATTGCCACGAGTGTCATTCCGCGTTGGCGAAAGAGCTGAAGGGAAAACTGCGCGTTGATTCGCGCGAAGGGCTGCGGCGTGGAGGCGAATCCGGACCGGCGGTGACTCCAGGCAATCCCGCCGCCAGCCTGCTGCTCGCCGCCCTGCGGCACGAAGACGGGTTGGAGATGCCACCGGGAAAGAAGCTGCCCGCATCCGTCGCGGCCGACTTTGAACGCTGGATTCAGCGCGGCGCGTCCGATCCGCGCGCAGAGGCGAACCCTGTCACGCCGCAGGATGAACCTCTGAAGATCGCGCTGAGCCACTGGTCATTCCAGCCGATGCCGGACATCCATCACGATCCGGAAGTCGGAAGCTCAACGGACATCGACCGCTGGATTGATGCCGGATTGAAGCAGGCGGGACTGACGCAGGGGCGTCCCGCGCGACCGCATGAGCTGGTTCGCCGACTGTATCTCGACCTGACCGGTCTTCCGCCGACGATGGAAGAGGCGGCTCAGATCCTGAACTCATCCTCAGAAGAGTCGCGCGGCGTGGCTCCGGACGTTCTGGAACCTCTGGTGGACCGGCTGCTCAGTTCGTCGCGGTTCGGCGAACGCTGGGGCCGGCACTGGCTGGACGTGGCGCGCTATGCCGAAACCAGCGGTCGCCAGGTCAACTTCAACTACCCGCAGGCCTGGCGTTACCGCGACTGGGTCATTGATGCGTTCAATCGCGACCTGCCGTTCAACGACTTCATCCGCCACCAGATTGCCGGAGACCTGCTGCCGGCGACAGACAGTGCTCAGCGGGCATTGCAACTGATCGCCACCGGCTTCCTGGCGATCGGTCCGAAATCACACGCGGAAGAGAACCCGAAGCAGTTCGCCGCCGATGTCATCGACGAGCAGATCGACACGGTCTCGCGAGCGTTTCTCGGACTGAGCATGGCCTGCGCCCGCTGCCACGATCATCGCACCGATCCGGTCACACAGCGGGACTACTATGCGCTGGCCGGCATCTTCCGCAGCACGCGGACCTGCGGCGGAACGATCTCCGTTCTGACCAACAACAATCCGTCTGAGCTGCTGACTCTGCCGCGGGATTCCGGTCTGCCCTCGGCGCTGAAGCCGCTCACCTCTGATGACCGGCAACGCCTCGACAAAGAGATGGCGGACATTCTGGTCCGCATCCAGGAACTCAACCGGAAAGGCGAACTGCAGGGGTCTCCGGAGATCGTCGGACTGGCCATCCGGCTGGTCACGCTGCAGAACCAGGTGGCGTCTTACGAACGGGATGGCACACCGAAGCTGCTGGCGATGGGACTGAAGGACCGGCCGCAGATGTCCAATGCGCCGCTTCTGATCCGCGGTGAAATTGATCGGCCCGGCGAGGTCGTTCCGCGCGGACTGCCGGCGCATCTGCCGGGGACTTCAACGTGGACCGTTCAAGGAACCAGCGGCCGGATCGAACTGGCGAACTGGATCGCGTCACCCGCCAATCCATTGACCGCGCGCGTGCATGTCAATCGCGTGTGGATGCATCTGACCGGCGAGGGGCTGGTGACGACGCCGGACAACTTCGGTCCTTCCGGACAGGCTCCCAGCCATCCGGAACTGCTTGACCGACTGGCGGCCGGGTTCATCGCGGACGGCTGGTCTACGAAGCGATTGATCCGGCGGATTGTCCTGAGCGGCATGTATGCGTTGAGCACCGAAAGCACTCCCGAAGGTCTCGATCGGGATCCGGACAACCGGCTGCACTGGCGGATGAGTCCCGTTCGACTGGATGCCGAAGCGCTGCGCGACGGGATGCTGGCCACCAGCGGAAGGCTGACAACCGGCCGGCCGACGGGTTCTCCGGTTGCTCACTTCGGAGAAGGCTTCGCGGTCGTTCTGGGGCTGCTGGGACCACTCGATCAGAGCTCCACCAATCGTTCAGTCTATCTGCCGGTGATGCGCGGCGCGCTGTTTCCTTCGCTGACGCTGTTCAACTTCCCGGACCCGGAAACATCCACAGCGCAGCGGGCCTCCACGACCGTGCCGTCACAGGCTCTGTTCCTCCTCAACAGTCCGTTCGTAATCAAGCAGTCCGAAGCACTGGCGGACCTCCTGCAGAAGCACGCGGAATCTCAGGACGCACAGATCCGGTTTGCGTTTCAGCGCGCGTACTCGCGCCGGCCCGCGGATGAAGAACTGAGTCAGGCGCTGGCCTTTCTGAAACCATCTGCGACGAACGGCAGTCCGCGTGACGCGCTGACCGCGTTCTGTCAATCTCTGCTCATGAGCCGCGAATTCCTGTATCGCCCGTAGGCGTACCGGACTGGATCGCGCCCACTCATCGCTCCCCCGCAACGTCTGCTGGATCTCAACGCTCATGACTGGCATGCAGATGAAGTCGTTCACACCATCGCTGACCGGCCGTCGTTACTTCCTGAAGCAGTGCTCGACCGGACTCGGTGTCGCCGCGCTCGCGGGACTCTTCAATGGCGACCGGATGGCTCAACGGGTGGAAGCCGCCAGCGGCACGCTGCCTTCCAGGATCAGCCATCATCGCGCGACGGCGAAACGCGTGATCCACCTCTTCATGGCTGGCGCTCCGTCTCAACTGGAGCTGTTCGACAACAAGCCGAAGCTGAGGGAACTGGAGGGCAAACCGCTGCCGCCCTCCGTTTATGGCGACCAGCGTTATGCCTTCATCCGGGCCGACGCAGCGGTGCTCGGCGGCCGGTTCCCGTTTCATCGACACGGGCAGTCCGGACTGGAAATGTCCACGGCCCTGAAACATCTGCCGCAGGTTGCGGACGACATCTGCCTGATCCGCACCGTTCACACCAGTCAGTTCAATCATGCGCCGGCGCAGATCTTCTTCAACACGGGCTTCTCGCAACCAGGCCGGCCGAGTCTGGGGTCGTGGCTGCTGTATGGTCTGGGAGCGGAGACCAGCAACCTGCCGGCGTTCGTTGTCATGAGCACGGGCAGCGGACTGAGCGGCGGAGCGGCTCTGTGGTCCAGCGGGTTTCTGCCGACGGTTTACACTGGAGTCCGGTTCCGCAGTCAGGGTGATCCGATTCTGAATGTCTCGACGCCTGTCGGCATTGATCCCGCGACTCAGCGCGAGACCTACGATCTGATCGCCGAGCTGAACCGGCAGCGGCTGGGCGTCGTCGGCGATCCGGAAATCGAGACACGCATCGCTTCGTTTGAGATGGCGGCACGATTGCAGACATCGGCTCCGGAGCTGATGGAGCTGGGCAGTGAAACCGAAGACACACTGAAGCTCTACGGCTGCGATCCCGCGAAGCCATCATTTGCACGGGCCTGTCTGCTGGCGCGCCGGATGATCGAGCGCGGAGTCCGGTATGTGACAGTCTTTCACGAAGGCTGGGATGCTCACAGCAATGTGGAAGGCAATGTCCGGAACAATTGCGGCGCGACGGATCAGGCCAGCACGGCGCTGATCCTCGATTTGAAGCAGCGCGGCCTGCTCGACGATACCCTCGTTATCTGGGGTGGCGAATTCGGGCGCACGCCGATGGTCGAAAGCAATCCGGCGCTGGGGCGTTCGCTGGGCCGCGATCATCATCCGCAGGCGTATTCACTGTGGCTCGCTGGCGGAGGCATTCGTCCGGGCATGACGCTGGGGACCACGGACGATTTCGGGTTTCATCCCGTGGAGCGGCCGGTTCACGTTCACGATCTGCAGGCCACGATCCTGCACTGTCTGGGCTTCGATCACGAACGCCTGACGTTTCACCATCAGGGGCGGGACTACCGTCTGACCGACGTTCACGGTCATCTGGTTCCGGAGATCCTGGCCTGATGACGTGGTCGCCGTGTCGCGAGGTCCGTAAGCTGATGTCGGCGTGGATGAGGTGATTTTCAGTCGCGGGCGCGGTGAACCGCTCAGTCCGGCTGCTCCGCGGCTGTCGTTTTTGTTGACGTATGACTTTTCGCGAGCCGTTGATGCTGTCCGATCAGCAACTCATGCAGCAGGTCCAGCTGGGCCGGATCGAGTTCTTTGAGGAACTGGTCCGCCGCCACGAACCAGCTCTGCTGCGCGCGGCTCGCAACAAGCTGCGAAACCGGCAGTGGGCGGAAGAAGCGGTTCAGGAAACGTTTCTCGCTGCGTTTGCGTCGCGGCAGAGATTCAACAACCAGTATTCGCTGCGCGGCTGGATGTGGACCATTCTACTCAACGAATGCCGGACGCTGGCCCGGCGCGAACTGCATCGGGCCGATCGCGGCGCGGGCTGGACGGCGGAGTCATCTTCCGTTCCGGAACCGTTCACCGGAGCGACGCAGTTGCCGGAACTACTCAAGGCGGAACGGGACGAGCTTCTGGCGCGACTCCTGGCAGAGCTTCCCGAACCCGAGGCCGATGCGCTCCGCATGCGGTTCTTCGGAGAACTGCAGTTTCAGGAAATTGCCGAGGCGGCCGCGTGCAGCCTCAACGGCGCGAAGATGCGTGTGAAACGAGGCCTGGAGCGACTGGCGGCAGCCGTGTCGCGTCAGGACTGCCGACTGACCGGCGGAGATGTCCCATGAAGATCATGAACTGTGACGAAGCCTTCGATCGACTGACCGAAGCGTCCGGCGCGAGCGATGACTCGCTGCAGACACATCTGGCGGAATGTCCGCGCTGTCGCGACATGGCGGAGGTGCTGCGGCCCGCTCTGGATCTCATTCAATCACCGGATGGTGATAGCTCAAGCCTCGGGATCCTGCGCGATGACGATCCTTACTTCCGCCATTCGCCCGCGAAGAGAAATGCTTCCGCCAGCGACGAATCATCCGTGTTCCGCACCATGCCTCGTCCCTGGCAATCCGGTGGTCACCGCTACGCGCCGCGCGCCGACCGGTTGAGGCTGCTGACCTTCCTGCTGCTGGTCGGCATGCTGACCGCCGCGATTGCCGGCATCAGCCGCGATTCGCAGTCTCAGTCACCGCAACTCGCCATCACGCTGCCGCTCGATTGTCAGCGGAACGAGAAGCCTTCCAGGCCGGCTGACACCGTCATCGCGGGCTGCGTGGCCTGTCACGTCAAAAACATCGCGGGGAGTTCCCCGGAATCCGCACGGGTCACCGCCGCCTCACCGTGGGTCCAGCGCTGCGTCGCCTGTCATCTGGAGCAGGATCATCGCGGCGATCCCGCCCTGACCGCGATCCGCACCTGCCTGTTTCAATCCGCGACTCACGGTGATCGCGACCTTCATTCAGAGACATCGATCTGAAGTCGGATCGCACGGCAGGATCAGCCGCACTCCGGCTGGTAGACCAATCGAAGCTGGCAGACCAATCGAAGCTGGCAGACCAATCGAAGCTGGCAGACCAATCGAAGGCTGTGCCCGTCAGGTCACGGCTTCATGGCCGTCACGGCCGCTTCCGAACTGTCGTAAAGCTCCAGCAACAGGTCGGAGCGGGTGGTCTGCAGGGCCATGCGCGCGAAGGGCGTCAGGCTGCTGAGCGCGAAGCGTCCGCCCTCCCTCGCGCGAAGCCGGCTGGCCAGTGTTACCGTGAAGCCGATGAAAGCGGATCCGAAGTACTTCGTGTTGCCGAGGTCCAGCACCAGTCGCGGCGGCATCACGGTTTCCGCGAGTTCGACGAGAGGCTTCAGCTCCGACAGCACTCCCTCGTACAGGCTGGAGTAATCCGGCCCCAGCCGCACGATCGTGACGCCTTCCTCGGTGGCGATATCAATCTTCGGAACCTGTGTCATGAACGACCTGTACCTGACGGGCTGTTGAATCGGAAAAGCCGGGCGTGTCCCGGACTGGAGATCGCAGCACTCTATCACTGCGTTTCGAGACTCAACAGCCGGAAGAACGGCCTGATCGCGACATCACTCCGACACATGCCGGAATACAGCGGCACGGGCGGCCTCGGAAATCGCCAGAATCGCGGGATGCTTCAGGCGGCGTTCGATCGAGATGGCATAGAACCGCTCGGTGACTTCCGGGATCTCACCGATCATTTCGACTTCATGCTGCCGGCAGACTTCGTCGGCGATGACCGAGGGTGCGGCGAACAAACCTTCGCCGGCCTGTCCGAAGACTTTCAGCAACGCGCTGTCATCGAATTCCGCCCGGATCACCGGACGCAGCCCCTGAGTCTCGAACCAGGTCTCCAGAGTCCGTCGCAGAGTGCTGCTGCGGCCCTGCATCAGGAAAGGTGCTCCGTTGAGCGATCCGGGAAAATTCTTCTGAAAGCGCCGCGCGAGGGTCTTCACACCGAACACCGCAATCGCGGATTCCCCCAGTTGATGATTGAAGGCGCGCACATTCATCGCTCCCGTCAGCGGAGCGTCTGACAGAATGAGATCGACATTGTGCAGCGCCAGCTCGCCCAGGAGTTTCTCCAGAGATTCTTCCAGACAGATCAGCCGCAACTGTTCCGGCAGGCGCAGCGCGGGTTCCAGCAGGCGCCGGGCGATCAGCTTGGGCATGACATCGACCACTCCGACCACAAACCGCACGGGTTTTCCGGTTGGCCGGCCGTTGACCGTGTCCAGCATTTCGCGGCCGAGCGAAAAAATCTCGTCGGCATAACGAAACACCATGCGCCCGGTTTCCGTCAGCTCCAGACGCCGTCCCGATTTCTGGAACAGTTTCTGCCCCAGCGACGTTTCCAGCTGCTTCAACTGCGTGCTGATCGCCGGCTGACCGATGTGCAGATTTGCAGACGCCTTCGCGATCGTGCCTTCGCGTGCGACCGTCCAGAAATAAAGCAGATGGTGGTAGTTCAGCCAGTCCATGCCCCACGATACTTCGATTAAATGAATGAATCAAATCTGATGATTCGATTCGTTGAGAATGTTCGCCGAACGTAGATTCCCGCCGCCTGAAAGCCGGGCGGGTGGCTGAAATGGTTCAGCGGATGCCCGTGGAGTCACCCCCGACGAACTCCCGGATGTCCGGGGCTGCGGCCCCCACCCGGCTTTCACGGCCGGACTTCATCAGGCACATTTCGCGGGAGTTTGGCATGCAGATGGAAATCACGATTCGAAACCTGTCGGCGACATCCGAAACACGGCACTGGATTGAGCGGCGCATGCAGTTCGCGCTGGGCCGTTTCGCCTCGCAGATCGAGCGGGTGACAGTGACCTGCAGCGACTTGAATGGCGACCGTGGCGGCGTGGATAAGGAGTGCCGGTTGCGGTTGATCCTGAAATCGGGCGGCGAACTCGTCGTCGAAGACCGCGATGCGTCGCTGGAGGTTGTGGCCGCCAGCGTCGCCGATCGCGCGGGACGAACCCTGGCCCGCAGACTTGAGAGACTGCGCGAGTTCTCAAACACATCCGCATCCGGGAGCGAGCCGCCGGCCTCGTGAGATTCACGGCAGTTGCTCCGGATGTGCCTGCAGACTCCGGATGAATTCAATGAGGTGACGCTTCCGCGTCGATTGCGAAGAGTCTGTTTGCATCAGGGCTCGCAGTCGGTCGAATTATCAGCGACTCCATCTCGAACCAGAAATGAAAGATGCCGGATGAGTGATCACACTGACCAGGGCCACGGAACGATGTCTGCGGGCGAAGACTTTCAAGCGGTTGGTTCCGAGGCGCTCCGGCTGCTGTGCGGTGACCGGCGCCGCGTGGAGATCACCGCCATTCAGCGGGTCGTTTCCGACGCCGTTCAGGCCTGGCCGGGTCCGGCACCGGAACGATGGTGGAAGTGGCTCGTCGAAGCGGGACGAGGACTGGGATACGCGACGCGAGTCATTGACGCTTCGCCTCAGGAAGTGTTTGAGCTGCTGCGTCATGGAGTGGTCGCGATCACCAGACCGGAAGCTGGTTCCAACCAGGATTCAGAACTGCTGGCACTGTGCGGCGCGAAGCGCCGACATCTGCTGATACATGAACTGCCGGGAGAACCTGGAGGACGCTGGATCTCCGAACGGGAGCTGCCGCGCCATCTGGGTTCCGGAATGCGATCCAGTGGCACCTGCCGCTGGGTGGTGCTCGATCCCATGACCGACGACACGCCGTTGACCGGACGGACCGCCACGGACCATGGACCGGAAAGTCACCATACCCTGTCGCCGTGGCGAAGGCTGTGGGAGTTCCTGCGACCCGAGCGATCGGACATGGGCATCGTGCTGGTTCTGGCGGTCGTGATCGGCCTGCTGACTCTGGCCACGCCGATTGCAGTCGAAGCACTGGTCAACACGGTCGCGTTCGGAACGCTGCTGCAGCCGCTGGTGGTTCTGTCGATCATCCTGCTGACGTTTCTAAGCTTCGCGGCGGCGCTCAAGTTTCTGGAGAAGTTCGTGGTGGAACTGCTCCAGCAACGGCTTTTCGCCAGAGTTGCCGCCCGACTGGCCTGGCAGTTACCGCGAGTCCGGCTCAGCGAGGCTCACGAATTCTGCCCCGA
>Ga0172376_10001711_pt1 | contig 27640 bp, 26 predicted proteins | sample Lak35m_FD_121114 | JGI IMG/M metagenome (GOLD analysis project Ga0172376, IMG submission 121114) | Freshwater microbial communities from Kabuno Bay, South-Kivu, Congo - kab_092012_35m | ecosystem: Environmental > Aquatic > Freshwater > Lake | place: Democratic Republic of the Congo: South-Kivu...
CCGAGGCGGCGCGGATCCGTGAAATCGCCAGGGCGTACGACGAGTACCACCAGGTGCGGCTTCTGGACGACCCCATCCGGGCCAACTACGTCGGCATCCTCATCCTCATCACGTTGCTGATTGTCTTTGCCGCTTCCTGGATGGGGATCTACCTCGCGCGGCAGATCACCGTGCCGGTGCAGCTGCTGGCGGAGGGGACCGAAGAGGTGGCCCGGGGGAACCTCGACGTTTCGCTGGACTACCGGTCGAGCGACGAGTTCGGCACCCTCGTCGCCTCCTTCAACCGGATGACGGCGGATCTGAAGGAGATGAAAGGGAGCCTGGAGGAGACGAACGCCTCCCTCACCCGGACGTACGACGAGCTGCGCCGCAGGACGCAGTTCATCGAAACGATCCTGGACAGCATCTCGACGGGGGTTATCGTCATCGATCGCCACGGAAGGATCGCGATGATCAACAAGGTGGCGGAACGCCTCCTTCGGATCGATACGGTCGGCGCCGTGGGCCGCATGTACCGCGACGTTCTCCAGGAGGACCACTATGAAGCGATCCGGGACCTCTACCGCGAGACGGCGGGGGGACAGGTCGAGCGGCAGGTAGAGCTGGTCGTCGGTGAGAAGCGGATCGCGTTCCGGGTCAGCCTCACCTCGCTCCGCGACGACGCGGGAGAGCACATGGGACTGGTCACCACGTTCGACGACCTCTCTCAGGCGATGCGTCTTCAGCGCGTGCTCGCGTGGCGCGAGGTGGCCCGAAGGATCGCGCACGACATTCGTAATCCCCTGACGCCGATCCGGCTTTCGACCGAGCGGATGCAGCGGAAGTATGCGGCGGTCCATGCGGAGGACCCCGTGTTCGCGGAGTGCACGCACGCGATCCTTACCGAGGTGGACACGCTGAAGCACCTCGTCGATGAATTCACGCGCTTTGCGCGGATGCCGGTCCCCCGACTCGAGGAGGGGGATCTTCCCGGGGAGATTCGCCCCGTCGTGGAGACGTACCGGACGTCCCATCCGGGAATTCGCTGGGAGTTCCTGCAGGAGGGTCCGCCTCGAGTCTGGTTCGACCCGTTCCAGATCCGGCGCGCCGTCACCAACCTGCTCGACAACGCCGCCGCCGCCCTCGGAGAGGGAGGGAGCGTGACCGTCACATGCACCCATGACAAGGCGGCGGGGAAGGTGAGGATCGGCGTGGCGGACGACGGGCCGGGGATCCCGCCCGGTGACCGCGATCGCCTTTTCGAGCCGTATTTTTCGCGCCGGGAGGGGGGTACGGGATTGGGGTTGGCGATCGTCAGCACGATCGCGAGCGACCACGGAGGCACGGTCCGGATGAGGGACAACACGCCGCGGGGCACCGTGTTCGAGATGGAGTTCCCCGCCCGTCCGCCTTCGAAGGAGAAGACGGGGGTGACGGACTCGGGAATCGATGACGGCAGGCGGGGGAGTTGACTCCGGAACGGTTCGGGAAATACCGTGTATTGCGCAGGATCGCCTCGGGCGGCATGGCGGAGGTTTACCTGTGCCGCCTTTCGGGAGAGGAGGGGTTCCGAAAGCGGGTCGCGTTGAAGGTGGTGCACCCCCGTTTCGCGGATGCCCCTCATTTTCGCGAACTGTTCGTCCGCGAGGCGCGCCTCGCGGCTTCCCTTTCCCACCCGAACCTGGTCCAGGTGTTCGATTTCGGGCGAGAGGGTGACGACCATTTTCTCGCGATGGAATTCATCGAGGGGTGGAATCTCGCGCAGGCGGCGGAACAGGCGCGCCAGCTCCATCTTCCCATCTCTCCCGGCGTCTGGCGTCATTGGGTCGACGGGATCGGGTCGGGCCTCACATGCCTCCACGAGAAAGGTGTCGTGCACCGCGATGTCTCTCCATCGAACATCCTCGTGGCCCGCAACGGGACGGTGAAGATCACGGATTTCGGGATCTCGAGCACGGCGGGGGATGCGAGAGCGGACGAGGGGTCACGATGTGGAAAATCCGGGTATCTGGCGCCCGAACGGATTCGAGGGGAAGGTGCGACGGTCTCCTCCGACCTGTTCGCCGCGGGAGTGATCTCCGTGGAACTGCTCCTCGGGCGCAGGCTGTTCGAAGGGAACGGACCGGAAGAGATCCTGGAAGGAATCCGGCGATTCGACGCGCGGACGCTCCGGTTCCCCGGTGTTTCACCGGGACTCACGGAGGTCTTGCGGAAGTCGGTCGCGGTGCTCCCGGAGGATCGATATCCCGGCGTGGCGGATTTTCTCGTCGAGCTTGCGCGGGTCGGTCCTCCTCCGGCGTCGGGCCCGGAGATGGCGGATTTCTGGGACGCTCTCTTCCCCGCCTTGCGGGAAGAGGAGACGTCCCCGGATTCGGCGGCGGTGGTGGAATACCGTCCCTCCATGGTCAAGGAACCGGGAGAGCGGTACGGCGGGAGGGGGAGAACGGTTCAAGCGGGTGCCGCCGCCATGTTCGCGGCGGTCCTCGTCGGAGGTGTTCTTTACTGGAGAGAGGTGCGGCAACGGCCGGCGATCGATGCGGCGCCCGCACCGCCATCTTCCACGAGCCCCGCCGCTCCCGACGTGGCCCCCGCATCCCCTGCCGTGCCTCCCGCGGTTCCGACGAACGGAAGATCGCTCCTTCCCCAACCCACGGCCGTTCCGATCCGGCAACATCCGGATCCTTCCGCATCTCCAGGCAAGCCCGCAGCGCACCTCGTCCGGGTCGAGACCGACCCTTCGGGGGCGGCCGTCCTGTTGGAGAGCGGCGCCTCCATCGGAAAGACGCCGATGCAGGTGGACGTGGATTTCCTCGCGGGCCGGAAGGTCGTCCTTTCGAGGGAGGGGTACGAGCGTCAATCCATCCCGGCGGATGTCTTGGCGGCGGGGCCGGCGTACCGTGCCGAATTGCTCCCCCTGATCGGAACGGTGGAGGCGATCCAGGCGATCCCGTGGGCGAAAGTCTACCTCGGGAACCGTCTTCTCGGAGAGACTCCGCTGACCGCGGTGCGCCTTCCGGCGGGAGAGCAGCGCCTCCGCTTCGTGAACGAGCCGCTCGGGGTCGATCAGGAGAAGGTCATCGTCGTCCGCTCCGGCGACAACCCGAAGATCATCGTCCCGATGACGGGCTCCGGTCGCCGGTAGACCGGACGTTCATCTGCCGCGCCACGCTCTTGTAGAACGAAACCTGACGGTTCTTCTTTTTGGCGCGGGCGATCTGCAGGGAGAGTCGGACGTGTGTCCCGCCTCCGACATTGTGGGAACGCCCGCCTCTCCGCGGGGACCCCGGTTCTCCGAATCCCGGGGCCGTCATGCAGAGGAGGAACAACACCGCGGCCAGCGCCGTCCGGATCCGCCCTTGATTTCCGGGTTTCATGGGATTCACCCTGCGAGCCTGTCCCAAAGGCCAAGGATCACCGGGGACAGGATGATGAGAAACACCGCGGGAAAGATGAAAAAGATCAAGGGGAACAGCATCTTCACCGCCGCCTGCTGGGCGATCGTCTCGGCCCGGTGCCCCTGGTTTTCCAGCATCTTCGTGGAGAGCTCCCGAAGGCTCCGGGACAGACCGATCCCGAGCCGCTCTCCCTGGAGTACATGGTTGAGAAAGAGCCGGTAATCCTCGACGGGCATGCGCTGACGCGACCGCTCGATCGATTCTCCACGGGGGACGCCCAGCGAACGGGACCGGACCAGCTCTCCCAGTTCCCTCGCGAGGGCCCCCTCCGGAATCGAGCACGCGGTTTCCTGGAGCGCCGAAGAGGCGCCCATTCCCGATTCGAGCAGGAGGGAAAGAAGGAAACAGGCCACCGGAAGGTCGCGTTGTACCGAACGAAGGATTTCCCGCGCGGCGCCGCGAAGGGAGATCCAGGCGACACCGGTTCCAAGAGAGGCCGCCGCCATCGCCTCCGCCAGCCCCGCCGCCGACCGATTGCTCGAGATGACGGCGACGAAGAGAAGGAGCGAGAAGAGCTCCGCCAGCGCCCAGTGCCGGGTGGAGGAAACGAGAGAAACCCCCGGGAACCGGATCAGCCGTTTGGCGATCAGTCCCTCCGTAAGTCGGTCATGAACGGATCGGTATGCCTTCAGTGAGCGCCGGATGGGATGCTCTTTCCAGTGGCGCAGAAAGAACGCGGAGAGAAAGGCGCCCCCAAGGAGCATCGGCGCACCGACGAGGAACCAGTCTTGCGTCCTCATGGCCGCACCGCGAGGATCTTCCTTATGGTGAGCCATCCCGCGACCTGGAGGACGAGCGCGATCGCCATGATCGTTTTTCCCTGCGGGGTCCCGAGGAGGTTCGGGAAGAATCCGGAATCGACCTTCGAAAGGGCGACCGTGAACGCCGGTGGAAGCAACGTCAGGACCAGCGCCTGAAGTCGAGCCTGTGCCGTCATGCTTCGGAGTTTTTCGGCCGTCCGCATCCGGAGCCGAAGGATGTCCCGGGTGCGCTCCAGAAGGTCGACGATGTTTCCCCCTCCGGGAATCGCGGCCCGCAAGGGACGGACAAGGAGGGAGATCTCCTCCGAACGGAACCGTTCCTCCCAATGCGCTATGGCCACCGCCAGGGGCTTTCCAAGCCGGTTCTGGCGAAGGACCCACGCCATTTCCTCCCGGATTCCCGCCGGCAACAGCGGGACGGTCTCCGCGAGGGACTCGGTGAGGCTGTGCCCCGCCCGTATATGCCCGGACAGAAGGTCGAGGAACGAAGGCAACTGCCGAAGGATGGACCTCTTCCGCTGGTCGCGGTACCGGCGTATCAAGAGGCCGGCGGATAACACCGGCACCGCTCCGGAGACCGCCGCGATCGGGATCGAGCGGGTTGCCGCCAGGGCTCCCGCCGCGAGGATGGCGGCGGCTGCCAGGAGAACGGCGGAGATCCTCACCGGAGAAAGGACGACGAACTCCTCACGCAACTCGTCCGAGTGCCGGTTCGCGGCCGATACGAACCTCGTTCGGATCCGGGGTACCGCGGCATGAAGGAGAAACCGGGCGATCAACGCGGCTCCAAGGAGGAAGCTTCCCGCTTCCGCGAGCGTCAGTCCCACGCGTCGCCTCCTCCGCAGTTGAACCGGGAAGGGATGCCGGTCGCCACGAGCTCCCCGTTGTTCCCGGTCGCCGCGTTTCCTTTCGACCATCGGAACGTCTCTTGTAACAGGATCTGGGATTCGTTCATTCCGGTGATTTCGGTGATCGACGTGATCGCCCTTTTCCCGCCGGCGAGTCGACCGGTGTGAACGATGACGTCGATGGCGGAGGCGATCTGCTCCCGGATCGCGCGGATCGGGATCTCAACCCCGCAAAGCAGGACCATCGTCTCCAGGCGGCGGAGCATGTCACGTGGGGTGTTCGCGTGCCCCGTGGTGATCGATCCGTCATGCCCCGTGTTCATCGCCTGCAGCATGTCGAGCGCCTCCCCACCGCGGCACTCTCCGACGATGATCCGGTCCGGGCGCATGCGCAGGGAGTTCCGAACGAGGTCCCGGATCGTGACCGCCCCCGATCCTTCGATGTTGACCGGCCTCGCCTCGAGGCGGACCACGTGAGGCTTCTGAAGACGGATCTCGGCCGCGTCCTCGATCGTGATGATCCGTTCCTCCTCCGGAATGACCTGGGACAAGGCGTTCAGAAGGGTGGTCTTCCCGGAGCCGGTTCCACCGGAGATGATGACGTTTCTCCGCTCTTTCACCGCTTCTACAAGGTAATCCGCAGCGTCCCGGGCCAGAGACCCCGTTCGCACGAGTTCATCGAGAGTGAACCCATCCTTCCGGAATTTCCGGACGGTGAGAGAAGCCCCGGTGAGGCAAACCGGCGGGATGATCGCGTTGATCCGCGACCCGTCCGGCAGCCGTGCGTCGACGTAAGGGGAGGATTCGTCGAGGCGGCGGTTGACCTTGGACACCATTCGGTCGATCGTCGCCCGGAGGGATTCCTCCGAGAGGAACGCGCCAGCGTGGCGGCAAAGCAATCCGCCCCGCTCCACGTAGATCGATTCGAAACCGTTCACCATGATTTCGGAGACGTCGGGGTCGGACAGCAGGGGAGTGATCGGACCGAAGGCGAAGATTTCGTCGAGGATCTCCCTCCGTAATATTTCGCTTTCCGGGCTCCCCAGCGACAGTCGGCACATCTCTGCCTGCAGGTGTTCGTCGGCGCGGCCCCTCCATCGGCCGACATCCTCCGAAAACGACAGGCCCGTCTTCCGTGCGTCGAGCTGCGACAGCACCGCCTGGTGCAGCGTGTGCCGAATGTCACCGTTCATGCCGATACCTCCTGGTTGATTTGTGCTCAACGCCTTTGGACTCCCGCACGGTCTGCGTCGCCTCCGGAGGGCTGGGCTCCGTTTGTGGCTCGCCGTGCGGTGAACCTGCGTCAGTCGAGCAGCCGGAAACGGAGCTGTTCTTTCTCCTTCTCCGCTCTTTGATCCCAGTTCGCGGCTTCGGTGGCGGCGTCGCCGGCGACCATGATCGGGGTGATGAAGATGGCGAGCTCCGTCAAGTTCTCGCGAAAGCTTCGGGACTTGAACAGCTCACCGATCACCGGGATCTGCCCCAGCAGAGGGACCTTGGCGATGTCCTTCGCCATCTCGCTCTTCACCAGTCCGGAAAGCATCACCGTTTCTCCCGGCGGCGTGGAGAAGAGAGTGGATACGCGCCGGGTGAGAAATCCAGGGACGTCGGATGTTCCGCTCGCATGGTCGACCGCGCTTACCTCCGCGGTTACCTGCGTTCGGATCTTTCCACTTTCGGACATGGTGGGGTGGAGCTTGAGGATGATGCCGTACGTTTTCCACTGGACGTTGCGGGTTTCCGGCGTAATGATCACGATCGGTATCTCCCCTCCCGCGAGAAAGTGCGCTTCCCCTCCGCTTTCGCACGCCAGGCGGGGATTGGAGAGGATCCTCGCTTTTCCGTCCGACATGAGGAGGTTCAGCCGCGCCTCGAAGTCCGTGCCTACGGAAAACGTGCCGGTATTTCCCGTCCCGCGGGCGACGGTTCCCTTCGCCGACAGGCCATCCGGCCAGCGGATTCCGAGCTGCGCCGTTTCCCCCCGGTTGATCTCGATGATCTTCAGGTCGTAGAGAAGCAAGGTTCTCTTCTCCTCGGGCAGGGAGAGCCGAAGGTGGATTCCCGGATGGGTACGCGCGTACGCTTCGAACACGGATTTGTCCTGCGGGGTCGCGACGGTACCGCGGAGAATCACGGAACCGCCCGCCTCGACGACCGTCACGCCGGGAAAGGCGCCCGCGAAGGCCCTCGCATCCTCCGGGATCGATTTTTTCCCAGCTCCCACTTCCACGCGCCATACCGTCCGCGCACTTTTTTCCCACAGGACGAGGTCGGTTTCCCCCTCCTTCTTCCCGACAATGAGGATCCCACCGCCGCGAGGCAAGGGTTGGGCCTCAACGATCTCCGGGTTGCCGACGGATAGCCGCGACACACCGGATCTCTCCAGGATCTGTTGGAAGCCCGGGCGGATACGGATCGTCTCCGATGCCATGGATGCCGTGATCGGCGCAAGAACCAGGGAAAGAAAGAGAGAGGCTGCGATGTGGGACCGAAGGCGGCTCATTCGTGGTTCTCCATCGCCGCGAGGACCGGCGAAGCCATCACCCCGCCTTTCCATACCTCCACGGAATGCGGGGTCATCGGTTTTCCCGGCGGAACCTTCGCCACAACCGTATTGTCGCCCGGGTTGCGCAGGAACCAGTGGACTTTCCCGGCCGCCCGCGCGATCCGTCCTCCTTCCGCCGGCGTGACCATCAGGGTCACGGTCGCCATCTCTTCTTTGGCGGAAGGGTGCGCGAGGTCGCTGTGGTCACGATCCACGGCGATCACGGGGATGTCGAGAACCCAGTCGGCGGAAGTGCCGGCGGAACGTTCCACGAGGAGGTCTACCCGGTCTCCCGGGTGGAGTAGTCCGGCGAACGACGACGTCGCATTCACTCCCAGCGTCAACGCCCTTCGGCCGGGAAGAACGTTTTTGGAGAACGCATCGGTGTCGTAAGGTTCCTCGACGTCCGTCCACAATACGGGTTCTCCGGGATCGATCGCCGTTTTGGCCCGTGCCCCCACCAACAGTTCGAAATCGGAGGCGGGAACGTTGCGTTGCCCTGTCCCGGAGGACGGGATCGCCTTTTTTGCGAGGTTTCCCGTGCTGAACGTCTCTCCCGCGGGGATCGGAACCGAGGCGACGACCACCTCCACCGGGTTGGCCTGCCTTCGGATATCCTTTTCGACGGTTTCGACCCTGCGTCCTGCCGCGGCCAGAGCGAAACCGCACAGGAGAATCCCCGCGATCAGGGGGAGGAGCGGCTTGATCCTACTTGCCACTTTCCCGGAGAAGAAGGAACGTACCATCCGCTTCATCGAGGAAAACAATGGAGGTCTCCTTTCCAACAGTGATTTCCAGCATGTGCACCCCTGCGGTGTTCGGCCCGGCGGAGTGCGATTTCCAGCCGGAGGAGAGCATGAGGGAACGGATGGAGGGTCCCGGGGTGTCCAGATTTCCGAAAACGAGGTCGACCGGCTTTCCGTTCCCTTTCATCCGGAGAGTGTGTTCCGCGGTCAATCCCGCGGGGAGTCGATGCATCTCCGTAACCGGCGGCCCGGGTCGTTCGATCAAGCGCCCGGAGAACAGGGGGTGCGACGAGGGCGATCTCTCCTGTCCGTCGAAGCCGTGAGGAAGGGTGACGCCCCGGCGGACAAGCTCCCTTTTCACCTGGGAGATTTCATCCTCCGGAGTGTCATCGACGGTGAAGGATCTTCCGTCGATGACGACATCGCGGGTCGACGAGATCACTTTTCTTCGTGCGTCGCCGTTTTCGGAGAGGAAAAGCGACATGAACAGCGCCGCCGAAACGGCGAGCCCTGCGGAAATCTTCCGTTTCATCGGAGTACCCCCGTCAACAGGATCCCCTGGACCGTTCGCCGCACGGTCGATCCGGAGGGCGTCTCCTTCCCCCAGCAATCCACGGCGCCCCGCACCTCTCTCCGTACGGCGTGGGACGGCAAGTCGTGGAACGCTCCCACGGGCTCATTCTTGATGGAAACGTCCGCGGACGCGGTCGTCCTGCCGGCCATGCCGCGGAACAGGGGTACCTCGCCGATCAGAGGATCGTTGTGCGCTTCGATGCGCACCGCGTTGTCCACGGGGTGGATCGTTCGGGAAAGTTGAGGCTCGATCCCTTTCTGGCCCCTTCCGGTGCGCAGCATCTGTACGTGCGCGGCCGACTCTGCGGAAGAGGAGAGGGAAAGGTCGCGGTAGAACCAGTACCCTCCACCGAGCAGGATCAGGAGCAGGGGGAGGACCAATGCCGTCTCGACGAGCGATTGCCCGCGGGCCGATTTTTGGCGTTCCGTCATTTCGTTCCCCGCTCGGTCATCCTTGATCTCCACGTCATCTCCGCTGAACCTCCTCCGTACGGTTGCGCCGTCGCCTCTTCGATCACCCTCCGCGTCCCCTGTTCCTCGAGGATGGGGATGGGGAGATCGGGTACCGTGTGGATTCCCTCGAATCGGACGAACTGGCGATCCGGAAAATCGCTCTCGGGCTCGAGCATCCGGATCGGGTCCGGATTGGAGCCGATGATCCCTCGCAACGCCGCGTCGAGCATGCCGAGGATCGCTTTCGCCGCGCGGCCCAGGAACCGGATTCCCTTCAGCCGGTTCAGGACGCCGCTGATCGGTGTGATGGCGTCCGTGAGCGTGATCGGCCGGCCGGGGGCAAGGTGGAGTTCGAGCGTGTTTTTTCCGTCGTGTGGACCGCGCGGATTCAACGGGAACAGGATTCCCGGGACGTTTCGCTCCTTCGAAAGAGCGGCGACTTCCCCGAGGACCAGGTAGGGAGCCGCTTTTTTGATCTTTTCGGTCCAGGAGACGAGCAGGTGCGCCGTTTTCCAGTATCCCCCGATCAGAGTTCTCGCCCTGCGCGTGTACTCCGCGAACTCCGGGGCCCCGATTCCGAAGGCGGCCGCGATGGCCAGCGCGGCCCACACGACGCAGATCCCGCGGATGACACGGAGGCACTGGATCGTTCCGTCGTTCAGCGCCGCGATCAGGTTCAGACACCGCGCCTCCCAGGTAGCCGCGGACAAGGCGACGGCGTCGACCGAATCCGCGGTGGTCGAGCGGGCGACCGCTACGTGATGCAGTCGGATCGATGCGAAAACCACCACAAGGAGGGTGGCCGCGACGACCAGGAAGAGGGCCGTCGCCTGTCCGGGGTTTCCCACCCGCACCTGGACCGCCTGCCGCGAGAAATATCCGATCACGGTCACTCCACCGTGACCCATCGGGTGGATTCCAGCATGAGGTAGTAGTGGTCTCCCAGTCGGAGCTTCTTCCCCGGAGATAAGGTGAACAGGACCCGGTCGATCCAGGGGACGACCAGTTCGACCCCGTGGGTAAGCCTCACGCAGACGGGCTCTCCGGCGTCCGCGCGGCCGGCTCCTTGCGCGCCGTCTTTGGTGACGTCCAGCACGGTCATGGCGGCGGATCCGAACGACCCCCCGGGCCGGTTCCGGCAGACCCGGAACGCTTCGAGGAAGGCGATTTCGCGCGCCTTTCCGAAGTCTTCCCTTGCGACTCTGGCGAATTTCCGTGCGGCAAGGTGCGCCGCCGTGTCGACCGCGGTCTTCCCCGCCCAGAGGATGCCGAGTTGGACGATCGCCAGCATCAGAAGAAGCAGCGGAACCCCGGCGAGAAGGAACTCGATCATCGCCGCCCCCCGTTCATTTCGAGCCGGCATAGGTGGAAAGGTTTTTCTGGTTGGCTTCCGTTCCCGCTTTGTCGGCGAGCGATTGGACGGTTGCCGTTTGGCTGCCCGACATCGCTTTCACGATCGTGTGGAATTGGTTCCGGAGTTGGTTTCCGAAGATGTTGACGATCCCGATACCCGCGACGGCAACGAGCGCGACGATGATGATGTACTCCGTAAGCCCCTGCCCTTTACGGTTCTTTCCGAGTGCCTTTCTCATCTCCCGACCTCCATCGGTGAATTTGATGAGGGTGGGAGGAGCAAGGGGCGTACCGGGACGCCCCTGAGGCGAGTTCCGGATTCAATCGTCGGATCGGAGGGTTACAGGGGCCGGAGGATCGGAGAGGGGAGAGCAGGGGAGGAAGCGGTGTGGATATCGGACTCCAAGTCCGATTACCGGTCGATCTCTTTGTTGCCGATCCCGTACTTCTTCAACTTCTCGAACAGGGTCGATTTGGCGATCCCGAGCTCGCGCGCCGTCTTCGTCTTGTTCCCCATCTGTTGGGCGAGTTCGCCGAGGATGTTCGTGCGCTCCGCCTGCTCCCAGCGTGAGAGCCCGGAGGGGCTTTCCGTTTCCGCGCCGGAGCTCGCAGCCGGACGCAGGAAGGAGAAATCCGGTCCGCTCAGCTCCCCGCCCTCGGCCATCACCACGGCCCGCTGGATCGCGTTGCGCAGCTCGCGAACGTTTCCCGGCCAGTCGTGGGAGATCAGGGCGTCGAGTGCGGCGGGGGAGAGGGTGGAAAGAGGGCCGGACGTGGAAGATCCCATCTCTGAAAGGAAGTGCCGTGCGATCGGAGCCACGTCCTCCCGCCGGTCCCGCAGGGGAGGGATCGGAACCGTGATGGCGCCGATGCGGAAGTAGAGATCTTCGCGGAACGTCTTACGCGCGATCTCTTCCCGTAAGTTCCGGTTCGTCGCGGCGAGGATCCGAACGTCGGCCAGCAGCAGGTCGTTTCCTCCGACCCGCTTGACCTCTTTCTGTTCGAGGATACGTAAAAGTTTCGGTTGAAGAGTGATAGGCAACTCACCAATTTCATCCAGGAATATCGTCCCGTTGTTGGCGAGCTCGAACGCCCCTTTCCTCTGTGCGGTGGCCCCGGTGAATGCCCCCTTCTCGTGTCCGAACAGCTCGCTTTCGATGAGTTCGGGCGAGATCGCCCCGCAGTTGACGACGATGAACGGGCGTTCCCGTCGCGCGGAAGCGTCGTGGATTCCCCGGGCGACCAGCTCCTTGCCGCTCCCCGTTTCCCCCTCGATCAGGACCGGCACGTCCGACGCGGCGACGCGACGAATCGTAGCGATCAGTTTCCGCACATGGGCCGATCCGCCGATCAGGCCGAACGGAGCATGGACGGCGACCGTGGTCGCGTCCGTACGCTTCGGGAGGCGAAGCGGTTCCGAGTCGGCGGGATCGGCGATAGGGGAACCCGTCCTCGGGGGGACCGTCGGCTCCTCTCCCGCGGAGGTCCCGGACGAGGGGCGATGAAAGTGGATCCGGAACGGTCCCACCTGGAACATCGTGCCGTCCTCCAGGGCCAGCTGGGTGATCCGTTTGCCGTCGGCGTGCGTGCCGTTGCGGCTGCGAAGGTCCGCGAGGAAATATTGCCGGCCCACGCGGAAGACCTTGGCGTGGAGCCGCGAAACGGACGGGTCCGGCAATTGGAGGTCGGCCTCGCGCCCCCTGCCGATCTTGACCTCCTTCTGCCCAAGCCGCACTTCCACCGTCATCCCGCTCGAAATGGTTACGGAAAGTCTCGCTACCGGATCGCCCTGGATCATCGCTCCCCCTCCTCCGTTTCCCATTCTCTCAGCAAAAGGGGTGCCGGATTCGGCGGATTCGCTCCTGCCGACGGAAAAAACGGCGCAACCAGAGTGCGTATGCGGGTAGGACGAGGAGACCGAAGGAGAAGAGCGACGTTCCGGACGACGACCCCCCTCCGCTTCGAGTGATCGAAAGACATCCGCCACCGCCGCCCCCACCGCCGCCCGATGAAGCTGGCGGCGTGGAAACATAGGTTTCGTTGGAATAAGAGCTCCCGCCGGCGTTGCCGACCCGGACCCGGTAGAAGTACGTCGTTCCGGCGGATACCCCGGACCCATCGGAATACGTCGTCGCGGAAGGGGACAGGAGTGCGATGGATGAGAAGTCTCCACCCGGGGCGGTCCTCCTTTCCACGATGATGTTGTCCGTCCCCGTCTCCGCATTGCTCCAGGTCAGCAGGACCTGGGAAGACGGCTGCAGCGAGGCCGCAAGGTCGATCGGGGGGGCGATCGCCGGCGGGCGCAAGGATCCCCACCAGGTCGCCCATCGGGACGCGAACGCGTTATCGTGAGGGTTCCAGACGGAAGAATACGCGATCTCCTGCAGCGTCCAAAAGGTCGTGTCGTCCACCGGGTCCACCACCGTCGCGCTGAAGTCCCCCCAACGGTTGTCCGTTCCGCTGAACGTCTTGAAGTATGATTCCTGCCCCGATTTGAGCAGGGTAACCGGCTGCATGGCGCCCGCCGGATCCGCCGCCCGCCTTGCCGTGTAATATGCCCCGGCGTACTCGGCGGGGGAGGACGACGATCCGCTGAAACCGATCGCGATGTCGCCGGTCGAGTTCACGGCGATGGAGGGGTAGAAGTAGAACCGCTTCGGATCCGAAATCGTTCCTTCCTGTATCTTCGACAGGGGTGCGGTGGAGAGTTCGTACCATCGAACCACGGTTCTCGTCCCGGTCGGATCGGGGATCGTGTGTGTGGTGAAAAGATGTCCGTTCCGATAGACGACGTTCAGGATGCGACTGTCCCCGGTGTCGATCCGGTCCAGAGGCGCCACCGGGAGCGTGTACGGGACCGGGTAAGAGGAAACCCCCACCGGTCCGAGATCCGCGAACGGAAGGGGGTTGATTCTCCCTACGCGCAACGCGTTCCCCGCGGGGTACTGTTCTCCGACGATGTAGGCGGTCCCCGGTGTGCCGAAGACGTGGGACGGCTGGAACGAGAAGGGACCGCCGTTCAACGGGCCCGTGAAGTTGAAGGGGTTCTCCATCGCGGTCACGTTCTGCGGATCCTGCCCGGCGACCAGCCCCGCTTTGGGGACCACCCACGCCTTGATGAAGTGGAAGTTGTCCGTGTTGTCGAACAGGTTCGTCGTGATGTAGATGTTGTTCGCGTCGACCCCGATCCCGGGATAATCGCCCCAGAGATTGTTGTCCACCGCAATAGCCCACTGGCTCCACCCTGACCCCGGGTCGGAGGAGTTGGAACGCGTCAGCAGGACCCACGATTTCTCAGGAGGTTGGCCGTCGAGCGTCATGGCGACGAACTGTCCGCTGTGCTGGTCGAAGAGGATCTTTGGGTCGAATAAATTGTTTGGGAGGTTTTTGGAAGTGACCAAGGGGCGCCAGAAAGCGTCCAGGGTCGTCGTGGGGTTCGTCTTGTTCCCGGCCTTGTCGAAAAAGCCGACCTCCGTATTGAGAAAACTCACCAGGTGGGTGGGGCCGACCGCCCCCATGGTGTCGGGAGGGATGGCGGTCAGGTCATCCACGATTCCGGGGAAACCGCCGCCGATGGAAACCGGGGCTCCGACCACGGCGGAAGGAAGCAACGCGCAACATGCGACGGCGAGAGCGAAAAAGAGTCCTGCGAGTCTTGTCGCCCGACGGATCATTTCGAAGATTCCCCGGAGGGGGATTCCCGCACCGGTTTGGGCCGCAGGATCGGGATCACACGCGGTGTCGTGCGTAGAGAAGGGGCTCCTGTCGCGTTGTCGGGTAAAGGCGTCTTCTCCCCGGACAGGCACCCGCATATCAGCGGCAGGAACACCGCGAGCAGGAGGAACGAACCGAGGCGCCTGCACCTATGATGATTTCGGGGTGAGGTATCCGACACGGAGGGTCACGTCGAGGTAGCGGGCGTCGTCGTAACGGCTCTTCAGGGACGTCGAGCGGAGGACCACCGGCAATGTCCCCGCCGACAGTCGCTGCAGCGTCTTGACGACCTCGAGGTAGGTGAGGTTTTCCATCCGGACGTCGAAGGCCTCCTCGCGGAACATCTCGCCGTCGCGCGCCCCCCCCGACTTGATGTTCAACGCCGCCTGAGGAATCCCCGCTTCCTGGAGCGCGGAGGTGATCCGCGTCAAAGGAGCGTCCTTGATATTCGCGGCGGCCCGGACGATCCCGAGTTTATCGCCGTTTTCCTTCTGTATTCGCTCGATTTCGGGGCGCGCCTTGCGCACCTCGGCGAGGTCGCTCTCGGCGGCCGACGCCGCGCGCGCCTGCGACTTGATCCGCGAGATGCCAGGGATGACCACAAAGGTCAGGAGAAGAAGGAAAGCCGCGGCGGCCCCGCCGATCACGAGGACGCGCCTCTCACGGTCACGAAGCACGGCGATCCCCCTTCTTTTCGACGAGGATGGTGAATTTGACCGACGTGCCTTTTACGCTTCCTCCGGACTCCTGCACGGTCGCCGAATAGTCGGGACCGAACGCCCCTGCCAGACCGGCGCGGTACGCCTCGACGAGGCGTGCGTCGCTCCCCGCGTCTCCCGCGACTCTCAGGCGGCCTCCCTCGATCGAGATTTCCCGCACCGCGATCTCTCCCTTGGGAAGCGCCCGGGAGGCGAGCTGGAGAATGTCGGCGGGCGGGGGAGCGTCGGTGCCGAGCTCCTTTTGCAGCCGCCGAAGGGAGTCGAGCTTCGTCCGGATCTGGATTCCCGGCTGAACGATGTTGCGGACGTCCGGAGCGACCGCCGCGAACTCTTTCTTCACGATGGCGCGTGTCCGGGCCACTTTTTCCCCCTCGGTCCAGCCGGCGAATCCGAACGCCCCGATGGCGAGGAGGACGGCGACGCCCGCGGCGATCCCGGTGATCCGCTTCAAGCGAAGATCCCGCTTCCTGTCCAGCTCCGCCTCCGCCGACGTTCGCAGCGAAAAGCCTCCGCCGACGTCCGGGCGAAGCGGAGCGAGCGCCGCCCCGTACGCGGCAAGGTGTGCGGGAGAGACTCCTTCGGGGAGCGGGATGCGCCCGGCGTCGGGGAAGGCGGCCGCCAGCGGTGCGGGCGTCTCGCCGATCAGGAACACCGGAAGCGGCGCTTCGTCCGCTTTCCCTGCGAACTCGCAAACCGCGCTCACGAGCTCTTCGGGGGAATCGGCCATCGTTTGGGGGAACTGCCTCGCCGCCGTTACGCCGCCTCCCGAGACCCGCAGCAGGAGGACGTCATTGAATGTCGAAAGGTAGATCCCGTCCCGCGGACCTCCGGCGGCGTCGGGGGCGACAAGAAGGAGGGCGACCGGATCGGTGACGACGCGATCCACCCGGATCCCGGCGGCCCCGAACCGTTCCGACGCGCTTTCCACGAACGAACGCCGCGCGGCGACCGCGAAGAAGATCCCCGATCCTTCCCGAGGAGCCGGCAGGAGGTCGGACAGGATCTCCTCGTCCTCCATCGGCAGGTTCCCCTCGAGTTCGGACAGGTGGATCGCCCGCGCTCTCGGGAGATCGGTCACCGGGAGCGTCATCTGCCGAAGGAACGTGAGCGGCGGAGGGAGGGTCAGCACCGCGCCCGACAGGGGGACCTCCGACAGCGCCTCACGGAGCGCCTCCGAAAGCGCGGTCGCGTCCTCCGGCGTTCCGAACGGTTCCGCGCACGGAACGGATACCGCCGCCGCGACCCGGGGAGCGGGTGTCGACCCATCGAGCGCGATGGCGCAGATCCGATCCCGTGTGATGGAGATTCCGATCGTGTTCATGGTCCCCTGTCAGAAAAACTGGAATTCGCCCATTGGGGCGGCCAACGATCCGACGATCCTAAGATTAGCATTCTTTGCGTTTTTCGACAGCATGTCGAACAGGGAGGCGACGCGGCCTTCGTACGGGTTCCGGATCCTCAGGTGAAACGTCATCATCGACTGCCGGGGGGACCGGATCCGGGTGATCTCTCCCGTGCCGTCCACCTGCGACCCCTCGAAGGTCCCCGCGAGTTTCGGGATCCGGAAGGCGTTCTCCCGGATCAGGAACGAGAGGGAGACCGCCTCGATCCGCGCTTCGCGGACCGGGGAACCGGGGGCGGGAACGGGAACCTGGAGGAAGTCGAGCGTCCCCGACCCGATCGCCGTCACCTTCCCCCGGCTTACGTTCCAGCGGGCCTCGACCTCCCGGATGGAAAACCCCGCCCCGGACGTCGAAAAGACAGAAAGCGGGAGATCGGACGAGGAAACGCCCGAGAGGAGAACGTGTCCGCTCCCCGGACTCCAGAAGGCGGGGGAGAAGCGCAGATCTCCGGAAGCGGCGCCCTTCCGGAACCTCAGCCGTGCGGGCGCCCAGCGGAACAGGCCCGTCCATTCCCACGTCGCGACGACCTCGTCCAGCGTGACGGGAGGATTTCCGGGGACGGTGACCGTGACTCCAGCGAGGTGCAGACCGGAGGGGAAGATTAGCCGCGCATCCCGCGCCGCCAAGCCGATCCCGCTCTTCAGCAGAATGGGCTGAAGGGCCGACAAAATCGTCTCGGGCGGAAGCGTGAATGCCACTGCGGAGGTGAACGACACCAGGAACAGGAGCGCACCGATAGCTACGATCGTGCGGCCCCGCACCCTGTCATGGATCGCAGTTTTACCGGGCAAATGCCTTCCGCACCGCTCTCCGGAGTGCAAGGAGAAGCGCGGGGAGCAGTAGAACGGCGGCGCCTGGGATCCTGTCGGCTTCGCCGGCGCGCGGTAGGTCTACCATAGAGCAACCGGACTGCTTCGTCGGGTCGGCGGGCGAGAATGTGGTCGTGACGTAGAGGTTGCGAGCCCCGGAAACGACGTTGTCGGGTCCGGACCAGAAGTGGACCGCCTTTCCGCTGAAGTGCACGAACGCCGGGCGCGTGTAGTCCCCGGGAAGCTGCAAGGCGAACGCGATGTCGCCGGTGCCCACGGAAACGGGGGATGCGACCATGCTGGCGAACACCGAGGTCGTCCCGGCGCTCGCCGCCGTGCTCCCGAGCGACATCACGTAATACCTTCCGGGGGTCCCCTGGAAGAGCGGGGGATCGCCGCGGAATCCGTATCCGGCGACGTGCACGCGGCCCAGGCTGTCGAGATTCGCCTCCGGCCGGTACGCGTCGAAGTCCGAGGAGAGCACGGATCCTCCCGGAGGGTTGAGGAAGAACGAGGTGTTCGCCCCGACGTTGCCGACGCCCACCGGGTTCCCGTCGTGCGTCACGGCGTACGGATTGATCTCGGAGATCCCGACGGATCCCGCCAGTCCGGCCGTACCGGCCGCCGGCTCGTCTGCGGCGAGGATCCAGACGTTGGTGGAGCTGGTGAGGAAGAGGCTGGGGAATCCCCAGCGGAAGCCGCCCGAGAGGACCTGCGTGGCGCCGATCGCGAGGTTGTCCACGACGGACGGAGGGACCGTTTTCACCATCGCGTAATAGATTCCCGTCGGCGTGGAGGTCGGATCGGCGTTGTTGGCCGCCCAGATGATGTGGCTGTTGTTGTTTCCATCCAGCCGAAGGCGGGGGAGGGGCGATACTCCGGCGCTGCTGGGCGTGACCGCGGGGGGGAACGCCCTCGTCAGGAGGATCGCGTTGTCGACCACCCGGGTGTTGTCCCACCCGACGCGCGCGTAGTACACGTCCGAGTACGGCGAGCCGGCGACCAGGGACGGGAACGAGGAGTAGGCGACCCTCAGGGTGTTGTCGGTGAACACGACGCCGAAGGAAGGATCGGTCAGGCTCCCCGGGATCCTTGCGCCCGCCGCGTCCCGGATCTCGTCCACGCGCTGGGACGTCACGGCGTTGTTGTCGATCGTCAACAGGGCGCGGAACAGCTTGTAGCTCGTGTCCCCAACGGGGATCGCCTGGAAGAGGATCACCGGCTCGGTCGCGGAGCGCAGCACGACCTGCGGATGGCGCGCGTGATTGAAGAGGGCGTTGTCGATCGCCACGGGGGCGGTGACGAGAACCTGGCTGCGGGTGGTCGCGCCGTTCGTGAAGTCCGCCGCCCCGTTGACCGCCGCGTAATGGATCCTGGTGTTATGCGAACCCTCGGCGCCGGCGGCGTTGTCGCCCACGAACGCGAGATGGAGCACCGTTCCGTTCGCCGCGACAGAGGGCTGGTCGAACACCCAGTTCCCGGTTCCGGCGTCGTTCACCGGGAAGATCGCTTCGGCCCACGCGGCCGCGGCGAGGCAAAGGATGGCTGCGATCACGAGCAGGGAACGGTTGCGAAAACCGATCATCTTCTTCCCTCCGGGGGGGATCGTTGGCGGGTCTACTCGATGCGCCAGAACCGCCATTGTATCTCATTTCCCACGCGAATTCCGACGGCGTCGATCGTGCGGACGGTCCCCCCGACGTCTCCGGCCGAGCGCACGTGGAAATACGTCGATCGGACATCCACGAGATTCCGGATCAAGGTCCGGGTGTACAGGTCCCGCAGGAAAGGGGAGACGTTCCCGATCTGGCTTGCGGTCGTGAACGGGTTGTCCCTCCGGTACGCGATGATCTCGTCCGCGGTCTTCGCGTCGATCGCACCGCCCTCCGCCAGGTCCGTCCCGGCGGAGAGGGACATCAGCACTTCCCTCGGCGCGGTGTTGATGTTCACCATGCCGGAGGAGGAGACGGTCACGAAGGGGAGCAGCTTCCCGAAGACGTCGGCGGTCACGCCGCGCACCAGGCGCAGCTCCCCGGTCGTGTCGAACAGGTCGTTCTTCGCCCGGTACGGTTTCGGAAGGCCGAGGTAGTACGAGCTCTCCGCCCCGCCGACGCGGGGATGTTCATCGTTGTCCAGCCAGTCGATCACGGCGTCCGCCACGGCCCGGTCGATCCCCAAGGTGTCGAGGAGACGCTGGAAGACGGCGAGACGCCGGTCGTCCGGCGCGTTCCCGTTCGGCAGCATGAGACGGTTCAGGTCGATCTTCCGTTCCTCGTCCTCGATGGTGACCCGGACTTCCCCGTCCCCGAGCGCGATCGGCAGGGCGGCCCGCGACCAGAACTCGTCGAGGGTGTCGTACTGGTTGTCCCGGGCGTCCTGCCGCAGGGCGATCCGCGCCGCGCCGGTCCCGCCTTCCGCCAGCAGGATGCAGCGGATGGAATCCCTCCCGTACGCGCCGGTCTGGGCCGACTGCGCCCCGATGCGGAAGACCTCGTGGGCGAGGGCGACGACGAGCACCAGGATGAGGAGGGTGACGAGGAGGGCGATCCCCTTCTCGTTCTCGCGCCGCCGGGTCATGGATTGCCCGTGCTTCGCCGTCCCGACCAGGTCACGTTTCCCTCCTGGCCGGCCAGGGGGATCGCGACTTCACGGCGGTACGTTTCCCCCCGCGCGTCCACCATCGTGACGGCGGCTTTCTTCGGCATTGCCGTTTTGGACCTTCCCCCGGTCGGCCACTCCTTTACCCACGCGCTCCCGTCGTACAACTCGATGCGGAAGCCGCGCAGCCCTTCCGCCACCGCGGTTTCCCTTGCGGTGATCTTGTTCCCGATGAACGGGAGGTCGGATTGCTCCCGGTGCAGCTCGAGGGTGACGCCGTCGGCCCCGATCCTCGGGAAATACCGGATCTTCACGATTTCCGCGGGCGGGTGGCCTGGATCCCCGTCGGGAAGCTGGAACGCCGTGAAGGCGAGCGTCGCTGCCGGCATCCCGGAGAGCTGATCCTCGCGCAGCGAAAGGGCGGACTCCTCCCTCGCCGAGGTCGCGAAGGCGCCCATGAGCTCGGTACCGACGCGGTCGAGGACGAGGCGGACCTGGCGGAATCCCCGCGATCGCGAGGAGAGCGTCTCTCGCACCCTGGCCGCCCCCGCGAACGCCGAGAGCAGGAGCAGCAGGATGACCGAGAGAACCGACAGGGCGAGCAGGATCTCGAGGAGGGTGAATCCTCCGCGGCGATCGGGCGGTCGCGTCGCCGGGCGATCGGGCGGCCGCGTCATTTGACGGCGACGCCGGCGAGGGCGACCTGCTCCTCGCGGCCTTCGGCGGACCAGGTGACGGTGACATGGACTTCCCGGGCGTCGGGGTGCGCGGCCGGAACGATCGAGCGCTTCCAGGAGTACGCATCCATCGGGGCCGCGAACTTTCCGGACGATTCCCCGGTTGCGGGCCACACCGCCGTGGACTCGCGGACGAGCGTCTCTCCGAGACAGGAGGCGACGGTCCACCGTTCCGAACGGTCCTCGGCGCCGATCGCTCCGGAAAAGACTTCGTAGGCGAGGAGCATCGTCGTCGACAGGATGGCGAGGGAGACCAGCACCTCGAGCAGGGTGAAGCCGCGGCGGTCACCCATCTTGCTGCACCGTCCCCTCGAGGATCTTCATCGAGCCGTCGAATGTGCTGAGTCGGAGGGTCCATTCCGAGGGCGCGTTCCTGCCGCCCCCGTCGTCGCGAAAGAAGATCCGCGCCGACGGGACCCGGCCGCCGGGGAGATACCGGATCTCCGTGGGGATATCCAGCGGGCGGTCCTCCCCCTCGATGCGGATGCCGGTCACCGACAGGCGGGAGCCGAACGACAGCGCGCGCTTCTCCTCGGTCGGGCGATCCGGATGCAGGAACTCGTACGTGCCCTCGGACGGATGCAGGACGAGTTTCGTCTCCCGCTTCTCGAAGAGGGAAAGATCGTACGCCGCCTCGGACGTCCCGGAAAGCGTGCGGAACACCGTGTCCCGGTCGGGCTCGCCGATGCGCGAAAGCCGCGGCAGGGCGACCCATAGCACCAGGCCGAGCACGAACAGGACGACCGCAAGCTCGACGAGCGTGAATCCGCGGTTACTGGGCATCCCAGGAGTTGATGTCCGCATCCTCGCCTTCACCGCCCGGAGCGCCGTCCGCGCCGTAGGAGCTGATGTCGTAATCGCCGTGCGCACCGGGGCTCACGTACACGTACGGGTTTCCCCAAGGATCTTTCGGGACGCGGTCCATGTAGCCGTCCTTCCGGTAATTCTTCGGGATCCGCCCGGCGTCGGGGATCTTGATCAGCGCCTCGATCCCCTGCTCGGTGGTGGGGTAGAACCCGTTGTCCAGCTTGAACAGGTGGAGCGCCTGTTCGACGTTCTTGATCTGGACCCGCGCCTGGGTCTTCTTCGCCTCTTCAGTCCGCCCGATCAGCTTCGGCACCACCAGCGCCGCCAGCAGTCCGAGGATGACGATGACGACCATGATCTCGATGAGGGTGAACCCCGACCGGTCCCGGAGTCTCCTCGTACCGTTCTTTCCCGAACGCATCGAATTCCTCCTATCGGACGATCTGTGAAATGTCGAGCAGCGGCAGCAGGACCGACACGACGATGAACGCCACCACGGTCCCCATCCCGAGGATGATCAGCGGCTCGAGCAGGGAGAGCAGACGGGCGAGGCGGGCGTTCGTCTCCTCGTCCATCGCGTCGGCGGCCCGGTAGAGGAGGTCGCCGAGAGCCCCGCTTTCCTCGCCCACCGCGATCATCTGCACGAGGGTGGGAGGAATCGAGGGATGCGGCCGAAGCGACTCGGAGAGGGTCGCCCCCTCCACCACGCGTTCCGCCGAGGCCGTGATCTGCACCGTGATCGCCGCGTTCCCTACGACGGGCGCCACGATCCGCAGCGCGCGGTCGACCGGAATCCCTCCCGAGATCAGCGTGGACAAGGTTCGGGCGAACCGCGAGAGGGCGGACAGGTGCTCGATCCGACCGACGAGCGGCAGCCGGAGAAGGAGAGCGTCAAGGGCCATCCTGCCCCGCTCCGTCGCCAGGTACTTCCGGACTCCGAGGACCCCGCCGGCGGTGAGGAGCAGCAGGGCCCACCACGACGCCGCGAGGACGTCGGTGATCCCGATGAGGATCCGCGTCGGAAGGGGGAGGGCGTGTCCGAGGTGGGCGAAGATCCCCACGATCTTCGGAACGACGAAGGTCAGAAGGAACACCACGACGAGGGCCGCCACGACCGCCATCAGGAGCGGATAGGTGAGCGCCGAGCGGACCCGGTTCCGGGTACGGGCCTGCTCTTCGAGGTGGTCGGCGAGGCGGGTCAGGGAGAGAGGGAGCGTTCCGCTCTCCTCGCCGGCGCGCACCATGCTGGCGTAGAGGTTAGGAAACGTGTCGGGGTGTGTCTCGACGGCACGAGCCAGCGGCGCCCCCCCGCGAACGGCTTCCAGCAGGTCGACGAGGACCTGCCGGCTCTCCGGGTCGTCCACCTGGGTCGTCACCGACTGAAGCGCGCCTACAAGCGGGACGCCCGCTCCAAGAAGCGTCGCGAGTTGCCGGGTGAGGAGAGGAAGGAAATCCGACCTTCGGAGAAGGGAGGGGAGAATTCCTCCTTTGCGCTCCGGAGGCCCCTCTTTCAGGGTGAGGGGGAGGATCCCCTCCGCGTGGAGTTTCCGACGCGCGAGGAGGGCGCTGTCCGCCTCGAGAATCCCCTTCTGCGAGACGCCGGCCCGGGAGATCCCGGTGTAGCGGAACGTCGCCACAGTCCTCTCACTCCTCCTGCGTGACGCGCAGGACCTCTTCCACGGAAGTCGCTCCGGCGACGACCTTTTCCGCGCCGGCCGCAAGGATCGTCCGCATCCCGCGGGAGACCGCGAGCGTCCGGATCCCGTCGGCGTCGGCCCGGGTGAGGATCATCGACCGGATCGTTTCGTCCGCAGGGAGGATCTCGAACAGCGCGATACGCCCAAGGTACCCCGTGTTGAGGCACTTCTCGCATCCGCGCGGCCGGTAGAAAGGGGTTTCGGGTGGAGAGGGGAGCCCCAGGCTCCGCGCCTCCGTGGCGGTGGGGGCGTACGGGGTTTTGCAGTCGGGGCACAGGAGCCGGACCAACCGCTGCGCGACGACGCCCGAGAGGGAGGAGGCGACGAGGAACGGTTCGATCCCCATGTCCACGAGGCGCGTGACGGCGCTGGCCGAATCGTTGGTGTGAAGCGTCGAAAGGACCAGGTGTCCGGTCAGCGACGCCTGGATGGCGATCTCGGCGGTCTCTGCGTCCCGGATCTCGCCCACCATGATGATGTCGGGGTCCTGGCGCAGGATGGAGCGCAGGCCGTTGGCGAACGTCAGCTGGATCTTCGGGTTCACCTGGATCTGCCCGATCCCCTGGAACTGGTACTCCACCGGGTCCTCGATCGTGATGATGTTCTTGGTGCCCGAGTCGAGGTGGCGCAGGGCGGCGTAAAGCGTGGTGGTCTTCCCGGACCCGGTCGGGCCGGTGACGAGGAGGATGCCGCTGGACCGGGAAAGGAACCGCTCGAAGGTCGCCAGATCCGCGGGCTCGAAGCCCATGTCGGAGAGGCCGAAGAGGACGTTCCCCCGGTCGAGCAGCCGCAGCACGGCACGTTCGCCGAAGGAGGTGGGGACCGTGGAGACGCGGATGTCGATCTCCCGGCCGCCGAGGCGGATCTTGATCCGCCCGTCCTGGGGCAGGCGTCGCTCGGCGATGTCGAGTCCCGCCATCACCTTGACCCGGGAGACCGCCGGGGCGTGCCACTTCCGGGGAGCGGTGATCATCGGATAGAGGATGCCGTCGACCCGGTTGCGGACGACCAGCTCCTTTTCGTACGGCTCGAAGTGGATGTCGCTGGATCGCTCCCGGATCGCGCGGAAGAGGACGGCGTGGACGAAGCGGATGACCGGCGCCTCGTCGGGCGACTCGAGAAGGTCCCGCGTCTCCTCGATGGCGGTCGTCGGGTCGAGGTCCCATTCCCCCGGGAGCCCCTCCACGATTTCGTTCTCCGGGGAATGGGCGCGTTCGTAGGCGGCGTCGATCCGCGCGAGCACCTCGTTCTCCGGCGCGCAGACGACCCGGGTGGATCCGGCGAGGAACCGCATCTCGTCGATCGCCTCCCGGGCCTCCGGTTTTCCACCCGACAGGAGGACGACGTCCCCGGCCGATGTCCTGCACGGGAGCAGGAGGTGCTTCCGCGCATAGCCGATCGGTATCTTCGCGAGCAGCGCCGTCTCCGGGTGGAGTTCCCCCGGGTCGAACGGGGCCGGCGATGCGGGGCCGGTCACGGCTTCTTTTCCCTCCTCGACTCGGGGAGCGCGCGTTTCACTTCGTCCCGGGTGGGGTCGAAGGCGTCGAGCATCTTCCGTTGCCGTTCTTCCAGACTTTTGGAAATGACTCCCGGCTCCTGGATGATGGTGGGTGTCAGCATGATCAGCAGGTTCGTCTTGGTTTTCTTCTCCGAGTGGTACTTGAAGAGATACCCGAGGAGAGGGATGTCGCCGAGGAGCGGGACCTTGGTCACGTTCCTGGTGATGTTCTCCTGCATGATGCCGCCCAGGATGACCGTGTCGCCGGTCTTCACCAGGACGGTGGTCTTCGCGGACCGCTTCGTCCAGGTCGGCCCCACGCTGCTCGACTGGGACAGCGTCAAGGCGTCCGTCTTGAGGGCGGACGCCTCCTGGTAGATGTCCATGCTCACGAACTCGCTCTCGTGGATATGGGGCGTGATCCGCAGCGTGATGCCGACGTCCTTCCGTTCGATGGTGTTGTTGATGATGCCGGAGTTGGTGGGAGTCAACGTGTCCCTCGACTGGCTCGTGACGAAGGGGACGTTCTCGGCGACGATGATCTCCGCCTCCTTGTTGTTCTGCGTCAGCAGGTGGGGCGAAGAAAGGATGTTCAGGTTGTTGTTTCCCTGGGAGGCCCGGAGGACGGCCGCGACGGCGGGGATTTTCGTCCCGTCCGGCAGGGTGACGTTTCCGCCGATCCCGCCGGCGACCAGCCCGGAACCCGCGAAGGTGAGGGGATTGCCCGCGGCGAGCCCGGACAGCAAGTCGTTCAGTCCGCCCGTGATCCCGTAGTTCGCCCCCCCGATGAACGCGCCGCTGCTGCCGGGACCCGCCTGCGCCGCGCCTCGCCACTCCACACCGACGTCCAGCGACCTGTCGAGGTCGATCTCCATGATCACCGCCTCGACGAACACCTGGCGGCGGCGGATGTCGAGCTTCTTGATGACCCCCAGCAGCGTCTCGTAATCGTTCGACGACGCGACGATGATCAGGGCGTTGGTGGCCTTGTCCGCCGTGACCTTCACCCCTCCCTCGAGTTCGGCGGCCACGACGGCCGCGCCGGTCGCCGGCACGGCGGCGCGGCCGGCGGGGGCGGGCGGTGCGCCCGGTGCGCCGGCACGCTCCTTCGAGAGGGAGGAGAGAACCTTGGCCATCTCCTCTGCGTCCGAGTTTTCGAGGTAGTAGACGTTGATCCTTCCGCCGCCGGCGGAGGCGGGGACGTCGATCTTTTTCAGGAGTTCCTGCGCGTCGTCCTGCATCTCCTGCCCGGCGTACACGATCAGGCTGTTGGTGCGGGCATCCGGCAGGAATTTCGTCGCGACGCCGTGGGAGGGGCGGATACCGCGGGGGGCGTTTTTCGCGGCCGGAGCGGCGGCCGTTCCCCCCTCGATGTAGATCGAAGTCAGGATCTTCGCGGCGTCGGCCGCCACGGCGTAGGCCAGCGGGTAGACCCGAAGGACCCCGGGGGGGCCCGAGTTGTCGACCTCGCCGAGGATGGTGATGATCCGGTCGATATTGGCGCGCGAGTCGATCAGCAGCAGCGTGTTCGAGGAGGCGAACGCCGAGACCATCCCGTCCTTGGAGACCAGCGGCGTCACCAGCGGCACGACCTCGCTGCTCGCGAGGTGTTGCAGCGGAACGATGCGGGTGATGAACTCCGCCGAGGCGGTTTCCTTCGAGACGCCGGTGCGGATCGTGTCCTGGCGGGCTTCCCTGGCGGCGACGATCTTGATCGTGTTCCCTTGCGATACGGTGGTGAACCCTTTCGCCTGCAACACGTAGAGAAAGACGTCGTACGCCTCTTCGAGGGTTACCCGTCGCGGTGAGATGATCGTGATCTTTCCCTGGACCCGCTCGTCGAAGATGAAGTTCTTCTTCGTCTGTTCGCTCATGAACTTGATGAGGACCGGCAATTCGACGTCGGTGAAGTCCATCGACAGGTATACCGGGGGACGCGCCGTCGGAGCCGGTGCCGCCGCCGGAGCCGCGGAGGGCGCTGACGCCGGGGTCGCCTGGGGAGCGGCGGCCGGGGCTGGAACCGGAGGCGCATCGGGCGCGGGCGGCGGTGCCGTCACGGCCGCCGGAGGGGCTTCGTTCGCCGAAGGCCCCTCGGCCGCGTGGGCGGCGGGCCCGAGAGCGATCAGGCCGGCGATCAGCAGGACAGGAATTCGCATGGAGTTCTCCCGGATCATCGGATTTCGTACGTCAGCGTGTTTTTTTGACCTTGGCGAAGGATGTTCACCGACACCTTCTTCTCGTCCTTCAGGTTCTGGAAGATGGCGGCGATCTTTTCGGGAGTGGAGAGGTCCAGCCCGTTCACCTGCTGGAGAATGTCTCCACCCTGGAACCCGAGCTGTTCGAAGGTGGTGCCGGGGCGAATCGCGGCGAGCCGGTACCCGGCGGCCTTGTTCCCCTCGAAGTACGGCACCATCCGGACCTGGGTCATGAACTGGTTGAAATTGCCGGACAGCTGCGCTACCCCCGCTTCGTCGAGGGAGAACCGGTTGTCCGCAAGGCGTTCCACGCGGATGTTGCCGGGCGTTTGGGATGGAGAGGCCCCGGCCGCCTGCGGTGCGCCCGGAGCCGCGCTCCTCTGACCCGCGGCCGGTGGAAGAAGGGTTGCGCGCGTTTTGCTGCCCACGGGGAGAATCTCGAGCATCTCGCGCTCGCTCCCCCGGGTGAGCCACACCTTGTCCCGCTCGACGGAGGAAAGAATCGCACCGGGCTCGACTTCCTCCGTTTCGCGAAACGCCTTCGGCGTCTTCATCCCGTTCGCCCACAAGATCGCCCGGCGCGCGGCGGGGGAGGAGGAGACGATCGTCCCCACGAGGACGAACGCCGTGCGCGGCGCCCGGGATGCGGATTTCGCGTTCGCCGCCGGGAGGCGGGAAGGGATCTTCATCCCCTGCGCGGGGGCAAAAAGGTTGTTCCACTGTTCCGGCGTCGTGGCGGGGACGACCCGC
>Ga0172376_10001714_pt1 | contig 27618 bp, 31 predicted proteins | sample Lak35m_FD_121114 | JGI IMG/M metagenome (GOLD analysis project Ga0172376, IMG submission 121114) | Freshwater microbial communities from Kabuno Bay, South-Kivu, Congo - kab_092012_35m | ecosystem: Environmental > Aquatic > Freshwater > Lake | place: Democratic Republic of the Congo: South-Kivu...
ATTATAATCTAAAAATTTAAAAAATCAACCTTATAGGTTATAAAACCAAATTTTTTAAGCACTTAAATCTAAGGGAACAAAAAAAAATTTGGTATCATAAGATAATGAAAAAACTATGTCTCGCCCCTGAAGTTTTGAGGGATTTTAACAAACCGAATACAATTCTCATTATATCTTCATACCCTGTTGTAATTGGGGATAAAACATCTAATATAGCTGGGGTTTCAAATTATACTTATAATCTTATTCAAGGTTTAGAAAAATTAAATCAAAAAGACACAAAATATATAATAATTTCAGATATAGTTGAAGGGTCTGAAGTTAAAATTTTTAAAAATTTACTAATTATACCAACTTGGGCAAAAAACGACCTTTTTCTATTCAAAAATATTAAAAATAGACTAACTGAATTTAATAAAATTTCTAAAATTCTAATTCAGTTTGAATTTAATCTCTTTGGAGATCCAATTCAAACTGCAATCTTTCCTTTTTTCGTCTTTAGCATTTCTAGTAAGAATGTTTCAATAGTTATTCACCAAGTCGCTGAGAATATTTCAAGTCTTCAAGGCCACTTAGGAATTACCAGTACACTTAAACTCAAAATTTTAGACTTTTTTTATTCAATGTTTTATAGATTTCTCTGTATTCCAAAAATCAAAATTATAGTTCATGACACAATTTTTAAACAAAGACTGTTAAGTTTTGGGTGTAAAAGAAAAATTAAGGTTATCCCTCACGGACTTGGAGAATTTTCTGAAAAAATTTCTACCTCAGAAGCTCGTCATAAGCTAAAATTTAGTGATAAAGATTTTATATTTCTTTGTTTTGGATTTGTAACTTGGTATAAAGGTATAGATTTATTTATAAATAGAATCCAATTTTTTTTAAAGGATTTTCCAGATTCAAACTTAAAACTAATTATTGCCGGAGGGCCTAGCTATAACTTAAAAGATAAACCTTATTATAAAAAATACTATGAAGAATTAATTTCTAGCATTAAACCATACCCCCAAATTAAAATAACTGGGTTTATAGAAAATAGGGAGATTCCCTATTACTTTTCAGCCTCAGACTTAGTTATATTTCCATATAGAACTCAAATGAGTGCTAGCGGTCCGTTTGCAACTTGTTTATCTTTTCACAAACCTTTCCTTCTATCAGACCCACTTTCCCCAACCCTTAACACGGCAGATATTAAACAAAAAATGACACAACTTGGGTTAACCAAGGAAGATTTAACTTTTAAGTTAACAGGTTATGATGTATTCAAAAAGATTACATTGCTTCAGGAAAATCCTGCAAAAATTTCAAAAATTACCAAGCTTGCAAAACTTGTAGCTCATATCAGAGATTGGAAAAATGTAAGTAAAATGTATCTAGAAACTATTAACTAAACTTTAAATATTTTTTTTAATTGATAACTATCTTTAGAATCTAAAACTTCAAAACCTAATTTCTCGATTTCCCTTCTCATAAAATCTGCTTTATCGTAAATAGCCTGTTTTTTATACTCCCATCTCAACTTTGCTAAGTCTAATACTTCAACAGGAATGTCATATCCTACATATTTTATAAGATCAAATCCTAATACCTCGTCCATTTTCAATAAAGTGTTTAATTTAACAACCTCGGGTAAATTGGAGGTAACCACTTCCCAGAATATACTCAAAGCTTGAGGAGTATTAAAATCATTATTTAAAGCACTTTGAAACTTATGTATAAAATTTTCTTCGAATTTGTAAGAGTTATCAACTTTTAATGTTGATACAAAATCATAGGCTCTTTTTAAAGAGTTTTTAGCAGACAATAACGATTCTTGATTGAAGTTCATAGGGTTTCTATAAGTCGAAGACAAAAACAGATACCTTATTACTAAAGAATCAGTTCCTTCTGAAACTATATCCTCAAGATACACAACATTACCTTTACTTTTACTCATCTTTTCAGAATCAAGATTTAAAAATGATACATGTAGCCAATAATTTACAAACTTTTCTCCAGTTACACACTCACTTTGAGCTATTTCATTAGGATGGTGAGTCATTTTTAAATCTTCACCCCCTAAATGAAGGTCTATTGTGTCTCCTAATTCTTTTAAAGCCATAGCAGAGCATTCAATGTGCCAACCTGGAAATCCAACTCCCCAAGGTGATTTATACTCCTGTAATCTTTTATCTGAGGGTTTTGAAAACTTCCACAATGCAAAATCATGAGAGTTAAGTTTGTTTAGGTCATTTTCAATTCTTGATCTATCAACTTTATTTGGATCTTGATTTGATAATTTAAAATAATTAGGATACTTTTTTATATTAAAGTAAATCCCAGTATCAGTTTGGTAAGCTACACCCTTTTCCAATAAAACTTTTATCAGAAATATCTGTTCTTCAATATAGTCTGTGGCTTTTGTAAGTTTATGTACTGGTAATACATTTAAATCTTTAATAGCTTTTAGGTAATAATCAGTATAAAATTTTGTAACTTCCGAAGCTGTTAAACCCAATTCTCTTGCTGAAATTTCAATCTTATCCTCACCTAAATCTGAGTCTGAGGTTAAGTGACCTATATCTGTGATATTTGAAACATTTTTTACATAATAACCATTAAACTTTAAAACTCGTGAAACTATATCTGAGAAAACTGCTGTTCTTAAATTTCCTAAATGAGTTTTTTTATCAACTGTTGGTCCGCAAGTGTACATTGACACTTCTCTACTTTTAATAGGAATAAACTCCTCAGTTTCCTTTGTATAAGAGTTATAAAGTTTTATCATGAATTATATTTTATCAAATTTAGGGCTAAATTAAATTAAAATAAAAATTTTTTCGCTGAGCGAGGTTGTTGCTTATATGTTAGGTAATGGGAAAAAGCCTCGCTCAACTAAAATGACAGTCTTAATCCTAAAAAGTAAAACCACCTTAACTTTAGATTCTAAACGGCAGAAGTGAAATGGCAGTTATTTCACTCAGATATGAAGATGACTTTAAATCATATCTGGAATAGATCATCAAGTAAAAGACAGTAATCCTTTTTTAAGATTCTAGGAACTAGTCTACTAGGTAAACTAGAAACCTCTCATTTCAAGTTATTATTTTCTCTGAGTTAACGGTTTCATTAATTTACAATTACTATTATAGGGTATATTTTTCAATCTGTCAAGTGTTTTTGAATGCAAATTTTAGTTAAAGTATATTTATACACTCATTTAACGACACTTAAAAAGTGTGGGTAATTGTTGTCAAAAATAATTGACAATTTATAAATTATAAGATACAATTAAACTATGGGATTTAAAAAAGAGCTAATAAATTCAGGTTTGAAAGAAAAAGAAGCAATAGTTTATGATATCTTGATCTCTCAGGGAATTTTACCTGTTAAAAGTCTTATCCAAAAATCTGGTTTAAAAAAAGGTATTTTGTACAAAACTTTATACGACTTAGAAAAAAAGGGTTTGGTGTCGCAACTCAAAATTTCAAATATCTTACATTTCCAGGCCGAACATCCCTATAATCTTGCCGAAATTGTTGATAGAGATCTAGATAGAGCTAAAAAAACTGCTTTTTCGATAAACGAGCTTCTGCCATTACTTCTCTCAAGTTATAAGGCCAGCGGTGCTAAACCTGGTATCCAGTTTTATGAGGGAATTTCAGGAGTTAAAATAGCTATTGAGGATACTTTAAAAGAAGGAAAAGAAGTTTTTGCTATCTATCAAGCTGGTGAAGTCCACCCAGAAATATATAAATGGTTTGAAAGCTATTACTGGAACGCTAGAAAATCAAAAAGTATCAAAATGAATGTGATTGTTGCGGAAGATTTTCTCACAGAGTCATATGTAAAAACTAATGATACTTATTTGAGAGAAACAAGAATTATTCCAGCAGATAGGTTTCATGCCGGAGCTATAATTTTAATTTATGGTGAAAAGGTTTCATTTATCAACTCAAACAAAAATTCTGATTTATTTGCTATCACTGTTACAAATCATTTCATCAAGGAAAGTACTAAATCACTTTTTGATTTAGCCTGGGAAAGCGCTAAAAAGTATGATGAAAACAATTAATTATTAAAACTGTCCCCTACCTTCTAGTGCTCTAGATAAAGTTATATCATCTGCGTACTCAATATCACCTCCAATGGGTATTCCTCTAGCAATTCTTGAAATTTTTATCTTATCACACCCTACTACCTGATCCTTGATAATTTTTGAAATATACATAGCAGTTGATTCTCCTTCTAAAGAAGTGGAAGTTGCAAGAATTACTTCAATTTCATCTTCTTCTAGCGCTAAATCAGAAAGTCTTTTAACTAATAAATTTAATTTCAATTCTTCAGGTCCTACATTATTTAAGGGGTCAATATTTCCGTGTAAGACATGGTACTTGCCCTTAAAACCAACTTTTTCGAATGCAAAAACATCCATAGGACTTGTCACAACAATAATTTTATGTGAATCTCTTTTATAATCCGAACATACATTACACAAAGAATTCTCATCAAGATTTCTACAATTCTCGCAAAATCTTATTTTTTCTTTAATCTCAAGCAACCCCTGAGAAAATGTTGCTACATCAGCTTCTGGCATTCTTAAAAGATAAAATGCTAATCTTTGAGCCGATTTTGGACCAATTCCAGGAAGTCTTTCAAAAGATTCAATCACTTTAGAAATTGGTTTTGGGATTTTCATACTACTTATTTTACCCCAACCCCGCCGTCAAAAATTGCTAGAACATCGTCCGCAGAAATCTCCTTTGGAGCGCCTACATTATAGTCTGTCAAATTTAATTTGCCTTCACCGTTAAACCCATTTGAAGTTCTTGTGTTTTTAATTACTGTTTTATAAAGTAATTTTCGATTAAAAAATGAATACAAAATTTTTTCTATCTGTAGTTTATTCTTATTATTATCGAGTCTTTCGGCATGAAATTTAAAATCTACTTCAAAAGTAATAACGTCGTTATTTAAAGAAACAGGTCTTATAACTTTTAAAAGAGTTTCTAAGGTTTTATTTTCTGATCCCGATGCTTTCACAATTTCAGCCCACTTTTCTTTTATAATTTCTATTAAATCAAGGTTTTGGGAATTAACTACTTCAGTTTTTAATAATACTTCTTCTTTAATTTCTGGTTCTACATTTTCCTTTTGAGATTTTTCTAAGGTTTTCTCAATATTTTTTTCTGGGTAAACTTTCACTCCTTCTACCCTTCTTTCTTTGGTTGTATCTGAAATAAGTTCTGGGTAAAGGGTTTTTAAAAATAAAACTTCGAACAATAATTCGGGGTTTTGAGAGTATCTAACTTTAGAGTATATTTCTAAAACAATATTTAAATGATTAATTATGTATGAGATATTTACTTTATCTAAAATTTCAGGATAAATATTGGACCTTATTCCAATTTTCATATGAAGCATACTTCTAACAAAAGTAATATAACTTTGAAGCCAATTTACTATGTTTTGACCTTTACTTTCACTTTCTATAATGAATGAAGAGATATATGAAGAATTTTTTTCAAACACATTTGAAAAAAATTCTTGCTTTGACATATAGTTTCCTAAATTTAACAGGTAGTCTGGGCTCTCTTTGTATTGACTTAAAAGTGTTTCAGCGTCTCTAAATGCTCCCCCAGATTGCAAAGCGATGTTTTCTAATTGTTCCAAATCAAACTTTAAACCTTCAAGTTGGGCAATTTTTTGGAGCTTTTCGACAATTTGCTTATCAGATGGTTTTTTTAAATTAAAAAGCTGACATCTTGATTTAATTGTTTCAGGAATTTTGTGAACTTCTGTTGTACATAAAATAAACATAACATGCTCTGGAGGCTCCTCTAGAGACTTTAAAAGGGCATTAAAAGCCTCGTTTGTTAACATATGGACCTCATCTATAATATAAATCTTTTTAACCCCCTGGAGTGGCTTATAAACCATACCTTCTCTTAATTCTCTTACATCTTCTATTCTTCGATTACTAGCCCCATCTATTTCAATAACATCTATAAAGTTACCACTTTTAAATGCTAGGCAGTTTTCACATTTCTCACAAACATCTCCTTTAAAATCAAGGCAGTTAACTGATTTAGCAATAATTCTTGCTGTGGAGGTTTTTCCAATTCCCTTGGAACCTGACAAAATATAGGCATGAGGAAAATTACCGCTTGTTAACTGCTTTTGAATAGTTTCAATTTCAATATTTGGTTTTATTATCTCAGCAAAGCTTGAAGGTCTGTATTTTTGATAAAACATAATCAATAGATTGTAATGTAAAAGTTAGTTTAAGACAAATAATATCCCAATTCAAAATTTGTGATTACATGAAGTTCTTCTTTTGTAAAATCTTGAAGCACATATTTATCTACAGGTAAATAATCATGCGGTCTACCAACTCCAAATCTTAATCTATAAAAATTTTGAGCTCCTAAATGATTGATAATATCTCTTACCCCCAAATGACCTGCGTCAGAGCTATCGAATGAAATTTTCATCTTCCCAAAATCTAAGTCTATCTCATCGTGAATTACAAGAATTTCCTCAGGTTGTATTTTATAGAAAGCTGAAACTCGAGATACACATTCTCCAGAATTATTCATAAATGTTTGAGGTTTTACAAAATGTCTTTCATTGTAAGTCTGAAACTCTCCTTGGAATTTGGGAAGAATTTGCCATTGCCCTTTTCCTTTTAGATAATTATTCAAAACTAAAAAACCGAGATTATGTCTATTAAAATAATAAGGTATGCCGGGATTTCCAAGACCTACTATTAATTTTAAATTTTTACTCATCATGATCATGGTGTACCCCTAATAAGTGTAACACACCATGACCTACTAGCTCTGAAATCTCTTGTTCTAAAGAGTTTCCATACTCCGGAGCTTGCCTTTTTGCTTGATCGATATTGACAATAACATCTCCTAAATAAAACTTACCTTCAGGAGTTTTTTCATTTAAGTTAAAAGATAATACATCTGTAGGATAATCTTTTTTTCGATATGTTTTATTTAACTCTAACATTTCAGCGTCACCTGTAAAAGATACACTAATATATACATCTTTTAAGTTTTTAAGGATTTCAGTAGGCTCTAATGAGGATGGTTTATCTTGCATTTGGATTAACTTGAGGTGCGTTTGGAAAAAACTCAGTAATTAAGTCCTCAAGTACTTTAAGTTCTTGCTTTTCTTTTTCAGCCGTTTCAATTCTTCCGGCTTTTTCATACATTGGAATAGATTCATTTCTGTTTTTAATTTGTTTTCTAATTACCTTAATTTCTTCTTCAGGGGTAATTTCTTTGTTTTCACCCTTTAAAGAAATTTCTTTATACTTTAACTCACTAATCAAAAGCCTCAAAGTAGATAGACCTACTTCATTTTGAGACTTTTGATACTCAATGAGTTTTCTTTTTAAAGAATCAATAATCATTTTTTTGAGTTTAAATTTTCGAAATAAATTCTTCTAGCTTTTTCTTTTTTTCGACGAAATTTTCGAGTACTTGGTTTTACATACTCCATTCGTTCTTTAGCTTCTTCTAAAGTTTTTGATCTAGTAACTTCTCTTGAAAATCTTCTTAGAGCTTGTTCAAGAGATTCTCCAGCTCTGACTTTGATTTTTGTCAAGTCAAACACCTCCAAACTTAAAAATTAAGTACTTCCACCAGGCTCTTCTTTAGAGCCTCCCATGATATGAAAATGCTCATGAGCAAAATGGTTATATCCGGCACCGTTGTTTACTATCTTGTAACCAGACTCATTAAGTCCATATTTTACCACAACTTCATAAATTGTTGAAAATAAATTTTCAAAATAACTATTTTTTGAAAATTTTCCAGAAATAGTATCTTTTTTTTCGTGATGAAATCTATCCAAAACCAGAAGATGAATTGGGGCTTTGGGATACTTATTTTCAATTACGACAAAAAATTTGTCTTCATATACAATATTTCCAGGCTCTTTACCTAAAATTATCTTACAAAAAAGACAAGAATTATCATTTATCTCATACTCACTCATATCTTTTTAGTATAAATTATTTAACAAATTTTTCAATAAATGAAATTACTTGTTAAAGAAAATTATTGATATATCACTATAAGTTATTAAAACAATTAAAATTAACAAAAAAATCATACCAAACTTATTAACCGACATTTCAAATTCAGGGTTGATTCTTTTTCTAAGTACCATCTCTGCAATTATAAATACTAATCTACCACCATCAACCGCAGGAATTGGTAAAATATTCATAACTGCTAAAGACAATGATAAAACTGCAACTAAATTTAGCATGTCATATAAAACTGATTGCGAATCCTGTGAAACAGCGTCAACTACACTATAAATTCTAACTGGCCCCCCAACTCCAGCAGAAATAATTGTTGGGTCTTGAGTACTTATTGCTTTATCAACAATATTTCCTAACGCAGTAAAACTCAATGCGGTCATATTTACAGCATGCATAATTCCTGTAAAAAATATCGGTTCTGATTGATAATTTAACCTCCCCACCTCTGAGAGTAGTAACCCTAAATACTTCTTATCATTTTTTTTAATAGTTTCAATTTCTAGTTCTTTAACAATAGATGTATCTCTAAGATTTTTTACAACAATATTTACTTTCTCATTAGTTGATTCGTTTACAAATTTAGAGACATCGCTATTTGAAGTAATTACATTACCATTAACACTATAAATATAATCAAAATTATCTACCTTAGTTCTATCAATTTTTGAGGACTCGTCTACTTTAAACACCCCATGAGTTATATCTAGTTTTCCAAAGTAGGCGTGCATTCCTGGAAAAATAGGGATAAAATCGGACAAATTGTTTTTTGAAAATAGTAGGCCTTGAAAAATAACTATTGCTAGAATTAAATTCATAACTACACCTGCAATTACAATAAATGCTCTCTGTGAAGGAGTTTTTGATTCAAAACTATCCTTATCTTCATTGTGTTCTTCTTCACCTTTTAATCTAACAAAACCACCAATGGGTAATAAATTTATAGTATATTCTGTGTTTTTAAACTTCTTTCCGAAAATTTTTGGTGGAATTCCAATGCCAAACTCTTCAACCTTAACACCCATTTTACGAGCTGCCCAAAAGTGACCTAACTCATGTATAACCACTAAAGATGAAAGAATAAGTGCGAATAAAAGAAAAGAAACCATATTTTAAATCTCCATAAGACTTTTCTTCTTATCAGAAGCTAAATCTTCAGCCATATCAGAGTACTCTTTAATAATTTTATCTGCATCTTCTTTTAACTTAAACTTTTCATCTTCAGAAATTTGTTTATCTGTAAACGATTTATCAATTGATTTCATAATGTCGTTTCTTAAGTTTCTAACAGTGGTTTTACAACCTTCAAGCTTAAGTGTAACTATTTTTGATAGCTCGGTTCTTCTTTCTTCTGATAAAGGCGGAATAGGAATTCTTACCTTCTCATTATCATATGAAGAGTTTAAATTAAGTTCAGAGGTATTTATTGATTTTGAAATTCCAGGAATTAAGCTTCTATCCCAAGGAGAAACCACTATCATTTGAGGTTCCGGAATTGTAATTGATCCTAGCTCTTTAATTCTTGTTTTTGAACCATAAGCTTCAACTAAAACATCCTCAATCAATCCAGGAGTCGCCCTTCCGGTCCTTATTTTTGATAATTCAATTTTGAAAAATTCAATAGCTTCTGTTAAGCTTTTCTTAAGTTCTGCTTTATTCATAATTTTATTATATAGCAAATCTTACAAATTTTTTAAGCTCAACTTTTTCACCTGTTTTGGCTGATAATTCAGCGACTATATCTGAGACTTTTTTTGACTCATCTCTCATATAAGGAGAGTTGAGCAAACTTTCGAGATCTGAATAATCTTCAGTTGAAACTTGTAGAGCTATTTCCTTAGCAGTTTTTGAAAAATCTTCAGTTTTTGCTACAAAATCAGTTTCACATGTTAAAACAATCATGGAACCTATTTTATTTCCGTTATGAATATATGAGTAAACAATTCCTTCATTTGCTTCTCTATCAGCTCTTTTTTCAGCTCTTGCTAGGCCTTTTTTAAAAATAAGTTCCTTAGCTTTTTCAAAATCGCCTCCAGCTTCATTTAAAGCATTTTTTGCATCCATAACACCACAAGATGTTTCTTCTCTTAACTTTTTAATTAAATTGATATCTATTTCCATAATTTCTCCTTTGAATTAAAAATTACTTTATGTCTTTAAAAGATTTAAAACCTCTCTCACATGCATCTGCTAAAGAAGTTAAAACTATTGATATTGATCTAATAGCGTCGTCGTTTCCAGGAATCAAATAGTCTATATCTTTTGGGTTAGTATTAGTATCTGCAAGTGCTACAACTTTCATTCCCAATGACTTAGCTTCTTTTAAAGCTGTATCTTCTTTTACAGGGTCAATAATAACTATAACTTTAGGGTTTGTTAAGTTTTTCATACCACCGTAAATTGCATCAAGTTTTTCTATTTCTTTTGAAATGTTTCTTTTTTCTTTCTTTGTTAACGAGTCAAACTCGCCGCTTGACATTTTCTTAGTTAAATCATTTAGTTTTCTAATTGAAGATTTAATAGTTGTAACATTTGTAAGCATTCCTCCAACCCATCTGTTTGAAACAAAGTTTACATTTGCTCTAGTAGCTTCACTTCTCACTATTTCTGAAGCTTGTTTTTTGGTTCCAACAAATAAAATTTGGGAATTTTCCGAAGCTTCTTTTTCTAAAAACTTACATGCTTCTTTCAATTTTTCTTCTGTTTTGGTTAAATCTATAATGTGAACACCTAAAGAGCTAGAATGAATAAATTTTGACATTTTTGGGTTCCATTTATTTGTCTGATGTCCAAAATGTACTCCTGCGTTAAAAAGTTCGTTAATTGATGGTGTAGTCGCTGTCATAACTTGCAATTTAACATATTAAAGTTGTTATTTCAATAGATATTTTTAAACTATCTCTGGTTGTTGGTTGTTTCTTCTTCAGTATGTACCAACTCATCATTTTTTTCTAATGGATTTTTAGAAGTTGCGTACTTACAATCAGGATATTTACTACAACCGTAAAACACTCTTCCTCTAAATCTCTTTACAATTACATCTCCCTCATTGCATAAAGGGCATTTAAGTCCAATTTTCTCTAAGTACTTTTTGATATTCTTGCATTTTGGATAATTGGAGCATGCAAGAAATTTACCAAAGCGACCCATTTTCAAAATCATGTCCCCATCCTCACATTTATCACACTTTTCATATGAAATAGGGTCTCCATTTTCGTCAACACCTTCGCTATTAACAGGTTTAGCAAACTCACAATCTGGAAAACCAGAACAACTTAAAAACTTGCCAAATTTACCAAGTTTTGTCATCAACTTCTTACCACATTTAGGACAATCTTCTTCTGACATACCTAAAAAAGTAAAATCAGCCTTCTGCAACTCTTTATCTCGAGCTTTTACATTTTTTTCAAATGGTTTATAAAATTCTGAAATTATAGGCACCCACTTTACTTTACCGTCCGCAATATCGTCAAACCTTTCCTCCATATTTGCAGTAAATTCAAAGTCTACTATCTCTGGAAAATATTCAACTAGTAGTTTAGTAACTACGAAAGCTACATCATCTGGCACAAAGTATCTTCCATCTTTTTTTACATAACCTCTTTCTTGAATTGTAGAAATTGTTGGAGCATATGTCGAAGGCCTTCCTATTTGAAGCTCTTCTAAAGTTTTAATAAGAGTTGCATCTGAAAATCTTGGAGGTGGTTGGGTAAAATGCTGATTTGGAGTAATCTCAACTAAGTCTAGTTTATCCCCTGTTTCAAGATCTGGAAGTTCAGATAACTCGTCCTCATCTTCAAAAATCTCTAACTTTTTACTTAAAGCTAACCAGCCATCAAAAGTGATAATAGAACCTGTTGTTTTAAAAACGAAGTCGTTATTTGTATTAATTTTAATTGTAGTCTGTAAAAACTCAATAGGCAACATTTGTGATTCCAAAGCTCTTTTAAAAATTAAAGAGTAAATCTTTTGTTCGTCTAAAGTCAGACCTTTTGGAGAAACAATAGTTGAGGTAGGTCTAATAGCTTCGTGAGCTTCTTGAGCTCCTTTAGAGTTTGTTTTATAGTGAACAGCTTCAGAAGGGAGATATTTCGAGCCAATCTCTTTTTTAATAAAACTTCTAGCTTCGGTTAAGAATTTTTCACTTAAATTTAAAGAATCAGTTCTATGGTATGTGATAAAACCTTTTTCAAAAAGTTTTTGAGCCACAGACATTGTTTTTTTAGCATTAAATCCAAATATGTTTGCTGAAGATTGCTGAAGTGTAGATGTTTTTAAAGGAGGTTGTGCGTTTCTTTTTCTAGATGACTTTGAGACACTATCAACAATGAAAGTTTTAGACTTTTTTATTTCTGCTAAAACTTTGTTTGTTTCCGATTCATTTTTTAACTCAATTTTTTCACCTTTAGCTTCAAACAATTCTGAAGAAATTTTTGATTTACCTTTTGAAAATAATGCTTTAATATCCCAATATTCATCTGGAACAAATTTTCTTCTTTCTTCCTCTCTTTCCACAATAAGACGCACAGCTACACTTTGAACTCTTCCGGCCGATAAACCATATCTTACTTTTTTCCATAGCAATGGGGAAAGCTTATACCCTACAAGCCTATCTAGAACCCTTCTAGCCTGTTGGGAATCGACCAAATTATAGTTTAACTCAGTAGGATGTTTAAATGATTTCTCTATTTCATCTTTTGTAATTTCATGAAAAACTACTCTTCTAAAAATTTGAGTTTTTTTCTTTTTATCATGAAGTAGTTCGTAAAGATGCCAAGAAATTGCTTCACCTTCCCTATCTAAGTCTGTTGCAAGGTAAATCTCATCAGCATTTTTAACATCTTTTTTAAGTTCTTTAATTATCTTTGAAGCTTTATCATTTACTTCATATGTAATTTCGAAATTATGATCAACATCTACTCCTAGCTGACTTTTAGGGAGATCCCTTATATGCCCATAACTTGCTTTCACAACATAGTCTTTTCCTAAAAATCCAGATAAAGTTTTGGCTTTGGTGGGTGATTCAACAATTACAAGTTTCATATGATTTAATCATTATGGCCTCAAATTAAATTTTTAGCAAGTCCAAATCATAAAGAGGTAGGACTCCTTCAGCTATTAACTTATTTGTACCTCTTGAAGAATCTGAATCAATTCTTCCTGGAATACAAAATACTTTTTTTCCTTTTTGATCAGCATAAAGAGAAATTATCTCCAAATTTTTACTTAATTTTGTAGCCTCTAAAACTACCAATTTCGAAACTTTTTCGACAATAAATATGTCTTTTAGCAAATAACCCAGCCTTCTGTCAGGTACATTATTCTCCAGAAATACCTCTAAAATGTTAGGGTTTTTTAGATGTTTTTCAAGATGCTTTTCTTCAAAAACAATACAATAAATAGCTTTAGATAGGTGCTTTACTCCTTCTAATCTGATAAAAGCTTCATAAGTTAGAAAAAATACAAACTCGTCAGAAAATTTAGCAACTAATTGACTGAAAACTTTTAAAGAATATTCCGAAAGACTTCTAGTAGTGTAAATTCCAAGAAATTCCTTCCCTTCAAGCTTTTTTTTATCACCAAGAAATTTGTAATTGTATTGAATCAAATCCATAAACAAATTTTATATAAAAATTCTATATTAGATTAAAGAAGTATCTATTTTAGATAGATAATCATAGATTGACATTGTTTTGCATTAATTTTTCTTATTTTGAAAGTAAAAATCCATAACTTTTCGAGCTAAAGGAGCGGCATCGGTAGAACCACCTCCTCCAGACTCTAAAAATACGGTAACAACAATCTCCCCTTTTTCATAAGGCGCAAACCCACTATACCAAGCATGAGTTAAGATACGACCATACCTTGAATCATAGTATTCAGATGTGCCAGTTTTTCCAGCGGAACCAAAACCATGAACCTTCTCAAAATCAAAAAAAGGAAATGCAGTACCTCCAGGCAGATTTACTTCTTTTAAAGAATTTTTAAGAGTTGTAAAGTTTTCAAATGACATTAAATTCTCAAATAAGATTTTGTCTTTTCTTTCAAAGTTATCTATTTCTTTAACAATTTTAGGAACAAAAGCTTTCTGATCAGTTGAAAAATACGAAGTTAAAATCGAAACCTGAATTGGTGTAGATAATAAATCTCCCTGACCAATTGCGGTAATAAAAGTATCACCTAAAAACCAATCTTTATACTTCCCGTCGGGTAAAAATCCTTGGTTTTCTGAGGGAAGATCAATTTCAGTTAATTTTCCAAAATTAAATTTTTCACCCCATCTTTGTATTCCTGAAATTCCTAAAGGTTTAACTCCACCGTAACCTCCAGAATAAATATAATAATAAGTATCATTTGAAACTTTCATTGCTCTTACAAAATCAACAAGACCGTGCCCATCTAATTTCCAATTCGCATATTTGTTATTACCAATCTCAATGAATCCTTGATCATAAACAGTATCTTTAGGTTTTGCGATACCTTCTTCTAAAATTGCAGAACCGGTAACAAGTTTAAAAACAGATCCAGGAGGATATAAACCTGAAATAGCTCTATTTAAAAATGGAGAATTATTACTTGAGATAAGATCTGAATATTCTTTTTCTGTTAATCCTTTTGTCATTTTATTTATACTAAATGAGGGATAATTAACTAACGCCAAAATCTCTCCATTTTGCGGGTTGTGAGCTATAACAACCCCTCCTATAGCTCCTGGGTAGTTTTTAACTTTATCTTCAAGAATTTCGTAGGCATAATTCTGTAGCTTTGAATCAATTGTGAGAACCATGTTTTTACCGTTAATAGGAGAAATTTGGCTATATTCTTCAAGCTTATTATTAAGTGAGTCACTTTTGTAAACATCTAATCCTGGAACACCTGATAAATAGTTGTTATAAAATGATTCAATTCCTTGCTTGCCTTCATAAACACCTATTTTTGTATCACTCTGACCAACATATCCTAAGATATGTGCAAATGATTCATCATATGTGTATTCTCTCTGTGGAAAAATTGTGATCTCAATACTATTTAAATTACTCAACGAACCTATTTTTATTGCCTCTTCTTTACTTAAGTCTTTCTTTACAGTTACTAACTCTGATTTTTCATAAAGTTTTTTAACATTTTCAATATCAATTTCAATAACAGAGTTAACAGCTGAAATCTCTTTGAGACAGTTGTCATAATTTTTATCTTTTTTTATCATACATTTACTTAAATTTTGATTTAAGACATACTTTGGAACATTTTTTACTAAAATTTCACCGTTTCTATCACTAATTAAACCTCTAAAAGGTAAAATAATCTCGTTTCGGAGATAATTTCTTTGAGCTAGGTTTTTATACTTATCATAATTCTTTATTTGTAGACTAAAAGTTTGAAAAATAAAAATTAACATTAATATTATGAAAGAGATAAATCCAATATTTAAAATTAAATTTGCTTTTTTATAGGTAACACCAGGCTTTTGAATTGAATATAAGTGATTCTTTGTATTAAAATTATTTTTTAATTTCTTTAAATTTAACTTTATAGAGTTAAATTTTATTAGATCTGAAATATCCACTGTTTTTGATTGATGAAATAATTACAAATGTACAAATAAGTATTAAATTGCTTAATGTGGTTAGATTAAGAAAACCATCATAAAAAAAGGCGTTTAATAAAAAGATTAAAAGAATATTCAATAAACCTAAATAGTACTCCCCTGCAATTTTTTGAAATAATGACAAAAAATAGCTTCCTATCACAAAGACTACTAAAGATGGGCCTACAAAATTCAATGATAAAAAATCCTTAAGAAAAAAAAACATTAACCCAAAATCAACTATATCAATAGTTCTTTTTTGGATTAATGAGTATCCAATGATTACAAAACTTAGATTTATAAAATTTATAACATTTTTAAAAAAGTAAATCTCAATAAAAATCACAAATATAGAGAAAATGAAAAATAATATTCTATTAATCATAGACTAAGTATTCCTATAAACTTCAAAAAGTTCAAATCATAATTTTTTTTAATAGTGGCTTTTCTAAAAGTTTGAGAAGATATTCCTTCAATTCTCTGGATATTACCAATAATAAAATCGGGTGGGAGTTTTTTATTAGTTGTTGAAGTAACAACGATATCACCTGGTTTCACATTTTCTGTAGCAAGAATATTATTTATGACTAAACTATCTCCAGCTTCTCCACTAATTACTGTATTAATTTTTTCACTTTTTTCTGTTATTATATGCGTACTAATAATGTCGCTACTTCTAGAAAGAAGCTTTATTCTTATCACACCGCTGCTAGATTCCGAAACAACACCAATTAAATTTTTACCCAAAATTGCTAAATCACCATTTTTAATCATAGAAGAAAATCCATCACTTATAATTAACTCTGAATTTGAGATATCGTAGTATATTATTTCATGAATTGTCACACTTTTATTTTTAAAATACTCTTGTTTAAAAAAAGATTCGGTAAATTCTCTATCTTTGAGTAAAATACTTGAAACTTTTCCAACCTGTTCGGTATTTTCAATTATCATCAATTTCTCTTTTAAGATTTTATTCTCTTGACGAATATTTTCTACATTTTGAACAAGTCTTAAAATATCGAATATCTCATATGAAGATGTTCTTAAAAAAATGATAATAGGGGTAAATACATTTATAAACTTTTCTTGAGCTATTTGCATAATACCTAAATAACTTATTAAAAGAATGAATAAACTGATAAAGATTTTTTTCATAATTTTAGAGAATAGTTCTTATAATATCGTTTTTACTAATAAGATGGTTAACTCCATTTATATATACTAAATCAGCGTCTTTCACATAGTTAAACTTAATGCTCAGCTCTCTTTCAAACAATTTTGCTAAAGATTTATTTTTTGAAGTACCTCCAATTAAGTATATTCCTTCATCATAAATATCAGCAATTATGTGATCAGTTAGAGTGTTAAAAAAAATCTTAATTTGTTTTATGACTTCGGTTCTAACTAATGGAGATATGTAATCTCTCAACTCACCAAAAGAAACCTCTTGAGAAATCGGAGATCCTCTTTTAGTGTCTTTACCAACAACTTTAAATTTCTCAGTATCCCTTGGAAAAGGTAAAAAAGATAAGCACTCTTCTTTATATTTTTCAACATTGTTAATTGAACATTGAATTTTCTTTTCTTCTAAAAGTCTAAACATTATTGATTTATCAATGTTCTCACCTCCAAAGTTTAGAACCCTACTAAAAATGTTATCATCTCGGTAAATAACTCCTATTTCTGTTTTTTGATACCCAATATCAATTATCATCACTGCTTTTTTGTTCTCTTTACTTCTAGGCAGCCCGTAAAAAGAAGTTGGAAGTTTTTTTAAAAATATAACCTCACTCGAGCCACTCTTTTCAATACTTGATTTAAAATTAGACATAGAAGATTGTGTGTGATCAATCGGTAATGGAATATAAACCTTAGGTTTAGATTTAAGCCTGAAAGTTTTATCCATTTTAGAAAATGTTTCAAAAATATTTTTTAAGTAAATCTCAAAGAATATATTGTTGTTGATTTCAGAATTCTGGATAGGTCGTATAACTTCCATTCCCTTTGGAACCCTGCCTAACATCTCTTTTGCTTCAATACCGTAAGCAACAGCACTTTTATTTAAATGATTATATGTTAGGTAAGTATGATCATTATAAAAAATATTAGAGTATTTTTCGTATCCCCTTGTTTTATAACTTCCAGTATCAAGAGAAATTTCAAAGTTGAGAATTTTTGATATATCAATCATCTTGGCAAGATTTTAACATTATTTTTTTTGAAAAAAACATTTAAAAATGGTAAAATATCTGATATGTCAATTAAAAATATACTAATTATGCCCAACAAAATTTTGACTACAAAATCGTCAAAAGTTACTAATTTTGATCATAAAACCAAGGAAATATGCCAAGATTTAATTGAAACAGCTATTTCTCAAAAAAACCCTGAAGCTGCAGGTCTTGCTGCACCTCAAATAGGTGAAAACAAAAGAATCATTTTAGTTAGAGACTTCAAGATTTTACCTAATAGTGAAAAGATGCTTGTGACAAATATTATTATGATAAACCCAAAAATTATCTCAAAATCGAAAGAATTAGAAACTGATTGGGAATCTTGTTTAAGTATTCCTTTAATGTATGGTAAAGTTCTAAGGGCTAAAAATCTAAAAATTGTATTTCAAGATGAAAAAGGAATAGAATTTAAGCTTAAAGCTCAAGGGTTTCTAGCCAGAGTTATATTGCACGAAATAGATCACTTAGATGGAATTATGTTTAATGAAAAAATTATTGGAAAACTTATTACTGAGGAAGAATACAATAAACAAATAGGAAATGAATAAAATTGCTTTTTTTTCTACATCCTCTCGCCCTATAAAATCTTTAGAAAACCTTTCAAAAGAATATCAAATTGTACTCATAGTAACAAAAGAGGACAAAATAATTGGTAGTAGCAAAAAACCAACTCCAAACGAAATAAAAAAATTTGCAATTGAAAACAACATAAGATTAGTAGAATTGAGTAAATTTAACATTGAAACAAAACAACAAGTTAAAAATTTGCTTGAAGAACTTAAACCAGAAGTTGTTTTAAGCTTTGATTTTGGGTTTATCATACCAAAAGAATTACTCAATATTCCAAATTTAGAATTCATTAACACTCACTTCTCTTTACTGCCAAAATATAGAGGAGCTTCTGCTGTTCAATTCGCAATTATTGAAGATGAAAAAGAGTTTGGTATCACTTACCACCATATAGATGCTAGCCTAGACACCGGAGATATAATTTATCAAAGTAAATATCCACTTGAGCAAAATTTCACTTCATTTGAAGCATATAACTTCCTTTTTGAAAAAGCAGCTTTGGAACTACCAAAGGTTCTTAAAAAGTATTTAAACAAAGACCTACTTTCTACTCCCCAAGATCATGCTAAATCTTCGTATACTTACTCTAAATCTTTTCCAAAACAAACATTTATATTTAAAGAGGATGCAATTTTAGATAATAAAAAATCTGAAAGACAAATCTTTAGAGAAATTAAAGCATTTAACCCTTGGCCACTTCTTGAAACTACTATTCAAGATCTCCTTTTTTTAAAGCAATTTCAAAATTATAAAATAAAAGAGGGTAAAACAAATCTCAAAATAAAGATTAACAATGCAGAATTTGAAAACAATCAACTTAAAATTACTGAAATAACAGTCGTTGGTGGTAAAAAATTAAGTATTAAAGAGTTTTTAAACGGTTACTTTTTTGTCTGATTTTATTTTTTTCAAACAAGATGTACACAACTTAACTCTAACCATTTGACCTTCAATCTCTATTCTCTTATTTCTAAGATTAGGTTGTTGTCTTCTTGTAGTTCTTCTTGCTACACGATTACCAATTAACCTTTTAACAAGATTTCCTCTATTGTATGATTTTAAACACATTTCACAGACTAATGACATATCTTTGGAATTATGTCATTAATGTTTACTTTTTTCAAGTATTTTTGATAAAATACTTTTATCAATAATTTGCCTGGATAGCTCAATCGGCAGAGCAGCGGTTTTGTAAACCGCAGGTTAGGAGTTCGATTCTCCTTCCAGGCTCCAGATGAGTGGCTTTAATGCCAAGATACCGAAGTGGCCAAACGGAACTGACTGTAAATCAGTTGGCGCAAGCCTTCGCAGGTTCGAATCCTGCTCTTGGCACCAAAAATACTACCGCTCACATAGCTCAGTCGGTAGAGCATTTCCATGGTAAGGAAAAGGTCGGCGGTTCGATTCCGCCTGTGAGCTCCAGATATTATAAAAACATTGACTAAAATTAAAATTTCCATTATTATTGCAGGAATATGGCTAAGAAAACTAATAGGTTATTAATAGGACTTCAATGTGCAGATTGTAAATCCTCAAATTATGTTGGATCAAAAAATAAAATAAATGTACCTGATAAGGTTTCATTTAATAAATTTTGTGGAAAATGTGGTAAAATTACACTCCATAAAGAAAAACAAAAATTAAAATAAATTTTTCTGTGTAAGCTCCATTTAATTAAGATAAAACATCAATAATTAAGATAAAAAATTAAAGTTTTTCTGGTTATATTCTGTTAAAATATCTCAAGTAATTTGTGAATTAGGCTCATGGTGAAGTGGTATCACATCGGTCTCCAAAACCGTTGTCCCGGGTTCGATTCCTGGTGGGCCTGCCAATAAAATTTATTGGTATAATGCGTATATGAATCTTACATCCGCTCAATTAATCGAAATATTCAAGTATTCAATTATCAAAGAATTTGGTTTAGAAATGGAAAATGTACCTTTTGAAATTTACAAAGGAGATAAATTTGGACACTTCTCCACTTCTGTTTCATTTGAGATTGCAAAAATTATCAAAAGTAAACCTCTTGAAGTAGCTGAAAAAATTCGTAATTCTATCTTAGATAATGATAAAAAAATTGGTTTAATTTCAAAAATAGAAAACATAAATGGGTTTTTAAACATTTATTTAGAACTAAGTTTTTTAATTGAAAGCCTAACTAAAAAATTAAACGAAAAAAATTTTGGAAAGGGATATATTTACAAAGATAAAAAAGTTGTGGTAGAATACACAGACACAAACCCTTTCAAACAATTTCATATAGGACATTTTATGACAAACGCAATAGGAGAATCAATTTATAGATTGATTTCATCGCAATCAGCAAAATCATTTAATGTCTGCTATAGTGGTGATGTAGGTATTCATGTTGCAAAATGTATTTACGGAGTTTTAGACAACATAGAGTCAAAAGCATACTCTCTAAAAGATTTCCTAAATTTCAGCAATAAAAAAACAATTGAAGAATTAAATAACTCATATGTGATAGGATCAAAGCTATTTCAAGATGCCAGCCACACTGAAAAAATAAAAGAACTTAACACCTTAATTTTTAAAATTTCTCAAAAGTTTCCTAAATTACATAATGTAGAAATTGTAAATAACTATAAATTTGATAACAAATACAATTTTGATGAAGAAATTATTGAGAAAATATATGACAAAGGTTTACAAGAATCTGTGGAGGATCTAAATAACATATGTAAAAAATTAGGAACAAGCTTCCATGCTTTTTACTACGAAAGTTTAACCTCGGAAATCGGATCTAAATGTATAAAAGAATCCCCTATCTTTGAGAAATCTGAAGGTGCGATTATTTGGGACGGGAAAAAATTTGGTAAAAATGTCCAGGTTCTTATCAATTCAAAAGAAATTCCAACTTATGGATGTAAAGACATAGGGTTAAATCTTTTAAAAGAGAAAGTTTTTCAACCAGATATCTCTATTATACTAACTGCTAGAGAACAAGAATTCTATTTTAAGGACTTAATAGAAATATTTAAACAATTAGGATTAAAATCAAATACGATTCATATCCCACACGGTGAATTCAGAAACAAAAACGGAAAAATGTCTTCTAGAACTGGAGATATTATATCTTTAGATCAAATTATCAATGAAATTAAACAAGAAATTCTAATCAATTTTTCTTCAAAAAAAGATGAAAAATTTTTAAATGAAATTTCAGAAAAAGTAGCGATATCATGTCTAAAATATCTAATCTTAAAAAACGCGACTAACTCAAATGTAGTTTATGATCCAAAGTCAATCACAGAAATAAATGGAAACACAGGCGCTTACCTTTTATATACATATGCAAGAATAAACTCTGTTCTAAAAAAAGCAGGAGCGTTCTCGTTTGAATACAAAGATCAAGAAATACAACCAAAAGAATTAGATTTGTTAGTTAGATGTCTAATGTTTGATGAGATTGTCGCCAAAACAACAATAGAGCTATCACCTGTCATTTTAGCTACCTATTTGCATGATTTAGCAAAAAACTTTAATTCTTTTTACAATGATTATAAAATAATCTCAGATAACGAAGCTGAAAGAGATTTAAGACTTTTAACTTGCTCGTTTATAAAAGAAATAATTGATAATGGTCTTTATTTATTAGGAATTGAAAGTATTGAGAATTTATAAAATGATAAAAGTTGACTCGAGAAGAATAAACAAGTTAAATAAAAATGAAAGTATAGAAAAAGGTGAAATTTTATACTGGATGAGTAGAGATCAAAGAGCTCATGATAATTGGGCTTTACTTTTTGCTCAGGAAATTTCACAAAATGTAGAAGGATTTGTCTCAGTAGTTTTCTGCTTGAATCCTGAGTTTTTAGGCGCAACTCTAAGACAGTACTCTTTTATGATCGAAGGTCTTAAGGAAACAGCTGAAGATTTAAATTCTCACAATATCTCTTTTAAAATTATTTTTGGAAAACCAGAGGAAGAGTTACCTAAGTACATTAAGAAAAATAACATCAAAGCTCTTGTAACGGATTTCTCTCCCCTTAAAATATCTAGAGTTTGGAAAGAAAAAATAAATCATAAAATTGAAATACCTTTCTTTGAAGTAGATGCTCATAATATTGTCCCCTGCCTTTATGTTTCAAATAAAATGGAATACGGGGCTTATACAATAAGACCTAAAATTCATAAACTTTTAAACGAGTTTCTAACCGAATACCCCGCTTTAAAAAAACAAGAAAAAATTACTCATCATGAAAAAATCGAATGGGAAGATGTGTTCAAAAAAATTCGTGTAGATACAGATGTTCTTCCTGTAAACTGGATACAATCAGGACCCAAAGCGGCAAAGCGGACACTAAGAGAATTTTTGGATAAAAAAATCGAATACTATAGTGATAAAAGAAACATACCAACTGAAAATTATGTTTCAAATTTATCTCCATATATTCATTTTGGTCAAATATCTGCTCAAACAATTGTCTTAGAAACATATGAAAAAGTAAGAAATAGCAAGAAAGATAGCTTTGTTGAAGAGCTAGTTGTAAGAAGAGAATTAGCTGACAATTACTGCTACTTTAATAAAGAATACGACAATCCTTTAGGGTACCCTTCTTGGGCGATTGAATCTCATAAAGCGCACTCAAAAGATAAAAGAGAATTTATATATACATTATCTAAACTAGAAAAAGGAGAAACTCACGACGAATTGTGGAACGCAGCCCAAAAAGAAATGCTTAAAACTGGTAAAATGCACGGATACCTTCGCATGTATTGGGCTAAAAAAATACTTGAGTGGACTCCGGATATTGAAACTGCACACAAATATTGCATATATTTAAATGATAAATACGAGTTAGATGGAAGAGATCCAAACGGATATACAGGAATTGCATGGAGTTTGGGCGGTGTTCACGATAGACCTTGGTTTACAAAACCAGTTTTTGGAAAAATAAGATACATGAGCTTCAATGGAGCCAAAACAAAATTTAATATTGATGAATATATCAACAAAATCAATTCTATTAACTTGTAAATAAAGTACCCAATGTGCCGTTATAATGGGCAAAATATCTCTGAGACGAAAAAGTGGGGTCAACTGTCCAACCCCTCAGAAATATGTTGATGAGAAATTTTAATCCCATCAATCACAAGCACATCAGGAAAGATATAACTTAAATTTATTTAATCTTATTTTTTTAAAACTGTCAAGGGATATTCTAATCTAAATTAGTAAATTAAAAATTAGTATTATTTGCGGAACTATTTGATCTATGAGCAAGGAAGGAACTCTGAAAATAATCATAAAGATTAGAATAAAAATTCCATACTTCTCCAACTCTCCCCACTGATATGCAAGATCGTATGGAAGCAGCCCTCTAACAACATTAAACCCATCTAATGGAAAAACCGGTATTAAATTAAAAACAAACAAAACTAAATTTAAGTTATACAAGGTTTCCAAAAAAGGACTACTCCAGAATATGTTCGAAATTATAAAACAAACAAAAGCTAAAACAAGATTAGAAAGCGGACCTGCAAAAGAAATCAATAAAACATCTTTTTTAGGGTTTCTAAGGTTATAAATATCATACTCAACAGGTTTGCCCCAACCAAATCCTATTAAAATGACAGATAAAAGCCCTAAAGGGTCAATATGTGCTAATGGATTTAATGTCACCCTACCTTGAAGTTTTGGAGTACTATCCCCTAATTTATAAGCGGTGAAGGCATGCATAAACTCGTGTATTCCTATCGAGATAACTAATGCTGTAACTAGCATTAAAAATAAAACTGGATTTTCACTTAAGAGAGGTAATAGCATGAACTTATTATATTAAAAAATACTTTAAATTCAAAGGATTTAATGCTAAAATACTCGAATATGAAATTAGTTTCTTTCATTAAAGACTCCTATATTGAACTTAAAAGTGTTCAATGGCTCCCAAAAGAAGAAGTTAAGAAACTTACCCAATATGTTATTTTAATTAGTATTTTAGTTGGTATTATAGTTATGGGAATAGACTATATTTTAAATATAGGATTATCATATATAATATAATCTTGATATTGAAGGATAAAAATGGAAAACAATATAAATGAATCAAATATAATCTTAATAAGCGATTTAGAGCACCCTAGAGCGAAGTGGTACATAATTCATACTTACTCTGGTCACGAAAACAAAGTTGCTTTAACTCTAAAACAAAGAGCTGAAACTAAAGGTTTTCTTGATAGAATTTTTAAATTATTCATCCCTACTCAACAAAAAGTTGTAATTTCAGAGGGTAAAAAAAGAAAAGTTAATGAAAAATTATTCCCAGGTTACATATATATAAACATGCTTTTGGACGAAGAAAGTTGGAAAATTGTCAGAGGAACTCAAGGTGTTACAGGTTTTGTAGGAACTGGAGCAACACCTACCCCACTTCCTGACTCAGAAGTTGCGGCACTTATGAAATATGTAGTTTCAGATACACCGAAATTTGAAATGAAATTTATGGAAGGAGACTCTGTCAAAATTCTAGAAGGCCCGTTTGCTGATAAGATTGGGACTATTTCCGAGGTAAACCAAGATCAAGGGAAAGTTAAAGTTACAGTATCTTTCTTTGGAACAGAGGTTCCTTTAGAACTTGATTTTGCCCAAATAACAGGTATTACAAAATAAATACCATAAAAGTAATTGAATAATATAAAAGAATTGATAAAATAATAAAACTATGGCGCCTACAAAAAAAGTTAAAAAAGTCAAAGCATATGTAAAATTAAACCTTCCTGCAGGTAAAGCTAACCCAGCACCTCCAGTAGGACCTGCATTAGGACAGCACGGTGTTCCGTTAATGGATTTTTGTAAAGAATTCAACTCTAGAACAAATCAACTTGGAGATGCAATTATACCCGTGGTTTTAACAGTTTATGAAGACAGATCTTTTGAATTTATCACTAAAACTCCCTTGACATCCTATCTTATAAAAAAAGCATTGAAACTAGAAAAAGGTTCTGCTGTTCCAAATAAAAATAAAGTTGGAAAAATTTCTAAAGCGCAACTTGAAGAAATTGCCAAGGTAAAAATGCCAGATTTAAACACCAAAGATATGAACATGGCAGTTAAAATAGTTGCCTCACAAGCAAAATCTATGGGAGTGGAGGTTTTAGAATAATATGTATACAAATGTCAAAGAGGCTTTTAATCAAATAAAAAATGATTGTAGAACAAAATTTGATTCAACAGTTGAAATGCATATAAATCTAGATTTAGATGTAAAAAAAGCGGATCAAATGATTAGATTTTCATATATTCTCCCTTCTGGAACAGGTAAAGATATTAAAATTGCAGTATTTTCAACAACAGAATATCCAGAAGCTGACTTAAACTTAAAAGAAGAAGATCTTGACAAAATAATCTCAGGTAAAATTAGAGCTTCGGTTGATTTTGATTATTTAATCACAGAACCAAGTCTTATGCCAAAAGTTTCAAAAGTAGCTCGAGTTTTGGGACCAGCTGGAGTTATGCCAAACCCTAAAAATGGAACAGTTACAACAGATATTAAAAAATCTATTGAACAACTTAAAAAAGGAAAAATAGAAATCAGAACAGAACAAAACTTCCCTATAATTCACACTATTTTAGGCAAATGTTCTTTTTCAGAGGAAGCCTTAGAAAATAATTTCAATGAGATATTTCAAACCTTAAAACAAGTTAAACCTGCAAAAGCAAAACCCGACTGGATTAAATCAGTTTACTTAACTTCTACAATGGGAACTTCTTACCAGTTAGATCCTACTTCCCTCTAAAATTAACAATTTAAAATGTCTTGCCGTCTAAACAATAAATAAACTCATAAAATTTTTTACTTTCTAGTACACTTCACTTGAATTACCTATTTATTAGGTAATATATGGATGTATTTAATACTTTGCGTTAAATATGCGTTTATTATTTACTATAGGAAAATAAAAATTCTTAACCAATGCGTTAAATATGCGTTAATAAATGAAAAACAAATAGTTATATAAACTTTACTCAAATATCAATATTTCATTATGGTTTCAAAAAACTTCTTTGAACAAAATTAAAATTAGTTGTTGACCGGTATAAGAAATTCATTTAATATATTTTTATGAGAAAGTTTCTCAGCCTTGTAGCTGCCTTACTGCCAATAACTGTTTCAATTACTGTTTTCACTTACACAACAGGAATTTTAGATTTAAAGAGTCTAGAGAACACAAGGTTAGGAAACATTTTAGGTTTACAAACATCTAAAAAATCGGAAGATATACCTCCAAACAATTCATTTTTAACTTTTGTTGAAGGAATTAAAAATAAGTTTGACTCCAAAAACAATGAAGGCTCTCAAAAATTTTTAAAAGACAAAAATGTTCTTCAATCCTCTACCTCAAACATTCAGCCAATCACTCAAATTCAAGCTACTGAGTTAATATCTCCAGACCAATATACCTCCTTATACACACTTGCTTCAAAAATTGTTACTTATGAAAATATAAAAGACGCAACCGAAGGTGTAAAACTTCTTGAAGATTATCTAAACACCAGATATGACGCCGAAAATGAGGTCAGATCTCTAAATAAATTTGTCTCAAAACAAAGATTTGATAAATTTAGTGGTAAATATTTAGAAATAACAAGGGAGATAAATTTTTGGAATAATAATCTAAGAAGAAATCTATCACTAAACAATACAGGTGCAAGGATTTATTTTGATAATCTTCCTTTGATACAAATAGCGGATAATTCCCTCTCATCTAATACCGGTAAAGTTCCTGTATTTGAAACAGACTCCAGTGGAAGATTAATGCTTAGAGGTCAAGACAATATAGCAATTGGAGGAACTTTAGGAGTTTACGGTGCGTTTTCGGCTGGAAGCGGAAGTATAATAAATGCTTTTGGAGTTGGAACTCACTTCTCAGCTGCAAGTGGAAATATAACAAACGATTTTGGTATTGGTGGAAATCTTGGAGTATTTAACGCATTCTCAGCTGCAAGTGGAAATATAACAAACAATTTTGGTATTGGTGGAAATCTTGGAGTATTTAACGCATTCTCAGCTGCAAGTGGAAATATAACAAACGATTTTGGTATTGGTGGAAATCTTGGAGTGAACAGTGCGTTTTCGGCTGGAAGCGGAAGTATAATAAATGCTTTTGGAGTTGGAACTCACTTCTCAGCTGCAAGTGGAAATATAACAAAC
>Ga0172376_10001716_pt1 | contig 27575 bp, 23 predicted proteins | sample Lak35m_FD_121114 | JGI IMG/M metagenome (GOLD analysis project Ga0172376, IMG submission 121114) | Freshwater microbial communities from Kabuno Bay, South-Kivu, Congo - kab_092012_35m | ecosystem: Environmental > Aquatic > Freshwater > Lake | place: Democratic Republic of the Congo: South-Kivu...
CAGCCCAATCAGGTTCTTGCGTAAAGGGTTGTCTGACATAGTGCGGACCATCAATGCTATCGCCATCCACGATCACGATGGCCAGAATAAATTTATCCTGCTGGTTTAGCCCGTAGAGGATTTCGTTGCGCGTAACGGTGACCGTACTGCTTCCTCTAACGCGACCCTTGACCTCGATGTGGCGCGAAGGTGGAAGTTTTCCGTCTATCGCCTTTGGCTGGCTGGTTACATCCCACCCGCACTTTTGGGTTGATACGTCGATGACCTCATGGCCAAGAGCGCGCTCGGCATCCATTACCGCATTCATAGCAGCCCATTCAACTCGGGCCCGGGCATCGGCATCTGCTGTCCAGCCAGGTTGGCCAGCGCGCTGGGCCAAAAGACCTGCTGGAATAATCAAGGCACCACCGACAACTACGGGGGTTGCCGAAATAATGTGGCGCATGGCCAACAGTTCTTTTTCGCGTGACTCGCGGCGGGCCGTCAGGTCGTCAATGGTGCGACGAACGTTTTCGAGTGTCAGACGCACGTCCTTGCCTGCTGCAATGTCGTCTTGCAGCTTGATATAGCGATCTGACCAGTAGTTGATTTCCTTAACCAAGCGTTCGTGAACGGCGGCCAGGGTCTTGTCGACATGCTTCTCGCGGCGGTTGCGCACCTCATCGAAGTGCTCTGGTACGAGATGATTGGAGGCGTGCGCCAGCGCAACCTGCTCGAGGTTTTGCGCGTCCGTGCCGTTGAGCCAGGGTGCTGCGAACACATCTTCAATCAGTGCCAAATCAGTTTTGCTGATGGGCTCCCTATCCAGGTGGGGAGCCCAGCCTGCATTCATGGTATTACCCAGCGGGTCGATCTCAACAAACTGCATTCGGCGTGAGACGACGCGAGAGGGATCAGCGCCTTCCCGCACCGAGTGGTCGATGATGAACATCACTTTTGGGATGATGCCCATATCGCCAGGTTCTATAAGCACTGCACCTTGCTTGAGTTTGTTGCGATGCTGTTCAAGAACGAGATCGGTCACCGATTGCATCAAAGGATGGCCTGGGTGCATCAGGCTGGCCATCGGCGCACCGATGCGTTCGGTCAGGCGGACGAATTGTTTCTCGAAGCAAACCCGCTCGTAGCGGCGCAGCACAGGGTCGGAATTTCGGCGATCCCGCCCTGTGATTTGGCGGTCGCGTTCACGAATGTTTGCCGGAACGTTGGTGATCTCGTAGCGACCTTTTTCGCGTGGGTGTAGCACTCCGCCGAGTTGCGGGAACGCCTGATTGAAAAAGGATCGGATGAAATAGGGCTGCAGCTTGCGGGCCTCGGCTTTTTCCATTTCTTCCTTGACGGCAAATAGACGCTCAGTGCTCATCACCTCTTCGCAAAGGGCATTACGCTTTATGATGTTTTCCAGGTGAACGGTGTCGAGCGCACCTTCAATCTTGCGTAGCAAGCGTGAGCGGACTTCGGGGTCTTCACCGTAGCGGATCGCCTCGATCAACAGATCTTTGAGGCTTTTGTCCTCAAATACCTCGCCGAGAATGTCGAACACCCGGCCACCCAAGGCTTCGCGCTCGACTTCCAGTTTCTCGAAAAGGCGCTGGAACACGTCGCCTTCGCGGGTTTCGGCTGCAACCATATTCCACAAGTGGCACACTTCGGTTTGTCCGATCCTGTGGATACGACCGAAGCGCTGCTCCAGGCGGTTGGGGTTCCAGGGCAGGTCATAGTTGACCATCAGATTGGCGTTTTGCAGGTTCACACCTTCGCCGGCGGCATCGGTAGCCAGCAGAACACGGGTTGCCGGGTCATTGCGGAACAGCTCCTGAACCTTGCGGCGTTCCTCGCGTTTGATGCCGCCGTGGATCATCGTTACGGCTTCCTCGTTACCGATCAGACCTCGAATTTTGACTGCGAGGTAGTTTAGTGTGTCGCGATGCTCGGTAAAGATGATCAGTTTGCGCTGGCGGCCACTTTCTTCGCGCATGGCTGGCGACTGCAGCAGGTTTGACAGTTCGTCCCACTTGCGATCTTGGCCAGAGTGGACGACCTGCTTTGCTTGTTCTTCCAATCCGTCAAGGATGATGATTTCAGCCTCAAGCTCCTGAATCGTCTGAGCGGCAGTGGCTTGATCGATTACGACCTCTTCAAAATTTTCGTAATCTTCGGGAGACAGTGAGTCAGCGGATTCCCAGATATCTTCTGGTGCGCCATTGATGTTGAGCGTTTCTGCCAGCGCTTGCCCACGGCTTCGCAGTTTTTCGTCTTCTACCCGGCGCTTGAGTTTGTTACGTCGACGTTTGAGGGATTGGTAAATCGCCTCTGGGCTTGAGGCCAAGCGACGCTGCAAGGCAGTTAACGCGAACCCGACTGTGCCTTTGTGCTGGCCGTCCAGTTGATCGGCTCGGTTCATTTCCTCTTTGACGTAATCGGTAACTGCCGTGTAAAGCGCCGCTTCCTGATCTGAGAGTTTGTAGTTAGCGGTAATGGCGCGGCGATCAGGAAATAATTTGGTGCCGTCAAATCTCGGCATCTCCTCTTTGACCGTGCGGCGCATCAAATCGGTGACATCGACCTTGTGCGCACCGTCGCGGAACTTGCCGTAGAAACGATCTGAATCCAGCAAGGACATGAATAGCTGAAAGTCCTCTTCCTTACCGTTATGCGGCGTAGCGGTCATCAGTAGGAAGTGGCGAGTGATCGAACCCAACAATTCGCCCAGTTGAAAACGCTTGGTTTTATTGACCTTGTTACCGAAGTAACTGGCCGACAACTTGTGGGCCTCATCGACGACGATCAGATCCCAATGAGATAGGCGTAATTTTTCTTGAAGATCTTCGTTGCGGGAGAGTTGATCAACCCTGGCAACCATCAGGTCGATGTCGTCAAAGGGATTGCCACTGCGGGATTGCTCAACCTGCTCGCGAGAAAATAGGGTGAAGGACAGGCCGAACTTCTCGAACATTTCGTCTTGCCACTGTTCAACCAGACTTCCTGGTGCAACGATCAGAACACGCTTGGCATCGGCACGCATCAACAGCTCGCGGATGAATAGACCGGCCATAATGGTTTTGCCCGCGCCTGGGTCGTCTGCCAGCACATAACGCAGGGGCTGGCGTGGCAGCATCGACTCGTAAACTGCCGTGATCTGGTGCGGTAACGGCTCAACGTTCGATGTATGGACAGCCATCATCGGATCAAATAGATGAGCCAAATTGATTCGATAGGCTTCTGCGGCCAGTTTGAATTCTTCGCCAGGCGCATCAAACGCCCATGGTCGACCAGCCTCTGCCAAAGACAACTTTGCCTCGTCGTTACGGAAAAGCATCCGCTCCAGAAGCTTGCCATCCGCCGTCTTGTAGTAGACCGTAAGGGCGTTGTCACCAACAGGCTCGGTGGTAACGATGCGCACTACGTGCCCGGGCTCGATGCCAGAGATGGCTGCGTTCTTCTTGATATCTTCTAGTTTCAGCATTTTTATGCCTTCTCCTAAGCCTCGTACCCGGGTGCAAGCACAAGGTTGGTGACACCAAAAGAGCTTGGCGGTTGCGTAGCCAGAGGTGGTATTCGGGAGGGTTTACGGCGGGAAACCTGACGGACCGTTCGAGAAAGCGTTCATTTTTCGTATTCGATCAGCCCCGGTCACTGGCTTCAGCGAGTACGTCCAGCATGGCAGTCTGTAGCAGGCCATTGCTGGCGACGATGCGTCCAGAACCCAGCATGTCATTGCCGTTGTCAAAATCGGTTACACAGCCACCGGCTTCACGCACCAGAACGATGCCGGCGGCAATGTCGTAGGTTTTGGTTTTCAGTTCCCAGTAGCCATCCCAGCGTCCGGCAGCCAGGTAGCTCAGATTGATGGCACAGGAACCGATGCGGCGGGTGGCCTGGGCACTGCGCTGAAATCCCAGAAAGTTTTTGAGGTTGCTGTCGCTGGTGTGGGTATCGTAGGAAAAGCCCGTTGCCAGCAGGGCGCGATCGAGTCGGGTCGTGGCAGAAACCCGTACCGGTTCACCATTCAACCGGGTTCCGGAACCCCGGCAGGCCGAGAACAATTCATCGGATGCGGGCAGATAGATGACCCCCAGCACCGGTTCGGTGCCGCGTACCAAACCCAGCGACACGCAGTAGAAAGGTAAACCGTGTGCAAAATTGACGGTTCCGTCGAGGGGGTCGATATGCCAGGTCAGGGTGTCGGTTGAGGCAGGGGCAGCCCGTTCATCGTAGATGCCCCCTTCTTCCCCGATCAGCCGATGATGGGGGTAATGGCATCGCAACCGGTCAGTGATGTGGCGTTCACTGCGTAAATCGTACTCGGTAACCGGGTCGATTTCGCTGGTTTTATAACGTATCCCGCTGCCACGATTCCGGTTCATTTCTGCCTGCCCGTCACGCAACAAGACACCCGCCTCCCGGGCAATGGTCGTGGCAGTCTGGAGGATTTCCTGCAGGGAGGCGGAGCGGGTGTCGTCTCGATCGTTCACTGGACAGATACCCTTATACCTGAAGGGCCATCAGCACGGCCTCGGCCCGGGAACCCTCAAACTGGCCGGGCAATTCCACGGCCAGGTAAGTAATCCTCCCGTCCTCGGCGATCAGGGCAAAACGTTGGCCGCGTATCCCCAATCCCTTGTCTGTCAGATCCTGCTCCAGTCCCAGTTGGCGGGTATAAGTAGCACCCCCATCCGCCATCATGCGTACTTTGCCCAAGGCTCCCCGCTCGCGACCCCAGGCCGCCATGACAAAGGCATCGTTCACCGACAGACACCAGATTTCATCGACCCCCTGCGCCTTGAAGGCTTCGTGGTGTTCAATGTAACCCGGCAGATGCTGAGCCGAGCAAGTCGGTGTGAAGGCACCTGGCACCCCGAAAATCACCAGCTTTTTGCCCTTGAGGGATTCACTTACGGGGATGGTTTCGGGTTTGAGTGAGCAACCCGTGCTCTCGTCGAGCCCGGTGGACTCGCGCAGTATGCCATCAGGCAGGCAGTCGCCGATATGAAGACCCATGTTTGCTCCCGGTTTGCGGTAAATAAAGAGGGAAATTTACAGGATTTATGGGTGATCTGGATAGCCCGGCGCACAAAAAATCAGCTCCGTGCGGGAAGTGCGCTACCGGTGTGTTACAAGTTCATAAATAAAAACCTTCAATTGTTACCGCTCCCTTGACTTGCCCTTACAGGATTTCTATATTGTGGCGAAAAGTGGGTTCCAGTGGAAAATAATGGGAACGGGGGGGTTATTTGTTTCGGGGTGTCAGTCTGGTCAATCTGGATGAAAAGGGGCGTTTGGCCATGCCGACCCGCTACCGTGGCGAATTACTGGCCATTTGTGGGGGGCAGGTCGTGGTCACTGTGGGTCTGGACCGGTGTTTATCGCTCTACCCCCTCCCTGAATTCGAGGAGATCGAGCGCAAGCTGGTCAGGCTACCCAGCCTTGACAGGCATGCCAAACGGTTGCAGCGTCTGCTGATCGGTCACGCTACGGAGTGTGAGCTCGACGGTCAGGGCCGTTTTCTCATTACGGAGCCATTGCGTCATTACGGCGGCATTGATCGCCGGGTAGCCCTGGTGGGTCAGGGCAACAAGTTTGAAATCTGGGATGAAACCCTCTGGAACAGCAATCGGGATGTCTGGATAGAGGAAGAGCGCACCGATCAGGAACAACTAACCCCAGACCTTAAAGGTTTGTCACTGTGACCCCATCGGAATTACACACACCGGTCATGCTGGAGGAGGTGCTGGAAGGACTCGCATTGCAGCCCGATGCCTGTGTGGTCGACTGCACTTTTGGGCGGGGAGGGCATAGCCGGGCCATTCTGGCTGCACTGGGTGATGCGGGCCGTTTGCTGGCCCTTGACAGAGATCCGGCGGCGGTGAGTTCCCCCGAGGCAATGCTCATGCAGACCGATGCCCGCTTCCTTTTGCGACACGGCCATTTTGCCGATCTGGCAACCTTGATCGCCGAAACCGGCTGGACAGGCAGGGTGTCGGCACTCTTGATGGATCTCGGCGTGTCCTCTCCCCAACTGGATGAGGCCGCGAGGGGTTTCAGTTTCATGCGGGAGGGTCCTCTGGACATGCGGATGGATACGAGCCAGGGTGTTACGGCAGCCGAGTGGATTTCTGAAGTCGGTGAAGCGGAATTGGCCCGGGTTTTGAAAGAATATGGCGAGGAACGGTTTGCGCGGCAAATTGCCCGTCTGGTCGTCAGGCAACGGAAGGAATATCCCCTCACGACAACCCGCTCACTGGTGAAGCTCATTGAAGAAGCCATTCCCTACCGGGATCCCCACAAGCACCCTGCGACGCGCACCTTCCAGGCAATCCGTCTGGCCGTCAATGGCGAACTGGACGAACTGGTAAAAGCCCAGCGTTCCATTCCGGCCATTCTGGCTCCCGGGGGACGCTGGGTCGTCATTGCCTTTCATTCACTGGAAGATCGACTGGTCAAGCGGTTCATGCGGGATCAGGAGGTCGGTGAAAGGGTGGATCCCCGCTTGCCCCTGCAAACCCGACCGGGCAATGTGCTCAGGCGGATCGGCAAGGCGCGGCTACCCACCGAAGTTGAGATACAGCGCAATCCCAGGGCCCGCAGTGCGGTGTTGAGGGTCGCTGAACGCGGTTGAAGTTCCCGGTGGTCATTCACCGGTTCAGCAGACGGCCCGTAATCAAGTACCGTATCTACCCTGGTGTAAGTCATTGAAAGCATTACTGTTTTTTACTGCTGTCGCGGTGTTGTCTGCCCTGGGGGTGGTGTACACCAAGTACCGTATTCGCTTGCTATTTGCCGAAACGCAGCGTCTGGAGCAGGTATTGATAGCCACCGATGAGGAATGGGGGCGTTTGCAACTCGAACAGAACACCTGGGCTGAACACAGCCGCATAGAAACTCTGGCCCGTTCCCGGCTGGGTATGATTTTACCCCCCCGCGAAGCGGTTATCTACATCAGACCCTGATTCCTCAACCACGCTCATGATAGTCATCCAGCCTAAAGCTTCTGCAGAAGATTACAGTTATCGTTGGCGTCTGTTACTGGTTACCCTGTTGATGGCGATGATGGTTCTGATCGGTCGAGCCGTTTATTTGCAGGTTCTGGATCGACAGTTCCTGAAAAAACAGGGCGACATGCGTCACGTCGAAGTGATGCCGGTACCCTCTCATCGTGGGCGAATCATCGACCGCAACGGTGAGTTGCTGGCCATCAGTACCCCCGTTAAATCCCTGTGGATCAATCCACGCGAATTCCGGGAAGCCGGTGTAGCGACCGACCGGATCCGGGCCGTAGCCGACTTGCTGGAGCTTTCACCGGCTGCAATCCGGAAACGGCTCGGTGGTGATGACAATCGGGTCTTTGCCTATCTCAAGCGCAGAATAAACCCGGAGCTGGCCGATCAGGTCATGGCACTCGACATCCCCGGCATTTATGCAGAACGGGAATACCGTCGCTATTACCCCGGTGGCGAAGTGGCTGCGCATTTGCTGGGCTTTACCAACATCGACGATTCGGGTCAGGAAGGCATGGAACTGGCCTACAACGACTGGCTGCGGGGGGCCGAAGGGGCCAGGCGCATCCTGCGGGACGGCAGACGCCGCATCATCGAAGATCTCGAAAACATCAAGCAACCCGTTCCCGGCAAGGATCTGACCCTGAGCATCGATCAGCGCTTGCAGTACCTTGCCTACCGCGAACTCAAAAAAGCCGTGATCCAGCATCAGGCCAAATCAGGCTCCCTGGCCTTGCTCGATACCCGCACGGGCGAAGTGCTTGCCCTGGTAAACCAACCCTCCTACAACCCCAACGGCTCCGGCAAGCCCAAAGGCAGTGCGACCCGCAACCGGGCCATGACCGACATCTATGAACCCGGCTCGACCGTAAAGCCTTTCGTGGTGGCCTGCGCCCTGGAACTGGGTTTGTTCCGACCTGACACCATCATAGATACGACACCGGGCCGGATGACGGTAGGGCAAAATACCGTCAAGGATGTTCACAACTACGGGGTGCTGGATGTCACGCATGTCTTGCAGAAGTCGAGCAATGTCGGTGTCACCAAGATAGCCCTCAACGTGCCTGCCCGCAAATTATGGGCGTTCTTCAATAACCTGGGATTCGGTCAGTCGCTGGATACCGGTTTTCCGGGAGAAGCGCGAGGCCGGTTGCCGGATTATCGCGGATGGGATGCTTTTGAACAGGCCACCCTGTCGTTTGGTTACGGCATGTCCACCTCGACCCTGCAATTGGCCCGTGGTTATCTGGCGATTGCCAATGACGGTGTCATGCCCATGGTCGGCATACTCAAACGGGATGGTTCAACGGAAAACCACGACATCATGTCAGCCAGAACGGCCCGCAATGTCAGAACCATGCTGGAACAGGTTGTAACCCGTGAAGGCACGGCACTCAAGGCCGGCATACCCGGCTTCAGGGTAGCAGGCAAGACCGGCACGGTGAAGAAAAACAGTGGTGCGGGGGGTTATACGGAATCCCTGTATCTCTCCGTGTTTGCCGGCATGGCACCCGCCAGTAATCCAAGACTGGTCATGGTGGTCATGATTGACGAACCCTCGGCTGGCGAGTATTACGGCGGCGCAGTGGCGGCTCCGGTATTTTCCAGTGTAATGGAGGGTGCCTTGCGTCAGCTCAATATCGCACCGGATCAGAAGGAAACGGCCCCCCTGTTCGCGGCTGAGCGGGATGAAGCCGCATGACAAAATACGAAGAGGGTTGCCATTCGTCCTGCAAGACGTTGGGAGTCTTGTTAGAGGGCTGGCCCATCGAATCCGCTCTTGCAGGAATACCGGTGCGGGGGTTGTCGCTGGACAGTCGCCGGATCGGGCCGGGTGAGGTGTTCGTTGCCTTGGCCGGTCAACAGGCTCACGGATTGCGTTACGCCAACGAAGCCATCCGGCGGGGCTGTGCGGCGGTGCTGCACGATGCCGATGACTGTGGCGATGAGCTGATTTCCGGTTTGACAGGGGCTCCGCTGATCGCCTTGCCGGCACTGGAAAAACATCTGGGGCGGCTGGCGGATCGTTGTTATGACAGCCCCTCACAAGACCTCACCGTAGTAGCCGTGACGGGAACCAACGGCAAAACCTCATGCAGTCATTACATCGCCCAGGCCTTGTCGCACACCGGATCGGCTGGCGTAATCGGAACCCTGGGCTGGGGCATTCCGCCTCAACTGACACCCACCACACAGACCACGCCCGCCATACCTGAAACCCACCGGATACTGGATGCCCTGCGCCGGGCCGGTTGTCGCACCGTGGCGATGGAAGCCTCCTCGCACGGTTTGCATCAGCGACGACTCGATGGGGTACGTATCACCGGTGCCCTCTACACCAACCTGACCCGGGATCACCTGGATTACCACGGCGATATGGAAGCCTACCTCGAAGCCAAGCTGGCATTACTCGAAGCACCCGGCCTGGAATTTGTGGTGTTTGATGCAAACAGCCCGTTCGCAGAGCCGGTGCTGGCCCGCAGTCAAGGCAAACTGAAAACGCTCGCTTACAGCCGTCATCCGGTCAGCGGAAATGCCCTGCACCCTCACCTCCTGCTGGCATCGACACCGGTGCAGGATGAACAGGGTCTGGCCTTCGGGGTGCAATTTGATGGCGAAACAGCAACGATCCGGGTGGCCTTGCCGGGTGATTTCAATCTTCAGAATACGCTGGCCACCCTGGGGGTGTTGCTGGCATTGGGTCATTCCCTTGCCGAAGCGGCAGTCGCCCTGTCCCGTGTTCGACCGGTGGCTGGCCGTATGGAGTGCTACCAGGGCAAGTCGCGCAACGTCGTGGTGGACTATGCCCACACACCGGACGCACTGGGTAACGTACTGAACAGTGTCCGCCCTTTGTGCGAAGGTCAACTTTGGCTGGTCTTCGGCTGTGGCGGTAATCGGGATCAGGGTAAACGGCCCGAAATGGGTGCTATCGCCGTGCGTCTGGCCGATCACGTCATTCTTACGGACGACAATCCCCGCACCGAGGATGGCAATGCCATCATCGAGGCCATCCTGGCCGGTTGTGGAACCGCAGCACCTGAAAAAATCAGGAACCGCCAGGCGGCCATTCATTACGCGCTCGAGCAGATGCGTCCCGGCGACTGGCTCTTGGTCGCCGGCAAGGGGCACGAAGCAGAGCAGGAGATCAACGGTACAAGAATACCGTGCAGTGATCGGCTGATCGTCAGTGACTGGCTGCGGGAGAATGACCATGAACCTTGATCGTTTATCTGACTGGGCCCGGGTCATGCCGGGCCGGTTGCTGGGCGAGGATCTGGCCGTAGAGAGCCTGTCCATCGACACCCGCAAACTGATACCGGGTCAGGTCTACCTGGCGATCCGGGGCGAACGCTACGACGGCAACGATTTCATCGGCCAGGCTGAAAAGGCCGGGGCATCAGCCCTGATCGTCGACCGTGACACGTCGTCCAGCTTGCCCCACATCCGGGTGGAGGATGGCCGCCTGGCCCTGGGACGACTGGCCTCGGCCTGGCGTGCCCGCTGGGGCGGCCCCGTCGTGGGCCTTACCGGCAGTAACGGTAAAACCACCGTGAAGGAACTGGTCGCGGCCCTGCTGGCCGGGTCGGCCCCTGTCTGGAAGACGCAGGGAAATCTCAACAACGATATAGGCGTTCCCCTGAGCTTGCTGGCCCTCGAAGCCCGACATCGTTATGCCGTCATCGAGATGGGAGCCAACCATCACGGTGAAATCGGCTATGTGGCCCACCTGGCACGCCCCGACGTAGCGATCATCACCAACGCGGGGCCGGCGCATCTCGAAGGGTTTGGTTCGGTCGCCGGAGTCGCCCGGGCCAAGGGTGAACTGCTGGATGCCCTGCCGCCCGAAGGCATCGCAATCCTGAATGCAGACGATCCCTACCTTGATGAGTGGCGTGAGCGTGCAGGTGCCAGACGGGTGATTCGTTTCGGATTTTCGCCGGAAGCCGAGGTCAGGGCCAAGCCCCAAACCGTCGTGACAGGATACCGGGATGGCTATTTTCACACCCGCTTCGAAGTGATCGTTGACGGAAAATCCAGGGAACTGGAAATCCCCCTGTCCGGACGACACAACGTACGCAACGCGCTGGCGGCCCTGGCGGCTGTCGGGTCACTGGGGCTGGATGCCTTTGAACTCAGTGCGGGTTTTCAAACGATCGACCGGGTTGCGGGACGATTCCAGCCCATTGCGGGCAAACGCGGCATCCTCCTGATCGACGATACTTACAATGCCAATCCGGCATCGGTGGAAGCGGCCTTCGAGGTCATCGCAGACTGGCCCGGAGAGGCCTGGGTCGCACTGGGATCGCTGGGCGAACTGGGAGAAGCCAGCGATGCCCTGCATGCTCTTGTAGGTCGCAAGGCACGCGAAGCCGGTGTCACCCGCCTGCTGGCCACAGGCCCTCACACAGAACAGACGCTCAAGGCCTTCGGGTCAGGGGCCGTGCCGTGTACAAACCAGACTGAAATGATCGAATACGTATTAAACGAACCGGCGGCACCGGCGGTGCTGCTGGTCAAGGGCTCCCGCAGTCAGCAGATGGAATCCGTCATAAAGGCACTGCGGCACGAGGATGTGCCATGCTGCTGATCCTCGCTGATTTTCTTGAAAAATACTTTGATGTCTTCAGGGTTTTTCACTATCTCACGTTCAGGGGCATTCTGGGCGTTTTGACGGCCCTGGTGATTTCCCTCCTTGTCGGCCCGGTCATGATCCGGAAGCTGAGTTCCTACAAGATCGGACAAAACATCCGCACCGACGGGCCGGAAAGTCATTTCTCCAAGGCGGGTACCCCGACCATGGGGGGTGCCCTGATTCTGGTTTCGATCACCGTGGCGACCCTGCTCTGGGCCGATCTCTCCAACCGTTACGTCTGGGTCACGCTGCTGGTCACGCTGGCCTTTGGGGCGGTGGGTTTCGTGGATGATTACAAGAAACTGATACTGAGAAATAGCAAGGGACTGGCAGCCCGCCACAAGTATCTCTGGCAGTCCGTATTTGGTGCCGGAGCCGCCCTCTTCCTGTTTCAGACCGCCAGTGTTCCGGCAGAAACCCAGTTCATCGTGCCATTCTTCAAGCAGATCGTGCTGAACATGGGCTGGTTTTATCCGGTTCTGGCTTACTTTGTAATCGTAGGTACCAGCAATGCCGTCAACCTGACCGACGGCCTGGACGGTCTCGCCATCATGCCGACGGTCATGGTCGGAGGGGCACTCGGTATTTTTGCCTATGCCTCCGGCCATTCCAGTTTCGCCGAGTATCTCGGTATTCCCTATCTGCCCCGGGCAGGTGAACTGGTCGTATTCTGCGGGGCACTGGTGGGAGCCGGTCTGGGATTCCTCTGGTTCAATACCTACCCCGCCCAGGTTTTCATGGGCGATGTCGGGGCACTGGCACTGGGAGCCGCACTGGGTGTGCTGGCGGTGCTGGTCAGACAGGAAATCGTGCTGGTCATCATGGGCGGGGTCTTCGTCATGGAAACCCTCTCCGTCATGTTGCAGGTATTTTCATTCAAACTGACGGGTAAACGCATCTTTCGCATGGCTCCCATTCATAATCATTTCGAGCTGAAGGGCTGGCCGGAACCCAAGGTCATCGTCCGCTTCTGGATCATCACCGTGATACTGGTCCTGTGTGGCCTCGCCACGCTGAAATTGAGGTAAGCGATATGAGCCTGGCCCTGGAAAAACTGGGATTGAATCAAAAAACCGCCCGGGTTCTGATCATGGGCCTGGGCAAGACCGGCCTTTCGGTTGCCCGCTTTTTGTCGCGGCTGGATATTCCGTTTGCCATTACCGACACCCGGGAGCGTCCACCCTTGCTGGCAGAACTGCGGGAGGACTTCCCGGACGCGGCTGTTTTTCTGGGGGGCGTGGACAGTGCCGCGTTATCGGCAGCTACCCATCTCATCGTGAGTCCGGGGTTGCCGCTGGACATGCCCGAAATACGGCAGGCGCAACGGATGGGGATTCCCGTGTTTGGTGATCTCGACCTGTTTGCCTCGGCAGTCCGGGCTCCGGTCATCGCCATCACCGGCTCCAACGGCAAGAGTACCGTGACGACGCTGGTGGGACTGATGGCGGAAGCCGACGGCAGGCAGGTGAGGGTGGGTGGCAATCTGGGTACCCCCATGCTTGATCTGCTGGACGAGACGGCCGATCTCTATGTGCTGGAGCTATCGAGTTTCCAGCTTGAACGCGCCAGTCTGTTCAGGGCTGATGTGGCGACGGTACTCAACATCAGTCCCGATCACATGGATCGCTACCCGGACATGGCCCGTTATGCGTCTGCAAAACAGCGAATCCATGCCGGTGAGGGTATCATGGTACTGAACCGGGAAGATCCCTGGGTGGCCGCCATGCAGGAAACCGGTCGGGACACGCGCTGGTTTGGTTTGGGCCATGACCCGGTGGATTATGGTGTGAGTCTGGTGGAGAGCGAGGAATGGATCATCACGCCAACAAACAGTGCCTTGCTCAGAGCGCGGGAGCTGCGCCTGCAGGGACGGCATAACCTGGCCAACGCCCTGGCGGCCATTGCCCTGGCGGATGCAGTCGGGCTGTCGACGGTGGCCGTGGTTCAAACGCTCAGACAATTCTCCGGGCTGGATCACCGTATGCAATGGGTTGCCGAAATCGATCAGGTGGTCTGGATCAATGATTCCAAGGCTACCAACGTCGGGGCTTGTCTGGCCGCCTTGCAGGGTCTGGACAACAAGGCCGTGCTGATTGCCGGAGGCGATGGCAAGGGTGCTGATTTTTCGATTCTGCGGGATGTGGTTGCCCGCAAGGTGCGTTCGGCCGTGCTGATGGGCAAGGACGCGCCCCTGCTCGAGCAAGCCCTGAAAGATGTCGTGCAGACGGTGCGGGTCAACAACATGAAACAGGCCGTAAAAATGGCCCGTTCGCTGGCGCAACAGGGCGACACCGTATTACTGGCACCGGCCTGCGCCAGTCTTGACCAATACCGGGATTTTCAGGAACGGGGATGCCTGTTTGCTGATGAAGTCAGGAGTCTTTGTGCATGATGGCAAGACCACCGTCGGTACGCGCCAAGGGATTCCTGCTGCGCTGGGGGGAACATTTTTTCTACCTCGACACGGTTTTGATGGTGGCTTCGGTAGCCATTCTTTTGCTGGGATTCGTCATGGTGGCATCGGCTTCCCTGCATCTCGGCGAAAAAATGGCCAATGACAGTTTTTACTTCCTCAAGCATCAGGCGGTACACATCGCGATCGGCGTGATCACGGGCTTGATGGTCGTTCAGGTCAAACTGGAAACCTGGGAAAAATGGTCGGTCTGGCTCTTCATGGCCGGGTTGGTCATGCTGGTGGTGGTGTTGATTCCAGGCATAGGCAAGGTAGTCAATGGCAGCTCCCGCTGGATCAGCCTGTTCGGACTGCGAATACAGGTCTCCGAAGTATTCAAGCTGATCGCGGTCATTTTCATGGCGGGTTACATAGAACGGCAACTCCAGGTCGTCAGAACCTCCTCGCAGGGCATGATCCGTCCTCTCACCCTGTTATCCATCGGCGCCATTTTGCTGTTGAAGGAGCCCGACTTCGGTGCCACCGCCGTGATCATGACCACCGCCCTCGGCATGCTTTTTCTGGCCGGAGCCCGCTTGTGGCAATTCGCTTTGCTGCTGGGGTTGCTGGTCGGTGCCGGTGTCTTGCTGGTGATCACGGCGGAGTACCGCCTCAAGCGGGTACTCAGTTTCGTCGATCCCTGGCAGGATCCGCTGGATACCGGGTTTCAGCTGACCCAGGCCCTGATTGCATTCGGACGCGGCGAGTGGCTGGGGGTTGGATTAGGCTCCAGTGTGCAAAAGCTGTTCTACCTGCCCGAGGCGCACACCGATTTCCTGTTTTCCATCATCGGTGAAGAGCTGGGATTACTCGGCACCAGTAGCGTGATTTTGCTGTTCATGGTGGTGGTCTGGCGTGCGTTTACCATCGGGCAACTGGCGGAACGGGCAGGTATCCGTTTTGCTGCTTTTCTGGCCTACGGTATCGGCATCTGGTTTGGACTTCAGTCCTTCATCAACATGGGAGTCAACATGGGATTGTTGCCGACCAAGGGGCTGACCTTGCCGCTCATGAGCTACGGCGGCGGGAGCATGATGGTGATGTGTGCGGCACTGGCCCTCCTGTTCCGTATTCGCAATGAGGCCATTCATCAACTGATCGGTCATCCGCTCAAGCGGGCCGTTGTGTGGTCACGGGCATGAGTCATGACGTTTTTCCTCAACAAGACCCGTGCGGGCAGTCACCGGCTACGATGAAAAAATTGACGCTCCTGATCATGGCCGGCGGTACCGGCGGCCATGTCTACCCTGCACTCGCTGTCGCCGAAGCCTGGCGCGAGGCCGGTCATGCCGTGGTGTGGATGGGGACTCGAAACGGAATCGAAGCCCGGGTGGTTCCTGCAGCCGGAATACCCATCGAGTGGCTGGCGGTCAGTGGCATTCGCGGCAAGGGAGGTCTGGGCCGGTTGAAATTGCCGTTCATGCTGCTTCGGGCCTTGTGGCAATCGGCCAGAATCCTGCACCGGGTAAAGCCGGATGTCGTGCTCGGTATGGGGGGATTTGTCGCAGGCCCCGGCGGTGTCATCGCCCGACTGTATGGCATTCCCCTGGTGCTGCATGAACAAAACCGGGTTCCGGGCACCACCAACCGGCTATTGGCGCGTTTTGCGCAGAGGGTGCTTCAGGCCTTTCCGGGCAGTTTTCCGGCTGGCGTAAAGGCGGTTTGTACCGGTAATCCCCTCAGAAAGAATCTGTGTCTGCCCGGGCGGGTTATGAAACCGGAAGATGAACCCCTCAACATACTGGTCATGGGGGGCAGTCTGGGTGCCATGGTGTTGAATGAACAGGTTCCCGAAGCCCTCTGCAAACTGGGGTGTACGATCCGCATCCTGCATCAGAGCGGCCCTGCCATGCTGGAGCAAACCCGTGACGCGTACCGCAATCAGGGTCTGGATGCCACCGTCAAGGCGTTTGTGGACGACATGGCAAGCGTTTATGCGTGGGCAGATCTGGTCATTTGCAGGGCCGGAGCCATGACAGTGAGTGAACTGGCAGCGGTGGGCCTGCCCGCCATCCTGATTCCCTTTCCGTTCGCCATAGATGACCATCAAACAGCCAATGCCCGTTATTTCAGCGAAGCCGGAGCGGCCTTGCTGCTGGATCAAAAGCATCTCACCCCCGCAGGTCTGGCAAAAATCGTGGAAGACCTGACCCTGAACCGGGAAAGTCTGGTTCGCATGGGAGTACTTGCGAAGTCACTGGCTCGACCACAGGCCACACAGGATGTCGTTCAGCACTGCTTACAGGCAATCTCACCATGAAACTGACCACACAAATCGCAGGACAGCAGGGCATGGATCGCATCCGTCTCATCCACTTCGTCGGTATCGGCGGTTCGGGCATGAGCGGCATTGCCGAAGTGTTGCTGAACCTGGGTTATCAGGTATCGGGTTCTGACCTGGCCGAAAACGCCAGCACCCGGCGGCTTGCCGATCTGGGTGCCCTGATTTTCAGGGGACATGCGGCGCAACACATCGTCGAGGCCGAAGTCGTGGTCATTTCCAGTGCGGTCGACAAGTCGAATGTCGAGGTCGAGGCCGCCCGTACCCGCAAGATACCGGTCATTTCCCGGGCCGAAATGCTGGCTGAACTGATGCGTTTCCGTTATGGCATTGCCGTGGCCGGAACCCATGGCAAAACCACCACCACCAGCCTGACCGCCAGTGTGCTGGCCGAGGCGGGGCTGGATCCCACGTTTGTCATCGGCGGGCGGCTCAACAGCACCGGCACCCATGCACAGCTTGGCAAGGGTTCCTACCTGGTTGCCGAAGCAGATGAAAGTGATGCCTCGTTTCTGTACCTGCAGCCCATGATTGCGGTGGTCACCAATATCGACCGTGATCACATGGAAACCTACGGCGGCGATTTTGGCCAGCTCAAACGCACTTTCATCGAATTCCTGCACCATGTTCCGTTTTACGGTCTGGCCGTTTTATGTGCTGATGATCCCGGTGTCAGGGACATACTGCCTGAAATCAGCAAGCCGGTTAAAACCTATGGATTCGGCCCGGATGCCGACATCCGGGCGATTTCGATCCGGCAGGACGGTCTGGTGACCCGGTTTGAGGTTTTGCGCAGCGAGATGCCGGATGCCTTGCCGGTTACGCTCAATTTGCCGGGCCGTCACAATATCCTCAATGCCCTGGCCGTCATTGCCCTGGCCGGTGAACTGGGCATAGGCGATGAAATCATTCAGTCTGCCCTGGCCGCCTTCAAGGGTATCGGCAGGCGTTTTCAGGTTCATGCCGAAATTCCCCTGGGTCAAGGCGTTGTCACTTTCGTCGACGATTATGGACACCACCCCCGTGAAATCGCTGCAACCCTGGATTCGGCCCGGGCGGCCTGGCCCGAGCGTCGCCTTGTCCTGATTTTTCAGCCGCATCGTTATAGCCGCACCCGCGACCTGTTCGAGGATTTCGTGCTGGTGCTCTCGAATGCCGATGTGCTGATATTGCTGGATGTTTATCCGGCTGGTGAAAAAGTCCTGCTGGGTGCCGATGGCCGTGCGCTGGCCCGGGCGGTACGGGTCAGGGGACAGGTCGACCCGGTGTTCGTGGAGCGGCCTGGTGAATTACCGCAGGCACTGGTTCGACTGGTCGAACCGGGGGATGTGATATTGACACTGGGTGCGGGCAGTATTGGCCAGGTCGCACCGGAACTTCCCGGGCACGTAGCCGGGCTGGAGCGACCCGTCTCACCGGCATGACGAATCAGGAATTACCCTATGACATCGCCGGGTTACAGGGAGAGTTACGATTCGACGAATCCCTGGCGGCGCATACCTCCTGGCGCGTGGGTGGACCGGCCTGCCGCTTCTACCTGCCTGCCGATCAGGATGACCTGACCGAATTCCTGCGCCGGGTACCCGTTGCCGAGCCGCTTTACTGGCTGGGTCTCGGCAGTAACCTGCTGGTTCGGGACGGGGGTATCGAAGGCACTGTTGTTTGTACCCGTAAACGCCTCAAGGGGCTGGAGCGGGTAGCGACCGACCGGATTCGGGTCGGTGCCGGTGTTCCCTGCGCCTATGTCGCCCGGTTCGGTGTGGAGCAAAACCTGATCGGGGGGGAGTTTCTGGCCGGTATTCCAGGCACCATGGGGGGGGCTCTCGCCATGAATGCCGGTGCCTTCGGCGGTGAAACCTGGACACTGGTCGAGTCGGTCACGACGGTAGATCGGACAGGCATCTGCTACAAACGCGACCGCTCCGCCTTCCGGGTGGCGTATCGCAAGGCAGACGGTGTCGAAGGGGAATGGTTTTTGTCTGCTGATTTACGCCTCACCCCCGGCGATGGTCAGGAAGGGCGCAAAAGGATCAAGTCGCTGCTGGCGCAAAGAAGTGCCACCCAGCCCATCAACCTGCCCAGTTGTGGATCGGTGTTCAAGAATCCGGCCGGTGATCATTCGGCCCGCCTCATTGAGGCCGCCGGATTGAAAGGTTACCGGATGGGTGATGCCTGTGTTTCCGAAAAACATGCCAATTTCATCATCAATCTGGGCCATGCGAGTGCGGTCGACATCGAATCCCTGATGATATACGTACAGGATGCCGTCATGCAGCGTAGCGGCGTGAGGCTGGAACCGGAAGTCAGGATCATGGGAAAGACGATAGAATGAGAAACATGATGAAAAAAATGACAGAAGATCCGGCCCGGTTTGGTCGGGTAGCCGTGATGATGGGCGGGGTTTCGGCAGAACGGGCCATTTCCCTCAACAGCGGTGCTGCCGTCCTGAAAGCCTTGCAGGCAAACGGAATCGATGCTCAGGCACTGGATCCTGCCGTACCGGGCTGGATCGAGGCACTGTGTTCGGACACCTTCGACCGGGTTTTCAACATACTGCATGGCAGGGGCGGTGAGGATGGCACGGTGCAGGGTGTGCTGGATTCGCTCGGCATACCTTACACAGGAAGCGGTGTGCTGGCATCCGCACTCAGCATGGACAAGTTGCGGACCAAGCAGTGCTGGCAGGGGATTGGCCTGCCGACCCCCCGCTGGTACGTGATTCGCTCCACGGAAGACCTGATTCCCTGTGAAAACGCGCTGGGTTTTCCGCTCATCGTCAAGCCGGCGAGTGAAGGTTCCAGCATAGGCATCAGTCGTGCCGACAACCGGCAGGAACTGGCGCAAGCCTGGCATCTGGCCAGCCAGCACGACAGCCTGATTTTTGCAGAACAATGGATCAGCGGTGCTGAATACACCGTGGGCCTGTTGAAAAATGAGGCATTACCCCTGATACGACTGGAAACGCCCCGCCGTTTTTACGATTATGAGGCCAAATATCAGTCAGACAGTACCCGCTATCACTGTCCAGCCGGTCTTGATCCGGCGCAGGAACAGGCTTTGCAGGCACTGGCTGAATCCGGTTGCCGGGCGTTGTGTGTCGAAGGGTGGGCACGGGTCGATATCATGCGGGATGCCGAGGGTCAGCCCTGGTTGATCGAGGTCAATACGGTTCCAGGCATGACCGATCACAGCCTGGTTCCCATGGCTGCAAAGGCGAGGGGTTTATCCTTTGAAACCCTTGTCTGGCATATTCTGGAGACCAGTCTCTGATAACCCGACCAACATGAGGCGGCCAGCCACAAGGGATAATGCCTACTACCGGAGGTCTTTCAGTGTGCCCTGGCTGCGGTTATCGCTGCTGGCGGTGCTGATCTCGGGCGTTTATTTCAAAAAGGACGCGTGGATGGCATCGCTATCGGTGCAAAACATCCGGATAGAAGGGGATATCAATCACATTAATCCCGCAGAGGTTGGCAAACACCTGCAACACTTCACCGGAAAAGCCTCTTTCGGGGTCGATCTGCCCGCCATGGAAAAGGAACTCGGGCAATGTGCCTGGGTGGATAGTGTTGAGGTATCCCGGATATGGCCTGATACGATCCGTGTCCGGATAGTTGAACAAAAACCGGTAGCCATTTGGGGTAATAACGGTTTTCTTAATACCCGGGGAAAAGTATTCTTTCCGGGAAGCCTTAAAACCCATGCCGACCTGCCCCGGTTGCAAGGCCCTGCGGGTTCGGAAAAGCGGCTGCTGACCCTGCTGTATGGCCTGAACCGGGCCTGGCGGCCAAGGGGCATGAAGGTAGCCCGGTTGACACTCAGCGAAAGACTGGCCTGGTTTGTGGCGTTCGACTCCGGGCTAGAGATAGTGTTCGGCAAGCAGGATCCTCTGGAAATGACCGGGAAACTGGAAAAAATACTGCCGGTACTGGGGGAACAACGGTTTTCACAATTGGCAGGATTGGACTTAAGATATGCCAACGGTCTGGCACTCCGATGGAAACCTGAGGCGATACCGTCGACCGATACCGGAACGCACCCATCTGCTTCAGGCCACGGTTCTGAATAAACTACCGTTAGCGGGCTTCAAGCAACCGGAACCTTAGTGTGAGCCTTGTCTTAACCTGTTCATGACACATAAAATCTAAAATAATGGCCAAAAGAGCGGATCGTAGTCTCATCGCCGGATTGGATATCGGTACCTCCAAAGTAGCCTGTATCGTGGGCGAACTGAGTGATGACGGCGATATAGAAGTGGTAGGCATCGGCATGAGTCCTTCGCGGGGACTCCGAAAAGGTGCCGTCGTCAACCTGGAAAGTACGGTTCAATCCATACAAAAGGCGGTCATGGAAGCCGAGTTGATGGCAGGTTGCCGCATCCAGTCCGTATTCGCCGGTATTGCAGGCAGTCACATCAAGAGCATGAATTCACCGGGAATTGTCGCCATCAAGGACAGGGAAGTGACCCAGGGTGACATAGACCGGGTGATCGATTCGGCCCGGGCAGTAGCCATTCCGGCGGATCAGAAAATACTGCACATCTTTCCGCAGGAGTTCGTTATCGATGGCCAGGAAGGCATCAAGGATCCCATCGGCATGTCCGGCATTCGGCTGGAGGCCCGGGTTCATATCGTGACCTGTGCCGTGAGTGCCTATCAGAACATCGTCAAGTGCATACGCCGCTGTGGACTGGAAGTCGAGGAAGTGGTGCTGGAACAGGTGGCTTCCAGTATGGCCGTGCTGACGGAGGACGAAAAGGATCTGGGGGTTTGTCTGGTCGATATCGGGGGGGGAACCACCGACCTGGCCGTGTACACCGGGGGCTCCATTCGGGCCACCGATGTCATCCCCATTGCTGGCGATCAGGTTACCAATGACATCGCCATGGCACTGAGAACTCCCAAGGACTCCGCCGAAGACATCAAGAAGGCTTATGCCTGTGCCCTGACCCAACTGGCACCCCTCGATGAGAACATCGAAATAGCCAGTACGGGTAACCGGCCAGTCCGGCTCATTTCCCGGCAAAATCTGGCCGAGATCGTGGGTCCCCGCTATGAAGAATTATTGCTGTTGATCCAGGATGAACTGACCCGTACCCGTTTTGCCGAACTGATTCCTGCCGGTGTGGTATTGACGGGGGGGAGTTCAAAAGTACGGGGACTGGTCGAACTGGCTGAAGAAGTGTTTCACATGCCGGTTCGCATCGGAATACCGCAATCGATCACGGGACTGGGGGAAGTCATCAATAATCCTGTTTATTCGACCAGCGTTGGATTGCTCTTATTCGGAAAACAACAATTGGCGCATGGAGGCAGCAACAGTTACTCGGGGATGGGCCTCAAGAACGCATGGACCAGAATGAAAAACTGGTTCACTGGCAATTTCTGATTGCAGATTTTCAACTATTCCAACAATTCCAAGGTTAAACAATGAAATTCGAACTGGTCGACTCTTACAGTCAAAGTGCCATCATCAAGGTGGTTGGCGTTGGGGGTGGGGGAGGCAATGCCGTCAACCACATGGTCAACAGCAGCATAGAGGGCGTGGATTTTATCTGCGCCAATACCGATGCACAGGCACTCAAAAGCATTCATGCCCGCTCGGTAATCCAGTTGGGCAATGCCCTGACCAAGGGACTGGGCGCGGGGGCCAATCCCGAGATAGGCCGACAGGCGGCCCTGGATGACCGGGATCGCATCCTGGAAGTCCTGGGCGGCGCGGACATGGTTTTCATCACTGCCGGCATGGGTGGAGGAACCGGTACCGGTGCAGCACCCGTCATCGCCGAAATTGCCCGGGAAGCCGGTATCCTGACGGTGGCCGTCGTCACCAAGCCATTCCCGTTCGAAGGCAAGAAGCGGCGTGAAGTAGCGGAAAAAGGCATAGAGGAACTGAGTCAGTTCGTTGATTCACTCATTACCATCCCCAATGAAAAATTGCTGCCGGTGCTGGGCAAGGATGTGACCCTCATCAGTGCCTTTGCCGCCGCCAACGATGTCTTGCTGGGTGCGGTACAGGGAATAGCCGATCTCATTACCCGCCCCGGTCTCATCAACGTCGACTTTGCCGATGTCAGAACCGTCATGGCGGAAATGGGCATGGCCATGATGGGTACCGGTGTCGCCAGCGGGCCGGATCGCGCCCGTGAAGCCGCTGCCCGGGCCATAGCCAGTCCCCTGCTGGAAGACATCAACCTCAACGGTGCCCGCGGTATCCTCGTCAACATCACCGGTGGGCTGGATCTGGCCATCGGCGAGTTTGACGAAGTGGGTAATGCCGTCAAGGAATTTGCCTCCGATAATGCTGAAGTGGTCATCGGTACGGTCATCGACCCCGAACTGCATGATGAGTTACGGGTTACCGTCGTTGCTACCGGTCTGGCGCATCATCGCCAGGCACAGGAACCCCACATCAAACTGGTTCACAAGCACACGGGGGAGATCGATTATGATCAATTACAGAAACGCACCTCCGTCAGCCGTAAACAGCCCAAAATGGACGACCGGGGAACGGAGCCACGGGGGGGCAGCAAGGACATTGATCTCGAATACCTGGACATACCGGCTTTCCTGCGCCGCCAGGCCGATTGAACACTTTTTGAGGATATCAGATGATCAGGCAAAGAACGCTCAAAAACGTCATCCGTGCAACCGGTGTCGGTTTGCATACGGGTGAAAAGGTCTACCTCACGCTAAGGCCCGCTACTGCCAATACCGGCATTGTTTTTCGTCGGGTCGATTTACCCGAACCGGTGTCCATTGAAGCATCGCCCCAGAATGTCGGTGAAACGACCCTCTCGACCACGCTGGAGAAGAACGGTGTCAGGGTCTCCACGGTGGAGCACCTGTTATCGGCACTGGCCGGACTGGGTATCGATAATGCCTACATCGATGTCAGTGCCGCCGAAGTACCCATCATGGATGGCAGCGCAGGGCCGTTTGTATTTTTGATTCAGTCTGCCGGTGTGGAAGAACAATCTGCGCCCAAGCGTTTCATTCGCATAAAGCGTTCCTTGAAAGTAGTGGACGGTGACAAGTGGGCCAGTTTTGAGCCTTACGAAGGCTTCAAGGTCAGTTTCACCATTGATTTCGATCACCCGGCCTTCCGCGATGAAAACAAGACGGCCAGCATTGATTTTTCGTCGACCTCCTTCGTGAAAGAAGTCAGCCGCGCCCGGACCTTCGGATTCATGCGTGACATAGAGGCCCTGCGCCAGCGTCGCCTGGCTTTGGGGGGCAGCCTGGACAATGCCATCGTGGTGGATAACTACCGGGTACTCAACGAGGACGGACTGCGCTACGCCGACGAATTCGTCAAGCACAAGATACTGGATGCCATTGGCGATCTCTACCTGCTGGGACACAGCCTGATCGGTTCGTTCACCGGCTACAAGTCAGGTCACGGTCTCAATAACCAGTTGTTGCGTGAGTTATTGGCGCATCAGGATGCCTGGGAGTCGGTCACCTTTGCCGAAAATGACCCGGTGCCCATTTGTTTCATGCGTCCGGTACAGGCCGGTCTGTAGATGAGGTGGCTGCGGGAAACAAATCAAGCGTTTCTCCGGCCCGATCAATACGAAAAACAGCATCCCCGAGGATTAAACGGCCACCCTGTATGACGGTGGCCGTCATCCCCCCGTGACCCCGGAGAGCATTAAAGCCGCCCTCGCCCAGACATTCCTCCATCCGCGTACAGGGGTGACAAGCCCCGGTCACTTCCAGCACAACCTGAGTCCCTAACCTGATCCACTGGCCTTTCAGTGCGACCAGGTTAATGCCACTGATTACCAGGTTTCGCCTCAGCATCCAGGGCTCGACCGGTCGGCCCAGCAAGCGGGAGACGACATCCAGATGCTCTCTCTGAATCAGCGTGACCTGCCGTTTATGCTGGGAGATACCGGCATAATGATCCCCTTGTATACCCTGGTCGGGTGTCAGAACCAGTGCCTCACAAATCCGTAACGGTTCACGCCGTCCGGGCCGGACCGCCATCCATTCGACCTGCCCCGGACGGGGAAACCGGGTCAGCAGATTCTGGTAACTCATAGCACGAACTTGATGCCGATCAGCAGCAACAGGGTGGCCAGAATGGGCCGCAGTATTTTTTCCGGTATGCGGGCACTCAGGTGGCTACCCAGGTAAATGCCGGGCAAAGAGCCAATCAAGAGACTGCCAAGCAAATTGAAATCGACATTGCCCATGTGCAGATGACCCAGACCGGCCACCGCCGTCAATGGAATGGCATGGGCCAGATCGGTTCCAACGATACGAACCGTCGCCAACCGGGGATAGAGAAAGAACAAGGCTACGGTACCCAGGGCACCGGCCCCCACCGACGACAGGGTTACCAGTACGCCCAGTACCAGACCGGTAAGGACGGTGATGGGCATTTGCCCGCGGCCAAAGCGTTCGGTGTGGGTAATTCGTTGCACGGCAGGTTCATGCGAATGCTGTCGTGCGGCAATCAGACGGTTGCGTACAAACAGCGACACACTGGTGAGTATCAGGGCCACACCCAGGGTCATCGAAATGATCGCCGTGACGGATTCATCTTTCTGGATGACGTTTTCCAGTAAATAAATGACTACCAGGGCAGCCGGCAGGCTGCCCAGACTCAGTTGCAGCACGATTTTCCACTCCACCGAGCGGTGCTTGCCATGATGGACGAATACGCCGACTCCCTTGGTGATCGAGGCAAACAGCAGGTCGGTACCCACGGCGGTTTTCGGTGCAAAGCCAAACAGGAACACCAGCAACGGTGTCATCAATGATCCCCCGCCTACACCGGTCAACCCGACCAGGAATCCCACCAGCAACCCCGACACAATGTAACCTGTCAACATTTGAAACGCACGCTCCCAAAAGCCATCCAGTCTAGCCGCTATCGACCCTTCAGGGACAGTCAGGCCCGATAACGGTTTGGAATAACCTTATAAGAATATGGCGGGCTATAACTTTCCGAGGGTGAGGGTGGCTACAGAGCGTGCCTGCCTTGAAAGGCCGCTTCAAAGCTAACGCATTCGCGGGGTGTCAAACCCACAGCCGGGGTGATGGCCACCGTCTGCCAGCGGGCTACGGCGGAACCGACCTCAGACACGATCACCCGGGCCGCCTCAGGAGTCAATTCAAACCGGGATGCCTCGTGCAGCAGTTGCCCAATCGAAGTAATGGGGCCGGTGTCCTCACTGAGCCAGGTTTTGGATTCGGCCCGTTTGTCGGGAAAAGGATTCAGATCAAACGCCGGAGACAAACACCACTGGTTATTGCCCGCATACAAAAAACCGATGTTCTGCAGATGATCGTCTACATTGCAGATCAAATGATTGAATACCAGGCGACGCCACAATTGTCGGGCATCCTCGCCAAAGTGTTTACAGTGGCTACGCATGACATCGATCAGTTCGGTGTAGGCGTGTTCTTCATCGCGGTGGGCCTGCAAGAAAGCCGCTCCGGAAAGATAAGGAATCCGGTTTTGCCCGGGCGTTCTATCGAAGCGGCGGATCAAGGCAACCGGTTGGTTCTGAACCATCACGATACGCGCCTCGGCACTGTCGATACCGGCCAGGCGGGCCAGATGCAGGGCCAATACTTCTCCCTGTGTGACCGCCCGCTCATCATTCACACTGGGAAACTTGCCCAGAGCCAGTTTGCCCTCGGTATCCAGCACGGTACATTTGGGGCGCATGCCACCGAGCGAAGTGCCTTTACCCTGAAGATAGGCCAGATCCTCAGCGGTTTCCCGACTCAATTCAACGGCCTGCGTAGCCTGCAGGATTTTATCCAGTTCCAGCAAGGCCGGTGTCGAACGCTGACCCGGCTCCGCACTTGCCAAAAACCGCCCCTGCTCATCCCGGAGTCGCAGTGCACCGATGCGGCTGAAGTCATCGACGGCTGTCAGGTAATCCAGTTCGGTCAATGGGCGGGAGTGCCCATCCCTGGATCGGGTTTTCGCGTGGGCCCGGGCAATAACCCGTCGCCCCCAGGCATCGGGTTCGGTATCGGCCAGTGCCAGAAAAAAGCAGGTGCTATTCTGAGCGACCGGTTTATGAAACTGGTAGCCGGTTTGCAGGGCCAAATCGGGCGAAAGATCGAAACAGTCAGGATCACTCAGCCAGGCCTCGCTGTAGGCGAATTGGGAAAATCGGCGGGAACCGTCCTTGACGTAGGTCAGTCGTCCGACCGGTCTTGCCGCATTACCCAGACAAACCGTCAGGTTCGTACGCAGCGCATCCGACCGGAAGGCGGCATCCCGCCTCATCAAAAACCACCGGTTTCCGGGGTCTTCCGCGATTGACGTACCCGTTCAGGCAGACGTTCATTCATCAGGCTGAGACCAATGCTGTCCTCTGGGGTATCCAGCAACCGATCGAAGGATGCCAGTTCACCCAATACTTGCAGCACCCTGAGCAGATGCAGCAGGGCAACACCGGGGTGACCGGCTTCCAGGCGGCGGACGGTATTGACGGAGGTGCCCATACGCTCGGCCAGTTCCTGCTGGGTGAAGTGTCGCCGTCGCCGGGCCTGGGAAACAGCCTGCCCGAGCCGTTTGAGACTCCGCTTGACCGGTAGCGGAACCGTACTGTTGCTTTTCATGGTTAATACCTCATATAAGTGCGTTTAAGCGGTTTAAGCCACCCTATATGAATCATTATACGCTGAGGCATCAGTGCGGACATCGGACAGCTTGCTCGGAACCCGGCCAAAAAAAAAAGCTCCCGGGATGCTACCCGGGAGCCATTAGAGGGGCCACAGTTCCTTGTGGGGTCAGTATCAACTACTCAATGCAAATCTGCTGTTTTCCCGATCGTTGGCGCACGGCTGGAACGCTTCTCCGGTTTCTCGCCCACTTCGGTCATCGTCGTCGCCGAGGGCGGGGTATCGTTCCAGCTCGCAGGCGGGCTGGGTTTTTTACCGGCCATGATTTCGTCGATCTGGAAGCGGTCGATGGTTTCATATTTGACCAGGGCTTCGGCCATCAGGTGCAGGGTATCCATCTGATCACGCAGGATGGATTCGGCCCGCTGATAGTTCTTGTCGATCAAGGCCCGGATTTCTTCATCGATCGCATGGGCGGTCGATTCGGACACGGCCTTGTGCCGGGTCACTGAGCGACCCAGGAACACTTCACCTTCTTCCTCGCTGTAGGCCAGGGGCCCCATGCGTTCGGAGAAGCCCCAGCGGGTAATCATGTTGCGGGACAGGCTGGTGG
>Ga0172376_10001719_pt1 | contig 27551 bp, 36 predicted proteins | sample Lak35m_FD_121114 | JGI IMG/M metagenome (GOLD analysis project Ga0172376, IMG submission 121114) | Freshwater microbial communities from Kabuno Bay, South-Kivu, Congo - kab_092012_35m | ecosystem: Environmental > Aquatic > Freshwater > Lake | place: Democratic Republic of the Congo: South-Kivu...
CATTCCGGCCTTGAGCCGGAATCCATGTTCTTTCTGTCATCCTGAACTTGATTCAGGATCCATGTATTCGATCCTGGACCCCGGGTCAAGCCCGGGGTGACAAAAAAGAAGGCCCGGGGTGACAAAAAAGCAAGTCCGGGGTGACAAAAAAGAAGGCCCGGGGCGACAAAGAAATGGGTCCGGGGTGAGAAAGAAGACTTTCGCCCGCCTGCAGCGCTATGTGCAGCATTGCGGGCAGGACTCGTGACTTGTGACTTTATAGACTTTCGACTTGCGACTCCTTTGTGACTATTTCCTATCCAACCATTCCTGCAGGATGATGCGGGCGGCTTCCTGATCGTCGAAGCGCGCGATATTCCGTATCCCGTGCTCGCGAAGGTTCGCGGAAGCCATTTTCGTCGTGAACATCTCGTCCTGATATTCGATCCGGACCGAAGGGTACTCCTTGCGTATCGCGTCACCGAGTTTCTCGCCCCCGTAGAACGCATCCTGGCGGTTCACATGCGACGGCCCGTCTGCCACGTCCTGCGCGACACGACTACCGAACACATCGCCGTCGGCGATTTCAGTTTCCCCGTTAACTTGACTGCGCATGACATTGCGGGCAGGAATACCGATTATGACTGTTCCCACCTCCCGCTCCGTAAAAATCGCTCCCAGGGCCTTGAGAAGCGTCACATCGTTCTTGAGCGCGGATACGGCGAAAGCCATACGGGTTTCGGCGTCGGCGAACGCGACGCCGACATACGACGCCCCCCAATCGAGACCGAGATAGTTTTCATTCATAACAGAAAACAGTTAACAGATAACAGATAACTGCCTTCTGCTACCTGTTCGGGTTCGGGAGTCTCGTCACGATTTCCGCGCCGCGTTCGGTCACGATGACCGTATCCTCGAAGTGCGCCGAGAGCGTCCTGTCCTGCGTCGCATAGGTCCATCCGTCCGGAGCGAGTCGGACTCCGGGACGACCCGCGTTCACCATCGGTTCGAGCGCGACCGTCATACCCTTCCGAAAAGAGAAGTCCGGCACTCCCGGATCGAGATAGTTCGGGATCTGCGGCTCCTCGTGCAGTTCGCGGCCGACGCCGTGGCCGACCAGGGCGCGTACCACCGAGAATCCGTCCCGTTTCACGCGACGCTCCACCGCCCCGGCATAGTCTGACAGCCTGGCCCCGGAACGGATCTTCGAAATACCGCTGTCGAGCGCCTCGCGGGTGGCGACAAGCAGCCGGTTTGCCTCGTCGGACACCGTTCCGATCGCCTTCGTGCGGGCCATATCGGAAATCATGCCCTGAAACATCAGCCCGAGATCGAGCTTGAGCAGATCCCCTTCGCGGAGGACGCGGTCGGGGGACGGGATCCCGTGTACGATCTCGTCGTTGAGCGACACGCAGACCGCGGCCGGAAACGGCTTTCCCCATTCGGCGCCATACCCCTTGAAAACCGGGATGCCGCCCTGTTTCCGGATAAGCTCCTCGGCCCGCTCGCCGATGGCGCCGGTTGAGACGCCGGAAGCCGCCATCGAGAGAAGCTCGTCCATGACCATGGCGAGCCGGCGTCCCGATTCCCGCAGGTTCTCGAGTTCAAGGTCGGTCTTTATGAGTTCGTTCATAGTGGGTGTGTCCGTTCAGTCGAGTGCGGACATGATTTCCGCGAAAGTCTCCTCCGCCGTCTTGTCACCGGAAACGCGGGCGAGCTCTCCCCTGCTTTCGAAATCCGCTATCACCGGCAATGTCTCCTCACGGAAGACCCGATACCGTTTGCGGACCCCTTCCCCGGTATCGTCCGTCCGTCGGGAGACGGTCCCCCCGCAGGAAGGACAGGCGTCCGTTTCGGACGAAAGATCGGCACCGAGGATGAATTTCCGTCCGCAGTCCGCGCACGAGAACCGCCTCGAGATGCGCGAGACCGAAACTTCCTCGGAAAGATCGATGTAGAACACCTTCCGGAGTCCGCGGCCCGACTCGAAGATCGTCGAGAGGACGATGCGGACCTGACTCCCGCAACGCGGAGCGCCGTCTATCACCACCGGACGCGACGGATCGATTTTCCGGAGTTCGTTGCCGAGAATCGACCGGACGATACCGTCCGGAACGAGCTCCCTCCGCTCGTTGATGATATCGGACAGCATCTCGCCGAACGGCGTCGGCTCGCCGGCCGCCGCACGCAGCGCCGCGCCGACATCGATGTGGGCCGCCCCGAACTCACGGCCGAAGAAATCGGCCTGCGTACTCTTGCCGCTCCCGGGAGGGCCGAGCAGGATGTAAGCGTCCGGTTTGGAGCCCATAAAGTCCATAAAGTCGAAAGTCAGGAACAGGGAGCCGTTAGCAGGGAACAGGGAGTGAAGCCTGTCATCCTGAACTTGATTCAGGATCCATGTATTCGATCCTGGACCCCGGGTCAAGCCCGGGGTGACAAACTTTGTCATTCCGAGCGGAGTCGGGGACTCGCTCGGGATGACAGGGTGGAGGGGTTACTCGGTCGGTATGACGGGAGAAAATTCGAAATTCGAAATTTTTTCCTTAAAACCCCTCGTAGCTCCGCATGGAAAGCTGGCCCTCGACATGCTTCATGAGCTCGAGGACGACGGAGACCACGATGAGGATGGATACGCCTCCGAGGGTGAGCGACTGGATGTTCGTCACGTTCTGGATGATGGACGGCAGTACGGCGATGACACCGAGGAAGAGCGCCCCTCCGAGAGTGATCCGGTTGATGACCCGGCCGAGGTACTCCGCCGTGGCCGATCCGGGACGGATGCCCGGGATGAACCCACCCTGCTTCTGGAGGTTCTCGGCGATCTTGAACGGATCGAAGACGACCGCCGTGTAGAAATACGTGAACACGACGACGAGCAGGAAATAGAGCCCGGCGTAGATCCACTGGTCGTTGAGAAACGAGTTCACCGCGATGGCGATATCGGAGACCTGCCCGGACGCGGACTGGGCGAGATAGCTCGCCGCCATTTTCGGGATGAGGATGATCGATACGGAAAAGATGATCGGGATGACTCCGGCCTGATTCACGCGCAGCGGCAGGTGGGTCGACGCCCCGCCGTAGACCTTGGCCCCGCGCATCCGTTTCGCGTACGAGACCGGGATGACGCGCTGGCCGTCGTTCACGAACACGACTCCCGCGATGGTGATGACGGCTACCGCGAGGAACAGGAGGTAGGAGAAGATCTGCGCCGGATCCCACGTCGAGAGGAACCGGGCGAACGAGGTCGGCAGTCCGGCGATGATACCGGCGAAGATCATCATGGACACGCCGTTCCCCAGACCCTTTTCGGTGATGAGTTCGCCGAGCCACATGAGGAAAACGGTCCCGGCGACCGCGGTCACGATCATCGCCGCGAGACTCGCGGGGGTCGCCACGGCGAGCACGCCCTGCGACTTGAGCAGGGTGATCATGCCGTATGCCTGTATGGCGGCGAGCGGTATGGTGATCCATCTCGTCCACATGGTGAACTTCCGGCGTCCCGCCTCACCCTCCTCCTTCTGGATACGCTCGAGCGCCGGGACGGCCATGGTGAGGAGCTGCATGATGATGGACGCGGAGATGTACGGCGCCACGCCGAGAATCACGACGGACACCCCCTTGAGACCGCCGCCGGAAAAGGCGTTGAGAAGACCGAGCATGCTGTTCTGGTCGAACAGGTTCGAAAGGACGGTCATGTTGACGCCCGGCATCGGGATATTGGCGGCGAACCGGTATATGACAAGAACTCCGAGGATGAAGAGGATCTTCTCCCGGAGTTCAGGGACGGAAACGACTTGTCGGATCGCACGAAGCATATCGGTGATGGGAAAAGGTAGAGTCCGTCTGAAACAAACATCTCACTCTCCTCCAGTATACCCGAAAAGACGGGACTAGTCTTCCCTGACGGTCCCGCCGACCTTCTTCACGGCCTCGAGGGCGGTATCGGAAAAGCGGATCCGGGAATCGAAGGAGAGCGCCTTGGTCAACTCACCCCCGCCGACGACCTTGAAGCCTCCGGTGACATGCTTGGGGGAGAAAAGCTTCTTCGAAAGAAGCGACTCGCGGCTCACCTCGTCGTTCGCCTCGAAGTGCTTCTCGAGAAAACCGAGCGTGAGCGTCACGCGCTTGGAATTCGGGGACTTGAACCCCTTCACCTTCTTGAGGCGGTCGATAAGCGACGAGCGTCCGCCCTCGAAGAGAGGGTCGACCGAGGCTCCGGAGCGGGACTTCTGTCCCTTCGTTCCGCGACCGGCGGTCTTGCCGCGGCTTCCGCCGCGACCGACGCGCTTGCGTCCCGGTTTCTTTTCAACGGAAAGGGTGTGGATCTGCATACGGTTCTTACTTATTCGATTCGGTCTTCGCCTCTTCCGCCTTCGGAGCCTCCTTCGGGGCGACCGGTTCGTTCTTGAGCTGGCTGAACGCGCGGACCGTGGCACGGGAGAGATTGAGCGCGTTCGAGGAACCGAGCGACTTGGAAACGATGTCCTTCACGCCGAGAAGATCGGATACCGCGCGGATGGCGCCGCCGGCGATGAGTCCGCGACCTTCCTTGCCCGGCTTGAGGAGCACCTTGGCGCTTCCTTCCTTCGCGTACACGTCGTGCGCGATGGTCCCGTTCACGAGCGATATGGAGACGATGTTCTTCTTGGCATCGTTGAACGCCTTCTGGATGGCATCCGAAACGTCATTGCCCTTCGCGACGCCGACACCGACCTTGCCCTTGCGGTTTCCGATCACGAGTGTCGCGCGGAAACGGAAACGGCGGCCGCCTTTCACCACGCGGGTCACGCGGGCCAGCGACAGGAGTTTCTGATCATATTCGGGCTTCTCGCGGCGACCTCCCCCGCGGCGACCCTTCGACTGTGGTTTCATTGCCATAACGTTTCAGATACGATTAGAACCGGAGTCCGGCCTCGCGGGCCCCTTCGGCCACGGCCTTCACCTTCCCATGATAGCGATACCCGGAGCGGTCGAATACGACCGTCCCGATACCGGCGGCGAGACACTGCTCCCCGACCTTCTTTCCGAGGAGCGAGGCTCCCTCGACGGTGTTCTTGGCGTTCTTGCCGAGATCGCGGATGGCCGCGGACACGACCGTCTTTCCGGAAACGTCGTCGATGACCTGGACGGAGATGGTCCGGAGGCTCCGGAACACCGAGAGTCTCGGACGCTCCGCGGTTCCCGAAACCTTCGCGCGCACGCGACGTGCCCGCTTCTTCCGTTCCTGGTTCCTCAGTATCTGCTTCAGCATATGGGTATGAAAAACATTCTATTCCTTAGGAAGACGACTTCTTCCCTTCCTTTCTCCGGACGATCTCACCGACGTACTTGAAGCCCTTGCCCTTGTACGGCTCGACCGGCTTCAGGCGGCGGATCTCCGCGGCGAACTGTCCGACCACCTGCTTGTCGATGCCGGAAATCGTGAGGACGTTCCCCTCGATCTTGGCCTCGATCCCTTCCGGGACGACGACCTCGACCGGATGGGAGAACCCGAGCGCGAGATTGATCTTCTTTCCCGCGACGGCCATACGGTATCCGACTCCGTTGAGCTCGAGCTGCTTCTGGAAGCCCTTGGAGACTCCCTCGACCAGGTTGCCGATCACCTTGGTGGTGGTTCCCCAGACCGCGGCCGCGCGCTTCGACTCACCCTTCTTCACGACGGTGACCACCCCCTCGGACAGCTCGACCTCGACATCGACATGATGCGCGAAGGAAAGCGTCCCCTTCGGGCCCTTCACCGTGACGATGTTCGCCTTGACGGACGCCTCGACGCCCTGCGGGACGATGACCGGTTTTTTTCCTATTCGACTCATAACAGCTTCGTTAGCTTCGTTAGCTCTCCAGTCACTCCGCCGACCCCGAGTTCATTCGCTCGCGACTTTCGACTTTTGACTTTATGGACTTTCAACCTGAATATTTACCAGACCTCGCAGATATATTCTCCGCCGAGTCCCTTGGCATGCGCCTCTTCGCCGCTCATCACGCCCTTCGAGGTCGAGACGATCGCGAGTCCGTATCCGTTCTTCACCTTGCGGATCTCGCCCTTCTTCGCGTACACGCGGCACCCTTCCTTGCTGATGCGGCGGATTCCGGAAATCGCCGGGTCACGGCGCAGGAGCGACCGCTCGATGTACTTGAGCGAGATCTGAAACGTTTCCTTCCTGCCGGTCTCATCCTTGTGTTTCTCCACGCCCTCGATGAAACCGCGCGACAAGAGCGTCTGTGCGATGGCGAGTTTCAGTTTCGAAGCGGGTACGACGACGGTCTTGTGGCCGGCGCGCTGCGCGTTCCGAATCCTGGTAAGCATGTCTGCGATTGGGTCCAACATATACGTGAGCTTCTTTAGCTTCGTTAGCTTCTTGGGGCTTCCTGGGCTTTCTTGGTTTCATCTCCCCTTCCGGGAACGGCGTGAAACAGATTAAGCCTGTGAAGTCATTTCTTTCCTACCACGAGGACTTCCGGACTCCGGGGATCTCCCCCTTCGACGCGAGCTCCCGGAAACAGATTCGGCAGAGATCGTATCGACGGAGATATCCGTGCTTCCGGCCGCACTTCCAGCATCGCCGCACGATGCGCGTGGAGAACTTCGGATGTTTTTCGGCCCTCGCTATTACTGAAGTCTTCGCCATATGAGAGATACGTGGTTACTTATGCCTCCTCCGTCCGGAACGGGACTCCGAGCTTCCGGAACAGTTCCAATCCGCTTTCCCGATCCTTCGCCGTCGTCGTCACCGTGACCTGAAGTCCGAAGATTGTCTGTACTTTTTCGGGGATGACTTCCGGGAAGATCATGTGCTCGCGAAGTCCGATATTGCAGTTTCCCGAGGCGTCCACGGAAGAAAGCGGGATACCCTGGAAGTCGCGGGTACGGGGAAGCGTCGCGTAGAAGAACCGGTCGAGGAACTGCCACATGCGGCGGCCGCGGAGGGTCACCCGGGTTCCGACCTCGAGCCCCTCGCGGATCTTGAATCCAGCGATGGCCTTGCGCGCCTTCGCGAGGACCGGCTTCTGTCCGGTGATGGCCGCGAGCGTGGCGAGAATCTCGTCGACGCGGGCCTGCTCCTTCTGGAACTTCCCGATACCGACGTTCACCGTGACCTTCATGACACGCGGAAGAGCGAGCGCGTTTTTCGTGCCAAGGGCCTTCCCGAGCTCGGGCAGGATCTCCCGGTATTTCGTTTTCATGATCGGCTGGTTCATACTCGTCGTTGTTCTGATAATCGCGTTCACTCGTTATATCGCCTTGCCGGAACGGCGGCTGATGCGGACCTTCTCCCCTCCCTCGACCGCGTACCCGACGCGGGTCGGCTTGCCGGTATGGGGGCAGACGAGCATCACGTTCGAGACGTGGATCGGGAACGGCTTCTCGATCCGCTCGCCCTTGCTTCCGTCGCGTCCCGCCCGGACATGCTTCTTCATGACGTTCACGCCATCGACGATCACCTTGTCCCCTTTCACGAGGACGCTCTGGATCTTGCCGCGCTTACCGCGGTCCTTTCCGGCGATCACTTCGATCTCGTCTCCTTTCTTGAGTTTCATAATCTCTTTGACTCACAACTCACAACTCACAACTCACAACCTCCTACAAGCCCCGACTTCAACGCTTGCGAAAAGTTGTCAGTTGTCAGTTGTCAGTCATTGGTTAACTACAGCACTTCCTGCGCGAGCGAGACGATCTTCGGGAATCCCTTCTCGCGGAGCTCGCGGGCCACCGGACCGAAGATACGCGTCCCCTTCGGGTCGGTACCGTTCGCGTCAAGGATGACGGCGGCGTTCTCGTCGAAGCGGATGTAGGAGTTGTCCTTCCGGCGATACTCCCGCGTCTGCCGGACGATCACGGCGCGCACCTTATCACCCTTCTTCACCGCGCCGCGCGGCTCGGCCGACTTGACCGAAGCGACCACGACATCGCCCAGGGCGGCATACCGCCGTCTGGTCCCGCCGAGCACCTTGAAGCACTCGATCACTTTCGCGCCGGAATTGTCGGCCACCCTCAATCGTGTTTCTGCCTGAATCATATGCGTGCTTCTCCGGTTTCTTGGCTTACTTCGTGTCCGCGACCACGATGTGGCGCTTCCGGCGGCTCATCGGTCGGCACTCGCGGAACGTGACCGCGTCGCCCTCCGCGTACGTCCCTTCGGGCGCATGCACGAGGTACTTCTTCGAGGAGCGGTACCGCTTCCCGTACTTCGGATGGACCTTCAGGGTCTTCACCTCGACCGTGATCGTCTTCTCCGTCTTCGCGCTCGTCACGGTTCCACGGAGGGTCGGCGCCTTCGAGACGGGTGCTTCGATTGTCTGCTTCGTGGTTGCCATAGTCTCTATGCGTTTAATTCCTCTTCGCGTCCGAGCGTGAGCGCCCGTGCGACATCCTTTTTCGCGGCCCGGTATTCGCGATGATTCCTCGTCTCGCGTCCGGCGACCGAGAACCGGAGTTCCCGGACCTTCTTCCGGAGCTCGAGAAGGAGCTTCTCGCGTTCACCCTTGTTTTTCTCGCGGAGTTCTTTGATCTTCATAGGGATTCGCTTATTCGGTTCCGTGCCGGTCGACGAATTTCGTCTTCACCGACAGCTTGTGCGACGCGAGACGCATCGCTTCCGCCGCCGCCTCGCGGGAAACCCCGTCGAGTTCGAAGAGCACCTTTCCGGCCTGTACCTTCGCCACATAGTGGTCGACGCTTCCCTTTCCCTTACCCATCGGGGTCTGTTCGCCCTTCTTCGTGATCGGCTTGTCGGGGAAAATGCGGATCCAGACCTTTCCGCCGCGCAGGATGTGCCGGGTGATGGCACGGCGCGCCGCCTCGATCTGCCGGGCGGAAATGAGCCCCGTCTCCGTCGCCTTGAGGCCGAAGCTCCCGAAGCTGACGCGGGCACCCTTGTCGGTCGGACCTTTCGGCCAGCCTCCGCGATGCATCTTCCTGTGTTTTACCTTCCGTGGCATGAGCAGCATACGGTTGTCTTCATCCTTTTTCTTAGCGTCCGTCGAATGGGTTTATTTCGCGGCCTCCCGATTCTCTTCGCGGGTCTCGAACTTCTCCCCCTTGTTGATCCAGACCTTCACGCCGATGACCCCGTACGTCGTCCTCGCTTCCGCTCTCGAGAAATCGATGTCGGCGCGGAGCGTATGGAGCGGGATCTCGCCCTTAGAAGTCCATTCCCGTCGGGACATTTCGGCACCGCCGAGCCGTCCGGAAATCTCGATCTTCGCCCCCTTCACGTCGCGCTGCTTCATGACGTTCTCGATCGTGCCCTTGAGCACGCGGCGGAACGGCATACGCTTCTCGAGCTGTTCGGCGACCGACTGGGCGACGAGCGACGCGTTCTCATCCGGCGACTTCACCTCGACGATGTCGATCTTGAGGTCGACCTTGCGTCCGCGGAAGAACCGGGCCTTCATGACGCGGGTCAGGTCCTCGACGCCGGTGCCGCCGCGTCCGATGAGCACGCCCGGACGGGAGGTCTCGATGATGATCCGGAGCGTGTTCGCGGAGCGTTCGATGTGAACGTCGGCGATTCCCGCCGCCTTCCACTTCTTCGTGACGAACTCGCGGACCTCGACATCCTCGCGGAGCGTCTTCTGAAAGTTCCTCGAATCGAACCACCGGGATTTCCATCCCGCGGTCACACCGAGCCGAAATCCGATTGGGTGAATCTTCTGTCCCATAGCGAGTGTGTTAGATCGATTTCCTCTGATAAACCCGTTTGACGACGTTCTTCCGTTCCTTCATTTCCTTCTTCACGGCGACGTCCTTCTTCGCTTCCTTTTTCTCGTCCGTCGAGATGGCGGCCTTCGCCTCCTTGGCCTCCTTCGGTTCCGCGGCCTTCTTCGCCGCGACCGGAGCCTTCTTCACCTCCCGGCGGTTCAGCCCCTCGACCCGCTCCTCGACGACAAGGGTCACGTTCGAGAGCCGGTGAAGGATCTGGTTCGCGCGACCGAACGCCCGCGGCTGCCAGCGCTTGAGGCGCTTGCCGTCGCCGACGAGCACCGAGCTGACGAAGAGATTCGCCTGGTCGAGACCGAAGTTGTGCTCCGCGTTCGCGATCGCGCTCCGGAGAAGCTTGCTCATGGGTTCCGAGGAACGCTTCACCTGCTTCGAAAGCTCGATGAGCGCCGCGTCCGCGGACATCCCCTTGATCACGTGCGCCACGAGCCGGACTTTCCGGGGGGCGATCTTCAGGTTGTTGAGTCGTGCTGTTACCTGCATAACCGTGTTCTCAGATTCGTATCATCCGGGATTATTTCTTCTTTCCGCCGGCCGTCGCCGTCTTGGCCGCCTTGGCCGCATCGAGATCGCGCTGCTTCGACGCCGCATCCATCTCCTTCTGGATCTTGCCGCCGTGCCGCTGGAACTTCCTCGTCGGGGAAAACTCGCCCAACTTGTGACCGACCATCTCCTCCGTCGCGTACACCGGGATGAAATCCTTGCCGTTGTGGACACCGAAGGTGAAGCCGACCATTTCCGGGGAGATCGTGCAGGCGCGGGACCACGTCTTGATGACGGTCTTGTCGCCGAGCTTCTTCCCTTCGAGTTTCTTTATGACCCTCGGGTCGACATACGGTCCTTTCTTGAGACTTCGAGACATATCGTTTCTCTAAACTTACAACTTACCACTTACAACATACAACTTTTTACGACCCTACAAACAACTCCCTCGTTTTCGTTCCCGGTTGGTTGTAAGTTGTCAGTTGTGAGTCCGTTGACAGATTATTTCTTCATCCTTCGCTTCACGATGTATTTGTTGCTGGCCTTCTTGCGCTTGCGGGTCTTCTTTCCGAGCGCCGGCTTGCCCCACGGGGTCTTCGGACCCTTGAGACCGATCGGCTGACAGCCTTCGCCTCCTCCGTGCGGATGGTCGACCGGGTTCATGACCGTTCCGCGGACGGCCGGGCGGATACCCTTCCAGCGGTTGCGTCCCGCCTTACCGATCCGTTCCACGCCGTGTTCGAAGTTGCTCACCTGTCCGATCGTCGCGTAGCATTCCTTGGAAATGAGACGGACCTCTCCCGAAGTGAGCTTCACCTGTGCCATGTCGCCTTCGAGGGCCATCAGGGTCGCGCTCGTTCCGGCGCTTCTTACGATCTGTCCGCCGCGTCCGACCTTCATCTCGATGTTGCAGATGACCGTTCCCGTCGGGATATCGTTGATACGGAGCCGGTTCCCTTCCGCGACCGGGGCACTCTCGCCCGACAGGATCTGCTGACCGACTTTCATGCCGGCCGTCGCGAGGACATACCGTTTCTCGCCGTCCGCGTAGTTGAGGAGGGCGATAAGGGCGGAACGGTTCGGATCGCGCTCGATCTGGGCGATTTTCGCCGGGATCCCGTGCTTGTCCTGGCGGAAATCGATCAGACGGTACTGCCGCTTGTGTCCACCGCCCTGGTGCCGGACGGAGATCTTTCCGCCGCCGCGTCCCGCGTTCTGCTTGATCGGACGGAGAAGGGATTTCTCCGATTCCGCCTTCGGCGTCACCTGATCCGGCTTCACGATGGTCATGAAGCGGCGTCCCGCGTGGTTCTTCTTGTAGATCCTGATTGCCATATTCGTTGCTGCTAGTGTTGCGTGTGCTAGGCTCCCTTGAACAGGACGATTTCCTCACCCTTCGGAAGCGTGACGATCGCCTTCCTCATTCCGGCGGTATGACCGACCTTGCCGCCGAACGTCCGTTTCTTCGGGGCGATATTGATCATCCGGATCTTCCCGGCATGCACGCCGTACGCGACTCCGACGGCCTTTCTCACGTCCTCCTTCGTGGCGGTCTTCGCGACCCGGAACACGTACTGGTTGAGCGCGTTCAAAACGTACGCCTTCTCCGTCATGCGACCGGACAAAAGGACCTTCTCCGCCAGCGACTGCCCGCGAAGCGTGTCACCGCCCTTCGCGGCCTCGCGCTTCACCGTCTTCTTCGTGTCTTTCTTGATGAGTGCCATATTCGTTTCCCTAGTTCTTCACGGACGACTCTTTCTCCTTCTCCGCGGAAAACCGCTCCGAGAACATCGCGACCGACTGTTTCGTCATCACGAGGTACTCGCTCTGGAGAAGATCGTACACGCTCATGTTCTCCGAAAGCACGTTCTCCACCTTGTCGATGTTCCGGCTCATGCGCTCGATGTCGCGCTCTTCCCGGGCGAAGCCGACGAGCGTCTTCTTTCCCGAAAGGACTCCGAGTCCGGAAATCAGCGCCGAGAACGACTTGGTTTTCCGGTCGTCGAACGAGAAGGCATCCACGAAACGGATCTTGTCCGCGCGGAGTTTTTCCGAAAGGGCGATACGGATGGCCTTCTGGCGCATCTTCCTGTTCGCCTCCTTGGAGAAATTCCGATCCTTCGTCGGACCGAACACGATACCGCCTTTTCGCCAGTGCGGGGCGCGGACCTGACCGATACGCGCGCGACCCGTCCCCTTCTGCCTCCACGGCTTCTTGCCGGTACCGGCGCGCTCGGCGCGGTCCTTCGTGTGCGCGATCGGCGAACGGAGATTCGCGGAGATCGCGACATATACCTGATGGAGCAGCGTGTCGTTGCTCGGCACGTCGAACACCGCCTCCGGGAGTTCGATTTCCCCCTTCTTCTCGCCTTTCACGTTGTAGAGCGGAGCCTTGATCATAAAATTCTTTCCTGTGATTTCCTGAAAACCGTCCCGACCGTTTACGCCTTGCTTCCGAGTCCGCGGATTCCGACGACCCCGCCGTTGTTCCCCGGAACCGCGCCCCGTACAGCGATGAGGTTCTTTTCGGCATCCACGAGAACGACTTTGAGGCCGCGCACCGTGAAATTCTCGCCACCCATCCGTCCGGCCATCCGGCGGCCCTTCACCACGTGCTCGGGAAACGTCGCGCCGATGGAACCCGGCTTGCGCATGTCGTGCTTGCGACCATGGCTCGCGGGCGCCCCGCCGAATCCGTGCCGCTTCACGACGCCCTGGAATCCCTTCGCCTTGGTGACACCGGACACGTCGACGATGTCGCCGACCTGGAACGCGGAGACCGAGAGCGTATCACCCACCTTCACCTCGCCGATGATCGCCGTGGCCGCAACCTCGTCCTTCCCCTTCGAGGAGAACGCCGGGCGGAACTCCTTACGGACCTTCCGACGGGAGGTCTTCGCCGCCTCCACCTGGACCGCCGCATATCCGTCCTTTTCCACGGTTCGGACCTGGGAGACCGTATTCGGTCCGCAGGCGATGATCGTCACGTTCTCGGAAACCGCCCCTTCGTGAAGGGAGGTCATGCCGAGCTTTTTCCCGATGATGAATTTCATACCGTTTTTCTCTGGTAAAACAAAAAGCCGGTTTCCCAGCCAAACCGCTCGCGCGCCTGGCCCGTTCAGTATCCCGCTCCTTTTTCGTCCCTACTCGTGAGAAAGGACAGAAAAGGGGCGGGACTTTAACGAGTGAATCTACATTTTTATTTCCACGTCGACTCCGGTCGGGAGATCGAGGTTCGTCATGAGGTCGATGGTCTTCGGGGTCGGGTTCACGATGTCGATGAGCCGCTTGTGCACGCGCATCTCGTACTGGTCGCGGGAGTTCTTGTGCACGAAGGTCGACCGGTTCACCGTCACCTTGTGGATCTCCGTCGGAAGCGGTACCGGTCCGACTACGGCCGCGCCGCTGCGCTCCGCCGTCTCGATGATCTTCCGTGCGGACTGGTCGATGACCTTGTGATCGTACGACTTGATCTTCACGCGCATCCGGGACTCCGCCTCGCCCGTCGTTTTCTTTGCTTTTGCCATTGCCTTGATCCTGGGAATTACTCTTCGGTGCCATTCAGGGAATGGTGGCGGACGGAACCGTTTCCGTCCGCGCGATTCCGTGAATCGGGGAAACTACTTGATGATCTTCGTCGTGGCTCCGGCGCCGACCGTCCGGCCACCTTCGCGGATCGCGAAGCGCATACCTTCCTCCATGGCGACCGGGGCGATGAGCTTGATCTTGAGGGTGACGGTGTCGCCCGGCATGACCATCTCGGTCCCCTCCGGAAGCTCCACTTCGCCGGTCACGTCCGTGGTGCGGATGTAGAACTGCGGCTTGTAGCCCTTGAAGAACGGGGTGTGACGGCCGCCTTCCTCCTTGGTAAGGATGTAGATCTGACCCTCGAACTCGGTGTGAGGCTTGATGGAACCCGGCTTGGCAAGCACCTGACCGCGCTCCACATCCTCCTTCTTGATACCGCGGATGAGGAGTCCGGCATTGTCTCCGGCCTGACCGCGATCGAGCTGCTTGTTGAACATCTCGATACCGGTGACGACGGTCTTGGTCGTGTCCTTGAGGCCGACGATCTCGACTTCCTCGTTGATATTGATGGTTCCGCGCTCGATGCGGCCCGTAACGACGGTTCCGCGACCTTCGATCGAGAAGATGTCCTCGATCGGCATAAGGAACGGCTTGTCGATATCGCGGACCGGTTCCGGGATCTTGGCATCGAGGGCCGCGATCAGCTCGAGGACCGGCTTGGCACCCTCGCTCTCGATATCCGTGGCTTCGAGGGCCTTGAGGGCCGAACCGCGGATGACGGCGGCATTGTCGCCGTCGAACTCGTACTTCGTGAGGAGCTCGCGGACCTCCGCCTCGACGAGGTCGACGAGTTCCGGATCATCCACCATGTCGACCTTGTTCAGGAAGACGACGATCTCCGGCACGCCGACTTGGCGGGCGAGAAGGATGTGCTCGCGGGTCTGCGGCATCGGGCCGTCGGTCGCGGCGACCACGAGGATCGCGCCGTCCATCTGGGCGGCACCCGTGATCATGTTCTTGATATAGTCGGCGTGTCCCGGGCAGTCGACGTGCGCATAGTGGCGCGAGTCGGACTCGTATTCGCAGTGAGCGGTCGCGATGGTGATACCGCGCTCCTTCTCTTCCGGCGCCTTGTCGATGTCGTCGACGTTCTTCTTCTTCGCGTAGCCCTTGAGGGACAGCACGTTCAAAATGGCCGCTGTGAGGGTGGTCTTTCCGTGGTCGACGTGACCGATGGTACCGACGTTGACATGCGGCTTGGTCCGCTGAAACTGCTCTGCTGCCATACGAATGTTGGGACCGCGTCGGGAAAGCGCCGTGAGGCCTCTGCCGAGCAATCCGAAGACTAACGAATTATTTTTTTACGACAATGAAAACCATCTTCTCCGGCCGTTTGCGCCCGGAAGAGGACATCGGTTGGAATGGTACCAATATTATTTTTCCCTGTCAAGAGGCGAAAAAGCCTTCCTTCATCCTATTCCGCACGTTTGGCCACCTCCCCCTGCCGGCTCCCGATGATCTCGGTCGCGATATTCGTCGGAACCTCGGCATAATGGCCGAATTCCATCGAATAGCTCGACCGTCCCTGGGACATGGATCGGAGCTGGGTCGCGTACCCGAACATGGACGCCAGCGGGACATCGGCATGGATTTCCTTCACCCGGGCGTTCCCCTCGCCACGGTCGGTCATCTCCTTGATGATGCCGCGCTTCGAGTTGATGTCGCCGACGATATCGCCCATGAACGCTTCCGGCGTGATGACGATGACGTTCATGATCGGCTCGAGAATGACCGGCTTCGCGCGGCGGGTCGCCTCCTTGAAAGCCATGGAACCGGCGATCTTGAACGCCGCTTCCGACGAGTCGACATCATGGAAAGATCCGTCGTAGACGACGACCTTCACGTCGACCATCGGGTAACCGGCGAGCACGCCGCTCTGGGACGCCTCGAAGGCGCCGCGGTTGATCGGCTTGATGAACTCGCCCGGGATGACGCCTCCCTTGATCTCGTCCTCGAACTCGTAGCCCTTGCCGGCCTCGAGCGGCTCGACGCGGAGCCAGCAATGACCGTACTGGCCGCGACCGCCGGACTGCCGGATGTACTTGCCTTCCGCCTGCGCGGTCTGACGGATCGTCTCGCGGTACGCCACCTGCGGACGGCCAGTGTTCACCTCGACTTTGAACTCGCGCTTCATGCGGTCGACGATGATGTCGAGATGGAGTTCGCCCATGCCGGAAAGGATGGTCTGTCCGCTCTCCTCGTCGGTATGCACGCGGAAGGTCGGATCCTCCTCGGCAAGCTTCTTGAGCGCGACACCCATCTTCTCCTGGTCGGCCTTGGTCTTCGGCTCGATGGCGATGTCGATGACCGGTTCCGGAAAGGTGATGGACTCGAGCAGCACCGGATGATCGATATCGCAGAGCGTATCGCCGGTCGTCGTCGCCTTCATGCCGACGAGGGCGCCGATATCACCCGTGGAGATATCCTCTATCTCCTCGCGGTGGCTCGAGTGCATGCGGACGATGCGTCCCACGCGCTCGCGCTCGCCCTTGGAGGCGTTGAGCACGTAGCTGCCCGTCTTGAGGGAGCCGGAATACACGCGGAAGAACGTGAGTTGTCCGATGAAGGGATCCGTCGCGATCTTGAACGCGAGCGCCGAGAACGGCTCGGCATCACTCGGCTTGCGGATCAGCTCCGCGCCGGTCTTCACGTCCTCGCCTACCATCGGCGGGACGTCGACCGGCGACGGGAGGAAATCGACGACCGCGTCGAGCACGAGCTGTACGCCTTTGTTGCGAAGCGCCGTCCCGGTATAGACCGGCACGAGCCGGGTCGCGATGACGCCGCGACGGATCGCCGCCTTGAGTTCGTCGATGGAAATCTCCTCGCCGCCAAGGAACTTCTCGGTGAGCGCGTCGTCGGTCTCAGCGACCTTCTCGACGAGCTTCTCGCGCCATTCCTTGGCCTGGTCGAGATATTCCGCCGGGATTTCCCCCTCGATCACGATCTCGCCCATGGCTCCGTCGAACGTGTATCCCTTCATGGAAAGGAGGTCGATGACGCCGTAGAAATCGCCGCGCTCGCCCATCGGGAGCTGCATCGCGAACGCGTTCGGGGTGAGCCGGTTCCAGATGGACTCGAGCGCGACCCTGAAGTCGGCGCCTTCCTTGTCGATCTTGTTGATGAAACAGATGCGGGGAACGTGATATTTCTCAGCCTGACGCCACACCGTCTCAGACTGCGGCTCTACGCCCTCCTTACCGTCGAACACGACGACACCGCCGTCGAGGACACGCAAAGAACGCTCCACCTCGACGGTGAAGTCCACGTGTCCCGGCGTATCGATGATGTTGATCTGATGATCCTTCCAGAAACAGGTCGTCGCGGCCGAAGTGATCGTGATGCCGCGCTCGCGCTCCTGTTCCATCCAGTCCATGGTCGCCTCGCCCTCGTGCACCTCGCCGATCTTGTGCGTGATGCCGGTATAGAAGAGGACGCGTTCGGTCGTCGTCGTCTTTCCCGCGTCGATATGCGCGATGATACCGATGTTGCGGATCTGCTCGATAGGCTTGAGACGGGCCATAGGACAAAAGGTTAACGTTTTTTTAGCTGATTGATTCGTGGAATCCCATCTTATGAAAACGGGAAGGGGCCGCACGAGGCTCCCCTTCCCGTCTGGCCGCCTCCGTACGGCACGTGTTCGGAACGATGACTAGGCGAAGTGCGCGAACGCCTTGTTGGCCTCGGCCATGCGGTGTACCTCGTCGCGTTTCTTCATGGCCGTTCCCGTCTTGTTCGAGGCTTCGATGAGTTCGTCCGCCAGCCGTTCCGCCATCGGCTTCCCCTTGCGCTTGCGGCAGGCCTCGCGGATCCAGCGCATCGCGAGGGTCTGGCGCCGGTCGCCGGACACCGGGATCGGAACCTGATAGTTCGCACCGCCGACACGGCGGCTCTTGAGCTCGAGGAGCGGGGAAATGTTCTTGATCGCCTGTTCGAAGATGTTGAGTCCGCCCTTCTTGGTCCGCTCGTGGATGATGTCGAAAGCGTCGTAGACGATCTTCTCGGCCACGCTCTTCTTGCCGTCCCACATGATGAGACCGATAAAATGACCCACGAGAGGGCTGTCGTACTTCGTGTCGGACTTCCAGGTCTTGTCGTATTGCCGTTTCCTTCGAGGCATAGTGCTGAAACTGACAACTTACAACTGACAACTTACAACGGGAAACCTCCATCGCCGCTTCGATCCGTCTTTGGAAAGTCTCTTGTCGTGAGTTGTTCGTTGTTCGTTGTCGGTTGTTAGTCGGATATATTATTCCTTCGCCGCCTTCGGGCGCTTGGCGCCGTACTTCGACCGGCTCCGATTGCGCTTCGCGACTCCCGCCGAGTCGAGCACGCCGCGGACGATGTGATAGCGCACGCCCGGGAGGTCCTTCACGCGGCCGCCGCGGATCATCACGATCGAGTGCTCCTGGAGGTTGTGCCCCTCGCCGGGGATATAGGCCGAGACTTCCATGCCGTTCGTGAGCCGGACGCGGGCGATCTTGCGAAGGGCGGAGTTCGGCTTCTTCGGGGTGACGGTCGTCACCTTGGTGCAGACACCGCGCTTGAACGGGCTCTGCGTAAGGGTCTTTCGGTTCCGGATGGTGTTCTGGATGAACGTCATCGCCGGAGACTTGGACTTCTTCACGGATGTCTTCCTCGGGCGCTTGACGAGCTGGTTGATCGTTGCCATTGCAGTAAAACAAAATGAAAAGCGGATGTGACGCTGTGAGAGCATGGTAAGGGAAAGCGGGAAACTTGTCAATAACGGCCGGCGGGCGGATAACGGGGAACGGGATGACGGGGAAACGCTTCCCCGTTCCCGTCCCCATGCTTTTCATTTTTCGCTTTCAATTTTTCATTTTTACACCATGAGTCCGAAGAAGAATCCGAGTGCCCCGTTGATTACGATCGAGACCGGGGCCGGAAACAGGAACAGGACGAGGATCAGGAAAAAGAATCCGTACCGTTCCAGGAACAGGATCGTCTCCTGACGGAACGAAAACGCGGCATACATGACCTTGGAGCCGTCCAGGGGCGGGATCGGGAACAGATTGAAGAACGCGAGCAGTATGTTCCAGAAGACAACGAGCAGACAGAGCCCGAAAATCACGTGCGATACCGATCCGGACAACGCGTCGGCGAAACCGCCCCACCTCGCGAGGAAATCGCCGCGGCTGTTCAGAAGCACCGTGAACCGGCCGAAAATGAAACGCCGTTCGAGGAAATCGATCGGGAGCAGGCGTCCGACGATGATCGCGGCCGTCGCGAGGGCGATGTTCGAGAGCGGTCCCGCAAGGGCGACGAGCGCCGGACCCCATTTCTGATTCCGAAGGTTGAACGGGTTGTACGGCACGGGCTTCGCCCAACCGAACGCGAGCCCCGTCGTGAAAAACATCAGGACGGGCACGACGATCGATCCGACGGGATCGATATGCCTGAGCGGATTCAGGTTGAGCCGTCCGGCATATTTGGCCGTGAGGTCGCCGAGCCACAGGGCCATCCATCCGTGCGATACTTCGTGGATGATGATGGAATAGACGAGTGTCAGGAAGTAAAAACCGATCAGGATAAGTTCGTTGGACATATCGGAAAGCGTAAAATTCAAAATGAAAAACGATGCTTCGGACGATGTTTTCAGGACAAGACTCCGACATATCGCTTACGAGCGACGTGCTCTTGCCACATTCCGGTTCTCATGATACCGTACCTCCTGTAATACCTCAAGACCCCCCGACTATGAGCCGAGTATGTCAGCTGACCGGCCGTGGAACCCGTTCCGGAAACTCCCGAAGCCACTCCAATATCGCCACTAAACGGACATTCGCCGTGAACCTTCAGACGAAGAAAATCGACGGGAAGCGCGTCCGCCTCTCCGCCAAGGCCATCAAGACCCTCGCCAAGCAGGCGGCGAAGTAGGAAAAGAAAGGTACGACCCGAAAAGGCCCCGGCTCCCGGGGTCTTTTTTCATGATAAAAAAACGCTCCGGATGGGAAATCCGGAGCAAAAAAAGAACAGCGGACCGTCATCGCAGGGCCTGGGCATACGGTCCCCTCGCCTCCTCGGTCGGGGCGAGATCGGCGATACCGTACATGACGGCCCGGATACCCTCCTCTTGCGAGAAGGCCAATTCGCGTCCGCTCAGGGGAGGACCGAACCGATAGGATACCTCCCCGGGCGTAAGCAGCTCGAGAAAGTCCCCGAAATCGTCCTCCCCCTTCTTCTGTTTTTCCGAAGGAGGGACGATCTTCTCCGGTCCGTCGAGAAAAGCCGGAAGGACCATCGTATTCTCGTAGTTCCTTCCGCCGAGCGTCCCCAGGATATCCATCACGTTCGCCTTGCCGGGCGTGAGTCGTCCGGTATTGCACCAGGTCCCCTGCGGATAGGCGAACCAGACGCTCCGATGACTCCTCATCCACCGCAGCATGGCGACGTTTCGGGCACGCATCCTGTCGAACTCCGGAGTTCCTGCCGCGACCTGCACATACTTCTCTCCGAACATCGTCAGCAGATCGACGCAGCGCGAGAACATCCTCAGGAATACGGATTCCCAGACGCGCTTTCCCGCGACCCAGGTCATGGGATATTCCTCGGACAACGCCCTTCGAAGTATGTAATCGGCAACGGGCGCGTCGATGACGCCAGTATGGTTCGACATGATCACCACGTTTCCTCCGGAACGATAAAAATCAAGCGCTCCCAGAAGATGGGACATCCCCTCGATTTCCCAGGACCGCATGAGCCTGTCCGACAGGAAACCGACGAGCGCCTTCGACTCTTCCGTCGACGGCATATATGTCCTCAGCTCCTTTTCCCCGTCGATGACGGATTGAAAGGCGGACTCGTTGCGATACGTGACCATGAGCAGGGACTTCAACGCGGTTATTTCCCGCAGTCCCAGCCCCAGCCGGTCGGACAGTCCCGGAATCAATCCGGAAACATATCCGGGCACATCCCTATTCGGATCGATGACTTGCATGATGGTATGGGGGTTTCGATTGTAAAAGAAATCATTGCGGATTCCTTCGTTTTATCAGAACGGAGACGGGCCGTCAACGACCCGATACTTGACGGAATAGACGTTTCATCCTTTATTTGAAGAGCCTATCGCCCCGAATTACGAACTTTAAAAAGGAGCCTCTCCATGATATCGGACCTTTCCATCGCGCCGGACTGGTATGCGGCACTGCTTGCCAGGATAACCCCGCTTCTCTCAAATGAAGAACATATCGAGATGACTCTCTTTCACGATTTCTTCGCGGAAAAGATCATGCGGTTCCGCAGGATAAAGGGGAAGGGAATCCGCCGTAACACCGACAAGCTCGTCGAACTGCTCAGGGAAAAAGTCCTCTGGTCGGAAGAGCACAACGGTCTCTTCCTCCGGAGAATCTCATGCATTCTCTGACGAACCGGGAAGCCTCTCACGGGAGGCTTCTTTTTTATGCACGCCGAATCGAAATATGGACACGGGACTCCGGACTTCCGATCAGCGGGAGAAGAATCGCGTCATCCGGAGAACGCCGGACGCGATTGCCGCACCGACGAGCGCGGTCGCGAGCTGAAGCCAACCGAACATGGAAGGGATCTTGTCCGCGACCGGGAAATCCCGGAGCATGGTCGCGAAAAGCACGGAGCCGGCAGCGAACAGCAGTGCCGACTTCGCGAACGCCGCGGAAACGGCCGTCACGACGAACGGTTCCGCCTTCCGGAATCCCCTGTCCGCGAGATAGACGAGCAGGAGATTGCCCGCCACGATGAACGGGACAAGCGGCATAAACACCGCGGGCAGCTGCCCCGTCGCGAGCGCGACCAGACTCGGTACCGTGGCGATGGCGAACGATTCCCTGCGGAATCCGAAGAACGCCGCGGAAAGAAAGAGCGCCGCGTTCACGAACGATCCGGTGACCGGCTGCGAGAACACCAGGGGCGACGCGATCGCGAGCACCGACAGAAACGCGAACCGATACAGGTTCATCGCTCCCGCTCCCTCAAACGGCAACACCTTCGTCTTACTTTCCACGCCGACCGTTTCCGTATTCATATGTTTTCCAATCAATGATTCTCACCCTCCTCTCCCCTGTTCCCCGTTGTAAATTGTCAGTCGTAAGCCGTGCGCCACCCTTACATCTGTCTTGAGTCGGTCAATGATGTGATTTCGGACTTGTCGCGTTTCGCGTACCCCGTATGAAGCACTTTCTTCCGCATCGCCTCGTCGACGAAGAATCCGCGATAAACGGATCGGACCGACCCGTTCCCGTGCGCCGTACGGATCGACCCCGCCTTATCGATCGAATACAGTCCGGCAGAACGCTTTTTCGCGATCTCGACCGACGTCGGAATAGGTTGTCCGCCGCCGCCGATACATCCACCGGGGCACGTCATCACTTCGAGCGCGTCGTATTTGCGCGGATCGACTTTCAACTCCTCGAGCACCTGCCTCGCATTATTGAGGCCGCTTACCACGCAGATCCGGATGGTCGCGCCATCGATCGTCACTTCCTTCTCCTTCCGGCCGTCGAGACCGCGGACCTCCTTCATCGCGTCCTCCGGAAGCTCCTCTTTCGTCATGAGGTAATGGGCCGTACGGAACGCGGATTCGAACACGCCTCCCGAGGAACCGTAAATAACGCCGGCGCCCGACGGCACGCCGAACGGATCATCCGCCGCCTCCGGATCGAGCTTCGAAAGATCGATGCCGTTCTTACGGAAGAGTCGGGCAAGTTCACGCGTCGTCAACACCCGGTCGACGGGAAACCGCCCATCGATTTTCATTTCCTCACGCCTCGCCTCGGCCTTCTTGGAAACACACGGCATGATCGAGACCATCTCGATATCCTCGGGACGGATGCCTTCCCTGCGACTCCAGTATTCTTTCACGATACCGCCAAGCATGATCTGCGGAGAACGCGACGACGCGAGATTCGGAATGAACTCGGGATAGGAAAACTCGACGAACTTCACCCACGACGGACAGCACGATGTCATCGCGGGCAACGGCCCTCCGGATCGGATCCGACCGACCACTTCGGCGGCCTCTTCCATCGTCGTAAAATCCGCTCCGGCGGCCGTGTCGAACACGTACCGGAACCCGACCTTCCGGAGCGCCGCGACAAGTTGTCCCGTAGCGACCGTCCCCGGTTCCATGCCGAACTCCTCGCCGATGCTCGTCCGAATCGACGGCGCGAACTGGACGACCATCGTCTTCTTCCCGTCCGCGAACACCTGTTCGAGCTCCTCGAACTCGCCGACGCCCTCGATGGCGCCCACGGGACAATGCGTGATGCACTGCCCGCAATTGATACATTCCACGTTCGGATCATCCGAAAGGGCGATCTTTCCCGTAGCGTGGTCGATCGACAGGTAACCGGCAGGACAGACCCGCGTGCAGTTTCCGCATCCGATACATTTCGTCTGGTCGAACACGATCGTCCCGGAACGGAACACGCGATCGGTCTCCTTGCGTTTTCCGATCGGCTTCGCCTCGTATTCACGGACCAGTTCGAGCAGATGGCATTTCTGAAGAAAGACGCAGTCGTCGCACTCGAGCGCGTGATTCCCGAGAATCGCTTCGAGGTTCTTTTTCCGTTCGGCGACAAGCTCGGGAGACACGGTGACGACCTCCATGCCGTCCTCGGCTTCCGACGCGCACGAGCGGACGAAGCCGTCCCGCCCGGCGACGGACACGATACACATCCCGCAGGTTCCGGACGCCGGCAGGTCCGGATGATTGCACAGGGTCGGAATCGCGATTCCGATGCGCTTCGCCGCGTCGAGAACGGTCTCGCCACGCCCGGCCGTGACCGATCGCCCGTCGAGCATGAACGTTATGGTTGCCATAGGATGTTTCATTTCGATACGGTCACATTGTACCTTGGACGTGACAACAGGGTCAAAGCGAGCGAAGAGCCGCCTCCCCTGGACATCCGACCGGCAAGATGATATGTTTCCGTGTTCATGAAGATTCTTTCACAATCAAACCGGGAAAAATCAAACGATGAAAAAAACGAAGCCGAACGCTCGAACCGAAAAAATCGAGTTGACGAAAAAAGGAAGATCCGCGTTTCTGCAGCTCATCCTGCCGATGCTTTCGATGAAACCGGAACCGGATTCGGACTGGGAACGCGCAAAGCATCTTTTCACCCGGCTTACCGGATGCGAAAGTTTCGACGCATGGCTCGGACAGAACAGGAAAAAACCGATGAAGGGAGTCCTTCATATCGATCCACTCGAGAAGGCGTTCCTGCTGAAAGCGGTATTCGACGCCCTTCGGATCGTCGGATCCGAACCGACGTACCGTGACGGGTTGAGATCGATCCTCATGGAATTAAGAAAAGGGGAACACCCCCTTTCCGGCACCGAAAGCGCCGCCCCATAATGGAGCGGCGCCTTTTCATATCCCGTCCGTACGATTTTTCCTTGTCGGGCCGCTGGGAATCGAACCCAGACTACATCCACCCCATGGACGCGTACTACCACTATACTACGGCCCGAAGTCCCGCGGATGCGGGAGAAACTGACTTTTCATTACTATCACGAAACCCGGGAAAAGGAAAGACGGGAGTTCCGTTCCCGTCTTTCATCGTTGTCCGCGACTCTTTTTCGGTTCATCATCCGCCCCGTGATTCCCTATTCGAGAATCCCGTCGAGGTTCACGTCGTACAGGATCGCCTCCTGCACCAGCCGATACGGGACGATCTCGCCCTTGTCGAACCAGATGACCGTCTCACGCCCGGCTTCTTCCGGCTTGTCCGAACAGTGGATAAGGTTCCGCACGGCACGTCGGTCCGTACCGGCCAGATCGTAGGAATCGATCGTGAAGTCGCCCCGTATGGTACCGACGTCGGACGTCGACGGCTCGGTCGCCCCGACGATTTTCTTCACGACGTCCACCGCCCGGTTTCCCTCGATGACCATGGCCACCACCGGTCCGGATGTCATGAAAACCGCGAGCTGACGGATGATGTCCCTTCCGTATTCGATCGGTTCGCGGTCGAGCGCGACTCCCTGCGCCTCGAGCTGCTTCGCGATCCGTTCCCCCTTCTCCCTGAACCAGACGTCGTCCTTGGCGTAATGTTTCCAGCACTGGTCCTCCGTCGGGACGATCATCTTCATCGCGACGATCTTGAGACCGGTCCGTTCGATGCGCGAGACGATCTCACCGACGAGCGACCGTTGGACGCCGTCCGGCTTCACGATGACGAACGTACGTTCCTTCTTGGGATGTGTTCCTGCCGACATATCGGATTCGGTGACTGATTATGTTCCGTCTCCCCTTTTTAGCACGGATAATCGGGAAAATCAAAGAAAGGGAAATAAAAAACCGACCGCTTATATGTAGCGGCCGGCGCGATGATGGTCGTTCAGGCGGAAGCCCTGTTTCTTCCGGACACCCTGACGCAAAAGTCCCCGATCAACGAAGCCTCGTCGGGATACGCATCGAAACCGGAGTCGATCATCGCCTGACGAAGTTCGGGATCGGGCACGAGGACAAACATCCCCAGAACACCGAGGCGGCGGCTTCGCGATACTCCGCCAAGCAGTACCCGTGCGTCATTTGCATCCCGGGAATCGGACACGGTCGCGATGACGACCCTCGTCCCGGGGTTGGTGCGGAGAAAACCGAACGCGGATGCGTTCCCCGTACGGGCGAAGATTTTCTCCCGGAAAAACCCGACGACTGGGCCGGAAGGATTCCGTCCTCCCCGGTTGTCGGCATAGGTTACGGACAGGACCGTAAAACCGGACTCATTGAAGAATGCGGTACGGAGTTCGGGGTCTATTCCGGTTTCCTGCAGAGACTTGTCATATTTCTCCTCCCATTCCGCGACATCTTTCGGAAATTGTTCCGAAGCGAAATACGCGTCCAGGATTTTCTTGGCACGTTTCATATCGATGGGCATGATGACCTCCGTATTTTTAAGGTGGATATGGCGACTCTTCCGTATCCGAAGCCTAACAGGAAAAACCGGAAAAGGACAGTTTCCGATCAGCGCGTGGCACCGGAGAATACGCATCCGGCGGAGGCGACCGGACATCGGTACACGATGTCTCCCGAGCGGTCCGTCCGACGGATCATGGCGCCCTCCGAAACGGCACGGGCGATCGTTTCCGGAGCCGGATGACCGTAGGAGTTCTGTCCGACCGAGATGACCGCCTCCTTCGGTCGGACCAGCGAGAGAAACGCGTCGCTCGTGGAATTTTTCGATCCGTGATGGGAAAGTTTGAGGATTTCGGATTCCGGCACGTCAGACAAAAAAGACTCTTCTTTCGGCAGGTCGCCGGCAAGAAGAAAGTTCGTCTCACCATAGGAGAACCGCGAAACCACGCTCCCCTCGTTCGATTCGACGTTTTCCGGAAGCGGTCCGCGCGGGTACAGGATGCGGAGCGTTCCCCCTTCCGGAAGGAAGACGGAAACGCCCTCCCGCGCCTCGATACGCTCCGGCGGTTCCGGCCCCTCATCGAGGCGGTCTTCGAGAAGCTTGAAGGCATCGGAAGACGACACGGCATCCGTCGCGATGAACGTACGGACATGATAATCGCGGATCAGATCGGGCAGTCCGCCGATGTGGTCCGCGTCCGGATGCGTCATGACGACCGTCTCGATCGTCCGATCCCAGAACGGAACGTATCGCGACAGCCGCGACAACAGAAGCTTGCCGCTCCGGCCGCCGTCGATCACTATCTGATTTCCGCCCTGTGAAATGAGGATCGCATCCCCTTGTCCGACATCGAGAAAAACGACCCGGGTCTCGTGAGCGTTCCGCCACGCCCACGCCGAGAATATGCCGCCGACGGACGCGGAAAGGACGAGGATGATGAAGAGTGTCCGGAGCAGTATCTGCCGCATACGATGGAAAGACCGTTTCATCGTCATTATCGCATACCTTCGGAATATCGGCTCGCGGATCACGAAGGATTTTCCTTCAAGACGGCTTTCAACGCATTTCTCCGGCGACGATCGACGAAAAGGAAGACGAGTCCGAGAACGGCATACCAGACGATCGAGGCCGCCCAGCTGAAACCGGTATGGATCATCATCTTCCGCGAGAAATGGGCCAAGTATTCCGTGCTGAGGATGATCGGACGGATCGCGGCGTACGCGGGAAACGCGAACAGACTTCCAAGGAACGGTGCGATCATGCCGGCGACCCCGACAAGCGCCGAGAGTAACATCGCGTACGGCACCAGGGGGAGGATGATTGCGTTAGCGAGAAAGGAGACCGGGGAGAACGTCCCGAAATTCGCGAAGATGACCGGCATGACGAACAGGTTCGCACAGAACGTCAGGAGTGCCGCCTCGACGAACAGTCTCCCGTGGGAGACCCATTTCACGATGCGCCCGATAAGAGGAGACGACAGGGCAATACCGGCGGTAGCCGCGAACGAGAGCAGGAAGCCTATGTCGTGCCGAAGAAGGAGCGGACTGAAAAGCAACATAGCCGAAGCGACAAGAACGATCGCTTGGAGCGAGGCGTACCGCCGACCGAACCATCCGGCCGAAACCAATGTCGACGACATGCCGAACGCGCGGACCGCGGAAGCCGGCGCGCCCGAAACGAGCACGAACGCGGCCGTGGCGAACAGGGAGAACACCGCGGCCCGGGGACGGGAAAGGAAACAGACGATACCGAGAAGCAGGAAACATTCGGCGATGATGGAAATATTGTATCCGGAAACCGCGACAATGTGCGAGAGTCCCGCGGACCGGAAATCCGCGACGACCGGATCCGGAAGCTGCCGGCTTCCGCCGATAATAAGTCCCTTTGCCAGTCCGGCTTCCGGTTCGGGAAGTGCCCGTGAG
>Ga0172376_10001720_pt1 | contig 27546 bp, 20 predicted proteins | sample Lak35m_FD_121114 | JGI IMG/M metagenome (GOLD analysis project Ga0172376, IMG submission 121114) | Freshwater microbial communities from Kabuno Bay, South-Kivu, Congo - kab_092012_35m | ecosystem: Environmental > Aquatic > Freshwater > Lake | place: Democratic Republic of the Congo: South-Kivu...
CATAGCGTCGGTGAAGTCGATCTTCTGGTGGATGGGGGGCATGCAGGATCCGGGTGGGTGGCAAGGGGGAAGCAGGGTGGATCAGGCGGCGAGGATCCGGGAACGCTTCGGATCGTAGGGCGTGCGGAGATGTGGCGTGGCCGGGATGCGCCGGCCGTCGACGAGAAGCTCGTAGTTTCCTTCGAGGATCCATTCCGGCGTGACGTGGGCGCCGACGTTCTTGACGTATCCGAGCGCCACACCGCCGCCGAGCGTGTGACCGTAGCTGCCGCTGGTGGTGTAGCCGACGCCGACGCCGTTGCGGAAGATGACTTCGCCGCCCCACACGGGAGGACCGGGATCCTTGAGGACGAACTGGGTGAGAAGCTTGCGCAGGGGGCGATCCTCGAGGGCGGTGAGGGCATCCTTGCCAAGGAAGTCCTTGGACCAGTCGATGACGAACCCGAGGCCGGCTTCGAACGGCGTTTCGTCGGGGGAGAGTTCGGCTCCGAAGGCGCGGTAGGCCTTCTCGATGCGTAGGGAATTGATGGCGTAATGCCCCGCGTCGGCGACGCCCAGGCGCGCGCCGGCCGTCTTGAGGAGTTCGTAGACGTGGACAGCCTGCTCCGTGGGCACGTGGAGTTCCCAGCCGAGTTCACCCACATAGGTCAGGCGGACGGCGCGGACCGTGGCCATGCCGACGCTGATCCGTCGGGAGGTGCCGAAGGGGAAGTTGGGGTTGCCAAGGTCGGCGTCGGTCACGCAGGCCAGCAGTTGACGTGAAAGGGGACCCATGACGCCGATGACGGACCACGACGCGGTGATGTCGGCGGCTTCCGCCCGGTGGCCGGCGAGGTGTTGCCGGAGCCAGGCGAGGTCACGGGTGGCCTGGGCGGAGCCGGTGATGAGGTGGAACTCCTCCTCGGCGACGCGCACGACGGTCAGGTCGCTTTCGTATCCGCCGCGCTCGTTGAGGAGCGGGGTGTAGACGACACGTCCGGGTTCCACATCGACATTGTTGGCGCAGAGGAACTGGAGCCGCGCGGCGGCATCGGTCCCGCGAACGAGAAGCTTGCCGAATCCGGTCTGGTCGAAGAGCGCGACGCGTTCACGGCAGGCGGTGTGTTCGAAGGCGTGGTTCGGGAACCAGTTCTGGCGCCCGAAGCTGTAGTGCACCTCCGGGGTTTGCGCGCAGTCCGGTGCGGTGCGGGCGAACCAGTTGGGGCGTTCCCATCCGCCCTTCGTCCCGAAGCTGGCCCCGTGGGCGGCGAGGCGGTCGTGGAGTGGGCTGAGCCGGACGCCGCGGGCGGTGAACGGTTCCCGGTTCGGCCAGGCCATCTCGTAGTGGAGGCCCAGGGATTCCGTGACGCGGTCGCGGAGGAAGCCGCGGTTGTTGGCCCACGGCCCGAAGCGGCGGATATCAACGCCGGAGAGATCGTAGGGCATCGCTCCGCCCAGGATCCATTCGGCGAGGGCCTTGCCGGCACCCCCGGCGCAGGCGATACCGGCGGAGTTGAAACCGGCCGCGACGAAGAGCCCGCGCAATTCAGCGGTCTCGCCGAGGAGGAAGTTGTTGTCGGGCGTGAAGCTTTCGGGGCCATTCACGAATTTCGAGAAGCCCACCTCCTTCAGGCCGGGAATCCGAAGCAGTCCTTCGGCGAGCGGTTGCGCGAACTTGGGCCAGTCCTCCTCGAGCAGGGCGAAGGAGAAGTCGTCGGGAACGCGCGGAACGTCCCAGATCTTGGTGGTGCGCTGGAAGGCCCCAAGGAGGACGCCACCCCCGCCCGTGGGCAGGTCCTCACCGCGGAAGTAGGTGGAACCGTCCATGTCTCGGGTGCAGGGGCAGTTGCCGTCCGCACCGGGCAGCGGGTTGCTGACGACATAATGATGTTCGACCGGGTGGAGCGGAATGTTGACCCCGGCGGAGAGAGCGAGCTGGCGGGTCTACATCCCGCCGGTGAGCACGACAAACTCGGCCAGGATGTCCCCCTGATTGGTGTGAGCGCCGAGGACCCGGCCGCCCTTGTGGATCAGGCCGGTGACGCGGACGCCTTCGCGGATGATGGCTCCGGAGGCGGCGGCACCCTTGGCGAGGGCGATGGGAACCTCGCCAGGCAGCACGCGTCCGTCGTGCGGGATCCAGAAGGCTCCTGCGAGGTCGTCGACGCGGATGCAGGGAAACTTCTGCTGGGCCTCCGCCGGGGTGATCTCGTGGCATTCGACCCCGAGGTAAGAGGCGACGCCGGTGGTGCGGCGGAACTGGACGACGCGATCCTGGTTTCGGGCGAGGAGCAGGCTGCCGACCTGACGCCATCCGATGTCGTGGCCGGTGAGTTGGTGGAGGCGTGCATAGAGATCGGCAGAGTCCTGGTTGATCCGCATCATGCTGCTGGACACGCGGAGGCGTCCGACCATGCCGGCGGCGTGCCAGCTGGTTCCGCCGGCGAGGCGGTTCTGTTCGACGAGCAGGACATCGCGCCACCCGAGTTGCGTGAGGTGCCAGGCCACGGAGGTTCCGGCGACGCCGCCGCCGATGATGAGAACACGGGTGCGGGAGGGGAGAAGATCGCTCACGGGTAAGAGAGTTCCGATTCGGGTTTGAAGATTCAAGTGCGCCCAATCTGCGTGCCCGGTTCGGTGGCTGTGAATCGGCCTCCGTTTGCATCCGCGCGTCGCATATGCGACGCGCGGATGCAAACGGCGGAATACTCAGGGGGCTGATTCGCCATGCTCCGCACGGGACGGGGTGGCGACGTCCTCGTCGCCGTTCCCAAGACATACCTGGGGCGATGGGGACACCATCGCCACGGAACCATTTCCCTGGGGAGGAAGTTCCGAGATGTGCCCAATCTCAAAGAACGTTGAATCGGAATGTTGACATCTTTTGGGGGCGCAGCATTCTTTCGGCCCGTTCGGGGCCTCGGTAGCTCAATGGCAGAGCAGCTGACTCTTAATCAGTTGGTTCTAGGTTCAAGTCCTAGCCGGGGCACCAACTTCAGGTGCGCGTAGGCAGCAGTAGTAATCAAGGTGAGCAAAACCTTGTCCTGTAAATGCCCATCCAGTCTCAGGATCACAACCCTCACGACGATCTGGAACACGCCATTCCGCCTTAATCCCCCTTCATCCCAATGCACGCCTTCCGTTCCATTGATCGTCTCGCCCAACCTTCCGGCTTGATTTTCTCCAACCACGGGGCACATCGGTTCTGGTCGGCGCTGGCAGTCACGCTTGCCTTGACCGCGGGCGCCGCAGGCCAGGCGATGGCGCAGACGCTGGTCTACGACAACACGACCCACGTCCGCACGAATCTCGTCTACAAGTTTTCCCGTGAGTATGGGGATGAGGTCTTTCTGGAGGCTGGCTACCGGACCGTCAGCGAGTTCGCCTTCCAGTACTTTGGCGATTTCAACCCCACCAATCGAGTCGGCGCTTCCGCCGTGGTGCGTTTTTACGAGAACGACGGAGTCGATGGAATTCCCGGGCCCAAGACAGCGCTGATGCCGAAGACGGTCTTGTGGGAAAGTCCGTCGATCCCACTCTTGCCTGGGTACAATCTGGTCACACTGGGGGTTCCCCTCGTTGACGTGCCTGACAGCTTTACCTGGACGGTTAAGTTTTCCGGAGTCACGGGTGCGAACCAGGATGCCGCAGGATTGGTGCTTGCAGATCCACCGACAGTGGGCCAGCCATTGCCTAACGGGCGGTTCGGCAGTTACTGGGATGCGTGGATCCGGGATGATTCGAACCGGGAAGATGGTTGGTTGCTGATCAACTTTGGATTTGGACCAAATGATCCCAAGGCAAATTTCTATGCGCAGATCCGGGCGGTACCTGAGCCACAGACCTGGGGCTTGTTGGTGGCAGGTGGTGTGTTGCTGGCACTGGGATGCCACCGACGGCGTTGAGCGTGCCTGATCGGGCTCCGGATTCATGAACGCCCCGGAGATCCTTGATGTGGCGGAAGGCCCGGTCGTGCGGCCTGTGTTGCGGGTTTTGATCGTCGAGGACTCAGGGGTGGACGCCCGTGTCCTGGTCAACCTCCTCCGCGGCGGCGGTTGGCAGGTGGAACATCGACGGGTCGAGACCGGCCCGGCCTTGGCCGAAGCGCTGGCCAACGGAAGTTGGGACGTGATCCTCTCTGATCACAACCTGCCCGAACTCTCCGCCCCACGCTCGCTCGCGATCCTTCAGGAGTCTGGAAAGGACATCCCCTTCCTGATCGTGTCCGGAGGGATCGAAGAAGGGGTGGCGATCGAAGCCATGAAGGCCGGCGCGCACGACTTCCTGATCAAGGGGGCGTTGGCGCGGTTGGTTCCGGTCGTCCAGCGCGAATTGCGGGAGGTTGGTGTCCGGACAGCCCGGCGCAATGCGGAACTGTCCCTGAGGGAATCCGAACTCCGGTATCGATCCGTCTGGGAGAATTCAACGGATGCGGTGTTGTTGATGGATCTGGAGGGCGTCATCCGGTTCGCCAATCCGGCCGTGGCGACCGTCTTTGGCCGGGATCCCTCTGCGGTGGTTGGCAGGACATTGGATGTCCTCCAGCCGCCCGACGATCCCCCGGGGACGTGGTGGAGGGTCGCTCGGCGCGACGGAGTCCGGGTGCTGGAGTCGTTTACCATCCGATCGGACGGCAACTGGACACCGGTGGAAATCGCCTTCAACGAGATGGCGACCGGTGGCCAGCAATGGGTGGTGGCGTTTGCGCGGGATATCTCTGTCCGTTTGGCGCAACAGGCGGAGTTGGCGAGGAACCGTGAGCAGTTTGCGGTGGTTCGTGAGATCCAACAGCGGTTGTTTCCCCAGTGTTCACCAACCATTCCGGGGATGGAGATTGCGGGTGCCTCACAGCCGGCCGAGTCCGCGGGTGGGGATTATTTCGATTACCTGACCTTGCCGGGCGGGGCGATCGGATTGGTCGTCGCGGATGTTTCCGGTCACGGCGTTGGATCGGCACTTCTGATGGCGGAGGCGCGCGCGTATCTTCGATTGCTTTCCAAGGACGTGGGCGATCCCGGTCTGCTGCTGACGGCGGCCAATCGGGCGCTGGCAGATGATCTTGGAGGGGATCGCTTCATCACCATGGTGCTGGTCCGGATCGATCCGGTGTCGTTGCGGTTGAGCTACGCATCGGCGGGACATCCGGAGGGGCTTGTGTTCGGGGGCGAAGGAGGCGTGAAGGCTTCCCTTCGACGGACGGGGCCGCCTTTGGGGCGGCGGGCGGAAGTTCTTTATGTCAACGGCCCGGATCTGACGCTGGAAGCCGGCGATACCCTGCTGCTGGTGACGGATGGGATCGATGAGGCGCTGGATGCCGCCCAGACGGACTGTTTTGGGCTGGACCGGGCGCGGGAGGAGATCCAGCGGCAGGTTGCGTCGCCGGCCGCCGAAGCGGTGGAGCGGCTTTGCGGGGCAGTGAGGCGTTATACCGAGCCCCATGCGCCGGCAGATGACCTGACGGTGCTGATGGCTCGGATCCTCGCGAAGGTGACTGTCTGATCAGAAGATTCGCGGGGAAGATCGAGACTTCGAATCCCCGGCTGCGAGCGGTTTGGTGATGACCTCAGGGTCACGACGGGAGTGGTTCCGGCGCTGGCGGGAGGGGGTGATCGACGGTTAAATCAACTTTGGTGAAGAAAACCATTGATGGTTCGCCGTATGTCCGTATTTTCCGCGTCGCCTTCACGGCAGACCGGTCGGGACGTAGCGTAGCTTGGTAGCGCGTCTGAATGGGGTTCAGAAGGTCGTGAGTTCAAATCTCACCGTCCCGACCATCTTCTCTTCTTCCCCCCTTCGCATTCTTCCTGATGAACGTTTTCAGGAGGCCCCGGCTGTCGACACCTTGCTTGCGGCCGCCAACAAGGCGCTGAAGCGTCCCGAGCTCTTCTCCAGGCTGTCCCAGGTCCCTTGCTCGACAATCTTGCCGTGTTCGAGAACGACGATCATGTCGGCGTTCCGGATGGTGCTGAGCCGGTGTGCTATGACCACCGAAGTGCGGCCGGAGCGTGCCTCGTCGAGGGCGGCCTGGACTTCGCGTTCGCTGACGTTGTCGAGGGCGGAGGTGGCTTCGTCGAGGATGAGGAGTTGCGGATCGCGGACCATCGCGCGGGCGATTGCGAGTCGCTGCTTCTGGCCTCCGGAGAGCATGGTTCCGCGCTCGCCGACAACGGAGTCAAGGCCAGCTGGCAGCTGCGCGACCACATCGCCGAGGTGGGCGACCCGGATCGAGTTTTCGATATCGGCGGGAGTGCAACCGGAGCATCCGACGGTGATGTTGTGCCGGATGCTCTCGTTGAACAGGAAGGCTTCCTGTTCGACCATGCCCAGACGGCGATGCCAGGAGTCGGCGGTAAAGTCCCAGAAGTCGGTTCCGTCAATCAGGATGCGTCCCGTGGTAGGTTCCCGAAGCCTGAGGAGGAGGCTGGCGAGGGTCGTCTTGCCGGAGCCTGAGCTGCCGACAAGAGCGACGGTCTTTCCGGCGGGGATGGTCAGGTTGATGTCGGAAAGGGCCACCTTTCCATTGGGAAACGTGAAGCCGAGGCCCTCGATGCGGACCTCCTTCTCGACCCGTTCGAACACATTGTTTCCGAATGGGCGGGAGGGGAACAAGGGAACGCCCAGCCATCGGAGCAATTCGCGGACACCAGCCCCGAAGTAAACGAGTTGGCCGGTGATTCCGTAAAGTTGGTTTAGGAGGGGCAGGAGTCGGATGAGGACCACGCCAATGCCCATCAGGTTGCTGGGATGGAGCCGGCCGGGCTGGATCAGCCACATGTTGGTCAAGGCGAGGAGCAGGACTGCGCCGCTGACAGCGAGGAGCTCGGTCGCCGGGGACATGAGGCTGCCGTAAAAAGTGCCCTTGATTTCGGCTTCACCCAGCTCGTGGTTGAGCTTCGAGAATCGTTGGTAGGACTGCGCCTCCGCTCGGGTGGCCCGGATGACGCGCATCCCTGAGAGCACGCCGCCGATGAATCCGAATAGCTCGCGCTGGATATTCGACCGTTGGTCGCCGTGATGTTTGAGCTTTCGGAAGAAGAGGAGGCTGATGCTGGCAACGACCACCATCAGGCAGAGGATTCCGAGCGAGAACTCCCACGACACGTAGACAAGGCCACAAAGGTAGAAAAGGGCGAGCAGTGCCCTTTGGATGAAGAGGATCAGGAAGTCTACAGCTCCCTGGGTTCGGATCGTTTCGGTCGTGTAGGCGCTGAGCATCTCGCCCGCGGGCCGTTGCTCGAAGACGTGAAGGCTTGCGCGCTGCAAACGCTTGTAGAGTGCGTCACGAAGGTTGGTGGACACGTCCCTCCCGAACCGGGCCTGTAGCCGCTGGTAGATGATGAAGAGGGTGTTCTTGGCCGCGATGGCACCGATGACAAGGGTGGCAAAGAGCCAGACAAAGAAGCTGCTGCCCCGGCCGGGGAACATCTGTGGGATCTGTCCCAGATATTGGCCCGTCAGGTAATCCTCAGGCTTGTTCTGGAACAAGGCGATCAGGGGAACCAGCAACCCGATGCCAACCATTTCGAAGATGGCTGACAGGGTGGCGCACAGGATGATCGCGACCACGAGCCACGGCCTCGCTCCAATGTATGGCCTCAATCTGAAAAGATTGGCCACGATCTCGTACATCTGCCGGTACCAGTTTGACATCGATTCAGTGGAACGTTTTTCCCGCAACTGCGAGGGCGGAGGTGATAGTGGAAGGAGAGTGAGTTGCGGGGCAAGGTTGCATGCCCAACATCAACGTTTCCAACGGCTCCATTCGAGTCCCGGGCGATCCACCCGGAACTGGACGACCCGCATGGATTTTGCTTCGGTGACATAGGCAGTACACCCATCGGGTCCGCCAAAGCATATGTTGGAGGGATTGGGACCCAGGACATCGACCTCGCGCAGGATCTCGCCCTTGGACGAAAGCTTCACGACGGTGCCTTTCCCGTGGCGGGTGACGTAGAGATTGCCATCGACGTCGGCGCGCATGCCATCAAAGCCGAAGTCATCAAATTTCCGCAGCAGCCTTTTGTTGGACAGGGAGCCGTTGGTGGCCCGATCGAAGACCCAGATGTTTCGTTGGACGCTTTCGTTGACGTAGACACGGCGTCCGTCCGGGCTGACCTCAATGCCGTTGGTGGTGCCCATGTCGCCGGATTCGAGATGGCACCTGCCATCCGGGGTGATCCGCCAGACCTGACCCGTGCCGGTCTTCCAGTTCGGGTCGCTGGCGTACAGCGTGCCGTCCTGGGCGATGGCGAGATCGTTCGGTTGGTTCATCGCCGGGTTGTGCACCAGGACTGTGACAGCCCGTGTGGTGGGATCGACGCGCAGGACGTTGTGGCCGGTGTAGTCGGCGACGAACATGACGCCCTGCGGGTTGAAGCGGATCCCGTTCCCCGCGCTCTTCTCGGGAAGTGCGACGAAGAGTTCCGAGCGGCCGTCAGGCGTCACGCGTCCGATGTTCCGGGCCTCGCGGAAGCTGACGCAATACAGGTTGCCGGAGCGGTCGCAGGCGGGACCTTCGATGCCCCCGGTGAATTCACCGGTCGTGAGGAACGAGGCCTTGAAGAGCGGGTCATCGGCGGCGGAGAGAGTGGTTGCCGCGATCGCGGCGAGGATCGGAACCAGCGAGGAACGGGCAAGGGCGCGACGCATGGAGGGTGACTATCGGAATCCATGGTCCCGCCAAGACAAAACGCAGGGATGCTGTGCTTGAAGGCCGGGTGCCATCACCCGGCGTGAGGTTCCAAGGTTCCAGATGCCCGTCACCCGACGCCGTCGCCGCGTGAGGGCACGCGGCCTTCACCGGGAGTTTCCAGATGGCGGATCCCAGTGGCTAGAAGCCCGTGGCCCTCGCCCGTTGCGGGCGAGGGCGGGAATCCAGCTTACTCGTAGATGTTACCGTTGCCGGCGGGGCGGGCCATGCGGCCCCACTTTTCCCAGCCCTGGATTGGGTGCTCCTTCATGAGTTCCTCGACCATGTAGAAGTCGGCGCGGCCCTTGGTCTTCTCGCGCACCTTCGCGACCTGGGCCGGGGTGATCAGGGGCAGGTTGTTGCCGAACGACTGCCGGACGTAGCTGAGCACGGCGGCGACTTCCTCGTCGTTCAGCAAGCCGGCGAACCCGAGCATGGGAGACACGCCGTTGTTGGGATTGAGGCGTTGGCCGTTGATCTCGAGGGGCCCCCAGAGGCCCTTGAGGACGACCTTGATGAGGCGGTCATCGTCCGCGAGCCACGGATTGCCGGGGACGTTGAACGGCGGGTAGATGCCAGGGGTACCGGTGCCGGAGAACTGATGGCAGGTGGCGCAGTGGGCGTCGCGGTGGAAGACCTCCTTGCCGAGGGCGTACACCTTCTGTTCGGCAGCGGAGAGTTGGCGGGTGGGACCGAACTCGCGTTGATCGTCGGCTGGCGGGGCTTCGCCGAGCTTCAGCTTGCCGGCCAGGTAGTCGGCGGCGCGGGGATTGGAGGCGAGGATCTGGGGATCCGAACCCGTCAGGGCGGCCACGTCATCCTTGAGGGTCGTAGCGAGGATCTGGCCCGTGACCGGGCTCATCCATTTGTCGAAGGGATGGCGGAGTGCGTCGAGGACGATCCGGGCTCCGTCAGCGTTGTCGAGCCACGATGCGGCAACGATCGCTTCGAGGCGGACACGACCGTTGGGATCGTTGGCGGCCTGACGAAGCATGGCGACGGCGCTGGGGATCTGGTGAGCGGTGTAGCGGAGGACATGGGCGGCAGCGGCGCGTGCCTTGTGGGACTTGGCATTCAATGCGGCCACAATGAGGCCGGTGTCCGGCTTGTTCTGGGCCCAGGTCGCCCACATGGCCTCGCAGAGGTGGTGTTCGTAGTTGGGATCCGCCTTGTCGAGCTTCGCCACCCATGCACGGACGGCGGGAAGCACCTTCGAAGCCGGGTGCCCACGCAGTTCGCGTCGGGTGCGGTACCGGGTGCGGTACTCCGGGGACTTCAGGTTCTCGAGGAGTTCGGGGATCGGCGCACCAGCGATCTTCGCGGGCTTCACCAGCGGACGGCCCGGATAGGTCACCCGGTAGATGCGGCCGCGCTCGTGGTCGCGGTTCGGATCGCGGGCGTTGTGTTGCATGTGCCCGATGAGGGCGTTGTGCCAGTCGATGAAGTAGAGGGATCCATCCGGCGCGAACTCGAGGTCAACGGGGCGGAAGTTCGGATCGGATGAGCTGATGAGGTCGCCAGCGAGGCTGCCGGTGAAGCCAGAGCCGTCTTCGCGGACAGAGCTGAAGTTGATGCCGAGGAACCCGATCGAATTGCAGGTCATGAAGTGGCCCTGCACGTCATCGGGGAAGTGGCGGGACGAGACGAACTCGGATCCGGAGGTGGGGCGGGAGCGCTTGGGGACGAACTCGCCGGCGCGGCGGATCTCGACGCCGTAGGGCATCTTGGCGGAGATGGGCAGGGCCCAGTAGTTCTCGCCGCTGGAGGCGTCGGAGAGGACGCCCTGTTCCCAGTCGTCGAAGGCCATGCCCCAGGGGTTGTTGACGTCGGACTGGATGTGGCGTTCGAGGCGGAAGTTCTTCGGATCGAAGCGCCACGCGCCACCGTCGTTGCAGCGCTGGGGACCGTACGGGGTCTCGACCTGGCTGTGGAGGAATCGGCCTTCGAGGAGGTAGAACGCACCGGAAGCATCGGCGCTGTAGGCGGAGATGGCGTGGTGGGTGTCGTGGGTGTCGAAGCCGTGCATGAGGATCTCCATGCGGTCGGCCTTGTCGTCCTTGTTGTCGTCGACGAGCAGGCAGAGGTTGGGCTCCTGGGACAGGTAGACGCCTTCGGGGGCGAGTTCGAATCCGATGGGGAGATGGAGGCCGTCGGCGAAGACGGTCTGCTTGTCGGCCTTCCCGTCGCCATTGGTGTCCTCGAAGATCAGGATCTTGTCGTTGGGGCGGGATTCACCCGGCTTGTAGTGCGGGTAGGTGGGCGTGATGGCGACCCAGAGCCGGCCGCGGGCATCAAACGACATCTGGACCGGCTTCCGAAGTTCGGGGAACTCCTTCTCGGAAGCGAAGAGCTCGACCTTGTAGCCGGGCATCACGGTCATCTTGCCGATGGCCTGGACGCCGTCGAGGTACTCGGCGGGGCGCTTGAAATTGGTGGGGACCGGGGACAACGGCTGGGTCTTGGAGTCGTCGACGGCGAGTTGCTTGGTGCGGCCGGCGGCGGTGTCGTGGATCAGCGTGTCGCGCAGGGCCATCATCTGCCGGGTCTTCTGGACTTCCTCCGGGTAATTCTGAGGACCGAACGGGTTGTAGCGTTGGCCGTGGGTGTGGACGCCGTTGACCAGGTTGTAGTCGTTGTTCCAGAAGTAATCCCGTTCCTTGACGGCGGCGTTGACCAGTTCAGCGCTGGTCTTGGATTGGCGCTTCTGCTTCCCGAAGGCGCCGTCGGCGAGGAGGACGCCGAGTTCGGAATAGCCTGCTTCGGTGGGGGCGAATCCGTTGATCGTCAGCGGTGGCAGGTTCTTCCGGGCGTGGCGCTTCCTGGTGGCGTCAAAGAAGTCCACGAACGTCAGGCTGTGCTTCGCGGCGACCTTGCGGATCGCTTCGGTGTAGAGCGCGAGGTTGGCGTTCTCCTTGGCGCCGTCGGGAAGGTCGCGCTTTGCGGAAAGGTTTTCGAAGGCGATGGGCGACACGAGGACGACGCGCGGTGCGGCGGTACCGTTGTACGCCTTGGAGAGCGTGTGTTGGACCCAGGCGTCGAGTTCGGCCTCGAAGTTGGCGACGCGCGACGGGCCGTCGAAGGATTCGTTGTAGCCGAAGAACGCGACGATCGTGTCCGCCTTGAGGTGCGTGAGCCACTGGTCGGGCGTGGAGAAGAATCCCTTGCCGTAGTGCGTGTTCAGTTCCGGGTGGAACTTGTCGGCACCGGGGAAGGCCCACTGCGAGGTGCGTGCCGGATGGGGACGGAATCCGGGGGTGTCGCCCGGGCGGCCCATGTTCCGGACGATGAGGTTCTTGGTCGGGTAGCGGAGGTGGAGTTCGGTCTCCATCCGGCTGTAATAGACATCGCGCTCAGCGAGGCCATTTCCGATGAAAACGATGCGCTCGCCGTCCACTGGCGCGGCCACAGCTTGGGGACGGGCCTGGGTCGCGACGGCCGGTTCCGCGGTGGGAGCGTGGGGACGGTTGTTGGGCTCCTGGGCGCTGGCCGCGCAGGCGACGGCCAGGGCGGCGATCAGGGAGGGGAGGAATTTCATTATTTTGGACAGGTGCTCGTCCGGCGAGTGTGAACCGGATCCATGCTCCTCGGCAATGGCAGGTTCGGGGCAGGGCGATGGGATGGGGCCAATCCGTGTGAGCGCAGCATCAGCTTCCGGCACGAGCGATCTTGGCGAGCCGCTCCCCGGCAGCGAGGAGGGTTTCCTCGCGCTTGGCGAAGTGGAACCGGATAAACCGGTGCTCCGGTTCGCGGAAGAAGCTGGAGCCCGGAACCCCCGCGATTCCGATCTCCCGGATCAGCCACTCGGCTGCGGCCGTGTCGCTCTGAAAGCCCAACGGCGAGATGTCCACCATGACGTAGTACGCGCCTTGGGGTTGGGTGAACTGGAAGCCGGTTTTCTGGAGGCATCCGATGAAGAGATCACGCTTGCGGGTGTAGAGATCGCGCAAGCCCGCATAGTAGGAATCCGGCAGCTCGAGCCCGGCGACCGCGGCTTCCTGCAAGGGGGCGGCAGCGCCCACGGTCAGGAAATCGTGCACCTTGCGCGCCTGGGCGATGACATGCGGCGCGGCTTGGACATAACCGAGTCGCCATCCCGTGATGGAATATGTCTTTGAGAGGGAGTTGCAGGTGATGACGCGGTCCGCGGCGTTGGGTAGGGCTGCGGTGTAGATGTGCTCGCGCGGTTCGAAGACGATGTGTTCGTAGGGTTCGTCGGTGATGACGAACGCATCGTGTTCGGCGGCGAGTTCCAGGATGAAGGTCAGTTCCTCGCGCGTGAACACCTTGCCCGTCGGGTTCGACGGATTGCAGACGACGATGGCCTTGGGTCGCTGGTCGAAGGCCCGACGGAGTTCCTCGCGATCGAAACCAAAGTCCGGTGGACGCAACGGGACATAGATGGGTTCGGCCCCCGAGAGGATCGCGTCGGCGGCGTAGTTTTCGTAGAAGGGCGAGAACACCACGACGCGGTCGCCAGGATTACACGCGGTCATCATGGCGACCATCATGGCTTCGGTGCTGCCGCAGGTGACAACCAGATGTTGGTCGGGGTCGATCTCCAGGCCGGAGAACCGCTGGATCTTCCGCGCGAGGGCCTGCCGGAAGTTGGGCGCGCCCCACGTGACCGCGTATTGATGGCAGGGGCCGCGGGCGGCCTTTTCGAGGGCCTTCAGCAATTCCTCGGGAGGGTCGAAATCCGGGAATCCCTGCGAAAGGTTGATGGCTCCATGCCGGTTGGCGAGCCGGGTCATTCCGCGGATCACGGATTCGGTGAAGACGTTCAGGCGCGTGGCGGTGCGTGGCATGTGATGGGGAGAATGGTTCGGAAGTGGCAGGGGCTGTCCAACGAATTGACAGGAACGTCGCCATCGATGGTCCTGCACTGAGGGATGGCCCCACAATCGATCCATCCGTAGGGTGATGACATGATCCGGTTTGGATCGCTTGAATTGAAGTCGAACCTGTTCCTGTCGCCGCTGGCGGGATACACAAACCTGCCGTTCCGCATCGTCGTGCGGGAGATCGGTGGCGTGGACTTGTGCACCACCGATCTGGTGAACGCACGCTCCCTGTTGGAGAAGAATCCCAAGGCTTTGAAGCTGGTCGAAACCAACGCGCAGGATCGGCCGCTGTCGGTGCAGTTGTTCGGCGCGGTTCCCAGCGAGATGCGCGACGCGGCGCGGATGTGTGAGGATCTGGGCGCGCTGTCCGTGGACATCAACATGGGCTGTCCGGTCAAGAAGGTGGTCCGCGTGGGCGGTGGCTCTGCGATGATGACCGACCACGCGAGGACCCAGGATCTCGTGCGTGGGATGATCGAGGCGGTGCGGATCCCGGTGACGGCCAAGATGCGGTTGGGATGGGACGACGACAACCTCACTGCGCCCGACCTGGCGGCCGCGCTGGAGGAGGCGGGAATTGCTGCCGTTTTCGTGCACGGACGGACGCGCGAGCAGGGGTTTTCAGGAACCGTCAACCTCGCGGGCATCCGGAGCGTGGTGCAGGCGGTAAAGCGGATTCCGGTCATCGGCAACGGGGACGTCACGACGCCCGAGGCCGCCCGACACATGTTGGAAGTGACCGGTTGTACCGGCATCAGCGCCGGACGGGGCGCCTTCTATGACCCGTGGCTATTCCGGCGTACCCGACATTTGTTGGCCACGGGAGAATTGCTTCCGGAACCAAGTTTCGACGAACGCCTCGCTATCGTGCGTCGCCATCTCGACCTGATGATCGAGGTCTTCGGCGAGAAGTTGGGGTGCGTGATGTTCCGAAAGGTGGCACCTTGGTATGCCAAACGATTCGGGCCGGCATCCGAGTTCAACAAGAAGGTGGTACAGATGTCGACGCGGGCTGAGTTCGAGGCCATCACCGCCAACTACATTTCGTGGCGACGCCAGTTTTGTGATGCGAACGGCGAATTGACCCCTCGGTATCGGCTTTCACCGATGGTGGCCAGCTTCCTTCGGGAAGACGAACCGGCCAGCGCCCGCCGGATCGCAATCCCGGTTCCACAGGGACCTGTGGAAGTCTGGTAGCGGGATTCGGTGACTCGGCGGAATCAACGACGGCCCACTCCACGGATGAGTTCCTGAAAGGCCTCAGGGCGACGAAAAACGACGTACATCACCATGAAAGCCATCATGGCCAGGACGAGGCCCACCACGATGAACGAGATCTGGCGAAAACGTTGGATGCTGTCGGCGAGATGAGTTGAGTCCGAATGACGGGTGGCCTCCCACAGGGCGAGGCGTTCATCGATCATCTTCTGGGCCTTGGCGGGATCAATCAGTTGGTAGGTCCACCACGCGGCCGTCGGGTCGGCGAAGCTGGCCTTGAGGGACTGGACGGTCGTGGCGTCCGCGGGGGCAAAGACCGATCGCCAGTAGGGCGCGTCTTCCAAGGTCCACAGCCGCACCGCGCCGTTGTTTCGCGCCACGATCTGCAATCGGAGCCACAAGGCGGCCCGCAATCCGTCCGCATCCTGCCCCGGCAGGATCGCCTCGCTGTGTGCGAGTGCTTGGTCGCTGTCCACCTGAAGCCCGATTGCGGCGAGCAACATCCCGTCCTCTTCGCCGGGAACGACCAGGAACTCGGTCACGAACCGATCCAGTTGGTCCCAGGGAAGGTCCGCCCTCTGCCACAACGCCTGGAGCGCGGGCAAGTCTTCAACGGTCGCTCGGCGAGCGCGGATCGGTACGTCCTCCACGGAAGGGGAGGCTACGTCGGAAACGGTGAAGGGCAACGTCGGAGTCATCGCCCGGATTGGACCGGGCGGGGGCGGACACGTCACTCAGGGACGGATGGCCTGAAAGACGGTCAACGCCATCAACTTCGCTCCCGCTGCATTCGGATGGATCTTGTCGGGGAACATTTCGGGGTGTCCGGTGAGCGCGTCGTTGAGGTCGATCACGGGAACCTTGCGGTCCTGGCAGGTATCCATCAGGACCGGAATGACGCCTTCTTCCAGTGTGCGGTCGTTGATGCCCCACTGGTCGCCATAGACTGGCACGGGAAGACAGACCCAGACCTTGGTGCGGGGTTTATTGCGCAAGGTGCGGAAGTGCTCCAGCAGGGCTTCGAGATCGCGTCGGAAGGCTTCCTGCCCCTTCCAGTTTTGTGGCTTGGTATCGTTCGTCCCCAACTTGAGGATCACAACGTCAGGAGTCCATGCGGTGGCCGCCTTGAACTCATCGGTTGTCCAGTAGGGCAGGTCCCCCGTCTTCGAAAGTGTGGCACCGCTTCGACCGAAATTTCGGACTTCAAAACTGCTGCCGATCAGGGCGGCAAGCTGCGTGGGATAATTGTTCTTCTCACGATCTTCGACGCCCGCACCGTAGGTGATCGAATCGCCAACGCAGGCAACGCGGATCTTGCGACCTTCGTAATCCTCCACATGGACATGAGGCGGTTCGAAACGGGCACAACCGGCCAAAACCGCGAGCAGGCTGAGCGAGGACAGGAAGGAGCGACGGGGCAGCAGAGTCATGTGGCCTGATTGTCGACGACCACGGCTTCAGGGCAAGGTTGGGATGGAGGGGCAAAAATGAATCGGGCGGCCGTGGGGGTGGCCGCCCGATGGTGTGTTGGTTTGAGGATTTGCTTGGGGAGAAGTCCTAGAATCGCCAGATCAGGTCGAATGTGTAGCGGTTCTTGAAGATGTCGTTGCGCCCGATGACACCCCACTCGTAGCCGAAGCCGAAGTCGAGGTCCTGAAGGATCCGCGTACGGAATCCGCCACCAATGGCACCTTGAGTGCGACCCGAAACGTCGTTGCTACCAAAATTGATCAGGTCAAAACCCTCGCTCTGGAAAGGCAGGGCCTCAGCGTTGCCCAGCGTCGTGAACGCGTTCACGGAAACGTAGGGGATGAACCACTTGCTCACGAAGTAGTCCAGCATTCCGGAGTAGCGGATGTTGGAGTTCTCCTTGTCGCCGTCGAATGGGATTCGGCCGCCGACCGTTCCGGTCAGATGGAGGTTGTCCCAGCCTTTCATGGCCGAGACGAAGAGGTTGAGTTCGCCGCTGCCGTTGCCCTGAAACACATCCCGGTTACCGGTCGGCACCTCAATGGTGAATCCTGGAGTGACAATGAACTGCTTGTCCTCGCTCTGGAACAGGGCGTACTTGAGGCCCGCCGCCAAGTCGGCCCAGCCGTCGGCATTGAGGGCCTTACCCTTCTTTCCGATGTCGACGTAACCGTCCTTGGTGGCGATCAGTGCGAGTCGATCCGTCAACGCATAGCGCAGTTGTACGGCATACACTTTCACATCGATTGCCTGGCCGAGAAAACCGGAATCAAGCTGGTGATAGATGAAGAGCGGTCGAACCTCCGACTGGATCATCGGGGTCTCGAAGAAGATCGGGTTCGTTACCGGGGCGATGGCGTTGTCCTGCCAACCTTCGGCGCGGACAGAGGTCGCGGTGATCGTCGCCAATGCCACGGCGACGGCTACTTGGGACTGGATGGATTTCGTCATAGACGAGTCTCATCATCCTGATTTCTTGCGCTCACGATGCCCGCGGATTGGCGGGCGTTTGACCGCCATTGCAGAATCCTCAGACAGGAAAGGGGTAAAAATGGCCAACCCGTGGGGAGACTTCGGGGGCGGTCATCAACAGCTCTCGTCAGGGAAGTCCTCAGGATGCATCCCGAGCCGGACCAGCGTGCAGTCTTGGACCAATATCAGCGCGTGGCGTTCGAGGACCTCCAAGACCTGCGGGTTACTCGTTCCAGGGTTGAGCCAGACTTCCGATGGCGCCAACGCCGCGATGACCCCAGCCATGTCCGCAATGATTCGGGGTGGCAGATACACGGACAGCACCTCCGGATGACGACGGACAGCTCCAAGGTCCATCGCGCAGGGGATGCCTTCAATGAACGCCTCCCTCGGGTTCACCGGGATCACCGTCCATCCCGCCTTCCGAAAAGCCCTGACCGCCTTGTTTCCGAACTTTGAACGATTCGAAGATGCACCAAGGACAACGGCGGTTGGCAAGGCCTGACAGTGCTCGGCAGCAGTTCGGTGTCAACCAACGCGGGGATGCTCCGGACTTCGGAGGTGGGCTGAATTCTCAGGGACTCCCCTGGAGTAATTTGATAACAGGCTGTCCGCGCAACCCAACGCAGGGCCAGAGCGCGCATGAGGCAGGGAAGGTTGCTACCCGGTTTGGAGGAGTAAGTGAGCGATGCAGTGGGCAAACGTAGATTCCGACCCTTTCGGAGGAAAATCACGTTGACACTCGGAGGGACGGTTCCTATCAATTCGCGCCTCATTTGAGAGTTGCGGGCGCCGACGTACGGTATCCAGCAGAAGTCTCTGGAAACCGGACCTTTTTGTCGTCTCATGACGACAGGAAGCCGGACGCTAGCAGTTCCGATTGTAGCCCACGTAGCTCAGTTGGCAGAGCACGTCCTTGGTAAGGACGAGGTCACCGGTTCAAGCCCGGTCGTGGGCTCCATCGGCCTCGCAACGGTCAGTTTAACGAACGTAGAAAAACGTTAACCAGGTAGTCACATGGCCAAGGAAAACTTCCAACGCACAAAGCCGCACATGAACGTCGGCACGATCGGGCACGTCGACCACGGCAAGTCCACTCTGACGACCGCGTTGGTCGCGGTTCAGAATCGTAAGGGTCTCGCTCCTGCGATCTCCTACGCTGACATTACCAAGGGCGGTACTGTCCGCGACGACACCAAGACGGTCACCATTGCTGTCTCGCACGTCGAATACGAAAGCCCCAAGCGCCACTACGCTCACGTCGACTGCCCCGGCCACGCTGATTACGTCAAGAACATGATCACCGGTGCCGCTCAGATGGACGGTGCCATTCTCGTGGTTTCTGCCGCTGACGGCCCCATGCCCCAGACCCGTGAGCACATCCTGCTCGCTCGTCAGGTCGGTGTGCCTTCGATCGTGGTGTTCCTTAACAAGGTCGACCTCGCCGATGCGGACCTCCTCGAGCTGATCGAGATGGAAATCCGTGACCTGTTGACGAAGTACGGTTTCCCCGGCGACACGACCCCAATCGTTCGTGGTTCGGCGACGGCTGCGCTCTCCGCCAAACCCGAGGGTGAGAAGGCAATCGCTGACTTGCTCGACGCTTTGGACAGTTTCGTTCCTGAGCCCGTCCGTGAGGTCGACAAGCCCTTCCTGATGTGCATCGAGGACGTCTTCAACATTGAAGGTCGCGGTACCGTGGTGACCGGCCGTGTGGAACGTGGCGTCCTGAACAAGATGTCTGAAGTCGAGATCGTTGGTCTCAAGGACACCCGCAAGACCACGGCGACGGACATTGAAATGTTCCGTAAGCTGCTGGATAGCGCGCAGTCTGGGGACAACGTCGGCATCCTGCTCCGCGGCGTGAAGAAGGAAGACGTCGAGCGCGGCATGGTTCTCGCCAAGCCTGGCTCGATTGCTCCTCACACCGGTTTCAAGGCTGAGGTTTACGTTCTGACCAAGGACGAGGGTGGACGCCACACGCCTTTCTTCACCAACTACCGGCCGCAGTTCTATTTCCGTACATCGGACGTGACCGGCACGGTCTCCCTCCCTCAGGGTGTGGAGATGGTGATGCCGGGTGACAACGTTTCCGTTGAAGTGAAGCTCCTCGCTCCGGTCGCCATGGAGAAGGGTCTCCGCTTCGCCATCCGCGAGGGTGGTCGCACGATCGGTGCCGGTCGCGTGACCGAAGTTGTTTCCTGAGGTTGGTTGACTGAGTGGGCGGAGATGAATATCGTCTCCGCCCCTCTGGTTGAAGAGGACTCACAGAAAGACAGGGCGTTAGCTCAATTGGTAGAGTAGCGGTCTCCAAAACCGTTGGTTGGGGGTTCAAGTCCCTCACGCCCTGCCAGTCTGCGGGAGGGGTGGCAGAGTGGTCTATTGCGGCGGTCTTGAAAACCGCTGTGGGCCTCAAACCCACCGGGGGTTCGAATCCCTCCCCCTCCGCCATTTTGCCGTTCAGGAAATCGTGAAATCATTTTACGTTCAGTTGGTCCTTTGGTCGCTGGGCATCCTCGCCATCTTCGGGGTTGCTTGGTACTTGGGATGGCTCAAATCGCTCTCCGTCTACATTGGCGAAACGCGGGACGAGCTAAAGAAGTGCAATTGGCCCAGCAAGGACGAACTGTGGAATTCCACCGTCCTCGTATTCATCGTTCTCGCTGCGTTGGGCTTGTTCACCATTGGTGTTGATTTCGGCATCCTTCAGGTTGTGCGCCGCCTTCTCTGAGCGGGTCATCCTGTCGTCCTCCTCTCGAATTCTATGAAACACCGTTGGTACGCACTCCATTGTCTTGCAGGTCAAGAGCAGAAGGTGCGCGACAGCATTCAGCGTCGACTCAAGACGGACGAAATGGAACCTTACATCCGCGAGGTGCTCGTACCGATGGAGAAGGTTGTAGAAGTCCGGGGTGGAAAAAAGACCGTCACCAATCGCAAGCTCCATCCCGGTTACGTCTACATTGAGATGGTCCTTCTCGATGAGGGGATGCGGCCACTCGAGAAGCCTTGGTATTTCATCAAGGATATTCAGGGCGTGATTGGCTTTGTCGGCGGTGACAGGCCCATGGAAGTCACCGAGGACGAAATCGCCACCATCGAGGTTCAGGTCTCGGACAGTGAGGACACGGAAAAGCCAAAGGTCAGCTTTGACTTGGGTGAGACGGTGAAGATCAATGATGGTCCGTTCCTCAATTTCAGCGGTGTGATCGAAGAGGTTGAACCCGAGAAGGGCAAGCTGAAGGTCACTGTGGATATTTTCGGTCGGAAGACCCCAGTGGAGCTGGAATACTGGCAGGTCGAAAAATCTTAGTTTTCAAACAAATGCCCGCTGCGATATGGTGGCGGGCCACTCTGATTCGGTATGGCCAAGAAAGTAACGGGTATCGTCAAGCTGCAGATCTCCGCGGGGCAGGCAAATCCGGCACCGCCGGTAGGTCCTGCCCTCGGTTCACAGGGCATCAACATCATGGCGTTCTGCAAGGAATTCAACGCCGCCACAAAGGACAAGGCTGGCCTTGTGATCCCCGTGATCATCACGGTTTATCAGGATAAATCCTTCACCTTCATCCTCAAGTCGCCTCCTGCCTCCGTGCTGCTGAAGAAGGCCGCAGGCATCGCGTCTGGCTCTAAGGTTCCCCACAAGGATAAGGTTGGTAAGGTCACCCGGAAGCAGATCTTGGAGATCATCAAGACCAAGGGAGCTGACATCCAGGCGAACAGCGAGGAAGCGGCAGTCCGCATGATCTCAGGCACCGCCCGTAGCATGGGCATCGACGTGGTTGGCTGAGCCTCATTTTCCAAATCCATCGCGGGAGGGTTTCGGCCCGTTTGACCGCTTCATCATATGCCAAGCAAGAGATACAAGAAAGCAGCTGAACTCGTTTCAGCCGAGAAGACATACAATTTGGCGGATGCAGTTACGCTGCTCACCAAGTTCCCGAAGGCGAAGTTCATTGAGTCCATCGACATCGCGTTTCGCCTCGGTGTTGATCCCAAGCAATCGGACCAGATGGTGCGCGGCACGGTTCCACTTCCTCACGGTTCTGGAAAGGTCGTGCGTGTACTGGTGTTCGCCAAGCCAGGCGCCGCGGCCGAAGCTGCCCGAGCTGCAGGCGCCGAGCACGTTGGATTTGATGACCTGATCAAGAAGTGCAACGAAGGGTGGTCGGACTTCGATGTGGCCATCGCCACTCCGGAAGCAATGACCGAGGTTCGTAAGTTGGGTAAGGTCCTTGGACCACGTGGTTTGATGCCCAATCCCAAGACAGGGACGGTGACTGAGGATACGGCAAAGGCTGTCAAGGAAGTGAAGGCAGGTCGAGTTGAGTTCAAGATCGACAAGGCCGGAAATGTGCACGTGGCCGTCGGCAAGGCGAACTTCACCCCGGCCCAGATCAACGAGAACGCCCGTGCTGTGATCGAGGCGGTCTATAAGGCGAGGCCCGCCAGTGCGAAGGGCACGTTTGTCCGTTCCATGACCCTCTCGCTGACCATGAGCCCTCCCATCCGTCTGGAGACCCGTGAGTTCATTAACGCCTAACCAAAAGTACCATGCGCGCTGAAAAGAAATTCATCTCCGCGGAGTACGCCTCCCGCCTCTCGCAATCCCCTTTCTTTCTTGTCGTTGACTACCGCGGTCTCTCCGTGGGGCAGTTTGGTGAGCTGCGAAAGCGATTGACGAAAGCAGGGGCAGAATTGCACGTCGTCAAGAACACCCTTTTCCGCGTTGCGGCCAAGGAGTCTGGAATTGCAGACCTGCAGGGAGCCCTCGCGGGTCAGTTGGCTGTCGTTACCGGCAAGAAGGACTTCGCGGCTGCTGCGAAGGTTCTCAAGACCTACCAGTCGGAATTCGAGAAGCCCAAACTTCAATTCGGATATATCGGGACCCAGGCCCTGAAGGTGGATGAGATTCGTGCAATTGCCGATCTTCCGCCGCTTGAGCAGTTGCAGGGCAAGATCCTTGGATTGCTTCAGGCGCCAGCCCAGAAGTTGGTCGCTGTCATCAATACACCGGGTAGTCAGATTGCCCGTGTCCTCAAGGCCAAGTCCGAGAAGGCCTGACCCTCATCACTCTCGGTGGGATCCATTCCGGGTCCCGCCAAACACAACAAAAGTAAATCGTCGGTCCGCAGGCGGCAGACTAATCAGGGATCGCCGTCCCTTCGACGAGACGAAAGACAAAGTATATGGCCGATATCAATGCGTTGGTGGAAGAGCTCAGCAAGCTGACGGTTCTGGAAGCTGCTGACCTCGTCAAACAGTTGGAAACGAAGTGGGGTGTCACTGCCGCTGCCCCCGTGGCTGCTGCTGCTGCTGCTCCTGCTGGGGCTGCTGCTCCTGCCGAGGCCGCCAAGGACACGTTCGATGTCATCCTGGCCTCTGTGCCGGCTGACAAGAAGATCGGAGTCATCAAGGCTGTGCGCGAAGTGAAGGCTGGCTTGGGTCTTGCCGAGGCGAAGGCCTTGGTTGAAGGCGCTCCGAAGCCCGTCCTCGAAGGTGCGCCGAAGGCTGAGGCTGAAGCTGCCAAGAAGAAGCTCGAAGAGGCTGGCGGCAAGGTGGAGCTCAAGTAGTCTGTTCTCTCAACGAGGGGACGGTCCGATTCGTCGGCCGTCCCCTCACTATTCAGGACTTGATTTGTCAATCGGACTATCGCTGGTATCTCTACCGACATTGAATCGGTAAACCAGTCCGACGAGTTCTGGCGCACGGAGTTTGAACCCGGGGCGCTAGAACTCGTCGTATTGTCTTTTCACTCGACACGTTCCCGCCGCGAGGCAGGAGCAAATTGAACACGAGGTCGCAATGGCACAGAAAACCACCGAGCGCATCAACTTCGGCAAGATCAAGGAGGTCATCGCCCCGCCGAACCTCATCGAAATCCAGCTGGACTCCTACAAGGAGTTCTTGCAGGCCGAGCTGGCGAACTCCAAGCGTAAGAACTTGGGTTTGCAGGCGGTCTTTACCGAGGTTTTTCCCATCGAAAGCTATGATGGGAAGACGGTGTTGGACTTCCACAGCTACGAGATCCAGGAACCCAAGGTGGATTGGTTGGAGTGCCTTCGTGAGGGCCTCACCTTTGGTGCTCCGCTCTATGTTACCTTCCAGCTCAAGGAGGAGACACGGGGTACGAAGGAGGAGAAGGTATTCATGGGAGAGATTCCCCTGATGACCCCTCAGGGGACGTTTGTGATCAACGGTGCCGAGCGTGTCATCGTCTCGCAGTTGCACCGCTCTCCTGGTATCGCGTTCGAGACCACGCAGCACCCCAACGGAAAGCTTCTCCACTCGTTTCGCATCATCCCGGATCGCGGCTCCTGGTACGAAGCCCAATTTGATACGAGCGACCTCCTCTACGTCTATCTGGATCGGAAAAAGCGTCGTCGTAAGTTTCTGACGACAACATTCTTCCGGGCGTTGTTTACCTTGCCGGAAGCCAAGTTGAACGCGGCCGAATCCAAGGATACCCAGAAGATCGGGACGGACAGCGACATCCTGAACCTCTTCTACGACATCGAAGACCTTCCGGTGAAGGATGCGGAGAAGCTGGAAGACATCCAGAACAAGGTCTTGGTCGAGGACGCTATCGATCTGGACAAGGGAATCGTCGTTGCTCGTGCCTTTGAACCGCTTTCCAAGGCAGTCGTGCGGCAGATCGGGGACCTTGGGGTTTCCAAGATCCGGGTTGTCGACACCTCCGTTGACGAGGGCGTGATCATCAAGTGCCTCAAGAAGGATCCGACCAAGAACGCTGAGGAGGCCCTCAAGGACATCTATCGTCGTCTCCGGCCTGGCGATCCTCCCACCGCGGCGAATGCCCGTGCCCTCATCAAGCGTCTGTTCTTCGATCCGAAGCGCTACGACTTGGGGCGTGTGGGCCGATACAAGATCAACCAGAAGCTTGGCTTCAAGGATGATGGAGAGGACCGCATCCTGCGTGGACGGGACTTGCTCGGTGCGACGAAGTATCTCCTCCGGCTCAAGAAGGGCGAAGGCAGTCTCGACGACATCGATCACCTCGGCTCCCGGCGTATTCGGACGGTGGGTGAATTGCTGGCAAATCAATGCCGGGTCGGTCTTGCCCGAACCGAGCGGTTGGTCAAGGAGCGCATGACGCTGTTTGACCAGAGCATGGATACGATGACGCCACAGAAGCTCATCAATCCGAAGGCGTTGTCCGCTGTGGTTCGTGACTTCTTCGGACGTTCCCAGTTGAGCCAGTTCATGGATCAGATCAACCCGTTGGCGGAACTGACGCACAAGCGTCGTCTGTCGGCCCTCGGGCCTGGAGGTCTGAGCCGTGATCGCGCAGGCTTCGAAGTTCGTGACGTTCATCCGTCTCACTACGGCCGTATCTGTCCGATTGAGACTCCTGAAGGTCCAAACATCGGTTTGATTGCGTCTTTGGCGACTTATGCCCGGGTCAATGACTTCGGATTCATCGAGACGCCCTACCGCAAGGTGGTCAGCGGACGTGTCTCCGAGCAGATCGAGTACCTGACCGGCGATCGTGAAGAAGGGTTCACCATTGCCCAGGCGAACGCTCCCATTGATGAGAAGGGCCGATTCCAGACGGATCAGGTTCCTTGCCGAAACAAGGGAGACTTCGTCGACGTCGAGCCAGAGAAGGTCGACTACATGGACGTTTCGCCCAAGCAGTTGGTTTCAGTGGCTGCGGGCTTGATTCCCTTCCTTGAGCACGATGACGCCAATCGTGCGCTGATGGGTTCTAACATGCAGCGGCAAGGCGTGCCCCTGCTTGTGACGGAAGCCCCGTTGGTGGCTACCGGACTCGAGGAGAGGGTGGCGCGGGACTCACGAGCCGTCATTGTCGCCGAAGAAGCTGGCAAGGTGGCGTCTGTGAACGGCAGTCAGATCATCATCACCAAGGATGGCCGCCTGCCCGAGGGGAAGAAGAAGATCCGCCACACTCCCGAGGATGGGCTTTGGGTCTATCCTGTCCGCAAGTTCATGCGCTCGAATGCGGCCACCTGCATCAACCAGAAGATCCTGGTCGCGAAGGGTGAGTCCATCAAGAAGGGCCAGGTTCTCGCAGACGGGCCGTGCACGGACGGCGGTGAACTCGCACTCGGCCGAAACGTGCTCGTCGCGTTCATGCCTTGGAACGGATATAACTTCGAGGACGCGATCCTGATCTCGGAGAAGATCGTCAAGGACGACATCTTCACCTCGATCCACATCGACGAGTTCGAGGTTGTGGCCCGGGATACGAAGCTCGGCCCCGAGGAAATCACCCGGGACATCCCTAACCTCGGCGAGGACGCACTCAAGAACCTCGGTCTGGACGGTGTGATCCGTATCGGCGCCGAGGTGAAGCCGGGCGACATCCTTGTTGGCAAGATCACTCCGAAGTCTGAAACGGAATTGGCTCCCGAAGAACGCCTGTTGCGGGCGATTTTCGGTGAGAAGGCTGCGGACGTGAAGGATACCTCCCTCAAGGTGCCCTCCGGTACCTACGGCATCGTCATGGATGTCAAGGTCTCGGCCAAGGCTGACGGAGTGAAGCCCATGAAGCGCGAGGTTGCGCCTCCTGTGGCTGGCAAGGAACCTCCCAAGAAGGCCCAGAAGGAAGTGGATGAGGGTTACAAGGCCAAGCGCGAGGAACTCCTCGAGCAGTTGACCGAGGCTCTTTCCAACATCCTCTTGGGTGAGAAGATTCCGCTGGATGTCGTCAACAGCGAGACGGGAGAGATCATCATTCCTGCGAACCGGAAGATCACCAAGACGTTGCTCAAAAAGCTCGCCGGGGTGTACGACCGGATCGAGATCGACCCCTCGCCGATCCGCAACAAAATCAACGAGATCATCGGACAGTTCAAAAAGAAGTTCGAGGATCTCCAGATGCAGCACGACGAGGAACTCGAGCGCATCGAGGCCGGGGAAGAGGTCGACAGCGGTATCGTCAAGCAGGTCAAAGTCTACATCGCCTCCAAACGCAAGCTGTCGGTTGGCGACAAGATGGCAGGTCGTCACGGTAACAAGGGTGTTGTTGCCCGCATTGTTCCCGAAGAAGACATGCCGTACCTGGCAGATGGTACCCCTGTCGAAATCGTCCTGAATCCGCTAGGCGTGCCCTCACGCATGAATGTGGGGCAGTTGCTCGAGACCCACCTTGGGTGGGCCTGCCGGTTCCTCGGAATCAAGATTGCGACCCCTGTCTTCGACGGCATCAAGGAGACGCAGATCCGAGGCTACCTGAAGGAAGCCGGATTGCCTGAGCACGGCAAGGTCCATCTTATCGACGGGCGCACGGGTGAGTCCTTCGATCAGGAGATCGTTGTCGGCTACATCTATATGATGAAGCTGGGACACTTGGTTGCGGACAAGATCCATGCGCGCGCTGTCGGGCCTTACTCCCTGGTCACCCAGCAGCCGTTGGGCGGCAAGGCGCAGTACGGCGGGCAACGGTTCGGCGAGATGGAAGTGTGGGCCATGGAAGCGTACGGCGCTGCCTACACCCTCCAGGAGTTGCTCACCGTCAAGTCGGACGACGTCCAAGGACGCACGCGGATCTACGAGAGCATCGTCAAGGGTGACAACTCACTCGAGGCGGGCATCCCCGAATCCTTCAACGTGCTCGTCAAGGAAATGCAATCGCTCGGCCTTGACGTCAAGGTCGGCTACTCCAACCCGGCAGACGCGCCGAAGGACCAGGGTAATCTCCTGGCGGCTCTCGTCTGAGTTCCATCCACCCACAGAAACTGTCCTGCTGAATCCCTAAGTTATGTTGCCTTCCAAGGACGCCGCCCGCGAGTTGCTGGGCCTCGACAAGGTCAATCTGGTGGATCACGTCGCGATCCATGTCGCGTCGCCGGAAATCATCCGTTCGTGGTCGAAGGGTGAGGTCAAGAACCCGGAGACCATCAATTATCGGACGTTCAAGCCCGAGAAGGGCGGCTTGTTCTGCGAGCGCATTTTCGGTCCTGTGAAGGACTGGGAGTGCTCCTGCGGAAAGTACAAGCGCATCAAGCATCGGGGTGTGGTTTGCGATCGTTGCGGCGTCGAGGTGACGTTGGCACGAGTTCGCCGGGAGCGTATGGGCCATATCGAACTGGCCGTACCCGTCTCGCATATCTGGTTCTTCAAGTGCATGCCCTCCCGCATCGGCCTGATGCTGGACATGACGGCTCGGAACCTGGAGCGGGTGATCTATTACGAGGATTACCTCGTGATCGAACCTGGCAACACGCCGTTGAAGGAGAACCAGCTGCTCTCCGAGCACGAGTATCGTGAGGCGCGTCAGACGTACGGAACCGATGCCTTTTCTGCAAAGATGGGCGCGGAGGCAGTGCGCGATGCGTTGTGCAAGATCAATCTCGAGAAGACGAGTGATGAGCTTGCGATCGCGATGCAGGA
>Ga0172376_10001721_pt1 | contig 27538 bp, 26 predicted proteins | sample Lak35m_FD_121114 | JGI IMG/M metagenome (GOLD analysis project Ga0172376, IMG submission 121114) | Freshwater microbial communities from Kabuno Bay, South-Kivu, Congo - kab_092012_35m | ecosystem: Environmental > Aquatic > Freshwater > Lake | place: Democratic Republic of the Congo: South-Kivu...
AAAGTTGAGCCGCCGCAGATGACCTTTAACTTTTAAAGATCACGTTTGAGAGGTCGGCTCCAACGCAGTGTTAGGCTTCTGCCTTTGGGCGATTTGCATGAGCATCCGAAGTGCTTCATTAACTGAGTCACTTGTTGGAAATGCTTGAGCAACATCAGGATCGAGTAACACTACATTCGTTCCTGCCCTGTAGCGTTCAACATATTTTCCTCTAACACCACCCTGCATCTTGCTAAAGTCATACTCAGGTCTTAAGTCGTCTTCTAGCTCGTGGTTACTCTCCATCTTCATAAAACCTCCGCTCATTTCGAGTTGCCTCTCGTGCGCTAATAATCCGAACTCGATTTGCTCGATCTGTATGGGGGACTATCAGGATACGATTGGCACCTGATAATCCAATGATAACGTAACGCTCCTCGCCAAAAGAGTGATCTGGGTCAGGAAATGTCACAGATAAAGGATCGTTAAAAACAGTAGATGCCTCGTTGAATGAAACACCATGCTTTTTCAAGTTTGAGTTTGCTTTGTCTGGATTCCATTCAAACTGCATCTAAACAATACTTATTGCTGTACTTCAAAAGCTGAGTTTAGTAATAAAAAAGTGTGTTACATTCCATTGACTCACCTTACAGCAGTACTCGATCAAACCCGCCACAAGAATGGTCGCAGGGCGAAGCCCCGCAATGGGTCTTATATTTTAACTTTGTGGCGGGTTGGAAAGCAAATTGTTGTAATAAACGGGTGATCACACTCAATTATCCCACAAAGTTTGCGATTACTTAAATGTTCTTGACCAAGTGCAATCAGAGTTAGTAGAAACACAATCTCGATGAAGTCTTAACACAGTTCCATGTTTTGCGCCTTCCCAAGCATTTATAGCTAATTTGGGGTTACTGTTGCTAACAAACATTCCGTTCTGATATGTCCAAGTACAATCAGGATTGCTAGAAACACAATCTTGGTGAAGTCTTAGTACAGTTCCATGTTTTGCGCCTTCCCAAGCATTTATAGCTAATCTAGGGTTACTAGCACTAATAAGCATTCCATCTCTATATATCCACATGCAATCGGGATTGCTAGAAACACAATCTTGGTGAAGTCTTAGTACAGTTCCATGTTTTGCGCCTTCTCAAGCATTTATAGCTAATCTAGGGTAGCTATTACTCCGAATCATTACCGTTATTGGATATGATTGAGCGTTAGCAGGCGAAGGCTCAGAAAGATTGCTTGCAAAACCAAGAATCAGAAAAGGAGTAATAAAGATTGGAGACTGCTTTAGTAGTGTTTTAATTCTCATCGTTTTCCTGTTTAATGCTTGAAGGCTAACTATGTATTAGACGGAAAAATTCTGTCTAATGTCACTATAAGCGATATAGGCTGAAAGTCAAATTTCTGTCTAATCACCCTATATGGAATATTATACAGAAAAATTCTGGCTATTTACCCTATACGGTATGTTATACAGAAAAATTCTGCCTAATCACCCAAATAGCGTGTTAGCCCGACAATATCAGGTATTATTTAGGCTAGTTGCTTCATTATTTCACTATGCAAACTGAGCCACCACCTCGGAAATTGTTAGATAAAGTGCGCGATCGCATCAGGGTTAAGCACTACTCTTACCGTACCGAAGAAACCTATGTACAGTGGATCAGACGGTTTATTTTGTTTCATAACAATCGACATCCTAGCGAGATGGGCGGCGATGAAGTCAATGACTTTTTGACCCATTTGGCAGTCAATGAAAATGTAGCTGCATCAACACAGAATCAGGCTTTGAGTGCGATTTTGTTCTTGTATCGAGAAGTCCTAGAACTGGAGCTAGGACTTAACCTTGATGCTGTAAGAGCAAAGCGTCCCCGTAACTTACCCACAGTCTTAACTGTTACAGAAACTTTAGAAATCTTAAATAATCTTACAGGTGTTTATCAGATTATCGCCAAGTTACTGTATGGTTCGGGATTACGATTAAATGAGGCGCTACAACTACGAGTGAAGGATCTGGACTTTGCTCAAGAGCAAATAATTGTCCGTGATAGCAAAGGTATGGAGAGCCGAGTCACGATGTTGCCCCGCAATGTGGTAAAGCAGATTCAAGAACATTTACAGATTGTTAAACGCCTTCATCAACAGGATCTAGCTATGGGCTACGGTGAAGCACATTTACCCTTTGCTTTGGGCAAAAAATATCCCAATGTAGCCAAAGAATGGATATGGCAATATGTATTTCCCTCTAGCACGATCGCTAAAGATCCCCGTAGCGAATTAATGTGTCGCTATCATATTCATGAAACTGGTATCCAAAAATCCATTAAACAGGCTGTAAGGTCAGCCAAGATCGAAAAACGAGTCGGATGTCATACATTTCGCCATAGCTTTGCCACGCATCTATTACAAAATGGCTACGACATTCGCACGGTGCAGGAGCTACTGGGGCATAAGGATGTGAAAACGACGATGATTTATACCCATGTGCTAAATCGGGGTGGAAAAGGTGTAATTAGTCCGCTCGATCGCTAAAAATTTCCATAAACATGAGATCGCAATATTGTCAGTCCTGATTAGTCTTTAAATTATGGGGATTTTTGGACAAGCCGCTATAATGCATTCAAAAAAGCATCTCAAAAACATTCATGCATTATCAAAATCGTCACCGTCGCCAAGGTTTCTGGCATTTTTGGCAAAGACTTGTGCATAAGTTAATCCATAGCCCAATCTGGCAACGGGCGATCGCATTGTTACTAGCAGGTTTATGTTTATTTGCCCTAGCCGCCTGTGAGCCAATCCCCGAACCAAATCAAGTCAGTGTCGGCAGTGTCAATCGTCTCAAAAATGTACTCAGTCGTGGCAAATTGGTTTGTGGCGTTAGTGGCGAGTTACCAGGGTTTAGCTTTGTTAATAAAGAGGGCAAATACTCAGGACTAGATGTCGATATTTGTCGAGCGATCGCTGCCGCTTTATTTGACAATCCTGATGCAGTTCAATTTCGCAACCTCAATGCCAAGGAGCGTTTTACGGCTTTGCAATCTGGCGAAATCGATATACTGAGCCGCAATACCACATGGACATTGAGCCGAGATACAGCTTCTCGCCTTGCCTTTATGCCCATAGTTTTTTATGACGGTCAAGGGGTGATGGTACGCAAAGATAGCAACATTAAGGCGATCGCCGACCTCAAGGATGCAGATATTTGTGCCCAAACGGGGACAACCACAGAGCAGAACTTAGCCGACCAAATGCGTAAGCGCAACCTTGCCTATAAACCTGTCGTTTATGAAGATGTGAATGCTACTTTTGCAGCCTATCAGTCAGGACGTTGTACGGCGATTACGGCAGATCGCTCAGCCCTTGTAGTCCGTCGGACTCGTCTTGCTGATCCTGAAAACCACGTAGTTTTGGATTTTGTAATTTCGAGAGAACCTCTAGCCCCTGCGGTTGGTGATGGTGACTCAAAGTGGTCAGATATTGTCAAATGGATTATTTTTGCAGCGATCGAGGCGGAAGATTTGGATATTTCTTCAGCAAATCTTGCTGAGAGATTACAGAGTAAAAATGCCGAAATTCGTAGGTTTCTAGGAGTTGATGGTAGCTTAGGCAAAGATACGGGAATTGCCAATGACTTCACAGCACGAGTGATTAAGCATGTTGGTAACTATGCCGAAATTTACGATCGCAATCTTGGCAAAGATAGCCCATTCAAACTACCACGCGGACAAAATGAACTTTGGAAAAATGGCGGCTTAATGTACGCTCCGCCATTTCGTTAATCTTAGCCCCTCTCCCGCAGGGAGAGGGGTTGGGGTGAGTTTTTTTACCAGCCAAACACTGAAGCGATCGCAGGTTGAGTAACAGGACTACTCTCTTCTACAGTCTCAGCATTATTAGCTTCTTCAATCAATTCCTCAGTGCAGAAAGTCGCAGTACTAAAGCCACCAAATCTCTGGACAGTACTTGCTCGCATCCGCACATTGGGAGCAGGAAACCAAAATCGCTCATAGGAACTCATGGAAGGATATTCAGTAATCAAGACAAGTGCATCTTCGTCATCGATTTCGTAACAGCCGATTACAGGCATAATTTCCGCATAGCCACGTTCTCTTAAAAGCTTGCCTTTGCGACCTGTCTCATCATCTGGTACAAGCGCAAATACAGTTTCGCCTGAGTGGTTTTCATCATCTTCTTTATCCCATGCCATAGTTCCATCCCATTTGACATAGGCTCCACCGATCGCTGTGGCTGGATCAAACTCATGCATTTGGCAGATTTCAATTACCTTTGGATCGTCAGCATTCAGAGGATTAACATAAATTTCTGAGCCACCTTTTTCAGCACGACGAAAGGCGAGGTGATGTGTGGTGCGTTGTGATTTCCATTTGCCTGCACTTTTTTGGAAGAATTCTAAAGCATTCATAATTAATTAAGATGATTAAGATGATATTGATAAAAAATTTTTAAAATCGAATTGAGAAATCTAATATAGGAACTGAGTATCTGATTATTCAGCCTTAGAACCAGACAGTAAACCTTTGAGATTTTGCCAAAAGCCCTTTTTAGAAGCTGTTGCTGCATCTTCTATCTTTGGTGTGTCAGTTGCCAAATCAGGCATTTTAAAATCAATTAGCAAAACAACTCTAGTGCGATCGCCTCGGTTCCAAGCTTCGTGCTCAGCCGTATCATCAAACACTAGACACTTTCCCTCTTGCCAATCTTGCACTTGATCGCCAACTCTCAAGCTACATCCATCACAGCCCACTAAACCCAAGTGACAGCGCAAAACCCCATCAGGATAGCCAGTATGAGCAGCAATATGTGTACCTGGAAGAAGCGAGGAAAACCCCGCAGTGACCATATTCGGGATTTTATCGACCAGCTTAGTTGTTTCTGGACAAATTTGGCAATTTTTATTGAGTTTCATCCCAAAAGCATATAAGCCAAAAGTTTGCCATCCTTTGCCATAGAGATGCTTTTCTGGCCAATCAAGAAAGTCTGTACGGCTAATTTGCTCTAGTTCTTGTCTGATAACTTGCCAATTTGTCTCTAAGGTTTGCGTAAATTCATAATCTAAGGGATTTTTAAACATGGATTTACTTACCTCCAATTCCCCATTGCTTGAATGTACGAGAGACAATGATCTTCAGAGAATTTAAAATAGTTTTAGCGATCTCGACTGGGCCACCCACACGGCTCAAAACTTTAACCGAGAAAACTACCCATTGCCAACCACGACCAATCTCCACTAAAAGAGAAGGACGCTGATTGTTAGATTCAGAATTAGAATCAGGATCTGTAGGATACATATGAGTTGTTTGTATGCTTGGCTATATGCTTTCTATGCGTAAGTTTACTACCGAAAACATTACAAATATCCATACTTAAGTACTAAATTTTTTACCCATGCCGATCGCCTTTGCACGCTTAGGCGTTTTCACAACTGTAATTCCAGTTATCGAAAAATCGGCCTCATTGATGTGATCAGCCATGCCAGGAATCAGGAACTGCATGTTCTTAGTGAAGTTTTTAGTCCACATTTTCAGCAGTTTTTCTTTAGCATCTTCATTCACATGGATATTTTTATCTTGATCAATCATGACCATAGCCACCTCTTCGTCCCTTACGGTGAGTACAATAGCAAGGTTTTCCCCATCAGCCTTTAGTCCTTCATACCATTCATCAATATGCTCTACTAGCTTGTTTTGATAAAGCGCTAGAGACATAGGTTCGTCTTGCAGTAAGGCTTTTCGCAATGCTCTTGATATTTCTCTGGTTCCCATCGATATTATTGAGCCTATCAGTACTTATTAGATTCAATACTAGTTGCAGCGCTCCTTACCGTCAAACTCACAAGGGAATGGTAGCGCTTCGCGCCACCATTCCCGTCTACTTACAGCGCTTCGTGCTCAAACCCAAACCAAGAAAAATTTTTGAAAGTGTTGCTTTGCAACACTTTCAAAATTTTTCTTGTGGTTCGTTTGATCGGTAATTGTTGTAGTTCACAAATATTTAAAATCTCGACACAGATCTTGTCGTGATAATAAGTCATACCAATTTACAAAAGTGTCGTCACACTTTTGTAAATTAAAAGCCAAACCCTGTAAGGGTTTTGAAATCACAAAATGGCTACGCCATTTTGTGATTTGCTATAACGTCAATTCGACCAACGCGCAAAATGGTAAAAATCGCACTTTCATTTTTACCATTTTGCGCCATTTGCGCCACGCTTCGCGCGGCGCAAATGGCTATATCGAACTCACGTTAAATTAAAAACCAAACCCAGCGAGGGTTTTAAAAACAGAAAATGGCGTAGCCATTTTCTGTTTTGGTGTTAAAGCAGAATGGCAGGATTGGAGTTTGAGTCTAGTTGATCCCAAGTGTCGCTACTCCTCAAGATCCGATCAATATTGAGAAACTATTACAAGATTTATGACAAAGCCTAAGCGTATTGGTATTTTGACAAGTGGTGGTGACTGTGGCGGACTGAATGCCGTAATTCGAGCTGTTGTGCGCCGTGCCCGCGATTATGACATTGAGATTTATGGCATTAAAGGCGCAACTCAAGGATTGATGAATCGCCCAATGGAAGCAGAGCTACTGGATATGAAAAAAGTTTCAGGTATTCTGCGCTATGGTGGCACGATTTTAGGAACTGTCAATAAAGGCAATCCCTTTGCTTACCCGATGCCCGATGGCTCGATACTTGATCGCTCCGAAGAAGTGATTGAGGGATATCACAAACTCGGTTTAGATGGACTCATTGGTATTGGAGGAGATGGTAGCTTGGCAATCCTGCGTCGTCTTGCTCAACAGGGGCAGATGAATCTTGTAGCCGTGCCGAAAACCATTGATAATGACTTAGGCGCAACCGAAAACTCGATTGGATTTAATACGGCAGTGAGCGTCGCTGTTGAAGCTCTGGATCGCTTGACCTATACCGCTATTAGTCACAGCCGCGTGATGATCTTAGAGGTCATGGGACGGGATGCGGGACATATTGCTGTCAGTGCGGGGATAGCAGGTGGGGCGCATATTGTCTTGATCCCAGAGATCCCTTATAACCTTGATGAAGTATGCGATCGCCTGATGAATCGTGCCCTACGTGGCTTTAATTTTAGTACGATGGTTGTCGCTGAAGCGGTAAAAACCCCCACGGGTGAGCCTGTAAAATATACGAATAGTCTCGGTCAGACCCTCTATGGCGGTATTGGTCAGTATCTTGGCGATCAGATCAGTACGCGCACGGGTATGGAGAGCCGTGTCAGTGTTTTGGGGCATGTGCAGCGAGGTAGTACACCATCACCGCTTGATCGTATTCTCGGCGCAGCGTTTGGGGTTGCAGCCGTAGACTTAATCGCGCAGGACAAATACGATCGCATGGTGGCTTGGGTAAATCGCGAAGTAATCGATGTGCCAATTGCCGATGCGATCGCGCAATACAGTGCTGTTGATATTCATGGCACATTAGTTCGCACGGCGATCGGTTTAGGGACTTATGTGGGAGAACTCGACTAGAATGAGCGGCGCTAAGCGCCGCTCATTCTATAATTATTTTGGAAAAATTTGTCCAGTAAAGCTTCAGCCTATGTCTAGTCGCCTCAAAGCCCTGTTTTATTACATTATGGCGCGGTTGCTACTCGCACCAATCATGTTGTGGGCGATCGCCACAGTTGTCTTTCTATTGATGAGAGCGACCCCAGGAGATCCCATTGATGCGATTTTAGGCCCCCGCGCCCCTGAAGAAGTAAAGGTGGCTCTACGAGAACAGGTGGGACTAACGGGTTCCCTATTTTCACAATATTGGGAATATATGCAAGATCTGTCCCGCTTTAATCTGGGTAAATCGATTAGCACCCGTGAACAAACCGTTGGGCAAATCATTAAAAACTTTTTCCCAGCCACTGCTGAACTAGCTCTGTATGCGCTGATCGTCGCTTTAGTAGTTGGGCTAACTGTGGGCATTATTGCCGCTTTGCGACCAAATACAAAGTGGGATGTGGGTAGTCGATTATTTGGGATTATTACCTACTCATTGCCCCTGTTTTGGGTGGGGATGATCTTGCAGTTAGTGTTCTCGGTGCAGTTGGGATGGTTGCCAATTGGGACGCGCTTTCCTGCCAGTGCGGAGCCGCCTATGCGAGTGCTGGGACTATATACGATTGATGCGTTGATCAAGGGTGATTGGCAAAATTTTTGGACAAGTATTCAATATTTGATTTTGCCCGCAACGAGTTTAGGAATCGTGATTAGCGGCATTTTTGAGCGGATTGTGCGGGTAAATTTGCGGCAAACTTTGCAGTCGGACTATGTGGAGGCTGCTAGAGCTAGAGGGCTTAATTCCAGAGCAATTTTGTTTAACCATGCACTCAAAAACGCGATGATCCCTGTAATTACGATTTTAGGTTTGACATTAGCTTCGATGTTGGGTGGTGCAGTGTTGACTGAAGTTACTTTCTCTTGGCCGGGGCTTGCCAATCGATTGTTTGAGGCGATCGCAAGTCGAGATTATCCAGTGGTACAGGGAATCGTCGTATTTTTTGCAATCATCGTCACGATCGCCAGTATTCTCGTAGACATTATCAATGCTTGGATTGATCCGAGGATTCGTTATTAAATAGCATTTTGCAAATAAACAGCAAGATTGATTTTTGGTGCTAGTGGTATGAAAATAAAACCTATTTTTGTTGGAATTGCGGTAGTTGGAATTTTGCTGCTGGTGCTGAGCTTGAGTGCAGTGAGCAAAGTTTTGGGCGCAATTCCCCGTGAGGTTTTGGCGGGAGTCAAGACTCAGCCACTAGCCATTAAGTTTTTGCCGCAACGATCACCTTTATTTTTATCGTTCTTGGTGAATCCAGAAAAATTGGGACTATTTACCCAGTTAGCTGCCCCACCAAGCGATCGCGGTGATGTGCGTCATGAAATTGCCAAACTCAAACAGCAATTGCAACAAAATTGGTTATTAGACTACGAACGCGATATCCAGCCTTGGCTCGATCAAGAAATTACCTTAGCGGTCACCGATGTTGATCTTGATGCTCAGCCTAAGAATGGTTTGCAAACAGGCTATTTGTTAGCGTTTGCAGTGAAAGATGCTGACCTTGCGAAAACAAGTATTGATGCTTTCTGGCAGAGATTGGCAGTGAATGGCTCCGATTTGGGCTTTGAGCAATATCAGGGGATATCGATCTTAAGTACGAGCTTTGTGGAAGATAAACCAGCGATCGCGGGAACAACTTTGGATCAGTTTGTGTTGTTTGCCAATGATACGCGGGTATTACACAAAGCGATCGATGCTATCCAAAAGCCTGAATTGTCTCTAGCAAGTCTACCTAACTACCGCGATCGCCTCGCTCAGTTAAGTACAGGTAAGGTCAGCGTAGCTTATGTTAACCTCGCGGAGTTTGGTGAAGAGTTGCCCAAAGAAAGCTTGTTAATGGGTTTAGGTTTCGATAAGACTGGCATCAGAGTAAAAACAGCCTTGACCTTAGCAAATGCTAGCGACCAGAGCGAAATTGCGGCTGCTCCCTCAACAACGCAGCTCAAAACTGCCAAAAAGTCCTCAGGAAATATTGCTAATACAATTCCTTCAGGAAGTTCCGTAATCATTGGGAATAATCTTGCACAAACTTGGCAAGGGCTACAAGGTACAATACTCCCCGAATGGAAACAAGCACTGATCAAATCCATCGCCCCAATTCCCATTGATGCTCAGGCTTTCACATGGGCGCAACAGGACTACGCGATCGCTTTATTTCCCAAATCAAGTAACAATCCTGATTGGTTAGTAGTTGCAAAAGTGGGAGATGCAAATGGGGCAAAGAAGGTGCTTGGCTCCCTTGATGACATGGCAAGAAACAAGCTGACTGTGGGAGAACTCTCTCTGAAGTCACAACCTGTAACCATTTGGACAAAGCTCTCCGCTAGTGATAGCTTCGGGGTATCAGGAAATGTCGTGGCGGCACATACTCAGACCAAAGACTATGTGTATTTAGCAAGTTCCCTACCAGTTTTAGAATCAGCGTTAACACTTAAAAATAATGACTCGATCGCTGCATCCAAGAGTTTTAAAACGATTTTGGCGAAGTTACCTAGCGATCGCTTGACCTATGGATATCTTGATAAGAGTCTTGATTTGTCTTGGCTTCAGAAAAGCATTTCAAAGATAGAGTTGGCTAGCGGAATTTCTGAAAATACTGGCGTTTCTATCCTTGAAAAAATCCATAAACATTTGAAAGTAAGTGGTTTTGTTAGTAGTAATAGTGAAGTATTAATGCAGAATATTGAACTTTCCTTAATTCTTAAGTGATTATGGGTAAGCTTACAGTAGCACTAGTAGCCCTATACAGCGCTTTGCGCTGACTGAAAACCCCAAAGATTTTTTGAAAGTAATGCTTGGCAATGCTTTCAAAAAATCTTTTGTACTACTTAAAGCCTCAACAGGCTGTACTCAAGTGCGGTCTAAAAGCATAGAACCCTAGTTCTAATTTAATCTCAGAACCCTAAGCTATCATTTGCTGATCTTTAATTAATGCCCGCTAGATTCTCCATAACCTATGATCATTTTCGTAGCATCCCTTTAACATTGGTGATGGTATTGACATTTGTGTTGCAAGCCGTGGCTATTGTGGGGCTGGTTAATTATCAATCCGATGGCTATTGGGAGTTTGAGATTTATGGATTGATTTTGTTGCTATCCATTGGGTTTGGCTTGATTATGGCATATTGGGTCAGTCGGTCATATGAGTCCGTCGAAAGGGCTCTCAAAGAATCACAAGAAAGATATAAAGTTCTGTTTCAAGCCTTGCCAATTGGAGTTTCGATAACAGATAAAGATGCTAACATTATTGAAAGAAATGCTGCTTCTGAAAAATGGCTAGGGAATCCATCTCCTTCAGAATTTGACTGTCTCCAGAAGCATGGAATTAATCCTAATGTGCTTCGTGCTGATGGTTCAATAATGCCTGTCGAAGAATATGCTTGTGTTAGGGCTTTTAAGAGTAATCAAGCTGCTTGTGATGTCGAAACGGGTATTATTTGTGTCGATGGAATTTTGCGATGGTTTAGTATCAGTGCCAGTCCAATTCCCTTAGAGCAATATGGTGTGGTTATCGTTCATGTTGATATTAGCGATCGCAAATTTGCTGAAGATGCGCTCAAGGAGAGCGAAGCCAGATTCCTAAAAATTGCAACTATTTCACCTGAAGCTATTTATATTTTGGTACGTCATCCCGATGGCAATACATTCTTTGAATATGCTAGTCCTGCTAGTGAAGAATTGCTAGGTTTAAGAGTTGAGAATTTAAAAAGCTATCCTAATCTGCGTCATCAAATATTCCATCCTGATGATTTGGCTGGCTTTGAGAGGGAAATAGAACTAAGTCTCAAAACAATGCAAATGTTTCAGCATGAGTGGCGGATTATCACACCTCAAGGACAAACAAAATGGATTAAATCGCAGGCAATGCCTGAGCGCCGAGCTAATGGAGATGTAGCTTGGTATGGGTTTGCTTTTGATATTAGCGATCGCAAACAGTCTGAAATTGCTCTTATTCAAATAGAAGCTGATCTCAAAAAAGCAAATCAAGAACTCAAGAGACTAGTAAATATTGATGGATTGACACAAATCGCTAATCGCCGATGTTTTGATGAGCGAATTTTCTATGAATGGCAAAGGCTGTATCGGGAAAGCAGCCTTTATCTCTACTCATGTTCGATGTCGATTATTTTAAACGATATAACGATTACTATGGACATCAATTGGGAGATGAATGCTTGCTCAGAATCGCCCAAGCTGTTGATCAATTAGTTGGCCGACCTGCCGATCTGGTGGCGCGTTATGGCGGTGAAGAGTTTATTGTGATTTTGCCGAATACTAATCTCGAAGGGGCGATCATTGTAGCGAAGATGATCCATCAAGCGATCGTGACTTTACAAATTCCCCATCAAGCTTCAGATGTTAGTGGCGTGGTGACGATTAGCATGGGCATAACTTCAGATATTCCCAATCTAGAGAGATCGCCTTACCTATTGATCAATCAAGCCGATCAAGCTCTTTATTATGCAAAATATCAAGGACGCAATCGAAGTGTAGTATTTACCAATTAATCATCGCAATATTCCCAAGGGAGTTACACAAAATAGTTGAACTCAAGAAAAGTTGTGGTGGGCGAATCCCGCCACAACTTTTCTTAGGAATTTCCCCAAATAATACCAAAGCAGAAAATGATGTAGCTATTTTGTGCTTTCAAAATCCTTACAGGGTTCGGTTTTTAATTCACAGAAGTGTCGCCACACTTTTGTGAATTGGTATAATGTCAAAATATCTTAGAGTGTCCAGATCCACTTTTTCATGATCATTGATCGTCAACAGTCTCATTTACCCAGTATCCCTTTACAATGGCTGCTGTTGTTGGCTTTCTTGATCCAAATTTTTGGGGCTGTGGGACTAGTTGCCTATTTATCTTATCGCAGTGGACAAGAGTCAGTTAATCAGTTAGCGAATAGGCTGAAAACAGAAATAACTACCCGTGTTACAGAGAAAACGATAAATTATCTGCAAAACATTGACCAAGTTAACAAAAACAATATTAGCGCCTTACGGCGAAATATATGGAATTTTGATGACTTTTCTAGCCAAGAGCGACAGGCTTGGGAACAGATGCAGCTTAATTCCTTATCCCCGATTACGATCATTGGATTTGGGAATACTTTGGGAGGACATCGGGCGGTAGAACGCCTCAAAGATGGCTCATTTAGCATTCGGGCTGCTCCCAATGGTGGTGGTAGATACAGAACTTTTACTACAAATCCTGATGGCTCACCGGCGCAAGTAACCGAGACATCCATTATGTTTGATGCGCGTCAGCGTCCTTGGTATCAAGTGGCAGTCCAGTCAAAAAAAGCGGCTTGGACTTCTGTATACCCGCATATTTACACAGGAGAGCTATTAGTTGCCCTTGCAGAACCAATCTACGATCTCAACAATGGAAATTTATTGGGTGTTACCTATGGGATTCGCTCCCTTAAAGCTATTAGTGGATTTTTACAAAGCATTGATATTAAAGCTGGTTCAGTTTTTATCATGGAGCGTAATGAAACATTGGTGGCTACTTCATCAATATCTCAAAAAACATACCAACTTTCTCAAAATGAATCTGAACAGAAGTTACTGAAAGCAAGTAATAGCCAAAATCCTCAGATTCATAGTTCAGTGAGATATTTGCGCGATCGCTTTGGCGGTTTAGCCAATATCCGTCAACTAGAGAAATTTGAGTTTCAAATCAATGGCGATCGCCAAATTGCTCAAGTATTACCCATCCGCGATCGTAATGGTTTGGATTGGGTAATTGCGGTGGTTATACCTGAGTCGGACTTGATTGCAGATACTCAAGCCAATCAAGTTTGGACAATCCTGTTATATGGAATAACGTTAATTATTGCTTCAGTACTAAGTATCATCTCAACTCGTTGGATTACTAAGCCGATCTTACGATTGAGTCAGGCTAGTAAGGCGATCGCCAATGGAGAGTTGCAAGAGCCTTTGCCAGAAAATCATGCGATCGCTGAGATTCGTACATTGGCTAAGTCCTTTAACCAAATGACAAAACAGGTGCAGCAATCCTTTGAACGCGTGGAAATAGCCCTTAATGAATCAGAGGAAAAGTACAAGGTTCTCTTCCAAACAGCCCCAATTGGCATTTCCATTACTGATAAGAATGGGTACATCCTTGAGAGTAATAACCTTGCTGAAGCTTGGCTTGGGATACCTCAGCCATTGCTGCAAAAAGAGTTTGCAAAGCAGGAAATAAGCCCTAATGCGATCCGTCCTGATGGCTCAATTATGCCTGTCGAAGAATATGCCCGTATACAAGCTTTAAGCAATCAAGTTCCTGTTTATGATGTGGAAACAGGGATTATTTGCGTTGATGGGAAACTTCGGTGGTTTAGTGTCAATGCTGCACCGATCACTTCAGAGCATTATGGAGTGATCCTAATACATACTGACATTAGCGATCGCAAACAAATAGAAGAAGCAATCCAAGCTAGTGAAACTAGATTTCAAACTCTGGTAAAAAATATGCCAGGTATGGTTTATCGTTACTCCCCTTTCGAGAAAGAGGCGGGAACTTTTACTTATATTAGTTCTGGATCAGTGGAATTGTTAGAGCTAGACCCTGAACAAATCCTTCAAGATGCAAATTCAGTATGGAACTTGATCCATCCTGATGATTTACTGTTACTACAGCAATCAATTGCTGTTGCTGTGCAGACATCTGCCCCTTGGCAGCACGAATGGAAGCTAACTACTGCATCAGGAAAGCTGAAATGGATTCAAGGTAAATCGCGTCCCCAATATACTGCTAATGGATTGGTTTGGGATGGATTTCTTTTCGATATTAGCGATCGCCAGTATCTTGAACAAGAACTAATTCATAGCCGAGATTTGCGAGAAATAATCTTCAATAAATCCAGTGATGCGCTGTTTTTAGTCGACAGTGAGACTCTGCGTACCATTGATTGCAATCAGCAAGCGATGAAACTATTTGAAGTAGAGCGTAAAAATGATTTGATTGATATTGAAGGTCATACTCTCCAAAAGCGGCAATTTACATTACAAGAACTTGCCCAAATCAATCAAGAAATAGATCAAAAAGGATTTTGGAGCTTAGAAGTTGAATATATCACCCGTAAAGGACGAGAGTTTTGGGGAGATCTTTCTGCTAAGCCAATTGCATTTGGAACTCAACGTTTTAACTTAGTGCGTGTAGTAGATATCACCATCCGTAAACAAACTGAAATTGCTTTAGCTGAAGCTAAAGCCGCCGCAGAGGAAGCTAATAAAGCCAAGAGTGCATTTTTAGCAAGCATGAGCCATGAAATTCGTACACCCATGAATGGGGTGATTGGCATGACGCAACTTCTAGAAATGACCGAGCTGACATCCGCTCAACAGGAATTTGTCAAAACAATCAAAGATAGCGGCGAAGCTCTCTTGACAATTATCAATGACATTCTAGACTTCTCAAAGATCGAATCAGGAATGTTAGAAATAGAAGCTAAAGATTTCGCCCTAGAAGAAGTGATCAGAGGAGTTTGCAAGTTATTAGAAAACCAAGCGATCGCCAGACAAGTCAATCTCCAATATGCGATCGCCTCTGATATCTCCCAATATGTAATTGGCGATCGCGCTCGTTTACGTCAAATTCTCCTTAATCTAGTCGGAAATGCGGTTAAATTCACCCAAAATAGCCAGGTTTCAATCTCAGTTAGAGGGAAAGCTATTACCCCTAGTCCCTCTTTCAGAGAGACCGAGCAACAAGAGATGGGAAGAGATCGGGAAGATTACGAGCTAAGTTTTGAGATCGCCGATACAGGTATTGGCATTCAAAGCGATCGCTTTCACAAACTATTTCAACCCTTCACTCAAGCTGACGCTTCGATAAGTCGAAACTATGGTGGTACTGGACTGGGCTTGGCTATCAGCAAACGCCTCACAGAACTGATGGGTGGCACTATTTGGGTAGAGAGCCTCGGTCAAGTTGGTGGCAGCCCACCCCAAGATTGGGAGTTACAATCTCAGAGTTCATCTCAAGGAGCAACCTTCTACTTTACCGTCAATCTATCAATTCACAAGACTATCAACCAACCTCAAACTGGGGTTGTAAGAGAATTTGAGATTGATGAAAAAATGGCCGAAAAACATCCCTTGCGAATTCTGATAGTAGATGACAATCTTGTTAATCAAAGGATTGCTACATCGATGTTTGCAAGACTTGGTTATCATCTTGATGCGATCGCTAACAATGGATTAGAGGCAGTGCAAGCAGTAATAAAACATGATTATGATCTTGTCTTAATGGATGTCCAAATGCCAATCATGGATGGTTTAACTGCGACAAAGATAATTCGTACAGAGTTAAGAAGTAATGTGCGGATTGTTGCTATGACGGCTGATGCCATGCCTGAAGATCGTCAAGCTTGTTTGGATGCAGGTATGGATGACTACATCTGTAAACCTGTTAATATCCAAGCAATTATCAATCTAGTTTTATCTTTATTTTAAAAACCTCTATGCTCTGCTGATTAAACTGATGGAAATAGAACTCAAACAAGCTAACGCCGACTTGATTCTTTTTGACGATGGTATCAAAATCACCCTTGCAGAGATTAACGAATTACCTATAATACAAAGGCACAAAATGGCTACGCCATTTTGTGCCTTTGTATTATAGGTTGGGATTGATATGCTTGACCATCAAGTGACGCTGTTCTCGACGAAATCCTAACTTGGTATAGAGAGCCTCGGCTGGCTCATTCCAATGATCAACAACCAGAGACAGCGATCGCATCCCTTGGCTTTTTAAATAATCTTCAATTACTACAAATGCTTGCTTCCCAAGCCCCTTGCCACGATAATCTTCACGAATATATAGCTCATCGACTAGCCCACAGCGTCCATGATATTCCATACTAAAAAAGGTAGTTAGAGCCACATATCCAATCGGACGATCACGATCGCACATCAACCAAATCACGCCAAACTGTTCATCACTAAGTAGCGCCGTAAAAGCTTTGATAACGCCATCATCAAACGTTATCTTTTCAAATTGATAGAACTCTTGCACAAGTTCCATTAAAGGATCAATATCAATAAATTGTGCTAAGCGAAAATTGAATTCAAATTCACTCATATTCTATACATTCACCTTGTAGTTTAAATTCAATTCATCCCCTGCAACCCCACGAATTCCCCAATTATGGCTCGGAGTCTCAATCAAAATAATTTCAATATCTAATGGAGCAATATCTAATTTTTCTTTTAATCGTTCAAATAATAACCGATAGAGGTTTTTCTTTGCTTCCACAGTACGTCCAGCAAACATCAGGATCTCAATGATGATATATTTTTCTGTGCGATCGCTTGGATGCTCAAAGTTCTCAGCTTGCAATGGAAAGAATCGCTGAAACTTCTTTTCAGGCGGATAATTTAGGGCTTCAACAACGCAAGCGTGAATAGTAGTTGATAGAGCTTCACGATTTTGCTCGATGAAACCAGCATGACCATAGATTTTAGTTTGTGGCATGTTATGGAATTTGATTTGCGTATGTCAATAATTACAAACCCAAACCCGTAAAGTTGTGCCCTGCAGGGGCGCAACTTTACGGGTTTGGTAATTTATTCAGCAAAGGCACTTACTACAAGGTCAAAGATTGAGGATTGGTTTCAATCAACTTGGCTAGATCTTGCAAGAACTGCGCCGCATGAGCGCCATAGATCACACGGTGATCAGCAGTGAGATTGACTTGCATTTGGCTAGCAACCTTGATTGCACCATCCTTAGTTGCTACAACTTGAGGACGAGAACCACCGATCGCTAAAATTGCGCCAGTTCCAGGAGGCAAAATTGCATCGAAGCGATCTACGCCAAACATACCCAAGTTGGAAATGGTGAATGTGCCAGAGTTGTATTCATCAGGTTGCAATTGCTTCGCACGGGCGCGATCAACTAAACCTTTCCAATTGCGAGAAAGGGTATACAAATCAGTTTGGTCAGCATTTTGCAACACAGGTGTAATCAAACCTCCGTCATCCATTGCCACCGCAACAGCAACATTAATATTGCTCTTGTACTCAATACCGCGATCGCTGAGGCTAGCATTTACGAGGGGGTGTTTTTGAAGAGTTACGGCTACAGCTTTTGCCAAAAGTGCAGTCATGGTCACGCCCTTAGATTTGACTTGCTTGTAGAGAGCATCGAGAGCATCGGTTGTAATCGTATAACCCACTCGAAATGTAGGTACTGAAAGGCTCTGATTCATGTTATTGATCACAGCCTTTTGCAAAGTCGTTAAGCCTTGAGCAGTTCCTAGCGCAACGGGAGCAGCCGCTTTAGCAGGAGCAGGGACAGCAGCATTAGTAGATGAAACCTGAGCTACAGGAGCAGGAGCAGGCGTAGAAGCAGGAATTAAAAATGCTTCCACATCAGCAGCAGTAACTCGTCCATTGGGGCCAGTACCAGAAATCTTAGCTAAATCAATACCGTTATCCTTGGCAATGCGCTTAGCTCTGGGAGAAACGATTTGCCGACCTGATGGTGCGACGGTTGTAGATTTGCGAGGAGAGGATACAACTACATCAGGAATTGAAGCGACGGATGCAGTTGTAGGGGAGGAAACTAGCTTAGCAAGTGGCTCTTCAGCTTCTTTTGGTGCAGCTTCGTCACTTTTCTTAGTAGCCTTTTTCTTGGCTTCTGCGATTTCTTCTTTGGTTTCAGCAACATAGGCGATCGCCGAACCAACAGGAGCGGACTCGCCTGCGGGAGTAATGATCACGCCGAGATATCCTTCGTAAAAGCTTTCAACATCCATGTCGGCTTTGTCAGACTCTACAATCACGACAGTTTCGCCTTTTTCCACCTTATCTCCTGGTGATTTCACCCAAGAGGTGATTTTGCCTTCGGTCATAGTGGAGCTAAGCGCAGGCATGAAAATTTCGTAAATCATAGGGAATTTGTAAAAATCTATTGCACAACTAACAAAGTCAATGGCTGTCAACGGCTGGAGTCGCAATGCCATCATAAATCTTAACTTGTTTTTGCGATCGCTTATAGCAATTCTCAGTATTAAGGGTTTTACAGCGCTTTGTGCTTACTTAAAACCCAGAAATATTTTTGAAAGTGGCGCGAAGCGCCACTTTCAAAAATATTTCTGTACTACTCAAAGCCTCACTCAATAGGCTGTAACGTAAATCTAACGTGAATTTCGATATAGCCATTTGCGTCGAATTGACGTTAATGCAAGTGACTATAGCTATAAGAACCAGACTTTTGAATAAAAAATAAGCCGCATTGCGGCTTATTTTTTATTCATTCATCTCTCGATAAATTGTGGCTGTAGCAGGTGAAGCTTGAGTTAGGTACTGGAAAATCCAGAATTTAAACAGTCCATCCAAAAACACTGGAACAATAGCAATAAAGGTCTGTGCCAAGATTTTATTTTCAGGTAATCCAAAATGTTGAAACAGAGATGTCAACAAGGCATCCCATCCTTCACTAGAGTGGAATCCTACAAAAGTATCAGTTGAAATAATAATCAAAAAGGCTTTAGCGTTGTCATTGAGACTATAGAGAATTTCATCAAGGAATTCTTTAATGGTGTCTAGCTCTTTGCGACCTGAAAGTAGAAATAGATAAAAGACAAAAGCTGCAGTAATATCGGCTAGTAAGTTCTTAACACCATCAAGACTTTCTGTGTTAAACCTTTTTAAAATTTTGATTGATTCTTGCTTTATTAATGATTCAACTTCTTCTGAATTTCTTGCATTAAGTGTAATTGTTTCTTGTTCTACAGGCTCTGATTTTTCTTGGGTTTGCTCTAGTAAAATTGACTTGATCGTATACTCAAATTCAATTCTTTCTTTAGCCAATCGTAGAGCATTAAAAGCTTTTTCCTCGATCGCAGGGCTAAACTTGACAGTCATGTTGCTGTTGTCTGTCAAGCTATCAATCATTGGACTAAAGACTATAGCCTTAGATAGCAACTGCACTGCGACTACGGAAATTACGAGAATCACAATGTAACGTAAAGCTTGAGTAATGCGCTTTTGTGATTGTCTTAATTCGTCAACAATATCTTTTTCATAATCTGGGTATGAACCAGTCAGATTTCGCTTAACTCGATCAAAAGCTTTAAAAAAAGACCCAGGTAAAATACTTTTTTCTATAGGCGTTACCTGTTGAGGAGTTTGTCTGTAACCTTTGGGTTTATTCCCACTCTTAAAGAGTTGAAACTTTTCATCCGTTTCAAGCTCGAACGGCTCCTCCAAGGTCTGGCGATCGCCCGACAAATTCGTTTTAAGCGAAGGTTTGACCGCAACATCTATAGTCTGATCGCTTGCTTGGTTATATCTTTCGAGGGTGTAATCAATAAAAGCGAGTTTTTGATAAATAGAAAATCTACGACTATTGCCACCTAATTGATTTGCTGATAGCTGTCCATTGCCTACAGGATCTATGCCCTGATTATTGGGAGCATATTTGGCGATCGCTGTATTTGCTTGGTTACTTGAGCTTTGAGTCTGTAGGTAGGGCAGTGAGGCACTTAACTTATAAAAATTTAGCTTCGTATTGATCGTTCTGAGATATTTCTGAAGCTGGATCTCAAATACACTAAACACATTACGCCCAAAGCTACCATCGTTGGCAATTTTATTGCCTTTAAAGGTTTCTTCTTCAATTCTCTTGATGTTGACAGCCGCTTCAAAAGCCTCGTCAATTGCTCGCTCTGGCGTGTTTTTGACCCAAGAGAAAATATTTTGTAAGGGTGAGGCGTTATTGTCGGAGGAGTTTGATTTCATAGTGGGGCGATCACGATAACCATTAGGATAAACAAAAAACTGAATAGTAGAAGGTATACTTCGCACCACTTCTATTATTTACACAGGGATTTCAATCCTAAATTCAGTTCCTTCGCCAACTTTGGAAAAGCATTGCAATGTACCTTGATGTTTCTCCACCACAATTTGATAGCTAATGGATAGCCCCAATCCTGTTCCTTTGCCCACAGGCTTAGTGGTGAAAAAGGGATCAAAGAGTTTGTTGGCTATATCTTTAGGAATGCCACGACCATTGTCGGCAATGCTGATCATGACGACTGGTTGCTGATCTCTAGATTTTGGGGGTTTAAATTCAGTAATGATCGAGATTTCGGCGACATGTTGAGAAGACTCTGCGGCATGATCGTGATCGGTGACACTCTCATCGATTGCATCGATCGCATTACTTAAAATATTCATAAACACTTGATTGATTTGCCCTGCATAAGCCTGAACAAATGGAATATTGCCATAGCGCTTCGTTAAATTAATTGCGGGGCGATCGCCATAGGCTTTGAAGCGGTTTTGCAAAATTAGAAGCGTACTATCAAGCCCTTCATGGATATCAAATGGTTTAAGTCCTTCTTGATCTGTACGTGAAAAATTTCGTAAGGATAAAACGATTTGACGAATGCGCTCAGCCCCAATTTTCATCGATGTTAGCATCTTTGGCAGATCCTCTTTGAGGAAGCCCAGATCGATCTCATCGAGAAATTTGACGATTTCAGGGATTGGCTCTGGATAATTTTTTTGATAAAGAGCGATCGCGTCTAATAAATTCTCAACAAATCGGTTGGTGTGGTTGAGATTGCCATAGATAAAGTTCACAGGATTATTAATTTCATGGGCAACTCCTGCGACGAGTTGACCTAAGCTGGACATTTTTTCGGTTTGGATCAGTTGACTTTGAGTTTTCTGCAAATCAGCGAGAGCCTTTTCGATTAGTAAGGCTTGGGCTTGGGCATTGGCGGCATTGGCTTGGGCGCTGTCATGATCGATGGCGATCTCTAACTGGTTAGCAACCGCTTGGAGTAGCTCAACTTCATCCGCATCCCAAGGGCGACTACCTTGACAATGGGCTGCCACAATTACTCCTAATTTTTGCGATCGGGTTTTGATTGGCACAAGCAACTGTGAAGTAAAACCTTTCTCGGCAAGCAGCATCCGACTTGGGTTATCTAGCTCGGCATTGGTATAGATTGATTGAATCCGAATAATTTCTTGGTTAAGTAAGCGCTGAACAAGTTTCGGCATTTGCGACAGAGGATAACTAGTAGCAGCATTCAGAAAGTTGTGACTAGAAGCAAAATGCACAAGCTCAAATTCTGGTGGATTAGTTTCAGGAACATGCCAAAAGAAATTACACAGATCAATCAGTAATAAATCTTGTATTTCATTAACAGCAGTCGCAAGGATCGTATCGAGATCAAGGGAATTCCGAATTTGACTAGCAAGGCGACGGTTGAGCATCTCCTCACGTCTGACTAGCTCTTTATAGCTTTGACGTGATCGCTCTAGCTCTCGTTCAGCGCGACGGCGTTCCCACTGCTCCTTTTTGAGATCGCTAATGTCATGAGCCACAATCACAATATTTTGAATATTTCCCTGATCATCCCGTATCACACTGCCCGATGATTCTAAAATCCGCCAACTGCCATCCTTATGTTGCATTCGATATTCTAGAACCTTGCCCACACCTGTTTTCAAGGTTTCTGCAGCAGCTTCTAGGACTTGCGCTTGATCGTCAGGATGAATCTTGTCATAAGCCCATGTCCCTTTTAACTCTGAAGAGGTATAGCCCAAAACTCTCTCATAGGAAGGGCTATTGTAAATGCGATAGCCTTGGATATCGATCACCGCAATTAAGTCGGCGACATTTTCCATAATCGATCTAAATAGGCGATCGCCTCTGAGGGCTGATATATCTGATTCATCAGCCTGCCGATTTGTTTTATCCGTTGGTGTTTGATTGATACTTGCGTCCGTCATGATGAATTTTTAAAGATAGGACTGCATGAAATCAGATTAAGTTTGCCTAACAGTGCAACCAAATGCAATAGCATTTTTTAAGTGGCTAATTTAGTTTTGGGTGCAATGTTGAATCTTAATTTAAATCGTAATTTAGATCGTAATTTAGAAAGAAGCAGCGATCGACCTAATCAGCAAACTGATCTTATTTCTCAGAGATCTTGGTGGTTTAAGGGCGTGACGTTCGCGATCGCTTGTTTGCTTGTGACTTGTTTATCGATGATATCGGCGATCGCGCCAAGTATGGCTGCTTTACCAACCAAAAGTGCGATCAAAGATCCCCGCATTATCTTGAGAAATGCTCTGCCGATTGATAGTGAAGTGCTACGCGATGTCCAACGCACATTGGAGCAAATGCCTCGTCAAGCCAATTTAAAACGCTGGAGCAATCTCAAAAAAGATATTGAAACTATTACACAAACCTTGACTCAAAATCAGTCACAGTTGATTGCTGAAGTTAGCAGCGATCGCCAAGGATTAGTAACTGAACATTTGGCGAGCTTAGCAACGGCTCTTGTGCCTTTACAGGAAGCGATCGCCATCAAAGATCGCAACAGTGTTAAGGCTCTATCGGAAAAAGCCTTAGATTACGTCGGTCTAGTAGAAGCCGACTTTATTCAAGCCTTCCCCTTTGAAGTTCCTGCCAAATATGCCAATCTCCCCCAACTCAAGGGACGTGCTCTAGTCGAACTGTCTACAGAAAAAGGTAATGCTACGATTACGGTCGATGGCTATAATGCGCCAGTCAATGCAGGTCAATTTGTGGATCTTGTGCAGAAAGGCTTTTACGATGGGCTGACCTTCACGCGAGCAGATGAAAACTATTACTTGCAGACAGGCGATCCCGTTGGACCATCCGACGGCTACATCGATCCCAAAACCAAAAAATATCGTACAGTGCCGATCGAGGTGCGTCTACCCGATCAAAAGGTTCCCACCTACGGCAAAACCTTTGAAGAACAAGGCTTGTCGGGAACAATACCTGTACTACCTTTTGCCGCCTTCGGGACTGTGGCGATGGCGCATCCCAATGATGATCCTAATGCGGGTTCATCTCAGTTTTTCATCTACCTATTTGAATCAGAACTAACTCCCGCTGGCTTGAATTTACTTGATGGCAACTACACTGTTTTTGGGTATGTCATCGATGGCAAGGAAACTTTAGATAAACTAAGGCTAGGGGACAAAATTTTGTCCGCTCGTGTCATCAGTGGCATTGAAAATTTAACTAATTAGTATGTGGCGCTTTGCCCACATACTAATATCACAACCAGAGGAAAATTAATTTAATGGGTACTCCCCGCGACGAACCGTACATTTTGAGCTTACCAACTCCTAGTAGTGCCATCAGTTTGGCGGGAACAAGGGAGGAAAATCTCAAAACACTTGCAGAACTGACCAATGTACGGCTTGTATTGCGGGGACAAGACCTCTTAATCGATGGCACTACTGAGCAAATTAGTCTGGTTGAGCAAGTGGTTAAGGCTCTAAAGCCTCTGTGGTCACAGGAGAAAACGATCGCTGCCGTAGATATACGCGCTGCCCTTGAAGCGATCGCTGAGGAACGCTCTGGAGAATGGCGAGATCGAGCGACAATATCCCGTAATAAACGCGGAGACTCGGTGCAGCCGCGCACTTATCGTCAGCAACAATATGTACAGGCGATGGAAAGCCACGATCTGATTTTTGGGGTTGGTCCTGCGGGTACTGGCAAAACCTATCTCGCAGCTGTTGCTGCGGTTAGTGCTTTACAGAGCAACAAATTTGAGCGAATTATCCTGACCCGTCCTGCCGTCGAAGCAGGGGAAAGTCTGGGATTCCTCCCTGGAGACTTACAGCAAAAGATTGACCCCTATCTGCGTCCTCTCTATGATGCAATGCACGAAATGATCGGGGCAGAAAAAGTCCCGCAATTAATGGAGCGCGGCATTATCGAAGTTGCACCTCTTGCCTATATGCGTGGGCGCACCCTTAGTAACTCGTTCATCATCGTAGATGAGGCACAAAATACAACCGCCGCACAAATGAAGATGGTTTTAACTAGACTAGGGTTTAAATCGCGCATGGTGGTAACGGGCGATATTACCCAGATCGATTTGCCTCGTCATCAAAAGTCGGGTTTGATCATCGCCATGAATATTTTGAAAGGCGTTCAAGGTGTTTCCTTTAATCTGTTCGATAAGAATGATGTAGTGCGCCATCCTCTAGTGCATAACATCATCGCTGCCTATGAAAATGCAGAAGCAGATTAGGAAAAAAGGGTTGCTAAGCAACCCTTTTTTCCTAAATTAAAACTATTCTCACAAACCAATGGCTGAAGATATTCAAATTACTGTCAAACTATTTGCAATTTTTCAAGAAGTGCTCGCTACTGATGAGCTGCAAATTAGTTTGGAGGCGGGTACGTCCGTATCAACAATATTCGATCGCCTTGTGAGCCAATACCCTCATTTAGATAAATGGCGATCGCTCACTCGCTATGCAGTTAACCTAAATTTTGCTGATCCCCAGACAATTCTAAAAAATGGTGATGAGGTCGCACTGATTCCCCCTGTGAGTGGTGGATAGCATCGATCCATCCTCATGCTTAACCTTGGCTAGACCAGTCAAGCAAACCACTAAACTGGTGCAAGTCAATAAAACTAAGCTGTAACAAAATCATCAGCAAGGGACCTTCTTGTCGTTCTTGCCAACGTTTGGCAACCGCCAACTGCTCACGGTCAACGAAAGACAACTCTAGCAGGTGTCTCTCTAAATCTTCTTGGCGACTAGCGATCGCATATGTCTGGGAGTGATAACTCATTGAGATCAGATAACTAATTACTTAAGCAATTTGGATTAATAGCGTAGCGCACCTTATCACATCTATCAACGCCAGTCAAAAAAAAATTTTTGATAAGAGGCCTTACGAAGCTATATATCTTACCTTTTTGAATTTGTCTGACGAATATTTCAAAAAGTTTCTACAAAATTCAACTGATATAAGCTCTCAAAGCGCATAATAAGTTTAGTAAATCTCTTAAAATTGGTAATCTTTTTCTAGATTGCTTCACTCTTGTTTTGGACGCTTCTAAATAATTTGCAGTGCTTTAACAAAACTTCCCTACATGGACAATCCCAAAGTTTCTGAAGAAATATCCACTAAAGACTGGCAAACGATCCAGCAAGAAGTAAAAGAATTACGAAGGTCAGTCAGCCAACTTCAGATGGAAAACTGTGATCTCGAAAATTCTCTGTTAACTGCAGTTGAACATGGCGATCTTGTTGAATCGGAACTCTTAGATGTCAACAAAAGATTAAAAAGTGAAATCATTGAACGCAAGATGGCTCAAGCCACCTTGCAATCAATTTTAGAAATTGTCTATCGTGATAAAAGCGATCTCGAAATCATGTTGATGACCACTACCGAACATGGTGATGCGATCGAGTACGAGCAGTACAATCGCGCTGTTGAAACCATGCGCCAAAGTGAGGAACAATTTAGAGCGATCGCTGAATCAACTAGTATGGCAATGCTCGTAAGTAGTCTTTCAGATGGGGCAATCACCTATGCCAATACCAGCGCTGGCACAATGCTACAAAGGGAATCCCATGAATTAATGAATCGCTCAATAAAGGATCTTTACTATCTACCAGCCGAATGGGAGATTTTGCAACAGCAGTTTTTGCTAAACCAAAGGGTACGTGACTATGAGATTCGACTATGCAAAGCAAATCAGGAACCATTATGGGTTCTAGCTTCCCTACACCCACTATGGCTCAAAGGTGAACAAGTCTTATTAAACACTTTCTATGATATTACGTTACTTAAAAAGATAGAAATTGCGCTACGTGAGTCAGAAGCAAAACTTCGAGAGCAGGCTAGCCTCCTAGAGCAGCGTGTTGAAGAGAGGACTCGTGATCTTAAACTTGCTAAAGAGGCTGCCGAGGCAGCAAGTAGCTCCAAAGCAGCATTTTTAGCCAACATGAGTCATGAATTGCGAACTCCTCTGAATGCAATTCTTGGTTTTGCTCAGCTCATGCTCTATGACCAAGAGTTAAATGAGCAACACCAAGCTGACCTACAAACAATTTGCAATAGTGGCAATCATTTGCTAACGATGATCAATGACATTCTAGAAATGTCAAAACTCGAAGCGGGTAGTGTACTTCTCCGTGAAAAGGAGTGTGATCTTTACAATATTGTAGATACGGCAAGAGATATGTTGTCTCTTAAAGCCCAAGAGAAATCTCTATCTTTTGATGTCAGCATTCAACCAGATGTGCCAACTTACATTTATACCGATGAAGGAAAGTTACGTCAGATCCTAATTAATTTGATTGGTAATGCGATCAAATTTACTGAAATAGGACATATTCATGTTCGTGTAGATGTGCGTAGTCTGACTGAAGATGTGAAAGCTATAGTTGGACAATACTCAGAGATACCTCGTATCCTCTGTTTTGAAGTTGAAGACACTGGTGCAGGCATATCTGAGGCAGAAATATTAACTTTGTTTCAGCCTTTTGTACAAACTCATTCTGGTAGGCGATCACAGGAGGGTACTGGGTTAGGGCTATCCATCAGCTACAATTACGTCAAGCTTATGGGTGGACAGATGTCTGTAACTAGTGAAGTAGGGGAAGGTTCCATTTTTCGATTTTACATTCCTGTCAAATCCTTGGATTTATTTAGTTTACATTCTCCCAGTAAATTACCAAACCGCGTGATTGGTATTGAGGGAAATCCAACTTACCGCATTTTAATTGCTGAAGATATCCGTCTAAATCGCCAACTATTAACAAGAATCTTATCGCCCCTAGGATTTGAGATGCGTGAAGTTAGTAATGGTGAAGAGGCGATCGCTATGTGGGAGTCTTGGTCTCCACATTTGATCTGGATGGATGTCAGAATGCCTATATTGAGTGGGCAAGAGGCTGCCTCAACAATTAGGGAAATTGAATCAAGCAGAAATATATCACCATTGCAAAAAGTTAAAATTATTGCTCTAACTGCTAGCTTAATCGACCTTAGAGAAGAAGAATTATTTCTGCAAGGGTTCGATGGATTTTTGGCGAAACCATTTACTGAAGACAAGATTTTTGCCAGAATGGCTGAACATCTGAACTTGAGATATATTTACAGCAACAAATAATACCAAAGCA
>Ga0172376_10001722_pt1 | contig 27538 bp, 18 predicted proteins | sample Lak35m_FD_121114 | JGI IMG/M metagenome (GOLD analysis project Ga0172376, IMG submission 121114) | Freshwater microbial communities from Kabuno Bay, South-Kivu, Congo - kab_092012_35m | ecosystem: Environmental > Aquatic > Freshwater > Lake | place: Democratic Republic of the Congo: South-Kivu...
CAATCAACAACAACGGAAAGCACTCACTTGGCCACTGGCTGATCTCAGCCAACACGAGGTCTTCAGCGATGCGATCAATGGCGTAGATCCGATCGCCAGACCGTTCGCCTGTCGATGCCGCAAGCTGCTCTAACGAGTCTGCCGTGCAGACTTGCTGATGTACCTGTCTTTGCACGACAAGCCCCAACTCCAATATCCGCTCCGCCCAGTCGTTCGCCGGCTGATTCATCGTGAGTCCGTTCCTAGTGACAACTGACATCGTTCATAACGCCGTCTTGACGACATCCTGAAGGGCCTCTGCATGAGTGTCGAATCGAATGAGCCGACTCACCCACTCTCCCACGGAAGCCTACCACCATGGGACGTTGCCGAATTGCCCGAGCCACTGGCGTTCTCTGTTCGCAACGCATTCCGCATCATCGGCCCCGGCGCGATCCTACTGGCCGCATCAATCGGCGGCGGTGAGTGGCTGGTTGGTCCGGAAACCGTCACCAAGCACGGCCCCGAGGTGCTTTGGCTCGCCACACTTGCGATCGTGTTGCAAGTCCTCTTCAACCTCGAAGCCATTCGCTACACGCTCTATACGGGCGAGCCCATCATCAGCGGCATCATGCGACTGCGGCCCGGATGCCGCGTGTGGGGTGCGTCTTACGTCATTCTGACGGCCATGCAATTAGGAGTACCAGCCCTCGCGCCTGCCTGCGCCGCACCGATCTTTGGAGCCTTCTCTGGGCGCATGCCCGCCGCCGATGGCAGCGATGCTAGCACGCTGATGTGGATCACTTACGGAGTCATCCTCGGCACGCTGGCGATTCTCATGTTTGGCGGCACGATCGAACGGATGCTCGAATGGGCGTCTTGGGGAATGATCGCCTACATCTTCATCTTCCTGATCGGCGTCAATGTGTGGTTCGTGCCCGGTAGCGTATGGACTTCGACGCTTACCGGATTCGTCAGCTTTGGCTACTGGCCACAGAACATCGAACCCATCTTGATGGCGACTTTTCTCGCAACGGCAGGCTCAGGTGGAATCGGCAACCTCGCGATCTCGAATTGGATCCGCGACAAGGGTTTCGGCATGGGCAGCCAAGTTGGTGCGATCCCCAGTGCAATTGGCGCGAAGACTGTTCGCCTTTCTCATATTGGCAAGGTCTTTGAGGTTACCGACAAGAATCTTGGCCGTTGGCGCACCTGGTGGCGTTATGTGGTGCTCGATCAGATATGGCTCTGGGGATTGGGTTGCTTCCTGGGAATGTTTCTGAATGTGAACTTAGCCCGCGCGATCATTCCACCTGGAACGGACCTCTCGAAGGTCGGAGCTGGAGCCTTTCAGGCTCAGTACATGGCTGAAAACTTCTGGCAGCCATTGTGGATGCTCGGTCTGCTCAACGGCTTTTGGATTCTGTTCTCGACGCAGCTTGGCAACGCCGACGTCCTGGTTAGAACGATTACCGACACACTTTGGGTTGCCAGTCGTCGCGTCCGCAATTGGAAAGACGGAAACATCGCCCGTATCTACTACGGCATCCTGATCGTCTTCACACTCTGGGGCTTGATCGCCGTCAGGCTCGGCACCGCGATGCAACTCTTCAAATATCTCGGCACGATGGCTGGTATTGTCTTATGCATTGCTGCCGTGCAGGTCTACTTAGTCAACACCCGCTTACTCCCACCAGAACTGCGTCCCAGTTGGTGGCGGCGTTTGGCTCTGCTCGCGACCGCGATGCTCTATGGCTGGGCGTCGTATGTCGCAATCTCCTCTGAGATCAAGAAGTGGATCTCGTGAGAATCGCGATCACACACCGGACTCAGCATTCCGACTCAATGCGGATTCGATCGCAGCGTCGATCGTTATCTCGGAAGCCTTGTTATAAACAACTTTGCCATCTCGACCGATCACCCAATAACCAGGGATGTACTCGGCCTTGAACGCCATCATGGTGCTGATCGCTCCATACGCGACGGGCCAATCAGCGCCATACTTTTGGAGATATCGTTTAAGTGCTTCCACTTGCTCAGCCTGTGCATCGGACTCCTGTCGTTCATGCCCATCAGTCGTGATGCCCACAAAGACGACGCCTCGCGGCTTGAACTTCCGTTGCAGTTGGACGAGATCCGGCATGCCTCCATGGCATTTGGGACAGAAATCAGCGAAGGCATGCACAACCACCACGTTGCCGGCGAATTCACTGGTGTTGAGCTTATCTCCATTGAGCCACCCAACCCCAGTTACTTCAGGCAACTCCGCACCAAGTTCAAGACCAGCTCGCGACAGATCCCCCGCAGCACCCATCGAACTCAACCGGGCACTCAAGCTCCACAGGTAGGGCATCACTGCGACGATCGCCGCAAGCGTCAGAAACAATCCAAAAGTCTGGATCGCAGTTTTGTGCCTCATCTCTCAGCTCCTCAATCGCAATCGGAACAAACGACCTGCCGCCTCAGTGTTCTGCACCAACTCCACGACGAGAATAGTTCGTAGCAAACACCCCACCGAGCATTCCTGAAAAGCCTACGCATAGAGTCCGCTTCTTGAGTCATTGTATTCAGCAATTCAATTACGACCTCGCCAATCCAATCAGTCGGTACCGCCCGCCGAATCACCCGGCTCCTTACGACGAGCGGACTCTACCCAGAATCACTCCTTGACAAGTCGTACGCAGACGAGTTTCCTACCGACACTTGAGTCGGTTCCGATGCGTGTCCGAAACAAGAATCCGCTCGTAGGCCGCCTCGGCCAGCGAGTCCCGCCTACTGCCCCGCCTGACACCTTCCAGCAAACCATTCGTCAAAACGACACTTAGTGTTTGCACTCGTAACCAAACGATACGCCCCAATCCAGCAGGATGCTGGTCTTCTTCCGTCAAGAGCATTGGCTCCCCTTACCCCCCAAGGAGTTTATTCGATGAGCAATTCAACCAGTCGTCGCAGCTTTCTGCGAGCCGGCTTCTGTGGTGGAATCGGCCTCACGTTGGCAGATTTTTTCCGCCTCCGTCAGGCTCAAGCGGACCAGAAGTTTTATGAGTCCAAAGAGGGCACAGCGAAGAACGTGATCTACATCTACCTGCCCGGAGGTAGTGCACATCAGGAAACATGGGATCCCAAGCCCTTCGCCCCCGTCGAATACCGCGGACCGATGAATTCTATCGAGACCAACGTCTCTGGGATTCGCATCAATGAGATGATGCCGAACACGGCAAAAGTCGCGGACAAGCTGGCAATTTGCCGCTCGATGACTCACGGTGAAGCCGCTCACGAACGTGGCACACACAACATGTTTACGGGCTATCGTCCGAGCCCTGCATTGCAGTATCCGTCAATGGGTAGCGTCGTGAGCCATGAACTTGGGCCTCGCAAAAATCTGCCGCCATATGTCTGCATCCCCAGCCAACCAAACGAGTTCGCCGGCACCGGCTATCTCAGCTCGTCATACGCACCTTTCAGCCTCGGTTCTGATCCGGCAGCTGGTGGCTTCCGTGTGCAAGACCTCGCTCTGCCCGGTGGAATTGACGATGGTCGCTTCAGCCGTCGTCGCAATATTCTGGATAGAGTGAATGACCACTTCGTTTCGAAGGAAAAGTCAGACGGACTTGCCGCACTGAATACTTTTTACGACCGCGCGTATTCACTGATCAGTTCTCCTGCCGCTCGGGAAGCATTCAATATCGACGCCGAGCCCGCTCCTCTCCGGGATCAGTACGGCCGTAACACCGCTGGCCAGCGAATGTTGATGGCTCGCCGATTGGTGGAAGCAGGTTGCCGCTTTGTATCTTTGACCTACGGTGGCTGGGATATGCATGACAATATCAACGGCGGCATCCGCAGTCAGTTGCCAGCCTTCGACCAAGGCTTTGCCATGCTCATCAACGATCTTGAACAACGTGGGATGCTGAAGGATACACTGGTCTGCATCGCTTCGGAATTCGGCCGTACTCCGAAGATCAATGGCACAGCTGGTCGTGACCATTGGCCAAAGGTATTCAGTGTTGTGCTAGCTGGCGGAGGAATTAAACGAGGTATTACATACGGCACTTCAAATTCTACTGCCAGTGAGCCAGAAGATGACCCACTCACTGTCGAGAATTGGGCCACTACAATTTATCACTGCATTGGTATCACTGCTGATAAAGAACTAATGGCCCCCGGCGACCGCCCCATCGAAATCGTCGATGGCGGACAAGTCGTCAAAGAGTTATTGGCGTAATCTAACCACTTGGAAAGAGCCATCATTGGGACTACCCAACGATGGCTCTTTTGTTGGTTCATGATTCATGATTGAAGTCAATCCTTCACAGATTCCTCGAGGATTTTGGACATGCTTCGCAAGGCGATTCTCGGACTACTTGTTGTTGCCCGCTTGGTGATCTGTGCCGAAGCGGCTTCTCCACGGCTCAATCTCATCACACCGCGTGGATTGCAGCGTGGAGTCGAGAGCACGCTGACATTTAGTGGCTCACAACTCGGGGATGCGGAAGAGATCTTTTTCTACGCACCCGGCTTCAAAGTCTTAAAAATCGAAAAGATCGACGCCAACAGTATTAAGGCAACGATCGTTGCCGGGCCTGAAGCCAAAGTGGGTGAGCATACGGCTCAAGTAAGGACGAAAACAGGAATCTCGGATTATCGCACTTTCTGGCTCGGGTATTTGCCGATCGCTGAAGAGAAGGAACCAAATAGTGAGTTCGCCACGCCCCAACCGATTCCCCTGAACACAACGGTTACGGGCATCGTGCAAAGCGAAGACGTCGATTACTACGTTGTCGAGGCTAAGAAAGGACAGCGTATTGCGGTCGAAGTCGAAGCGATGCGTTTGGGGACGACTCTGTTCGATCCCTATGTCGCCATTTTGGATATGAAACGCTTCGAGTTGGCATCAGCCGATGACTCACCGCTAGTAATTCAAGATGCTGTGTGCTCGGCGATTGCCCCGGAAGACGGTAAATATATTATCGAGGTTCGCGAGAGCGCTTATGGAGGAAATGGTGCTTCTAATTATCGATTACATGTCGGTACGTTCCCGCGACCGACGGCAGTTTATCCGGCCGGCGGTAAAATTGGCTCGGATATCGATGTAAAATTTCTTGGCGACGCCGCCGGTGAAATCGTTCAAAAATTCAAATTGCCTGCAGTGGTCGAGCCTGACTTCGGATTGCTCGCCGGTTCCGAAGGCAATTGGTCGCCATCGGCGAATGTGTTCCGATTGAGTGACGTCGATAATTCGCTGGAAATCGAGCCCAACGATGCCGTAGCTCAGGCCAGCCCGGCAGCTTTCCCATCGGCCTTCAATGGCATCCTTCAAGCGAAGGGCGACGTCGACTTTTTCAAGTTCACCGCGACAAAGGGACAGACGTTCGAAGTCGAGTGTTATGGCCGTCGGATTCGTTCGGCAATTGACCCAGTGATGGTGCTCTACAACGCTCAAGGCGGAGGCATCGTCTCGAATGACGACTCGCGCGGACCAGATAGCTATTTCCGTTTCACGGTCCCTGCGGATGGCGATTACTTCCTCTCGATCACCGATCACTTGAAGCGCGGAGGTCCTGAGTTTGTTTACCGTGTAGAGTTTCAACCGGTTGTCGCGTCGCTGACGCTGAATATCCCTCGCCAAGAGCGATATGGCCAGTACCGCCAACAGATCTATGTTGCGAAGAACAATCGCTTTGGTGCAATTATCAATGCAGGCCGAGTGAACTTTGGCGGCGAGTTGGTGTTAGAGCCATCCGCGCTGCCGCAAGGCGTAAAAATGATCGCCGACAACATGCCAGCGAATATGTCGCAGATGCCGGTTGTGTTTGAGGCCACTGCGGATGCTCCGCTGAATGGTGGCTTGTTTGACTTCCGAGCACGGCATGCCGATCCCAATCAAAAGATTGGCGGTGGGTTCTCTAACACCGCTGACTTCATTGTCGCCGAACCGGGACAGTCGCTCTATGTGACGAAGACCGTCAATCGCCTGCCGATCGCAGTCGTCGATGAGTTGCCGTTCAAAGTTGATCTCATTGCACCGAAGGTGCCACTCGCGAAAGACGGCACGGTTTCGTTGAAGGTTGTCGTAGAACGAAAGCCAGAGTTTAAAGCCCCGATCGTTGTGACGTTTCCGTTCGCGCCTCCGGGAGTTGGTGCTCCACCTTCGATCACGATCCCAGAAGGTCAGAACGAGGGCCTCTACACTATCAACGCTGCGGGCAATGCGGCGGTTGGTATGTGGAAGGTTTTTGTGCTCGGGCAAGCAGACATTGGCGGCACTGCTTATTCAGCGTCGCAACTCGTGCCGCTTGAGATCTCTGAGCACTTCATGCTGTTCTCCATCAATCGTACGGCTTGTGAGCAGGGCCAAGAGACTGAGATCGTGGCCAAAGTAGACTTGAAGAAGCCGTTTGAGGGCGACGCAATCGTTCGAGTCTATGGCCTGCCGAACAAGGCTGTCGCAGATGAAGTGAAGCTCAACAAAGACGCGAAAGAAGTAGTCTTCAAGGTGAAGACAGAAAAGGACACTCCCGTCGGACGTCACGGTACGGTCTTCGCGCAAGTGACGATTCCGATGAACGGCGAAATGGTCGTGCATAACGTCGGTGGTACCGAGCTTCGTGTCGATGCTCCGCTGCCTCCGAAAGTAGAACCGCCCAAGCCAGCGGCACCGATGCCAACTGCTCAAGCCGCTCCGATGCCCGCCCCCATGCCACAGGCTCCGCCAATGCGCCGGCTCACTCGCTTGGAACAACTACGATTGGAGAAGGCCAAAGCGGATGGGAAGTAGAGAGCGCGGATCGCAGTCTCGCTCGCTCCCAAGTTTCGTTCGGTCCAGATGAACCAGTGACTAGGTACAGATAGAACCAACCGACCTCATTTTGAGGATAAACGAGATGCTTCGTCAGACACTACATTCCGCAATCATCGCGTCGCTCACTGCGACGGCGGTTGCTCAAGAGACTCCGACTGCGCTTGAGGTCTATCCGCCAGACGTGCATATCAACACGCTGCGCGATCGGCAGTCGTTCGTCGTGCAGGTGGCTTATCCCAACGGACTCACAAAGGACGTGACCGCCGAGGCCACTCGGACATTGACCAACCCGGCACTCGTCAAGTTGGACGGGAATACGCTCTATCCCGTCGCCGACGGGGCTTGCGAGATGAAAATCGACTTCGGCGGTTTGTCGAGGACGATTCCTGTGAAGGTCGAGGCGGCGACCGTTGATCGTCCCATCAGCTTTCGGCTCGATGTCATGCCGGTCTTCATGCGAGCGAACTGCAATACCGGTAGCTGTCATGGAGCAGCTCGCGGTAAAGATGGGTTCCGCATTTCATTATTCGGCTTCGATCCGGCAGGCGATCATTATCGACTGACGCGCGAGCTGCCTGGTCGCCGTATCAATCTCGCAGTGCCCGAGGACAGCTTGCTGATCACGAAGTCGATTGGCGAAGTCCCGCATACGGGCGGCAATCGATTCGATGAAGGTAGCGAATATTACAACACGCTCATGCGCTGGCTGAAGGTCGGAGCACCAAACGACCCAGGTGAAGTGCCGAAGTGCGTCTCGGTTGAACTATTCCCCCTGGGAGGAGTCTTCGACGGGCAAGGCTCGACACAGAAACTGACCGTGCGAGCGAAGTACTCGGATGGCACCGATCGTGATGTGACGAACCTCGCGGTGTTCTTATCGAACAATGACAACTCGGTGACGGTAACACAGGACGGAGTCGCGACGGCTCAGAACCGCGGCGAAGCGTTCGTTATGGCGCGGTTCGAGACACATACCGTCGGACGTCACTTCATCACACTGCCCAAAGGCTTGCAGTACACCGACCCGAAGACGCCCGAACTGAACTTCGTCGATACACTGGTTTACAACAAATTGAAAAAGTTGCGAATTCTGCCGTCGGGCGTTTGCAGCGACGAAGAGTTCCTCCGCCGAGCGTCCCTCGATATCTGCGGCGTCCTGCCGACTCCCGAGGAATATTCCAAGTTTATCGCGGACCAAGATCCTAAGAAGCGGGACAAGCTCGTCGACGACTTGCTCAATCGCAAAGAGTTCGTCGAATTGTGGGTGATGAAGTGGGCGGAGCTCCTACAGATCCGCACGACAAATCAGATCAGCTACAAGTCAATGTTGCGGTACTACAACTGGCTGCAAGAGCGGATCGCCGACAATGTCTCGACGGATCAAATGGTACGCGAGCTACTAGGCTCGAGTGGCGGCACATTCCAGAACGCAGCAACGAACTACTACCAGGGCGAGCAAGACACACTGAAGGTTTCAGAGAACGTCGCGCAGGTCTTCATGGGCATGCGGATTCAATGTGCTCAGTGCCATAACCATCCATTCGATCGTTGGACGATGGATGATTACTACAGTTTTGCAGCGTTCTTCTCGCAAATTGGCCGCAAGCGTGCTGAGGATCCGCGCGAACTGGTGATCTTTAACTCGGGTGGCGGTGAGGTTCAGCATCTCGTCGATAAGCGCGTGATGAAACCAAAGTTCCTTGGCGGCGAGCAGCCCGATATCACGGGTAAAGACCGTCGCGTCGTGATGGCTGACTGGCTCGCCTCGCCGCAGAATCCGTATTTCGCGACCAATCTCGCAAACGTGGTTTGGGCTCACTTCTTTGGCAAAGGCATCATCGAGCCTGTCGACGACGTGCGCGTTTCGAACCCGCCGTCGAACAAAGAGTTGCTCGATGAACTGGGCCGACGCTTCACCGAGTACAAGTATGACTTCAAACGTCTCGTGCGAGATATCTGCACGTCGCGGACTTATCAGCACGCGACTGCGATGAACGAGACCAACGAAATGGATACACGCAACTTCTCGCATGGCTCGTTGCGTCGAGTCCGCGCCGAGATCCTGCTTGACGCGATCACGCAAGTGACCGACACGAGGAACAAGTTTCAAGGCCTGCCGCTCGGGGCCCGCGCTGTGCAAATCGCGAACGGCAATACGTCGACCTACTTTTTAACCACTTTTGGTCGAGCTCAACGCGAGACCGTGTGCTCTTGCGAAGTGAAGATGGAGCCGAACTTGTCGCAGGCGTTGCACCTGCTTAACGGCGATACGAGTAATGCGAAGATCGCGCAAGGCAACCTGATTGGTCGTCGCCTGCAAGAAGGCAAGCAACCCCTAGAGATCCTGGATGAGCTCTACATTCGGTGCTTGTCGCGCAAACCGACTGAGAAAGAGCGCGCCGGTTTCGAACAATTGCTGGCGTCAGAGCCAGATAAGAAGCAAGTTCTGGATGACTTGTTCTGGGCCATGCTGAATTCTCGCGAGTTTGTGTTTAATCACTAACGAGCGTTTCCTGTCTCGCACGGCTGCATTTTTCCCACCAAACGCTGCTAATATCGATATTCCTGAGGAGCAACTCATGCTCAAGACTGCACTCATCACGGCGTTGCTTTTTGGTGCCTCCGTCGTCGCGCAGGCTCAAGACGACAACAAAGTCACTTATGCCGATCATGTTCAGCCCATCTTCCGAGCGAAATGTTTTGCGTGTCACAACTCGGACAAGAAGAGCGGCGGGCTTGATCTCACCAACTTCACATCTCTGATGCAGGGCGGTAGCTCAGGGCAAGTCATCGATGGCGGCGATGGCGATAGCAGCCGACTGTACGCCGTCGTCAGTCATCAAGCTCAGCCGTACATGCCACCGAATTCCGACAAGCTCCCGGCGGATATGCTGGCCATAATTAAGAAGTGGATTGACGGCGGCGCGCTCGACACAAAGGCCAGCAGCCCGATCATCAAGAAAAAAGCAAAGATGGAGCTGTCGCTCAGCTTCGCTCCGAACGGCCGTCCTGAAGGCCCGGCGCCGATGCCGCAACGGCTTGCGCTGCAGCCGGCCAAAGTTACAGAGGCAACAACTGCCGTGACCGCATTGGCGACGAATCCCTGGTCGCCGCTCGTCGCAGTTTCGGGACAACGGCAAGTGCTGCTCTACAACACTCAGACATTGCAGCTCGCCGGAGTGCTGCCGTTCCCGGAAGGCATTGCTCGCTCGATGAAGTTCAGCCGCAGCGGCCAACTGCTTCTCGCGGGCGGCGGTCGCGGAGCGGATGTCGGCAAGGTCGTTGTTTGGAACATCAAGACGGGCGATCGAGTCATCGAAGTCGGCGACGAACTCGATGAAGTGCTCGGCGCCGATATGAGTGCCGACCAGAAATACATCGCGCTCGGCGGACCGTCGAGAATGGTGCGGGTCTACTCGACCGCAACCGGCCAGAAGCTCTACGAGATGAAGAAGCACACCGACTGGGTGACTGCGGTCAGCTTCAGTCCGGACGGGGTACTTTTTGCGACAGGCGATCGCAACGGCGGCGTCTTTGTTTGGGAGGCTGAGACCGGTCGCGAGTACCTCGGACTACGCGGTCACTCGAACGCGATTACCGGCTTTGCCTGGCGCAAAGATTCAAACGTGCTCGCATCGGCCAGTGAAGACACGACGGTGAGAACATGGGAGCTTGAGAACGGCAACCAATTGAAAGCCTGGGGCGCTCACGGAGCGGGGACGTCTTCGATCTACTTCACGCGCGAAGATCAGATCGTGACCGTCGGACGCGATCGCACCGCGAAGTTATGGAATCAAGACGGTGCTGCCGTTCGCACGTTTGAAGCCTTTAATGATCTCGCGCTGCAGGTCGCGTTCTGCGACGAAACGAAGCGCGTCATCGCCGGCGACTTCACCGGAGTCGTCCGAGTATGGAACGCGGCTGACGGAGCCCGAGTCGGCGACCTCTCAACGAATCCGCCGACACTCGAAGCGCGACTCGCTGCCGCCAATGCCGAAGTCGCTCGAGTTCAAGGCGTGCAGAAGACAGCGAACGACGGCCATGTAGCGGCTGACGCGGCTTACAAAGCCTTCGCGGCGAACCTTGATGCCAATCAGAAGAAGGTCGTTGAGCTGACTCAGCAAGAAGCGACCGCAACTACGAAGCTCAACGAAGCAAAGGCCGTCGTCGTCGACGCGACCGCAAAGGCCGATGCCGCGAACAAACTTGTCGCCGCGTTGACGCCCGTTGTTCCCGGCCTCAAGAACGCCGTTGCTCAAGCGACCGACTCGGCAACGAAAGCTCCCGCCGACGCCGAGATCGCTGCCGTCCTGAATCAACTCAAGACGATCACCGCCGCTCGCGAGACCTCGCTCGCCGCAAACATGAAAGCCGCAACCGACGAAGCCGCTCGTTTGAAGGCCGCTCAAGAAGCCGCCGCAGCGAACGAAAAATTGATCGCCGATTACAAAGTCAGCATCGACGCGACGAAGAAGCAAGTCGAAGCGCTGACCGCCGCGCTGCCTGCCGAGCAACAGAAAGTCGCCATCGCAAAGACAGCACTCGATCAAGCGACTGCCGCGCTGGCCGGTGCTCAAGGCGAAGTCAATCGTTGGACCGCCGAGATCGCCTTCGCTGGCAAGCTCAACGCCTTCCGCACGAAGGAAGCCGAAGTCAATCAGCTCGCAGCCGTCTTCGATCAAGCCGCCGCTGACCTCGCGAAGATGCAACAAGAAGCCGCCGCCGCCGCTGCTGAAGTCACGAAAGCTCAGCAAGTCGAAGCCACTGCAACCGCTGCCGTGAACGAAGCGAAGCAAAAGCTCGCGACAGTGACCGCTCAAAAAGACGCCTTGATGAAGACCGTGACCGACACCGAAGCCGCGCTCCCAATGCTCAAAGACGCCGGTGAGAAAGCACTCGCCGTATCGAAGCTGATGCCGACCGACAAAGAACTCGCCGCCGCCGCCGAGCAACTCAAAACCGCGCTCGATCGCAACACGAAAGCAGTTGCCGACGGAAAGGCTCAACTCGCCGTCTCCATGAACGACGTCGCCGCCGCGACTGCCGCCGTCGCTGCCGTCGAGCCAAAACTGGTCGAAGCAAAGACGCTCGTCGCAAAGGCCAATGAGATGGTCGCTGCAAAGCAAGCTGCCATGAAGCCAGTTGCCGACAAAGCAACATCCTCGAAAGCAGCAGCCGATCAAGCCCGTGCGGCTCTGACTCCAATGCAGCAAGAGATCGACGCCTTCCGCACTCCGAAGGCTTAAGCAGATGAAGCATGCCCGCCTATTTGCCGAATTCGCCCGGATCAAGTTGGTGGCTCATTTCTGGTATGCACCAACAACATTTGCGGTTGACCGAGGCAATGACCACTAAATGAAACACCACTCAATTCAACTGTAGCAGAGTGCAGATCAAGCAGAAGTACCGAGAGCGCCGCCAAATCCTGCTCGGCATGTAGATGTCAAAAACACCGTAGCGGCGATCCCTAAAGCGATCGCCATACCAGGTGACCGTCACCGAATAGCCAGACCGAACTTTGACTAAATCAGCAGCATAGGTCGCCGATTAGTATTATTTTGACAAAAACCCAGAAGAAACCCTCACTGCACACCTCAAAGGATTAGCAGCCTGTTGGATTTCGTGGAGCACGATTTCAACGTGCCCGGATTTACTGGGATTTAAGCACGATAAAATCGTGCTCCACATGTTTTTCAACAGGCTGCTAGGGATTCATGCGTTCTGATTGAGATCAAGCTTTATAACTTTACACCCGATCGCCGCTAAGTCGACAACAAGGCGATCAAACATTTGGTCGTCGAAATAAACACCGACAATCGCCCCACCTGATCCCGCAAACTTAGCGGACGCACCGGTTCTGCGGGCTACGTCGATCATTCTCATGTGAGTTGGTGAGATATCGCAGATTGAGCGACGCAGATCAAAATTGGCATTCATCAATCGAGAGAATGCAACGACGTCTTTCGACTTGATCGCTTCATATCCATCTGCCGCAAGAGTGGCAAACTTCACCATTGCATCACGAACCGACGAATCCCCCGCCAAATATCGCGATCTCAAGGGGCCGTGTGTGACTTCAGTTGGCTCTCCAGCTTCCAGTGAATATGCCACATAAACTGGAGGCAACAAGCCGACAGGAAGCCGCTCATAAACCCCACATTCATAGCCGTCTATTACGCGAACTCGTTCACTGGAAAAATCCATGTAAACAAGCCCTTCCATGACTTGAATCACCCGATCCTGCAAGCCGCCAACAATACCAAGATCTTGCGTTTCAACCGCCAATGCGATGGATGGTTGCAAGTCTTGCGAAATCTCAACGTGATAGTATTCCTGCAACGCTCGTAACGTTGCAACGATGATCGCACTTGAACCAGCGAGACCTACCGCGCGAGGTATTCGCGAGCCATATCGAATTGAGAAATTACGTTCGTGTAACCGAATCCCCTTAAGCAGGCAGTACTCAACAAATCGTTTGATCGTCGCCTTCACAAGCCTGGCACCACCATAGTATCCATGAAGCTGCACAGCGTGCTGCAATTCGAAGATCGAACCGTAGCGACTCCGATCCTCGGGACTAAGAATGATCTCTAAATCTTCCCACTCATAGAGCACAACTTCTGCCCAGTAATTAGGTATAATTACCGAGAGAGTGCGACCGTGATATCCATCCGAAGGGTTACCAATCAGCCCCGCCCGAGCGAACGCTTTGCTACGAATGAGTTCCATGTTCGCCAATTCAACCTAGAAAGGCCTACAAGTATCTAACGCCAACTGATTCCAATACACATACGCCAGATTATAACCAGCATTACAACCGGACGTCGCGCCAATCCAATTCATGCCATCAGACGGCTGGCCTGGAATCTCACCAGAATGGACCAACCGAGCGAGTCGCACCGAATCGCTGTAGTTATCCATTCAGCAACACCTAACTAACAATCCACAACTCACCGTACTATAAAACTCACAAGCACCGCAGCTTCAAGGACAACATTCGAATAGCTTAGATTTGTTAGTAATAAATCTACACCAGCATCGTGCCATCGCGTCCGAGAGTTGATTCTAGTAAACAGCACATATCGACTGCTTCTCAAGAACAACCGGACTTCTATTACGAGTCTAGTCGGATTCAAAAACTTGCCTCAACGGGACTTCTGCCAACCGTATCTTGCTTTGGAGGCAGGATTGCATCGCAGCGGCACGGACTTCACCATCACTTGGCGGGCGAGTTGCGACGTCCGTGAGTTTCATCGCGAGTGATCACAGGAAGTTTTTGAGACTATGGCGATTGAGTTTTCGTGTCCGATGTGCGGGGCAACGATTCGCGTTCCCGATGCCGCCTCGGGGAAGAAGGGAACCTGTCCAGCTTGCCATTCCAAATTGAAGGTCCCGGTGGTCGACGTAGTCGCCGCTGTGCAGCCCCCCTCAGCACCAAAGCCTGATGGGAAGCCGGCTCACGTAAAGTCTGCGACTACCAATAAGCCCAGCAAGGGTCGCGATGACCCCCAGCAGAAACCCCAGAAGCCAAACAAGCGAGGCTCCAAACGAGAGGAGTCAGCTCCGTTTGATCCGTTTCTTGATGCGCTTGCTAACCCAATGAACGATACCGAGGAAACGAACACCGCGCTCTTGGATGCGCTGGAAGCACCTCGAATTGCTCCGAAGACTCCGAGCGATCCCGTGACTCGCTCGCCCTCTAAGGCGACTACTGCGGAGTCTGGTCCCGTTCGTGTCGCGACGTTCGTGGAAGAACCTGACGAGCCCGGCGAACTCATTCAGGAGTTCAGCATCAGCGAACACTCGGACGCCTCGGCGGAATTCACGTTTCCGAGTCACTACGACGATGCGCCAACTGGTTCCCCAAGCCCGAGTTCAACTGGACCAAGTTTGATGAAGAGGTTGAACCAGCAGAAAGCACGCAGTTCAAACAATTGGATTGGTATTGCGTTCTTTGTGATCTGCGGACTCGGACTCGTCGGAGGAGTCGCTTGGTTCGCGATGCAAAACGACACAACGTTCGGCGGCGATCGCGTAGCCCATCCGATCGAACGTGGCACACCGCTGGATCCGCGCTCGCCGGATCCAACTTTGATTGAGGCTAGCGAAGAGGCGATCAAGACGGTTCTCAAGCTCTTCAAGAAAGCTCCGCCACGGATCCAAACCGAATTAATTGACACCGAGTTTGGAGTAGTCGGCGACGAACTGGCTATCACGATTAAAGAAGGTGGCACGGCGCAATTCTATCGCTTTCCCATTGATCGCGAGTTGCGTGAGTTCACCAAAAAGAACATCAAAGCCATGGATGCGAGAAGGGTGGCGAAGTTGAAGCCAGGACTCAAACGCTTCTTCGACAAGTGGGATGTGGGGATTCGCAATCGCGAACATCCCAAAGAGTTTGCATTCCGTGACGACGTCGGCATTTGCTCGTGCATCAGCGGATTGGGTTATTCAATTTCCGCGACAGTCAACGGCACCGTTTACCCATGCGTCTATGAGGACGAGGAGAGCCTGTATTTTTTGCTGCCTCGCGGCACGACGCAGTTTTCAGTCGTCGGTCGTTATGGTCTTGAGCCAGACAATCCTCCCTCGTTGTTCCCAGGCAACTACAGGGTCACAGTAAAGAGCGGCACAAAGCCGAAAACGCCAAACAAGAGCAAGAAGGACGGCGGCAAATCTGAAGAGATGCCAGAAGAAAAGGGCGAGATGTTGTCCGAGCCGAATGATGACTCCAGCTCGATGCCTGCGAAGTAGCGCGGATATATCCGGGGACCAACGATGAATACCGTAACCGGGGTCGATTCGCCGAAATCTGTCGCCATCAAACGGTTTGAGTCACAAGCTCAACACTCTCCTCCTTGGTCTATCCCTCGACAGGAGTTTCTGCATGTCCTCGCCGCTGCTCGCTCTATTGACGTTGTTCGTGTTTTCCGAACCCGATGTGAAGTGGTTGTCGACCGTGACCGCAGTTCCGCCGGAAGTTGTCAAGCTCGATAGGACTCCACTGAGGCCGTTACTTAAGCGAGACAACGGCACGCCGGTCACAACTACTACCGAATGGCCGGTGCGGCGAGCGGAGATTCTCAAAGCATGGACCGAGTTCCTCGGCCCAATGCCTGAGCGCCCGAAGCCTGAGTTCGAAGTAATCGCAATCGAGGAACTCGAACGCTGCGTGCGCAAAAGGATTCGCTACGAATGTGAAGTAGGGATCTTCGTGGAAGCATTTCTGTTGGTGCCCAAAGGAGTCGTAACAGCACCGGGCATTGTGGGACTGCACCAAACGACGGCGCGCACGATCGACGAGATTGCCGGCGTGCCTGGAGCCGGGCCAAATCAACAAGCGCTCGGACTGCGGCTCGCAGAAGCTGGCTTTGTTGTCATATGCCCTCGGAATTTTTTGTGGGAAAATGCCCCTTCACTCAACGACGCCGTTGCCAGTTTCAAGAGGCGGCATCCACAAGCTCTCGGCATGCGTAAGATGCTTTACGATGCGATGCGTGCCGTCGACATCTTGCAAAGTGCTCCCGAATGTCGAGCGGGCAAAGTTGGCGCCATTGGACATTCGCTCGGAGCGAAAGAAGTACTTTATCTCGCGGCATTCGACGACCGCATCGCTGCGGCCGTCGCTAGTGAGGGTGGCGTGACATTTGCGTCGACCAACTGGGATGCACCTTGGTATCTCGGGCCAGCAATCCGGCAGCCTGACTGTGCGCGGAATCATCATGAACTACTTGCGTTGGTTGCTCCACGACCGTTCTTAATTCTCGGAGGAGAGCAAGGTCCAGGCGCAGCAGACGGAGTCCGAAGCTGGAAGGTCATCGAACCAGCACAAGTCGTTTCGAAGCTACTCGGTCAACCTGTACGCGTCGGTTTGTTGAATCACGGCAAGGGCCACTCGATCCCGACCGATGCCTATGACAAGAGCGTCGAGTGGTTGCGGACTTACATCCGTGATTAACGCCAGCAGCGAATCGTCGATATCCCGAAGTCAGAGAATAGGCCCCCTTATGAAACTCGATGATCCGGTTTGTTACTGCTTTCATGTGTCGAAGCGCAAGGTGATGAACTTCATCCGCCTCTATCAGCCCAGGCGCGCGAGCCAGTTAAGCGAATGTAACGGCGCCGGCACTGGTTGTGGCTGGTGCATCGCCTATTTGAAACGCTGTTTCGAAGACACTCGAGGATCAGCACAGGTCATAGAAATGACCGCTGAGGAATACGCACGAGCACGTGGAGAATACATCAAGTCAGGTAAGGGCAAACCGCCTCCCGGAGCAATCCCTCCGCCTGAATGAGCAGCACCGTCGGGCCACGTCGTCGCTCTGAGTTGACTCGCATTCTTGACAGTCGCCTGCTTGTAATGAACCACGTGAACCAGTCAGATCCCCTACCCAAATGCTGGGCATGAAGAGTTCGCAAAGGAGGCGAGAGATGGCTGCGGTCGCAGATGCGGATTGGGAAACGGGACAAGTTGAAAACGAGCAGCGCGATCATTGGATCGGCTTTGATCTGGGTGGCACGAAGATGCTGGCGGTGATCTTCGATGCAGACTTTCAAATCGTCGGCAAAAAACGCAAGAACACCAAAGGACATGAGGGACCTGAAGCCGGCCTTGCTCGCATCAAGCAGGTGATTGAAGGCGCTCTGGAGGAAGCTGAAATCCCGATGGAGCGTATCGTGGGTATTGGCATCGGTTGCCCTGGTCCACTTGATCTCGATAACGGCGTCGTCCTCGAGACGCCAAATCTGGGATGGCGCGACGTCCCGGTTTGCCATCTCCTGGAACGGCAGTTCAAAGTACCGGTAGTGCTCAGCAACGACGTCGATGCGGGGGTCTATGGCGAGTACCGACTGGGAGCCGCCCAAGGAGCACGGTGTGTTGTCGGACTCTTCCCCGGTACCGGTATTGGTGGCGGCTGCGTGACGAATGGAGTCATTTGGCGTGGCAAAAAGTTGTCGTGCTTCGAAGTCGGTCATATGTGCGTGCAACCCGAAGGCCCGATCTGTGGCTGTGGTCGACGCGGTTGCTTGGAAGCGGTGGCTAGCCGACTCGCCATCTCTGCCGAGTGCGCGAAGGCGGCCTATCGCGGGCAAGCCCAACATTTGCAACGCATCGCAGGCACCGATCTGGCGAATATTCGGAGCGGAGCGCTTGCCGAAGCCATTCAACTCGGGGACACCATCGTTGAAGAGATTGTGCGTGAGGCTGCTCGAAAACTGGGATGCGCATCGGGAGCGATTATCAACCTCATCGCGCCGGACGTGCTACTGCTAGGCGGAGGATTGGTCGAAGCTCTCCCGGGCCTCTTCACGGAAGAAGTGCGCCGCGCGGCCGAGACACAGGCGATGCCCGCTTACCGCAAGTCCTTCAAAGTCGCGGTAGCCACACTCGGTGACTTTGCCGCCGTGAAAGGCGCCGCAGCATGGGCCCAAGCCGTGATCGCCGGGCGAGGTTAATTCTTAACATGAGACGGCGCTGACCTCGCCCGATGAACTCGTCAAATTCTCGCGTATCACGCCGGCACTTAACAGGACTGCCCTTCTACTCTTCGACTCACCCGCATGTCTTCTCGACGAACAGAACCAACTCTCTTTGGCTCCGCCGCGACAACCGCAGCGACGAACTCACTACGCACCGTTGCGGTGGTCGACGTTGGCACCAGTGCCATTCGAATGGCCGTTGGCGAAATCCGACCGGATGGATCAGTACGTGAACTCGAAACGCTCTCGCAAGCGGTTGCGTTGGGCAAAGACACATTTACACGCGGAGACATTTCACGGAGCACCATTGAAGATTGCGTGCGTGTGCTGACACGTTATCGCGAAGTCCTCGATGCCTATGGCATCACCAGGTCCGACCAACTGCGCTGCGTTGGCACGAGTGCTGTGCGCGAAGCAACCAATAAACTCGCCTTTATCGACCGCATTTACATCGCGACTGGGATGCAGATCGAACCGATCGATGAGTCCGAAGTCACGCGCGTCACATATCTGGGAATTCAACCGACGTTAAGGCACGAGCACGACCTCATCGCATCGCGGGCGGTCATCGTTGAAGTCGGTGGTGGCAGCACTGAAGTGCTTGTTGTGCAAAATGGGCAGGTCACTTTTTCTCATACTTATCACGTTGGTTCGTTGCGGCTTCGTCAGACACTGGAAGCGTTACGCACGCCTCGCGAGAAGGAACGCGAGATCATGGAAAACCACATCGACCGGTTCATCTCTCAAGCGGTCCAACAGTGCCGAGGTAGCGACGAACTGAAGCCGGTGCTGGTCGCTCTCGGTGGAGATTTTCGGTTCGCTGCGGGACAACTTGCGTCGGATCGCGTCGAGGAATCGCTCGCCCGAATTGACCTCGACCGACTCGGCCGATTCGTCAATGAGATGTTTCCATTGACTGAAGACGAACTCGTGCATGAGTACCACTTGACGTTTCCCGATGCAGAGACGCTCGGCCCTGCCCTGCTCACGCTGCTCAAGTTTGCGAAGGCTCTCAAGGTTGATCATATCCGTGTCTCAGATGTCAACCTGCGCGACGGATTGCTGCGCGACATGGCGGTCAGCGGCGCGTGGAGTGACGAATTCAAGGTGCAGGTTCTGAATTCTGCGGTCGACCTCGGCCGTCGGTACTCCTTCGACGAAGCACACGGCAAGCATGTCGCCCACTTGTCGAAGTTGCTGTTCGAAGCACTGCAATCATTGCATCGACTCGAAGCTCGTTACGGCGTTCTGCTGATGCTCGCGGCGCTGCTGCACGAAATCGGGATGTATGTGAGCGCTTCGAGCTATCACAAGCACTCGATGTATCTGATTCAGTTCAGCGAGTTATTTGGGCTTAGCCGCCGGGACTTGCTGCTGGTATCGCTGGTCGCGCGGTATCACCGCCGAGCCTCCCCCAAGCCAACACATCAGGGCTATGCCATGCTCGATCGCGAAGATCGTGTGATCGTCGCCAAGCTGGCCGCCCTGCTCCGCATCGCTGATTCGCTCGATCGATCATACAGCCAGCGCATCAAAGAGTTCTCTTGCTCAGTACAGACCGAGCGATTGGTCATTTCTATTCCAGGCATCGATGACGTCTCGCTGGAACAAGTCGCGTTGAAGCAATCGGTTTCGCTGTTTGAGGAGACCTATGGACTCACGGTGCTGCTTCGCCGCTCGCGGTTGTAGGCGTTCGCGCTCTGCCGGCAAGAAGTGGTCGGAATTCATACCACTTCGCAACAAGCCAACTTTGCGATGCAATCCGCCCCGTCGCGCGAAATACAGCCCCCGGCTGATCGGGCTTATTCGATGCGCCTCAAACGAAGACACAACCAAGATCTTCCGGGGAGCTCGATGTCCCGGTCATTAATGTCCGCCCAGAAGTATTCGCTCACGCGCTTCAGGGTGAATTCGCCAGGGATCTCGGTGGTGGTCATGTTCCAAGTATCCAGCAACTCGGCTTTGAAACGCATGCCATCATTGAGTTGCAGGTCATCGGCTTGCGGGGATTTTGGCAGTTGAAACTTCCAGCGACGCGGAGCCTCGCGACCGAACGAGATCAAATAGAACTGTCCGCCGACTCCGCCGTAGTTCGCATTCTGCCATTTGTCGATGGGCTCAATCCCAGCACTTGGACCAGCCTCTAGCACTTGTTTGAGGAACGCGAGTCGCGCGGGGCTTTGACCATGCAACTGTCCGCCAGCAGCCCACCAGATCTTGTTGTCGCGGTCGAAGTAAGTCTCGCCGTGCGTGGCGTACGTCCCCGCAATCGTGGCTTGCCAGAAACGATGTACTAACTCCTCGGCACTGAGGTTCCCCCATCGTTTAGGCAAGTTGCCTTCGTACTTGATCTCGTCGTAGACGATCGGCTTGCGGATCACGTCGCGGTACAGAATGGCCCGCGCGGCGTCCTCCACCGCCGATCCGTTTTGAATGCTGGCATGCGTGATCCACTCGCGAGTGTGATTGGGCATCTCTTTGCCGTTGTGAATCGACAATAGATGCTGATACGGATCGATCTCGTGAACTAAACGACCGAAGCGTTCAAAGTCCGATTCGCGTTTCTCCTTCATGAAGTCCCACTCGTTGGCCAGCGACCACCACACATTTCGAAACGCCGCCAACCGTGCGACCACGTACCTCAAGTAGCGATCATCTTCTTCTGCCGACATGCGATCGAAGCCCCAATGCCCTTCGTCATAGGGATGAAACAGGATCAGATCTGCTTCGACGCCCAGCTTCTGCATGTCGAGCACTCGCCGCTCCAGAGCTTGAAAGAAGGCTGGATTGAAACGCGAGCGATTCCAATCGCGTGGCGGAGTTCCTTCAAAGGGATAGAGCAGCGGTTCGTTGGTGCTCCACTTGTAGCGCTTCGGGAAGATGCACATGCGCAGCTTGTTGAAGGGAGTCTTTGACAGCGTCTTAAGAGTCTGCCTCTGCATCTCGTCAGACTGATGGGTCCAGGCATAGCACGTCGTGCCCAGCGGACGAAACGGCAGGCCGTCCGCGAAAGCGAAGTGGTACTTATGAGCGACTCGCACGGGACCATGATTGCCGGGTCGCGGCGGCCCGGCAGTGAACGCGCCCGTCTGGCCATGTAATTCAGGAACATTGCTCGACGTGCGGTACATCCAGCGTCCCCTCCGTTCAGGCATAAAGCGGACGCGGTACTTTCCGTCACCGTCATAGAAGCCAGTCACTTCGTGAACGACATCGTCTTGCTCAAAGCGTGCATTCAACCGCACGTCCACAAACGGATTACCCACACTCGGTCCAGGCAACGCGACTTCGAAGACCCCCCACTGCTCGACAGATCCGACCTCTGTGGCTTCCGCCAACACACCCCCCAGTGCGAACAACAGCGTCGCTAGCGCAGTTAGCCGTTTCATGTGTTCTTGCCTTGATAGCGTTGCAATGCCGAAACACCTTCACGCACCGCCGCTTGATACAACCACAAGTCACCACCATAGGCCAACATCCGAAAGCCCTGATCGAGCAGTCGTTGACCGCTCACGATGTCGCCCGCCAAGAAACCAGGCACCTTGTGATACTTCCGACAAGCCGCGAGCACTTCCGCCAGCGCGTCCTGAAACAGCGGATGATCGAACTGACCCGGAATACCCAACGAGTTCGACAAATCAAAATGTCCAATCCATAGCACATCGATTCCCTCGACCGCGGCGATCTCATGCACGTTGCGGACTCCGGCAGCCGTCTCGATCTGCGCGACGAGCAAGGTCTCGCTGTTGGCCGAACGCATCTTGTCGACGATGTCGCCGCCAGAGTACTCGTCATGCGAGATCGTGAAGGCCGCACCGCGACGTCCGATCGGTGGGTACTTGGCAGACTCCACCAATTTCTCCGCCTGAGCCGCGCTCTCGCACATGGGAATCATGATCCCCATGGCACCCATATCGAGCACGCGCGCGACAAACTGGTAGTCCGTGGCCGGAATACGAACGAGCGGAACCATGTGGGTACCGCGCGACGACGCGATCAGCATCCGAATGGTCTCGATACTCCAACCGGTGTGCTCCATGTCGAAGATGGCGAACTCGGCTCCCGCTTGAGCGGCCAGCGGACCGATACCTGTCGTGTTGAACTCAAATATAAATGTGCCGATCGAGCGTTCGCCCGAGAGCACCTTGGCTTTGACCTGATTGCAGCGCATGAGGTTCCTGTGAGAACTGAATGTCGATTCTAGCGCGGCCCTGGCCGCTGATTGACGAAAGATCGCGCACGCCCGCCGAGTCAGCGATTGCGCGGTGCCAGAATCAATTGCCGACCACGTTCTAGGTGCTCTTCGATGAGCCGCGCGGCCTGGGCGGGTTGTCCTTGAATCACCGCATCGGCGATCGCGCGATGTTCTGGATAGCTCGTGTCAATTCGCTGTGGACTTGCTTGCACAACAAGCATCACCACTCGCTGGATCTTCTCGCGCAATTGTTTCATCACGCGAAGAATCTCCTGATTGCCAAGAAACTCAGTCAGCATAATGTGAAATGCCGCATCGAGCGCGACACCTTGCTGGATCTTGGACTGCTTCAGAATCGCCTTCTGTGCGGCGAGATTCTCTTCCAATCGCCCGACTTGATCGTCATTGAGTTTTCCCGCGATCGCACGCACGACGAAGCATTCCAATGCCGCGCGGATTTCGTACTGATCGGCGATCTCAGAGATGTTGAGTTCGCGAACAACAATCCCTTGCTGCGGCGACACGGCGATGAACCCCTCGAGTTCCAGTCGCTCTAATGCCGCCTTTACCGGCGTCTTGCTCATCCCCAACGTGCTGGCCAATTGACGCTCGGCGAGAAACGAACCCGGCGGGAATTCGTTCAGCAAGATCCGTGACTTCAAGTCCTCATAGGCGACGTTCTTCAGCAATTCAGGCCGCGGGCGCCGAGCACCGCTATTGCCGTTCGTAGCGACTTTTGATCGTCGTCGACTGTCCGCCAACACCTTGGCCGATGCGCTCATGCTGCATTTCCTCACGTCACTGATCCCGCGAATTCGGTAATTGAATCATTCTGAGATCTCAGTAGGATGTCAATGACGTATTTGCGGAAGTCAGCGGAGCTAAAGCACGCGAGGCATCGCGATCGTCAAGGTCTGTTCCGCAGCCAACGCATTCGAAGTGCCTAATTCGCAACAGCGTTTTGAATGCTCGGGAGGTTGGCCTGCGGAACATTCCTCGGCGATCGTTCTTCAGTCGATCCTTCCCTTTGGAATCAGTTGCTATGAGTGTCCTGTTGTGGTGTCGCTTGGCCATCATCTCTGCATTGGCTTTTGGAATGACTGCGGTCACGAAGGCAGCGGATCGTGCCGAGACACAGCAGCCCTCAACCTCATCGCGCTACAAACTGCAGCGTAGTTCTCTACCGGCGTTTCCTGGTGCGGAAGGCGGCGGCTCGCACACAACTGGAGGACGCGGAGGCAAGGTGCTGTTTGTCACCAACCTCAACGACAGCGGCCCGGGCAGCTTAAGAGCGGCAGTTGAAACGGACGGACCACGTACCGTTCTCTTCAAAGTCGCGGGAATCATCACTCTCAAGACACCGCTGGCGATCAATCAGCCGTTCATCACGATCGCAGGACAATCCGCTCCAGGCGATGGTATCTGCATTCGTGGCGAGACGACCGAGATTAACACCCACGATGTCGTGATTCGTTACCTCCGCTTGCGACGCGGCAATCTCAAGCGGCGCGATGATGGCCTGGGAGGCAATCCAGCCGGCAACATCATCATCGATCATGTGTCAGCCAGTTGGGGGCTCGATGAGAACTTGTCGCTCTATCGCCACATGGCAAAGTCCCAGGACGGCGGTCCAGACGACAAGCTGGCGGTCGAAAACCTCACAATACAATGGTGCATTTCGAGCGAAGCGTTGGACCTCAACAACCATGCGTTCGGTGGCACTTGGGGCGGGCGGAATTGCTCGTTTCATCACAATTTGTTTGCGTGCAATACCGGGCGCAATCCGAGCATCGGCATGGGCGGTGGTTTCGATTACCGCAACAACGTCGTTTTCAATTGGCGTCATCGCACCATGGACGGCGGCGATGGCAGTTCGCGCGTGAACGTGGTCAATAACTACTACAAGCCAGGTCCAGCCACTCCATCCGGAGAGATTCGATTTCGCATCTGTAAGGCACAAGCCCGCAACTCGCGCGATCGTTTTCCGGGCTTCGGTAAGTGGTTCGTTGAAGGCAACATCATGCATGGCTTTGCTGAGATCACCGCCAACAATTGGGCAGGCGGAGTTCAGTACGACGCCGAAACCAAACAGAAGGACGAGATCATCCCCGCCGGATCGGAAGCGCTCGTCCGATCTCGGACCGAATTCATGTTCGAGCCAATTCGTACGGAGTCTGCTACGGACGCCTTCGAATCTGTGCTCGCTTTCAGCGGAGCCACTTTGCCGCGACGTGATGCCGTTGATGTGCGTGTCACCGAGTCTGTTCGCACCGGCCAGCCAACCTTTGAAGAAGGCATCCTGGTGACTCCAGCGGATGTCGGCGGTTGGCCGGAATACAAGGCCGATCAAACCCCAGTGGACTCGGACAACGACGGCCTGCCAGACGAGTGGGAACGAGCACATCGACTCAACCCACTTGATCCGATGGATGCCCAACAGGATGCGGACCTTGATGGCTACCTCAATCTCGAAGAGTTCTTGAACGGCACACTACCGCGTGAGTTCGTCGATTACTCCCAGCCGGAAAACAATCGCAACATGCTTCATGTTCGGCAGGCTCGTCCATGAAACGCTCGGTGCTCGGACTCATCGCTGTCGGATGGATTGCTGTGACGAGCTTCGTCATGGCTGCGGATCCCTCTGCGCGATTCGTCTCTGCTGATGTAACGGGCAAGCTCAAGTACGACCTGGATGAGCGCGGCAATCGCATTCTCGACTTCTCACACTGTGGGTATGGGGGCGGTGAGCGACCGATTCCTGATGTCGCCGTACGCGTCAGCGTGTCACCGATGATCGACGGTGATTCGACAAGGCCTCTTCAAGCAGCAATCGACGAAGTCTCCAATGAGCCGTTGGACGCGAATGGATTCCGGGGTGCGGTGCTGCTGAAGTCCGGCACATATCGCATCGCTGGGCAACTGAGGATCGAGGCGAGTGGCATCGTTCTGCGTGGTGAAACGGGAACGATGATCCAAGCGACAGGCCTCGATCGTCGCGCGCTGATTCAAATCGGCTCTGCGCTTTTACGCCGCAGCGATACCGACTCGCGACAAGCCATCATCAACGAATACGTCCCAGCCGGAGCCGTCTCAGTGCGAATCGCCGACGCCGCAAAGTTCGCGGTCGGCGATGCTATTGTGATCGAGCATCCAAGTACTCGTGAATGGATTCACTCACTCAACATGGATCGGTTTCCGTCACGCGATGTTGGCTCGTGGCTCGATTGGAAACCGGGAACGCTCGATGTGCGTTGGGATCGAACCATCACACAAATCGATGGCAACACGATCACACTCGACGCACCGTTAAGCTTCTCGCTCGATACCTCACTGAGCCGCGCGACAGTCATGCGTTGCTCGTTCGCAAACCGGCTCCGAAACATTGGCATCGAGAACCTGCACTGTGAGTCAGAATTCAACTCTGACAACCCGTCGGATGAAGAACACGCATGGGATGCCATCCGCATAGATGGCGTTCAGGACGGATGGGTGCGACGTATTCACGCGCGGCACTTCGCGGGTTCTGCGGTCGCGTTGTGGGAGGGTTGTCGGCGGATCACGGTCGAGGATTGTGAAGCGAGTCAGCCGGTCTCCGAGCAAGCGGCTTGGCGACGTCACACCTTTTTTACGAACGGTCAACAAACACTCATTCAACGCTGCCGTGCGTTTAACGGGCGCCATGATTTCTCCGTCGGACATCTCGCGGCTGGACCGAATGCGTTCGTCGACTGTCGCGCGAGAGATGCCCATCAATTCAGCGGCCCGATCGGAAGCTGGGCCAGTGGCGTGCTATTTGACAATGTCGAAGTCGACGGCGACGGACTTGCGCTGACTAATCGTGAAACGGCTGCTCAAGGGACTGGCTGGTCCGCCGCCAATAGTGTGCTGTGGAACTGCACTGCTCCGCTGGTGACTTGCCGCATGCCGCCAACCGCTCACAACTGGGCCATCGGAGTTTGGGGCGAATTTGTCGGCGACGGCCATTGGCGATCGCTCAATGAGTTCGTCCAACCAGAGAGTCTGTATCGCGCCCAGTTGGCGGAACGGATGGCATCACGTTCGTTGATTGATTCCCAGATTGATCGCCACGTGGATGCCCAAGTGAGCGGCACAGTCCTAACCGCCGGTCGAACAGAAATACCAGTGGCGAGAGCCGCGCCGCTCACGATCAAAAACGGCTGGCTAGTTTTCGGCGATCGGCTCGTCACTGGTGAGCGAGTTGGAACTCAGTGGTGGCGCGGCAGCGTGCTGCCGTCACGTGTCAGTGAGTTCGGTGCAGGCCTCACGAGGTTCGTGCCGGGGCGTGTCGAAGCTGGCTTCACCGATAACATCGCCGAGTTGGCAGACTCGATGCAGCGACGCGGCCAAGTCGCGCTCGAGCATCATTGGGGCTTATGGTACGACCGTCGCCGCGACGATCACCAGATGATCCGCCGACTCGATGGTGAAGTCTGGCCGCCATTCTACGAACAGCCGTGGGCACGCAGCGGCCAGGGAACGGCGTGGGATGGATTGAGCAAGTACGATCTCACGAAATTCAATCCGTGGTACTTCCAGCGGCTCAAACAATTCGCTGATGAGTGCGATCGGCGCGGACTCGTGCTGATTCAGCAAATGTACTTTCAACACAACGTGTTGGAGGCTGGTGCTCATTGGGCCGACTTCCCGTGGCGTCCCACAAATTGCTGGCAAGAGACGGGTTTTCCCGAACCTCCTCCCTATGAGAATCGCAAGCGAATCAGTGTCGCTCAAACCTTCTATGACGTGACTCATCCCGTCCGCCGAGCGTTGCATCGTGCCTACATCCGACATTGCCTCGATGTGCTGGGCAGCAACTCGAACGTGATCTTCATGACCGGCGAAGAGTTCACCGGCCCCCGGGAGTTCATGGACTTTTGGCTGACGACAATCGCTGATTGGCAGCGCGAACACGGTCGCGACGTACTCGTCGGTCTGAGTTGCACAAAGGATGTGCAAGACGCAGTCCTCGCTGACGAAAGTCTGCAATCTGTCGTTGACGTCATCGATCTCAAGTATTGGTGGTACACCGACAACGGAGAAACCTTTGCCCCTCCCGGAAC
>Ga0172376_10001724_pt1 | contig 27533 bp, 16 predicted proteins | sample Lak35m_FD_121114 | JGI IMG/M metagenome (GOLD analysis project Ga0172376, IMG submission 121114) | Freshwater microbial communities from Kabuno Bay, South-Kivu, Congo - kab_092012_35m | ecosystem: Environmental > Aquatic > Freshwater > Lake | place: Democratic Republic of the Congo: South-Kivu...
CCGCTCGATGTGCCGTTCTCATTGTCGATCCCGACAATGAGAACGGCACATCGAGCGGGTCGTCGAAGGGCTCCGAGCGCTGCACGGTGAACGTCACGTTGCCGCCGTCTTCCCAAACGGCTTGCTGCGATTGAGTCAGCGACACGTGCGCCGCATCGTCGTCACCGATGACGATCGTGTGCGATGAGTTCGGGCCGAGCTGCACGCCGGTCTGTCCCTGAGGCACGCTCAAGCGGAGCACTAACGACTCGGAAAGTTCGACGGCTTCGTCGTCGATGAGCTGCACCTGAATGACCGGCGGCGTGCCGTTCGATCCGAAGTTCGCCGGAGTGATATGCAAGAGGCGATCAGCAGGACTGACGACGAACTCTTCGCCGGCCAGATTGAAGGCCGTGACGCTAAAGCTGAGATCGAACGTCGCGGACTGCTCTTGAGATAACTGCAAGGGAACATCAAACGTCACGTCCTGCTCGGTGACTTGCTGATTGGCCGCAGCGAAGTTCACGGTGACTGCGTCGTTGTCTCGAATGGTCGCCGTGAGCTGCGAAGGCTGCCGCACGTCCAACGATTTCATTGCACCAGTCGGCGTGCCCAGCGTGATTCGAAAACTCTCGGTCGCCTCGATGAGTGCATCGTCGACGATGCTGATATTGAACCGCGCTGAACGCTGACCGGCGAGAATCGTGAGGCTCTCGACCGAGCTGATGTAGTCCGCATCCGCCGCGCCTTGAGTCGTGCCGCGATTCGCCGTTCCGCCATAAGTCAGAGGCACGACAACGTCGGTGAAAGTGGCGCTCGACAGGAAGACTTCGACCGTCAGGAAACCCTGCGTCGGTGACTCGAAGACTTGCACTCCCGAGGATCCGAAGAAGACCGTCGGCGTCGGCTCGTCGTCTTCATTGGTCACGCTGACATCGGCCACTGCGAGGCCGTTGAAGTTCGAGTCCGCACTGATGGTCGTGCCCGTCACGATCGAATAACTGAAGTCTCCGTCGCGAACGGAGTCATCAAGTCCAGTGATCGTCACCGTCTGCGGGATTAGCGCATTGCTCGGAGTGAAGTTCAGCGACGTGCGGCTGATGCGGCCTTCTCGACTGGCTGAAGAGGCCAATGCGAACGAGACCGGAGCGGTCGGCACTGCCGTTAGCACGACGCTGAAACTGTCGGTGTCGCCGGATTCGGAAGTGCTCAGTCCCGACGCCGGCGAGACTGTAACGCCGGCTACATCATCACTGGCGATCGAGATCGTGCGAGTGATGGTCGAGCCGAGCAGAATTCCAATGGACGGGTTCGAGATCGTGAGCGTCGCTGTCTCCGTGCCTTCCACTTGCCGATCGTCGAGCACCGTGAAAGTGACGGTGCCCGTCGTCTGCGCATTGGGAATCTTGATCTGAATGCCAGCAGCCGCATCACCGTCCGTCAGCGAGTAATCCCCGGTCGTGATCCCCATTCCGGTGACGCTCAAAGTCACCGTCTGCTCGCCGCTGACGATGTCCTCCGCCGTCGCGGTGACGGTGATCTGAGTCTGTCCCGCCTCGGTTCCCGTCGCGCTACTGACCGACAGAGTGACGGGCGCCGGTCCGGGCACCTGCACCTTCAGCGTTGCCGCGCCTTGAGTGAAGACTTCAAACGCTTTGCCGCCAATTGTCTCATTGGCCCCTTGAGTCCAACCGCTGCCTCGATTGACCGTATCTCCGAAGTTGCGTCGGACGAGCAGCGTGTTGCTCGTCGACGAAGCATTGAGCACTTCGAGTTGATTCAACGTCAGCGTGTTGTTGCCGGTGCCAGTCAGGTTGATGACTTCAATGTCCGTCAGCTTGTTGTCAGCGATGTTGCTCAAATCGAGCGAGATGTCGCCGCCGTCGATGTGCAGCGTGTCAATGCCGCTGCCTCCGCTGATCCTCTGAAATGTGAGATCTGTAATTTGAAGTGCATCATCTCCCGCGCCACCGTAGAGCACGTCGAGCCCGCCATCGCTTATCAAGAGGTCGCTGCCTTGCTGACCGACGAGCACGTCTTTCGCAGCCGGACCTTGATTAGCCGTCAGTGTGTTAGCAACGCTGTTCCCGACCTGCGTCTCAACCCCGCCCGTAAAGTTCGAGCCGAAGACGACGTAACTTGAACCCGCCGCAAAGAGGCCATTGGGATCGGACCCGTCCGCTCCAATGATCACGTCGTCGAAGCCGTCGCCATTCACGTCTCCGGCATCGGACACCGCACGCCCCAAGATGTCGTTTGCGCTAACGCCTTCGAGTCGGAAGCCGGTCGTGCCATCAAGCGTCGCAAGGTCGAACGCTGCACTGAAGCCGCTCGGCTTGCCGAACACGACATAGCACTCCCCGGCTTCGTTGTTGCCGTTCGGGTCGCCGCCATAAGCACCGATGAGCAAGTCGTCGAACCCGTCACCGTTCACGTCTCCCGCGTTCGAGATGCTTCTGCCCGAGTAGTCGTAGGCGTCGATGCCATCGAGTCGAAAGCCGTTACTGCCATCGAGCAATGAGAGTTCCAAAGCCGCGCTGAAGCCAGTGGTCTTGCCGAAGACGACATAGCTCGTCCCCGCTCGGCTATCTCCATTTGGACTCGCGGAGAGTGCTCCGATCAGCAAGTCGTCGACGCCGTCCCCATTCACATCGCCCGCACTCGATACGGCATGACCCGCGCGATCATCAGTTGTTACTCCATTGACTCGGAAGCCGTTCGTGCCATTGAGCGATGAGAGATTCAGCGACGCGCCAAAACTGCTGGCCTTCCCAAACACGACATAGCTTTCGCCGGCATAAGTTCGCCCACTCGGACTTCCATAAAAGGTCCCGATGACGAGATCGCCAAAGCCGTCGCCATTCACATCGCCCGCATTCGACACCGACCATCCTGCGCCTTCTCCGTTGTCGATGCCGTTGAGTTGAAAGCCGGTTGTCCCGTCGAGCGCCGAGAGGTCGATCGCTGCTGCGAACCCACTCGCCTTTCCGAAGACGACATAGCTTTCGCCCGCATTGATTCGATCATTCGGATCGCCGGCATAAGCACCGATCAGCAAGTCCTTGAAGCCGTCTCCATTCACGTCTCCCGCGCTTGAGATCGAAAAACCCGAGTGGTCCTCAGGATCAATGCCGGAGAGGCGAAAGCCATTTGTGCCATCCAGTGTCGTTGCGAGATCGACTATCGCCGCGAAGCCACTGGCCTTTCCGAAGACGACATAGCTCTCGCCCGCATTGTTAGCGGCGTTCGGATTGCGTTTGTGTGAACCAATCAGCAAGTCGTCGAAGCCGTCGCCATTCACATCCCCTGCACTCGCCAGCACGCGACCTGAATTGTCGAAGGTCGGAATGCCATCGATCCGAAATCCATCAGTGCCATCAAGCGCCGAGAGCTCCTGCGCGGCCGCAAACCCACTGGCCTTTCCAAAGACGACATAACTCTCCCCAACAATGGCCTCGCCATAAGGGTTGCCGCCTCGTGCTCCGATCATCACGTCGTCGAAGCCGTCGCCATTCAGGTCACCCGCACTCGACACCGAGAAGCCATAGCGATGATTGATCCCAACTCCATCAAGCCGAAAGCCATCCGCGCCATTGAGAGTCGTTAAGTTGATTGTCGGACCAGTCAAGAGCTGGCGCGGCTCAAGCAACTCAAGTCGCCTCCGCAGAGTTGAAGCGGCCGATCGCGAGAGACGGCTCATACGGCGCGGAGCAGAGTGACGAAACGAATTCAGCCAATTGAAAAGCTTCACGGGGCAAAGCTCTTTCTCAAGGTCGTGCAACAACGGTGATCAGTAACGTCCAGCAACGCGAAAAGTGAACGCGGCGAGTGACGATGAGATCAACCGAGTAAATGCCGTTTCCCCAAAAAGCCCCGACATGATGACGAACACAATTTTCAATCAGTCGAGCTATTGCTCGAACTGCCCAGTTTAACAGTCTGCCACCCAGATTTTTTGATCATTCTGTAGCGCTGTGCGGTTTCTAATGTTTTGCGGCCACTCGATTGGGCTACTTGTTGGATGGTGTGACATCGCGGAATGGGGCATAGGTCGCGGTGAGGTTTTTGATGGCGACGAAGGCACGGTCGGGGGTTCGGTAGTCGTTTGCGACGAGGATCTTTTCGGGCAGCTCCAAGATCAGTTTTTTGAACGTCAGTGGGTAGTGGACCACGCCGTCGCCGGATGACTTCCAGTTGCTGTTGTCGGGGCGGTGATAGTTTTCACCGGGATAGTTGCCGGGCAGAGGGAAACGTACGGTGCGCCAGCCGTCGAAGTTGAAGCGGCTGCGGCCTCGGACGTCGTTCGTGTTCCAGTCGCTGACCGACATCGCCTTCATCCGCGCGAGTTCTTCCGCCGGCATCCAGTCGGCCATCCAGCGAGTGGGATCGCCTTTGGCCGCAGCGCCGATCGAGATGAACCGCTCGCCGTCGGCGTCTTCGAGTTCAAAGATTGCTCGACCCCAGCCGCTGTTGCCGCAGACTTGCAACGCGATCTCTGTGGGCTCGCCCGGAAGCTTGAGGCCGGTCTTGTGAGCGAGCACCGAGTACATCGGGATGAACGAAGAACCTTCGACCGGCAATTGCGGAGTAACCTTGAGCACGGCTTTCTCGCCGACGAGTTCTGTGAGGGGCTCATAGAGGAACTGGCCGAGTCGTCGAGGATTGTCGAAGTTGAAGAATTCCAACTCGCTCGACCGAGTGGTCTCGACGGTCCAGTCATCGAGGTTGCTGAGCGGGGCGATGACAACTGGCTTATCGGTCTTAGGCGTGAGCGACTCATACTGCGGGTCGCCGAGCATGACTTTACTGAGAGCCTTTAAGGTGGTGACGAAGATCGGTGACGGGCTAAGCGTGATGCCATCCAACCTGTTGTGCATGAGATCGACCGCGATTGTTCGGTCATCAAGCTCGGCAGCAGTCATGGGACGTGTTCCGCGCAGTGTCCATAAGGCGGTCACGAAGCGACCGTCCGGGCGTTGGAACTCGACGGCGTAGACCGAGGCCGAACCCGTCGGCACGACGCGCGTGAACCGTGCGCCGTCGAGTTGCGAAGTCATCGTGGCAACAGCGACATACGACGGCTTCGGGCTGACATTCGGCTTCGCAAAGCACATGCCCGAAGCACCCCAGTTGCTGTGGTAATAAGAGTTCCCCATGTCCGTGATCGAACCCATACGGATCAGCGGAATCTGCCACACCAGTGAGTGCAGCATGTGGCGAACGAAGTAATGAGCTTGTTCGTCGAGCGTCAGATTGCCGGGGTTCGTGCAGGGATAGCCGATCTCGTAGCACTGCGTGATCGGCTTATCGCGGTAGCCATAGTGATCGAGGATTTGCCGATCCATCCACAGTCCGGCGTTGTTGGCCACGAAGTCCATAGGCTGGTTCTCGGGCATCCGCATGAAGCTACCGCATTCGTTGCCGCGCGAATCAAACAACTCTGTCGGGAACTTGTGCCGCAAGAATTCTTCCAGCAAATGCGGGTTGCCATTGCCGAAAGCCAGTTTGGCTTGCGGAAACTTTTCTCGAACTTCCTGCGCGGTCTTATGAGCTTCTTCCCACAGCTTGTCGAAGCGTGTCTTTTCGTTGGCATCGAGTTGATAGGGAGTACGGCCCGTGAAGACATCCGGCACGCGCATAATGTGCGGACCACTGACGGCATTTTCGTGAAAGATCAGCACGGTCTGCGGCGTGAGTGGATCGGCAGCGAGTCGTTTGGCAAGGTCCGCCGCGCTGCGCGGTTCGCTGCCGGGCAGGATGCCGTATTTCTTCCGAGCATCTGCCGAGTACGAAAACATGCCATAGCGCAGCCCGGCCTTCACATACAACGGGCCCGTTTGATCGGGATCGTTGGGAGTGAAGTGCCCGCCACAGAAGTCCCACGTTCCAAACGGCGATTGCTCGCGATGCTTTCGTGTGTCTGGCGGCAAGACGGCGAATGTTGTTTCGCGACGAAGGATCTCGGATCGTCCCGACAGAACTTTGATCGCCAAGCGGTGATAGCCGAGCTTCGGCACATCGACCTTGATGTTGAGCGAGGACTTCTGGTTTTGTGATAGCGGTATCTCGTCGCTGCGGTGTGTGGTGGTTTGGCCATAGTAGTCGGTCGCGACGGTCTCGATGACGTAGTTCGCGCGGCGCGAGTTTTGAATGTCGACCGTGAACGTCGGCACTTGCGGCTGATTGAAGACGTTGCCTTGCTCGGAACCGGTCACCTGCATCTGCACTTGAGCCCGTTGAAAAGTCATGCCGTAAATGTGAACGCCGCTCGGCAAGCCGAGTGGTCGGATTTGATACCGGCATGGATCAGGCCGCCGCACGGCGAGATGCAATTCCTTCGTGACTTCGACATCGAAGGCCCACTCGTCGGAAAAATCCTGTGCGAACGCGAGTCCGAGCGGCACGCGTACCACGAACAAGTTGCCTTGCTGTACCGGAATGATCTGCACGATGTCCGCGCTGCGTTTTTTCGTCTCTTCAAAGCGCGGAATGGTCGCCGAGAAATCATGCAGTGTGACGCGTCGCGCTCCGTCCATTGCTCCGATGCGGAAGCTGACGGTCTGCGAGAAACTTGGATCGTTCTCGCACGCGGCGAGCAGGTAAACCGCCGAGTAATCGCCGACGGGGATCTTGAAGAGCGGGCGGCGCGGATCGCCGGGCTGCTCGGGGCCTTTGTCGTATGCCGAGTAATACGAACTCGGGTCCGACTTCCAGTCAGGCCACTCGGCAGACTTCAAAAACAGATTGTCCACGTCCGGGCGACTCACCAGATCAAACGGCACGCCACCGATCACCACATGCCGTTGTTCGATTGGCCATGCGATGCCTGTGCGATCGCGAGCGGGTGACTCCAATGGAACGGTCACATGCATGCCGTGCGCAGACAACTCACCCTTGCGCGGCGTGATGAGATCCGCACTCCGCGCTGTGCGATCACTCAGTATGAAGCAACTCATCACCAGACCAAGACCAGCAAGCAGTCGATTCATCGGCATGGTTTGTTCTCCGTGATCGTGAGCATCAGCGACGCCGCTCCCCAGCCCAACAGGACGTTCCTCCGATGCAACTCTGAACGCGGTCCCGGCGATTTGCGATGAAGCTGCCAGTGCTCGCAGCGGTCATTCTTAATGATGTCGGCAGCATCCTGGTCCACACGAGTGTGCAGACGGCGGCGGGCAAGATCCCATCACGGGCAATGCCTGACCTGCCGGTGGGGCCGGAGCGCTGAATAATTTTTCGACTTCTGTTTGGCCGCACTTCGGACAAATGGGCTGCTCGTTGGCGCGAATCAGTTCTTCGAAGTCGTGTTGGCAAGTGGCACAACGGAATTCAAACAAAGGCATGTCGGGAATGCTCCTCTGGCTCTCTGCACGCGACTTCGAGCGCGACTAAACGAAAGGTTAGCTCGACGTTTCGGCGGATTTCTTCACGGCTTCGACAAGGATTCCACCCAGACGCAGGACACGATGTAAACGGCTGAACCACAACTCGCGGTGCCAATTCAGACCCACGGTCTCGCAGGCCCCTTTCAGTTCGTGTCGGTTGTAGGTACGGCACTTCCAAGTACGACTCGACATCGCGCCGGTGATCGTGTCTTCGGTGGCTAACAGCAGCAGGCTGCCTCCGGGTTTAAGAATCCGTGTCATCTCACGCAAACCAGGAGTTGGGTCGGGCAAGTGCTCAATGACCCAGCCACAAGTAATGCAATCGAACGTGTTGTCAGCAAACGGCAGATGCGTCATGTCAGCGGCCACATAACCGACTCGATCCGTCTGAAGCCGATCTTTGGCGCGACGCAACATTTGTGGCGACAAATCGCAGGCGACGATCGTTGAGTCTGGGGATGTGTGCCGCAGCATGTGCTTGAGAATTTGTCCCGATCCAGACCCCACATCCAAGATCGTCTGAAAACGACCGATGTCGAATTGACCGGAGCTGAGTAGGCGACCGACAAGCGGGTCGTGCAAGGACAGCACACTGCTGAATTTGATGACCGCCCCTTGCGGGCCGTCATAGAGCTTGCGAATGCGGTTGCGATATTGGCCGGGAGAAGTCCGCTCCATGCCTTTGAATTGGACGAGTCGACGCAACGTCTTGGCGACTCGAGCCCGAGTGCTCGTAGGTGGTCGCGAAACCGTCATGAGAATTCCTTCGGGCGATCTCTGGGAGCATGTTCAAGATGCAAAGAATGCCGGGACTCCAAGCCCGGCGGTGGTCTTCTCTGCGAGGGCGGGCGGGAGTCTGTCGCGGCCTTCTTGACGCATCAATGGCAGAAGCGAGTCTGGCAGGACGACTGGCGTAGACTGGCCTTCGCGCGGTTGCGCAGTTTCCCTGATGCTGCCCTACTGTGGCCCCTTAGGTTTCGGGAGGCATGTCTTATGACAGGGATACGGCGTCAGCGTCGCGTGGGTAACGTTGTGAGTGCATTAGGTTTCGTTTTGTCGCGGTGCGCTGGGGTGGCATTGATTTGCGTGGAACTGGTCATCACCTCGGTGGCCGCCGATCGTGTGGTCCATGTGGTCTTGCCTGATCAGCCGGTCGATTCTGTTGGTCAGGCTGGCGATGAATTGGAGAATTACCTCGCCAAAGCCACTGGTCATCGCGTTGTGCGAGTTTCAGGTACTGCCTGGAAAGCGTCTCAAAGGCCAGCGATTGTGCTTGGCACATCGCCCGCAAACGTCGCTCAGAAGCCCTTTGCTCGAGATGGCTATGCCATTCAAGCGGTGGCCGACGACTTGCTGCACATATGGGGTAACGACGCCGCCGGAGCCGTTGATAGCGCCGCTCCTAAAGGCACGCTTTATGGTGTTTACGATTACCTCAAGGAGGACTGCGGTGTGCGCTGGCTGTTCCCCGGTCCTCTGGGAGAAGTCGTTCCGAATCCGCCGCTGCCGCTCAAAATTCGGGGCGTGAGTCGTACGTCAGCGCCGAGCTTTGATCAGCGACTGATTACGACTGGTGGCTGGCTGGAGATACCCGAGGACTTGAAGACCAAGTTCAACCGCACCGAAAAGTTTGACCAACAACTCTTGCGTCAGCATCGCGTGTGGATGATGCGTAATCGGCTGAGCACCAAGCGGCTGGTCGATGCCAACCATGCTTTTGTTGATTGGTGGGAGAAGTACCACGCCGAGCACCCCGACTGGTTCGCGATGCATCGCCATGGCAAACGCGACCTCATCACGAAGACGCACATGGTCAAGCTCTGCACGACGAACCCAGAGGTCATTCGCGAGACTGTCGAGCAAGGTCTCGCGCGACTGGGAAACAATCCGTGGATGAAGTCGATCTCGGCGTCTCCGAATGACTCGTCGCTGACCGGCTTCTGCATGTGCCCGAACTGTCGCAAGCTGGATGCGCCCGACGCGATTCAGTTCACGTTGCGAGACAAGCAAGGGAGCTATCAGTACCCCGCGATGACCGATCGGCATGTCGTCTTCTGGAACCAAGTCGCCATCGAGTTGAGCAAGCAACGTCGCGATTTGTTGGTTGGCGGCTATGCGTATGGATCGGCCCATACTCCACCAGTGAAGGTCAAACCGCTGCCCAATGTGTTGATCGGTTATGTGCAGCACGCTGCCGTGTATTGGGACATCGACGCGCATCAAGAGGAACGCGAATGCTTCAACAAGTGGACGCGCCACGGTGGCACATTCTTGTGGCGACCGAATTCGCTGCAGATCGGTCATGGTCTTCCGACGAACTTCATCTGGCGGCTTTCGAACGACATCGACAACGCGCAGAAACGCGGAGCTCGGTATGTGGCCTATGACCAACTCGTGCCGCATTGGGGTTCCATGGGGCACATCTATTACTTCCTCGCTGAACGACTGTGGGATGTTGACAAACCTGTTCAAGAGATTTGGAAGGAGTACCTTCAAGCGGCTTACGGCCCGGCTCGAGAGACGATGTGGAATTACTTCGCGCTGCTCGAAGAGATTGGCGAAGGGATCTTCAATTCGCGCACGCTTGATGCGGTTTCGTGGCGGCAAGGCGGTGAAATCGCTGCGGTGCAGGCTTACTCAGGAGCGCGTTGGACGCGGCTTAAACAGTTGTTGCGGGAGGCTCGAGCGAAGTCTGCGAATTACCCAATGGGATTGCGGATGCTCGACATGCACGACGAAGCCCTGGAGTTCTTCGAGTTGCAACTGGCGGTGAATCAAAAACTCTACGACCGCTCGCGACCGCTGGACTTCTCGAAAGGCCCACTCGCTGATGCGATCGCCACCCGTGACGCCTGGCTCGTGAATCATCCTCGCTCACTCGCCGTGAGCACTTCGGAAGTCGGACACTTGGCAAATCAGATGCAACGCGTCGCGGCAAGCTATGTCCCGTCTCCGCGCGGGAAGCTGGAAGTGGATGAGTAGAGGCGTTCTCAGGGTTCCTGTTCGACTCGTTCCCAAGCAGGGCTTAGGTCCGAGTGTGTTTTTTAATCTTAAGGCTCAACAGCATGACCAACCTCACCGATAACCCGCTGCTCGCTTCAACCGGCTTACCGCCTTTTGATCTCATCAAACCCGAGCATGTCATTCCCGCCGTGCGGCATTGCCTCGCGAATGCCGAGCAGCAACTCACGGAACTCGAAGCCAACATAGCGCCGAGTTGGGCGGGGTGCTTTGAGAAGCTCGAAGCGATCGACCGGCCGTTTGAGTATGCATGGGAGCCGGTCACGCATTTGTTCGGCGTCATGAACTCGGACGAGTTGCGTGAGGCTTACGAGACCGTGCTCGATGAAGTGGTGAAGTTCGGACTGCGGGCTTCGCAGAGCAAACCGATCTACGAAGCGTGTCTCGGCATTCGAGACGGGGCTGAGTGGAGCAAGCTCAACGCCGCTCAGCAGCGGATCGTCACGAAGCGGATTCAGTCGGCAGAGCTGGCCGGTATCGGGCTCGACGGTCCGCAGCGCGAACGCTTCAACGCCATCGTGCAGGAGCTTTCGCAGATCAAGACGAAGTTCTCGAACAACGTGCTCGATGCGACGAAGGCGTTCGAGCTGATCGTCGAGAACAAAGCCGATGTCGCTGGCTTGCCCGGCAGTTCGCTGAGCATGGCCGCTCAGTCCTACAACGGTGCGCGGCCCGATGGTGGAGTAACTGCTACAGCCGACGCCGGACCGTGGCGTTTCACGCTCGACATCCCGAGCTTCAATCCGTTCTTGCAGCACTGCCGCAACCGCGACCTGCGCGAAACGATGTACCGCGCCTTCATCACACGCGCGTCGTCCGGCGAGTTCGACAACAGCAATCTCATCAACCGCATTCTGCGACTGCGGCATGAGAAGGCGACGCTGCTCGGCTTCTCGTCGTATGCCGATCTGAGTCTCGCCAGCAAGATGGCGCCGAGCGTTGCTGCCGTTGAAACGATGTTTGAAACGCTGCGGTCCGCATCATGGGACTCCGCTCAAAAGGAGTTCGCCGAGATTCAGCAACTCGCCGCAGCGAGCGGTCAGTCCGAGCCGCTGTTGCATTGGGACGCCGCCTTCTGGGCCGAGCGTTTGCGCGAGCAACGTTTTGATTACACCGACGAGCAACTGCGTCCGTACTTCCCGCTCGAACGAGTGCTCGACGGCATGTTCGCGCTGGTCGAGAAAGTCTTCGGCATCCGCGTGCGAGCGAAGTCGGGCGTGCCTGTGTGGCATGACGACGTCCGCTACTTCGAGATCTTCAACGAAGCCGGTGCTCTCATCGCGGGCTTCTATCTCGACCCGTTCTGCCGTCCCGAAACGAAGCGGCCCGGAGCATGGATGAGCAACTGCCTCAACCGCCGCCGCCTCGCGTCGTCCAACACTGCCGATGGTGGAATCCAAATTCCAGTCGCGCATCTCGTCTGCAACAGCACGCCGCCGGTCGGCGATAAGCCGTCGCTGATGACGTTCCGCGAAGTCGAGACGTTGTTCCATGAATTCGGTCACGGCCTGCAACACATGCTGACGACGATCGACGAAGCCGACGCAGCGGGCATCAACGGCGTCGAGTGGGACGCGGTCGAGCTGCCCAGTCAGTTCATGGAGAATTGGTGCTATCACCGCTCGACGCTGCTGGGCATCGCGAAGCACTACAAGACGGGAGAGACACTGCCGGACGAACTCTTCGAGAAGCTGACCGCCTCGCGCACCTTCCGCGCCGCGTCGATGATGCTGAGGCAGCTCACCTTCGGCATGACCGACATGCGCTTGCACGGCGGCTACATCCCGCCCGAGCCCGGCCAGTCCGGCGAAACGGTGCTCGACATTCAAAGGCAAGTCGCGCAACGCACCTCGATCCTGCAACCGCTGCCCGAAGACCGCATGCTCTGCACCTTCAGCCACATTTTCGCCGGCGGGTACTCGGCGGGTTACTACAGCTACAAGTGGGCCGAAGTCCTGAGTGCCGACGCATGGGGAGCCTTCGAAGAAGCCGGCCTCGACAACGAGCATGCAATCGCTCTTACAGGCCGCCGCTTCCGAGACACCGTGCTCGCCCTCGGCGGAAGTCAGCACCCAATGGAAGTCTTCCGAGCCTTCCGAGGCCGAGACCCCAATCCACAAGCCCTGCTGCAACAAAACGGATTGGCGTAGTGAACGGCGGAACTAAATGGTTTGGCTGTAGGATGGCCGCCCTCGGCCGTCTGCATGGTCCGAGCGAGTGTCACGTCGCAACCAAACTCCGCAGGCAACTCTTACCGCACGGACGGATAACACTCGCACGTCTGCGATGTTCGAACGATGGCGATCCGTATTACAGTGGCAGCGTCATCGGCCCCTACTCGTCGGGAGTTTTACATGAGCCAGCAAACGATCGAATTGAACGACGAACTCTTGGCGGTGCTTGATGGCCTCAATCAGCCGGTTCGACAGTCAATCCCGCAGCTCGTCGTGCTAGAGCTTTATCGCCGAGGAATTGTTTCGAGCGGCAAAGCGGCTGAGTGGTATGGGCTAGGCCGCGCGGAGTTCATCAACCATGCGTCTCAACGGGGCATCCCGTTCTTCGACATGACCGCCTCCGAGTGGGAAAGCGAATGCCGAAACGCGGAGACGCTGTGATGCTCTCTACCGGCAAGTTTTGGCCGATTGCGGTGAGTAATGGTTAACGAGTACCGGCACTGGGTTGTTTGCATTGAAATTCGCACTATAGCAACTCGCTTCAATTCCCAACTGGCCTGCTGGTTGTTTCAGTACCAGTCGTAATAAGAGTCGGGGCTGTGCCAGAACGCCGTGCGGCTGGCACAGCGGAGAAGGTTGGGCCGTCCACGACAACGCTGTTGAACTGGTCTTGGATCGCGTAGCGCTCCGCCTCGCGGTCGTTCTCAGCGACTATCACATCCTCGGCAAGACTCATAAGCTCGGGGCATTCGCGGCGTCGAACCCTCGTACTCTTACCGTTTGGTAGCATGGGATATCGCAATCTTTCGCAGTGCGTTTTGGATTTAGAGCGAGCCGGGCATTTGGTCCGCATCAACGCGCCGATCGATGCCAACCTGGAGGCCGCCGAGATTCAGCGACGTTTGTATCTCGCGCAAGGCCCGGCGGTGCTCTTTGAGAACGTTGTCGGTTGTCGCTTTCCGATGGTCTGTAATCTTTTTGGCACACGCGAACGCACGCATTTCCTGTTTCGCGACACGCTGACTGCGGTGCGCAAGTTGGTCGAGCTGAAGATTGACCCGCAGCAGTTCTTTCGTCGTCCATGGCGCTACGCCGGAGTCCCGTTCACGGCGCTGCATATGCTGCCGCGCCGAGTCCGACATGGCGCCGTCATGCAGCACGAGACGACTATCAGCCAACTCCCGCAGCTCAAGAGTTGGCCTCATGACGGTGGCGGGTTCGTGACCTTGCCCGAGGTCTATTCCGAAGACATCGACAAGCCGGGGCTGATGGCCTCGAACCTCGGCATGTATCGCGTGCAACTTACGGGCAATGACTACGAGGTCGATCGTGAAATTGGTCTGCACTACCAGATTCATCGCAGCATTGGAGTGCATCATGCGAAGGCAATTGCGAAGGGCGTCCCGTTCCAAGTCAACATCTTCGTTGGCGGCAGTCCGGCGATGATGCTGGGCGCGGTCATGCCGTTGCCCGAGGGGATGTCCGAGTTGACGTTTGCGGGTGCGCTCGCTGGCCACCGCATCCCGATGATCTCGCGCGAGGACGGCCCGGCCATTTATGCCGAAGCTGACTTCTGCATCACGGGCACAGTCGATCCCGAGCGACTTAAGCCCGAAGGCCCATTCGGAGATCACCTCGGTTATTACAGCCTCACGCACGACTTCCCGGTGCTGAAGGTTGAGAAGGTCTATCACCGCGCTGGAGCCATTTGGCCGTTCACGGTCGTTGGTCGTCCGCCTCAAGAGGACACCTCGTTCGGTGACATCATTCACGAGATCACTGGTCCGATCATTCCGACGGTCTTGCCGGGAGTGAAAGCCGTGCATGCTGTTGATGCCGCAGGCGTACATCCGCTGCTGTTGGCGATCGGTAGTGAGCGTTACACCCCCTACAACCAGACGCAGCGACCTCAAGAACTGCTGACCAACGCACACGCTCTCTTGGGACAAGGTCAGCTTTCGCTCGCCAAGTACTTGTTGATCGTTGCTCAGGAAGACAACCCGTACCTCGACATTCACAACATTGCCGCGTTCTTTCAGCACTTGCTCGAACGAGTCGATTGGCGGCGTGATCTGCACTTCGAAACGAGCACCACAATTGACACGCTCGACTACAGCGGCGAGGGATTAAATGCCGGCTCGAAAGTGGTCATTGCTGCTGCCGGTCCTGCGATTCGCACGTTGCCGACTCAGATCTCATGTGGTTGGCGTTTGCCCGACGGTCTGTCTGAACCGCGTGTCTGCTTGCCGGGAGTGATCGCCATTCAGAGCACCACAAACGCGAAGTTGCTGACGTCGCTGCCTGACGATCATCCATTGAGTCAATGGCCGTTGATCGTGCTGTGCGACGACAGCGAGTTCGCCGCCAAGTCGCTCAATAATTTCTTGTGGGTGACGTTCACACGCTCGAACCCGGCGACGGACATCGATGGCATCGGGGCAACGACCGAGCACAAGCATTGGGGTTGTCGTGGCTCGCTGATCATTGACGCTCGCCGCAAACCGCATCACGCCCCACCGTTGATCGAAGATCCCACCATCACGAAACGTGTCGACGAACTCGCTGCACCCGGTGGGCCGTTGCATGGGTTGATTTAACAGCACGGTCAGAATGTGGATGCGGTGTGGTGGGAAGCGATCACGGCAAGTGTGTGGGAGCCACTTCAGTGCTCTCTGCTGCATGACATCAGGACGCGCCCAAGTGGGTCGTCAGACACCACGAAATTGGTCTTGATCGTTCAGAAAAAGGTGGCCTATTGGAGCTCTCGCTGTCGTCAAGCGGAACGTTGATCTCGGAAGCGTTCCTGTGCCTCAGCTCTGCGGCGACAGAAATGGCGTCTGAAACTTGTCACTCGAAAGGAATCGAGCATGGATCCCACAAAGCAGGTGTTTTCGCTCTTTGAGGAATTCAAGAAGTTTGCCTTCAAAGGCAACGTGATTGATCTCGCGGTCGGCGTCGTGATTGGTGGCGCGTTCGGCAAGATCGTCGACTCGCTTGTGAAGCACATCATCATGCCAGGGATCAGCGCGTTGATGCCCAGCGATCAAAGCTATCTCACCTGGAAGTGGATCCTTGTTGAGGCCACGAAGGACGCTGAAGGCAAGCTCATTGCCGGCAGTGGCAAAGAAATTCCTTACGGGCTCTTCATTGGTGAGGTCGTCAACTTTTTCATAGTGGCTGCGGCCGTGTTTTTGTTCGTCGTGAAGTTTCTGGGGTGGGTGATGCGCACTCGCAAACAAGAAGCGGCTGTGCCTCCGTCGCCACCGAAGCCGACTCCGAGCGAAGAGTTGTTGACGTAAATTCGTGACCTCCTAAAAGCCAAGGCATAGCTTGCTGTGATGCTGGCAAGGCTTTTTCGGTGTGACCCAGAGCCTGCTTCCGAGAGGCCGCGCTGCTCCGACGAAACAACAGATTCCCGCCGCCGCTTGCTAGTTTCGGAAACGCTCGCCTACATCACGGACTCTGACAGCCTATTGAATCCACGTCGTACATGATTTGATCGTGCTCGAAATTCGTTGAAGGTGGGCACGTTGAAGACGTCCCCACGAAACTCAACAGGCTGCCAACCGCACGTGTTGTCGGTGATTGGCGATGGTCTTTCTTGGGAATGGAGCTCTCGATGCGCTGTCTGACTGCGTTCCTGTTTCTTACTGCGTTGTGGGGGGCGACTTCGGTGCCAGCGGGTACCTCGAATAGCCTCATGGATGTCTCGACCGACGGGAAACTATTGGCGTGCAGCAATCGGGATAGCGGCACTCTGACCATCGTTGACCTCGCGACTCACGCGGTCGTTCATGAGATCAAGGTCGGACGTCATCCCGAAGGCATCAGCTTCATCGGCGATTCGCATCGCATTGCCGTCGCGGTCTACGATGACGATCTCATTGTCTTCGCCGATGCCGACAACGGTGCCGTCACGCGCAAGACGGAGGTATTCGATGAGCCCTATGGCATCGTTTCGAACAAAGCCGGTTCACGGATCTATGTGACGCTCGAATATCCCGGTCGCATTGCCGAGATCGACGCTGGCTCGGGCAAGCTGCTACGAGAATTGAACGCTGGCTCATTTCCGCGCGGCATCGCGATCAGTTCCGACGAGAAGCAGTTAGTGACAGCGGAGTACCTCACTGCTCACTTGCGAGCGTTCGATATCGCGAGTGGTAAACAGGCTGATGAGTGGCTCGCGGGACCGACGGATAATCTCGCACGACAAGTTGTTCTGCATCCGAAACGTGCGAAGGCTTATGTCGCTCACATCCGCTCGCGCGTGGAGATTCCGCATGGGGCTGGGTCGATCTTTCCTTATCTCGGAGCCGCGGATCTGGTGCAGAAAGAGGACACACGCCGTCGTCGAGTGCCGCTCGATTCGTTCATTCAAACACTCGTGACCGCCAATCCTTGGGAAGTCGCGGTTAGTCCAGATGGCTCGAAGCTGTATGTGATTTGCTCAGGCACGAACGACATGTATGCCACGCGCACCGTCGACGATGACTACACCGAGATCGCCAATGAAAAGTATCTGCAAGTTGGCACGAATCCGCGCGCGGTGCGCGTCTCACCCGATGGTAAGTCGGTCTTCGTCTACAACGCGCTCGACTTCAATGTGATGGTCTTCGACGCCGCGACCATGAGTTTGCGAAAGAAGATTGCCGTTACGCAGAACCCGCTGCCCAAGGACGTGCTGCTCGGCAAAGTGTTGTTCTACTCGGCACTGCAACCGATGGTCGGGCGCCGCTGGATTAGTTGTTCGAGTTGCCATCCCGACGGGCAAGCGGATGGCAAAACGTGGCACAATCCAGAAGGCTTGCGAGCGACCCCGCCATTAGGCGGATTGGCATTCACGCATCCTCAACATTGGTCGGCGGATCGCGACGAGACACAGGATTTTGAGCACACCATTCGTGGCCCGTTGATGCAGGGCTATGGCCTGATTCGCGGCAAGGTGAATCCATCGCTCGCTGCGCCGAACAAAGGTTTGTCGTCGGAACTTGATGCGCTCGCTGCTTATACGAACTCGCATCGGTTCACGTTGAGCCCTCATGCGAAAGATGGCTTGAACGATTCCGCAAAACGTGGTCGCGAATTGTTCTTCAGCGAGACCGTGGGCTGCGCAAAGTGCCACTCGGGACCGTTCTATACGGACTCGCAATCGGGCCACCCGAGCGTTCTGCACAATGTCGGCACGGGCAACGATGATCCCGGCGAAAAGATGGGGCCTAAGTACGACACACCAACACTGCTGAGTCTTTATCGCACTGCGCCGTATTTGCATCATGGCCAAGCCGCGACACTGACTGACGTGCTGACGACATCTAACACGGGCGACAAGCACGGTAAGACGAGCCACTTGTCGAAAACGCAAGTCGCGGATCTTGTCGAGTTCCTGAAAGCCTTGCCTTACGAGGATCCGGAACCACTCGCCCAGAAAGCCGGTATTCAGCGCGTTGCGAATTGAGCGCCGTGATGAATCATCTCGGATGAAGTGGCTATCTCAATCGGCCGAATTGGCTGATCGTGTTTCGGCAGTTCGAACTGCTGTTGCCTGTTTTCGCTGTGAACCGCGACTCTGTGATCACTGGCTGTTCGGACCTCTTGCAAACATCGACGGAGCGATGTGATGGCTCAGCAGTTCCTGCTGATTGATGGCTACAACCTGCTGTACGCAGCGGGACTCGCACGCACTCATTATGGCCCCGGCGATTTTGAGCGAGTCCGAAACCGATTGCTCCGACTGTTGGCCTTTCGACTTGACCCAGGCGAACGAGCCCACACGACGATCGTTTTCGACGCCGCGCTCAACGACGAACAGAACGCCAGTCGGCAGCAAGTCTGCGAACAACTGATCGTGATCTTCAGTCCGTATGGCGTCGACGCAGACACCGTGATCGAGCAATTGATCGCCGCCCATTCGAGCCCAAAGCAACTGAGCGTTGTCTCGGACGACCAACGTTTGCGAACCGCTGCTCAGCGCCGCCGCGCGACTTCGATTGCTTGTGACACGTTCTTCAATGATCTCATGGACCGAGAACCTCTCACCCCGGAAAGCTCGATGGAAACGACCTCGACGACAACCAATCCGCACTCGGCGACCGTTCCCGCTGTGATGCCACCTCAGCACGAAACTCCGCGGCCACTTAGCAACGTGACCGACAAGGACTGGGACATTCATATCGATCATCTGGAAGCCGACTTGAAGTCACGTCGGCATCGGCACGATTAGTTCCGAGAGCGCACCGGCTTGCCGACGGCGGGCACCGCGTGCGGAGCGATTGCTGGAAATGCTGCTCAGTAAGTCAGCTCGGTACCGAAGTAAAAGTTGATGCCCATCTGTCGCACGGACTGCGCCGTCGGGTTGGCTGAGCGGAAGTCGAAGTGCTCGCGATAATCCTTGTCGGTGAAGTTCTCGACACCAGCGAGCACCGTGAGATTATTTTTCGGACGCCAAAACGTGCGCAGGTCGTAAGTCGTGAAGCCGGGTGTCGCAGACTCAGCCAGACTGCGAGCGATGCGCTCTTGATCGTCGACAACACGAGCCGACAACTCGATGCCATACGGACGCTCCCAGAAGTCACCATTGAGGCGAATGCCGAGTCGCGCTTCGAGCGGCGGTATTTGCGGCAAGGCTTCACGATCACCGCCAACGACGGGATTGCCGGCGAAACCGCCGCGTACGCCCGGCACGCGCGTGCTGGGAGTTGCTCCGCTCGCGACGGTCGTGCGGAAGTCGCCGTTGCGAGTGTGATCGGTGCCCTCGACGTAACTCACTGTGCTAAAGAGTTCGAGCCATTCATTGAGGTCGTAGTCGGCATTTGCCTCGAAGCCGACGAGTGTGGCGAGGTCCGTGTTGACGTACTTCAAGTTGACCTGCTCGATCTGCCCACTCGGTGGTCCGAATAGGAGACCGGTGTTCTCGAAGGTGATGGCATCGAAGACCCAGGCGTGGAAGCCATTCACGCGCGCCCGCAAGCGACCATCGTCGTAGCCGGTGCCGAGGTCGATCTGCCAGCGTCGTTCAGGGTTCAAACGCGGGTCACCGGTCACAGTGTTGAGACCGCTCTGCAACAAAAACATGAAGGACTGCGCGGCATAGAGTTCGGTTAACGACGGTGCTCGCTGACCATGACCAGCTCCGGCATAGAGCGTCCATTCGTCGTCGATGGCGTACTCGGCGTTGAGGTATGCAGCCCACAGTCCAAACGTTTGATCGAAGTCATTCGTGCCGAGGATTCCAGCGAGCGATGATTGAGGATTGCGGTTGCCGAGGAACGCCATGCGCGCCGCTGTGTCGGTCACTTCGGTGGAGACGATGTCCGCTCGCAGGCCGGCTGTGACTTTCAAGTTCTCGATCGACTCGTCTTTCAACTCTGCAAACAAGCCGGGATTGGCAGAAATAGAACGCGGGATGGGTGAGTTCGCGTTGGTGAAGATGTTGAAGCCGAAACGGCCGCTCGCGATTTCGTCTAGTTCTTGCCGCACGAAGCGGAAGTCGGTTCCAGCGGTCAGACGCCGTTCGTCACCGATGTCCCAAGAGGCCGCAGTCCGAGCCCCCGTACTCTGCGCCTCGACGTTCGTGACACCTTCGTAACGGAAGCTATCCAAAACCGGGAACGTCGCCCGTTTGGCTGGCGACTGAGCGTTTCCTGCCAGTCGCGTTTGGTTGTACCACGTTTCAACTTCTAGCTCGTCAGCCCAACCGATGCCTCGATCAACGAGCGTGATCTCAACGCCGTTGGTCGTCAGGAAGTCGAGATCGAATGCCTGTCCGGCCAGTTCCACGTCGGTTTGATCGAGTCGCAGATAATGCACTTCGAGGCTGCGATCAGGCGCGAGATCCCAACCCACGGCGACATCAAGATCGCGCGACTTGTAACTCGACGGGATATCCAGACCCGAGCCGGACTCGTAATCCGAGCCCGTCTTGTGCCCATAACTGACTCGAGCGCCCCAATCATGGGCGCCGACTTCAAACGTCTGCCGTCCGTACCACTGATCGCCATTGGTCTGATAGTCGAGGCTGGTGGCACCGGTCGTCGTCAGACCGTCCTCGAAACGCGGGCTATGCGCTAGCGTGAAGTCAATGAAATCGAACCCCGGTCCATACTGCACCGCATAGGGGCCTTTGACGACATCAACTCGTTCGATCAATCGCGAGTCCACTTTGCTGAGCATGGTGTCGAGATCGACGCGGGCCGGGATCCAGTACGAACCCGACGCATTCATCTGCCCGACGCGACTGCCGCGCACGCGCGGATCCGTGATGATCGGACTGCGTTTCTGAGTAGTCACACCGCGCGTATTCGCGGACTCACCGAGCAAGCTGCCGAGGTCGCTGGTGTTGCGGGCCTTTGACTCGATGCCCAGCACCGAGTCGCCGGTGATCGGACGCGAGACTGCTTTTGAACCGGTCGTCGGCAAGTTGCTGCGCGGAGCACCGCCCCGAAAGACGCTCGCCGTTGTATTCGCTGCTAGGCTGTTGCGACTCATCGCCGTGCTTGGCGGCACCAGCTCGGGACTCAGCGGCGGCACCTCTTGGAACATGCCAAACGACGTCAGCACGACGTGCCCGTCGGGAGTCTGGGCGATGCCATCCGCCGGGGCTTGTAAGCTCCACCAAAACGGAGACGTTGCTTCGAACTCGGTGGTTGGCTCAAGTGGTGCGGCGAGTTGTTCGCTCGGCGCGCTGGGCGGCGGTGCATCTGGCAGCGCGAGATGAACCGGAAATGGCGGTGCGTCCTCGGCGAAGACCAAGGGAGTGATTGGAATTTGGACGGCGACTTGCAGCGCTCCGCAGGCAATGAGCCCCAGCGTACGCTGCTGCCTCCAACGCATGAGTCTGCGAATCCGTTTCATGACTCAGCCCAATCGACAATGTCCAAAATGCCGTGAATACGATGGCTCAAATCAAACTGTGTCGCAGATATCGGACACTTGATGGGCACGAGTTCGTCAGGAGTTAAGACCCGCTCAGTAGGCATTCGCCGAAAGGGAAGCCTTTGCCGCAGCACTGACGCGACCGGCAAAGTTTGACTATCGACTTTGCGGGTTAGAGAAACGTTCGGGGCTTGCTCCACTTCAGGTCGATCCGTCCCGAGCAACTCGTGCTTCACATGCAGCGCGGGGAGTGGCGTGCTACATCTGACAGGCTGTGCTCAGCGGCGCTGGATTAAGACCGTCGCAGTGACGGGTTGCCTGGGGGATCATCGCATGTCGGGATCGCATCGAGTTCGTCTGACTTACTGCACCCAATGTCGCTGGATGCTGCGCAGTGCTTGGATGGCGCAAGAACTTCTGACGACGTTTGAAACGGAGTTGGCCGAAGTCTCGCTCGCTCCAGGGAGCGGAGGCGTGTTTGAAGTCCACGTGAACGACGAACTCGTTTGGTCGCGCGCGGAGCAAGGACGCTTTCCCGACATCAAGGAACTCAAGCAACTGATCCGCGATCGAGTCGCTCCTGAACGTAACCTGGGGCACACTGATCGTCAGCGAACCGCTGAGGGGACCTAGTCATTCGTCACGAGTCTTAGCTCACGCATACCTGGAAGGGCTTCTGTGTTCGATATCCTGATTCGACACGGCACGATCATTGACGGCACGGGCCGCACGCGGTTCGTTGGCGATCTTGGCATTCAAGGCGATCGCATCGCGGAGATCGGGCAACTAGGAGCGGCTCCTGCTACGCGCGTCATCGACGCTTCGGGCCTGATCGTCGCGCCGGGTTTTATCGACGTCCACAATCACTCCGATGGTTGGCTCGTGCGCGAGCGGAACTTTGCTCCGAAGACGACGCAAGGTTTCACCACCGAAGTGTTGATGGCCGATGGCATCGGCTATGCGCCGGTCAACGAGCACACCGCGCGCGAATGGGTGTTCTATCTACGAGCACTCAACGGGCTTCGTCAGCAGGACTACTCGGACTGGCGCACCGTCGAGGAGTTCCTATCCGCGATCGCTGGGCGGACAGCTCAGAATGTGTGTTCTCACATTCCATACGCCAACCTGCGGTCGCTGGCGAAAGGTTGGGGTCGAGGCCCTGTGGACGACTTCGAGATGCGCGACATCCAACGTCAGATTTGCATTGGCATGGAAGCGGGAGCCGTTGGTGTTTCAACCGGGCTCGACTACATCGTGCAGTGCTTCTCGACGACGGATGAATTAGTCGAAGCGCTCCAAGTCATGGCTCCTTATGACGGCCTGTATGTGACCCATATTCGGTACAAGAAGGGCTTGATGAATGGGCTCAAGGAAGCCGTCGATATTGCCCGCCGCGCCGGAGTGAAGTTGCATGTGTCGCACTTAAAGACGCATTCCCCGGCCATGCTCGATGAACTGCTGACATACATTGATCAAGTCCGCCGTGACGTGGATCTCTCGTATGATGTCTATCCTTATCAACGCGGTTCGACATTGCTGAGTTACCTCTTGCCCTACGAAGTGTGGGAAGACGGCCCGTTAGCAGCGGTCGGAAAGCTGAATGATCCGATCATCCGTGCAAAATTCGCGGCCGGGCTGGAGGCGTACCGACTTGACCTCGATCAACTGCGTATCGCGTGGGTTCACGGCAAGGACAACTCACACCATCAAGGTCAGCTCGTCAGCCGATACATCGACGAATCGGGCAAGTCGCCCGCCGACGCCCTGCTCGATCTGCTCATTGAGGAGCGACTCTCGGTGCTGATGGTCGTCAACGAAGGCGACGATCAACTCATTGCACCGTTCTTGCAACATGATCTCTTCATGCTCGGTTCGGATGGTATCTTCTGCGAAGGGGGAGTGGTGCATCCACGTGTCTTTGGGTCTGTCGGTCGGTTCTTGGGGCCCATGGTGCGCGAGCGGCGTTTGTTATCACTCGAAGAAGCGGTCGCGAAATTGAGTCATCGTGCTGCGACGCGCTTCGGGCTGAAGCAACGCGGTCTCCTAAAAAAGGATGCGATCGCCGACATCGTGCTGTTCGACTCGGAAACCGTCACCGACCGAGCCACCTATGACAACCCGCAGCAAACAACGGTTGGCATTGAGATGGTGTTCGTGAACGGCGTGCCCATCGTCGAAGCCAGTCAACCGTGTGGCCCCGCGACAACTCCGGGGCGTTTTGTGCGTTGCGGATCAGCGGCGACGGAGTAGGGGATCGGTTGAGCTGCCCGTTGAAGAACACGTGGAGCACGATTTTATCGTGCTCAAAACTTGATGAATTCGGACACGTGGAAAACGTGCACACGAAATTCAATAGGCTGCTAAGCGTGACCAGTCTGACCGTCCCATTTTGTTCCGGGCTTCTCGATGTCGGAAACTGGTGCTCCCTCAAATTGGCTCGCTCGCTACGTTCCCGCCCCCGCCAGAGCCGTGAGCAACTGAGATTTCAGGAAGTGTCGCCACTCGGTCGATCTTCCTTGCTGAGTGCAAAAGGGAATTTGACACAGGTTTCAGCAACGCCGCATCTTGGACTCGTCGTTGTTGGCGGCCCGACAGGTGATTGAGTCAGCTCCCGACGCTGACCCGTCTTCGTCGACCACCGCCGCAGCGACATGCTCGCAGTGTCGACTGCTTCCCCCAGTCCGAGATCGCGAGCTTTCGTGGCGCAGGCCACAGGAGGCACTGAATGGATCTCGTCTCACAATTACAGCACGAATTGCGGCAACTGGCCGGCTTCGTGAGTACTACTCCGAAACGCATCGACATCACCGCTACCGATGGTGTGCGGCTGACCGTCGAGTTTGTGGCCGTCGATACGTTGAGTTGCGCCTTTCGAGAACTGTGGTTACATGTGCCGCAACTGGTCGGCAAAGAACTCGCGATCTTGAAGCAGTGGGCTGACGCGCTTTCGAAACGTGTGACCTACTTGCTCGAAAACATCGGCCCGCTTGAAGTCGACAAGCTAGGCGACAAGATCTTAATCCGCTCAACGCCACCCGATCGCAGCACCGGTGCAACGAAATTCTACGAGGTGTTGCTGTCGGCCAAGTCGGATGGCACGTTCTCACTCAAGCGATTTACTTTCGAGCCAGGCTCTTCTGGCCGGCAACTCGCCGACATCCAATTGACGCACGAAGTGCTGCTGAAACTGATTCGTGATCTGTTGGAAACTGTACCGAGCTAGCGTGTCGTTTCGATGACCGCGCGCGGCTAGGCCAACTCCAAACCACGCAGCGTGCCTTTGCCGGTCGAGAACTCGTTGGTCTCGATACCTAGTCGCTGCAGCATCGAGACAAAGAGATTTGTCAGCGGGTAGTTGTTCTGCTGATCGAATGCCAGATGCTGGCCGTGCTTGAAGCCGCCTCCGGCCAACAGAGCGGGGAGGTTCACATTCGAATGCGAGTTCGCGCTTCCCATGCAGGTGCCGTACAGGATCATGGTGCGGTCCAAGAGCGGTTGACCGTCTTCCCGCGACTCACTTAATGCTTTGAGGAATCCACCCAACGCGTCGAATTGACCTTCTTCGTGACCGCGCAGTTCCGACAACACTTCGGGGCGGTTGCCGTGATGCGTGATGTTGTGAATGACCGTCGTGTCGATGAAGAACGACATGATCCGCGACGAGTCTGTTTCGAGCGCCAGCTTCATCACTTCGAAGAATAAACGTGTGCGTTGGACGAAGGCTTTCGGTTCGTCGATGTCTTCGGGAGCTTTCGCGGTGACGACTGGCTTCGGCTTGTATTCCCAGGATTCCGAAGCGGCGAGCCGTTGTTCGAGGTCTCGTACCGCTGTGAAGTACTGGTCCATACGCTGTTGGTCACCATGAGAGAGCGACTTATTAAGCCGCTTGGATTGCTCGCCGACAAAGTCCAACAAACTCCGACCATGCTTCAGGGCTTCGATGTTGGCGGCGACCTCTTCCGGCTTGCCTTGCACGAACAGTTTTTGAAAGAGCTTCTTCGGGCTGCGCTCGGAAGGAATAGGCGCACCACTGCGCGTATAGCTCAACGTCGATCCTTCCGTTGTGTTCGCCAACACCAGCGACGGAAAGCGGGTCTTGTTGCCGATCAATTCGGCGGCGTATTGGTCGAGCGATACCCCATTGCGAAAGCCGCCACGCTCGGGATGAGGCGTCCCCGTGAGGAAACATTTTTCGGCGGCATGACCTCCGGTGACGCCGGGATGACTGGTGCCCGAGAAGACGGTGAAGTCGTGTCGATTCCCGGCCAGCTTCTGCAAGTACGGAGTGGATTCGTAATCACGTCCAGCTTTCTCGGGGAAGAAGAACTGCGGCAGGATGCCCATATTGGTTTCGATGCAAATCACACGGCGCGGGACCGCCTTGGCGTTCTCTGTCGCGAACGCAGGTCGCATCGCGTCGAGCATGGGCAAAGCGATCGCGACTCCCGCTCCACGCAAGAACGTGCGGCGAGACAACGGCGCGTGAGCGATCGAGAACTGCGGCATAGGTGCATCCTTTATACGAGACTTTGAGGCATCACTGGTGTCTCTTGTCGAGTCATGCGGCGACGTTGGGATTTTGGCGATCTAACTCCCACGTTTGGAACGTCGGTCGGATGACACTGGGAACATGACGCAGGATGGCTGTTGTCGCGAGCTGTGCAAATCCTGAGTGGCCAGTTTAAGGATGCGTTCTCGACGGGACGCTCTCGAAAGAGTGGCTGACCTGAACCGGCGACTGTTGGTCGCCGACAGACTGCTGACGACGGTCACACTCGTCATGAGTGATTTCTCGCCCCATCGTCAGGTGATCGCCTTCAGGAACGAACTTTCTGAAGGCCCTGTCCCGCATGCTGAGCGCCGCTCGGCGAATGTTTTCCGCTCGTGCCGAGACGGTGCGGGATGGGGGCTACGACTGAGCCGACTGAGAGTGCATGAGTTGGTGTCACTGGTAGTTGTTCGTCGTGACGTCCGCCGCTCTCTGAGGCCTAGTCGGTCGATGAGAGTGAATTCATTTGTCGGCATCGCCCAGATCATGCGTTCGATCGTCTTCCAATTCATGCTGATGCTGCTGTTGGTTGGCTGTGGTCCCACTCCAGTCAACCGCAGGCTATTTCATTTTGATGAGCCACTACGGCCTGCCGATCTTGAGTTGTTCATCGACATTGCCACAGCGTTACCAGAGTCGAAGCTGCTTTCGAACATCAATCCCTTCCTACCTCCGCCGAAGTGGGATGAGGACCGCACGCTTCCGGTACGCGAGCTGGTGAATGGCGAACTGCAATCTCTCGACGAGCGATGGCAACATTGCGCGATGGGTGAACGAGCAACTCAGTCCAAGGCCATCGAACGTATTCTCAAACGCAAGCATGTCTCTCGTGAGCGGTTTGTGAGTCTCGCTTTTGCCATCGGTATGGCCGCTGCCTTGGGGACCGTGCCGGATGACTTCGATGTCAACTGGCATCTCAAACGTGCTCAAGTGGTGGTGATGGATCTGCGTCGCGATGGCCGACCTTTTCACGCCCTGACACCGGAAGTGGGCTACGAGGTTACTCGCCGTAGTGCTTGGCTCACTGAGTATCACCGCGGCGAGCGGCTCAGCCATGTCCCACCCTATAACGTGCAGTTGGTGACGCATTATCGAGATCGGCTGAAAGAGATCCTGCCGGCAGACTTCTTCGTCTCGCCTTACAACACAAACTTGGATCGCAACGCCGATCGAGCGCTGCCGTTTGAGGATTTGCCTGGTCAAGAAGGGCTTGAGTTTCTGAGTTGGGATCCGGCCATCGCCATCAAGGGTTCGGATGACGTCACCTCACGGAAGTAGGTCGTCAGCCTTCGAGCGAGCGTTTGAGTGGCTACACTCCGCCGCGATTTCTGCAGGCCACGATTGCTGGATGGCACATCGACAAGCGATCGGCCTGAAATCTCCCTTCGCAATTTTGATCGCAACTCAGAGAGGAAAGACATGGCAACGTCCGCGGCTTACTTGCAGTCGCTGTTTGGTTTAGATGGAAAGACCGCTGTCGTCATCGGTGGTACCGGAGTGCTGGGCGGAGCGATCTGCGAGGCGCTTGGCGGTGCTGGGGCGCATGTCGTCGTC
>Ga0172376_10001727_pt1 | contig 27503 bp, 28 predicted proteins | sample Lak35m_FD_121114 | JGI IMG/M metagenome (GOLD analysis project Ga0172376, IMG submission 121114) | Freshwater microbial communities from Kabuno Bay, South-Kivu, Congo - kab_092012_35m | ecosystem: Environmental > Aquatic > Freshwater > Lake | place: Democratic Republic of the Congo: South-Kivu...
GACTGAAATCATGCATGGACCGTTGGCAGGCATCGGCTATGAATGCCGCCTTCATTCGGGTGTCGCTGGCTGGACGGTCGGCGAATGCAGAACGAGCTGGGTATCGTGATGGCAAGACTGTTTCTGGCGGGAATGCTTCTGGCGCTGGCGGCGTGCGAGAGCGCCCCTGAGGAAGTTCCGCCCACGCCGGCCGCCTTCGTAACCGACGATTGCGCCCTGATCGGCGCCATTGGCCGCGAACAGTACAAGCTCAGCGCTGACGATGCGCAGATGAGTGTCACGCTGAAGGGCGAGGACGCTCCCTGGCGACCCGGCTGCGACTGGCGGCAATACGGCTTCAACCTTGTCGAAGTCGGCGGTCCCGAAGGCGAGCGGGCCACCGCCGGTATGGACCGGCTCAGCTTCACCCGCCCGCGATACGATACCGAGGGCGCCCTCGTTCGCACCTCCGTCACCCAAGGCGGCCAGACGACCAGCGCTCTCTGCCGTCTCACACGTGGTGAAGGCGGCAACTGGTCGGTCGCTTCCTGCGGTCCGGACCCGCGCCTGACCCAGCCGCGCGCTGCCGCTCCAAGCCCTGCCGACCAGACGCCAGATGCTCGTCTGCCCGTCCCGCTCAATTCCGATGTGCGCCCACGCGATGCTGTGATCCCGGATGCCGACCCTGGCGCGCCTCCCGGCGGCAACTGATCAGGCCAGATCCACGCGCGGATAGCGCCGACCTGCCTCCGCTACGAACGCATCGATGACACGCTTCACCGCATAGGCCTTGTTCACGTCGGCCAGCGTCTGCAGGACGAAGTTCCTGAACTCGAACACGATGACGAACTCCACCCGCGCGCCCTTCGGGCCGGGCGTGAACCGCCACGTGTTGGTCAGCTTCCTGAATGGCCCGCGCACGAGCGTCACGTCGATCGCAAGCGCCGTCTTGCGCGCATCAACATCCGTCACGAATGTCTCGCGGAACCCCTTGAACCCGACCGTCACCTCCGCCCTGCACTGCTGGCGATCAGGCCGATCGTCCTCGCTGATGATCCTGAGCGACTGGATCCACGCAATGAATTCCGGATAGCGCCCCACATCGGCGGCCAGATCGAACAGATCCTCCGGCCGATAAGGCAGGTCCAGCGTTTCACGGTGGGTGCTCACGCTAGCGTGCCGAAAGCTGCGCCTCGCGCGCCGCGCGCAGCTTCGCGAAATCCTCATCCGCGTGATAGCTCGATCGTGTCAGCGGGCTTGCCGACACCAGCAGGAAGCCCTTAGAGCGCGCAATCGTCTCATACGCTGCAAATTCCTCCGGCGTCACGAAGCGATCCACCGCTGCATGCTTGCGCGTCGGTTGCAGGTACTGCCCGATGGTCAGGAAATCGACGCCGGCCGAACGCATGTCGTCCATCACCTGCATCACCTCTTCCTTGCTCTCGCCCAGCCCCACCATCAGCCCCGACTTGGTGAACTGCGAGGGATCGCGCTCCTTCACGCGCTCCAGCAGGCGCAGCGAATGGTAATAGCGCGAGCCCGGCCGGATCGAGAGATAGAGCCGCGGCACGGTTTCGAGATTGTGGTTGAACACATCCGGCTTGGCGTCGATCACGATGTTCGACGCATCGCCCTTGCGCAGGAAGTCCGGCGTCAGGATCTCGATCGTGGCCTTCGGCGCAGCCAGCCGGATGGCTCGCACCACTTCGGCAAAATGCGCTGCCCCGCCATCATCAAGATCATCGCGGTCCACCGATGTGATGACGACGTGGCCAAGGCCCATCTTGGCGACCGTCTCCGCCACGCGCCGCGGCTCGTCTGCATCCAGCGGCGCTGGCATCCCCGTGCGCACATTGCAGAATCCGCACGCCCGCGTGCATGTGTCGCCCATGATCATCAGCGTTGCGTGCTTCTTGGTCCAGCACTCGCCGATATTGGGGCAGCCGGCCTCCTCGCACACCGTCACGAGATTCGCCTCGCGGACGAGCCTGCGCGTTTCGAGATAGCCCTCGCTCGTCGGCGCCTTCACGCGAATCCAAGACGGCTTGCGCAACAGCGGCGTGTCCTCACGCCCCTGCTTTTCGGGGTGGCGCGGTCGCTCCGCCCCAGTTTGGGCTCCTGAAGAGGGCTTGTCCTTGTTGTTCACCAGCGTGGCCATAAGCCGCCCGTTATCCTGAATTGCCCGCCCGAGAAATGACCGTTACCCGCCGCAGCTTTCTGCGTTTGTGCTTTGTGGCCCAGCGGGTATGTTACACCAAAGACATAATGAGCGCCCCAGGCGCCAGAGGGAGGAAGTTCTGATGGCGTCACTACGCTCTGCCTATGACCCGCGCCACGCCGACACCAATGTTTTCTCCGCGCTGCTGGCCGCCCGCAAGGAATATGGGGGCAAGAAGGTCATCCTGCACGACGCCGACGATCGCAAGCTCACCTATGACGACATTGTCCGCGCGGCCTTCGCCCTCGGCTCGGCGCTGAAGAAGCACGCGCGCCGCGGCGAATCCATCGGCGTGATGCTTCCAACCGGCGCCGGCGCCGTGATCTCCTTCTTCGCCCTCAGCGCCTATGGCCGCGTCCCCGCGATGATCAACTTCAGCGCCGGCGCCCGCAACATCCGGGCAGCCCTCAAGGCCGGGAAAGTGAAGAAGGTTGTCACTGCCCACGCCTTCATCGAGAAGGCCGAACTCGAGGGCCTGATGGGCGAACTCAAGTCGGATGCGGAGTTCGTTTATCTCGAAGACGTGCGCGCCTCGCTCGGTGTCGCCCAGAAGGCAGCTGGCGCTCTCGGCCCGGTCACGCCCTGGGCCTTCGCCACGGGCGTCGATCCGGATTCGCCCGCGGTAATGCTGTTCACTTCTGGTACGGAAGGCGACCCCAAGGGCGTCGTCCTCTCCCACCGCAACATCGTCGCGAACGTCCACCAGATCCTCGCCCACGTGCCCGAGGCGCTCGGCCTCGACGATGTCCTCTACAATCCGCTGCCCACTTTCCACTGTTTTGGGCTGACCGCCGGCGCCCTCCTCCCGCTTCTCTCCGGCATGAAGTCCGTGCTGCACCCTTCGCCGTTACAGACCAAGATCATCCCCAAGCGCGTTGAGGAAACCGGCGCGACCATCCCGTTCGCCACCGACACCTTCCTCAACCAGTACATCCGCGCCTGCTCCGGCAATGAGCTGGGCAAGCTCCGCTTCGCAGTCTGCGGCGCCGAGCGTGTACGCGACGAAACGCGTCAGCTTGTCCGCCGGCGCTTCAACGTCGAACTCCTCGAAGGCTATGGCGCAACCGAAGCCTCCCCGGTCATCGCGGTGAACCAGCCTGGCAACAATCGCCCCGGCACGGTAGGCCGCGTCCTTCCGGGCATGGAGGTGCGTTTCGAGCCGGTCCCGGGCATCGACAAGGGCGGCCGCATGCTCGTACGTGGCCCCAACGTGATGCAGGGCTATTTCTCCGCTGCAAAACCCGGCCAGCTCCAGCCCCCGCCCGGCGGCTGGCACGACACCGGCGACATCGTCGTCCAGGACGAGGACGGCTACATCGCCATCAAGGGCCGCCTGAAGCGCTTCGCCAAGATCGGCGGCGAGATGGTCTCCCTCGCGGTCGCCGAAAACTGCGCCTCCAGTCTCTGGCGTGATCACGAGCACGCCGCCGCCGTCCTGCCCGACAAGCGCAAGGGCGAGCAGATCGTCCTCCTCACCACCTATCCCAAAGCCGATCGCGGCGACCTGCAGCGGTGGGCGCAGGACCATGGCGTTAACGAGCTCTCCCTGCCCCGCAAGATCTTTCAGGTCAGCGCGATCCCCGTCCTTGGCACAGGCAAGATGGACATCGGCGCCGTCCAGAAGCTCGCCGCCGAAATCGCCGCCCAGGGCGAGGCCGGCGGGGCGCAGGCGGCGGAGTAGCGCCGAGTTCGCCGCGCCGCCATCGTTCAGCCGCTAGCCGCCACTCTGCGATCAGGCTCAACCACGGATCGAGCGGGCCTGTCATTCGACGGACTGGGATTGTACCGGCGATGTGGCGGCTCATTTGCAATCGTCGACACGGTGACTGCTCGCAGGTGAGTCTCCGCCCGGTATCCTCGTGCAGATAACTTGTCGGGCAATCAGACGCCGGCTCGACCTCGCGAACCCAAACAGCGATTGTGGTGCGCACCTGCCACCGGTAACACTGGCTCGTCATGTGCCGAGCCAGCCGAGAGTTATACCGAGAGGCTCGAATGGGGGACCAGGGATGAGCGAACAGCCGGTCGTGGCCGAAAAGGGGCCGAAGCTAATCGAAGTCGAAGCGGGCAAGACGTACTATTGGTGCGCCTGCGGCAAGTCCACAAATCAGCCATTCTGCAACGGCGCGCATAAGGACACGGCGTTTACGCCGATGGCGTGGACGGCAGAGCAGTCGAAGACGGTGTATTTCTGCCAATGCAAGCGCACAGGCAGGGCCCCGCTCTGCGATGGCTCGCACAACAACCTGTAATCTGCCACGGCGCCGAGCGTTGGCTGATTGCCGGGCCGGGCGGGGTCTGGGCGGGCTCCTGCCTGGCCAGTAGGCGGGTCAGCAGGGAGGGGCTTTGCGCGCTCAGCCGCCGGCCTGTGGCTGACAAGTCGGGCCTGGGCGAGCCAAGCCCCCTCCCCAACCGAACAAAATCACGCCGCCCTGTGCCTTGCGCCGCTTGACACCCCAACCGCCCCGCCATACCTCCCCCGCGTCTCTGGCACTCGGTACACGAGACTGCTAGCAGACGCGTTCCCGGGCCGCCCAGGGGGGCGGTCCGAACCCGAAAAACAGAGGCAAATCATGAGCTTTCGTCCGCTTCATGACCGCGTGCTCGTCCGCCGCGTCAAGGAAGAAGAGAAAACCAAGGGCGGGATCATCATTCCTGACACCGCCAAGGAAAAACACCAGGAAGGCAAGGTCATTGCGGTGGGCGCCGGCGCCCGCGGCGAAGACGGCAAGGTCACTCCGCTCGACGTGAAAGCCGGCGACCGCATCCTGTTCGGCAAGTGGTCAGGCACCGAGGTCACCATCGACGGCGAGGAGCTCATCATCATGAAAGAGAGCGATATCCTCGGCATCGTCGACAAGACGGCCGCGCCGAAGAAGTAAGCGCCGCTCTCCCCATCAATTCAGCTAGCTAGGAACAAGCCACATGGCAGCCAAGCACGTTCAATTCTCCGCCGACGCCCGCGAGCGCATGATGCGCGGCGTCGACATCCTCGCCAACGCGGTGAAAGTCACGCTCGGTCCGAAGGGCCGCAACGTCATCATCGAGAAGTCCTTCGGCGCTCCGCGCACCACCAAGGACGGCGTTACCGTCGCCAAGGAAATCGAACTCGCAGACAAGTTCGAGAACATGGGGGCCCAGATGATCCGCGAAGTGGCCTCCAAGGCCAACGACGTCGCGGGTGACGGCACCACCACAGCCACCGTTCTTGCCGCCTCGATCGTTCGCGAGGGCCTGAAACGCGTCGCTGCGGGCATGAACCCCATGGACCTCAAGCGCGGCGTCGACAAGGCCGTCCTCGAAGTCATCGAGAACCTGAAGAAGCAGTCGAAGAAGATCACGACGAACGAAGAGATTGCCCAGGTTGGCTCGATCTCTGCGAACGGCGAGACCGAGATCGGCGCGATGATCGCCGAAGCCATGGCGAAAGTCGGCAATGAAGGCGTCATCACCGTCGAGGAAGCCAAGGAAATCGAGACCAAGCTCGAAGTCGTCGAAGGCATGCAGTTCGACCGCGGCTATCTCTCGGCCTACTTCATCACCAACGCCGACAAGATGGAGGCCGTTCTCGACGACGCGCTTATCCTGCTCCACGAGAAGAAGCTGGCCTCGCTCCAGCCCCTCCTGCCGGTGCTGGAATCGGTCGTCCAGACCGCCCGCCCGCTGGTCATCATCTCGGAAGACGTTGAAGGCGAAGCGCTGGCGACCCTGGTCGTCAACAAGCTGCGCGGCGGCCTGAAAGTCGCTGCCGTCAAGGCCCCGGGCTTCGGCGACCGCCGCAAGGCCATGCTGGAAGACATCGCCATCCTCACGGGCGGCACCGTCATCTCCGAGGACCTCGGCATCAAGCTGGAGAACGTCACCATCGACATGCTCGGCAAGGCCAAGCGCGTGCAGATCTCGAAAGAGAATACCACGATCGTCGACGGCGGCGGCAAGAAGAAGGAAATCGAAGGCCGCATCTCGCAGATCCGCAAGCAGATCGACGAGACGACCTCCGACTACGATCGTGAGAAGCTGCAAGAGCGTCTCGCCAAGCTCGCGGGCGGCGTTGCCGTCATCAAGGTTGGCGGCGCCACGGAAGTGGAAGTGAAGGAACGCAAGGACCGCGTTGACGACGCCCTCAACGCCACCCGCGCGGCTGTCGAAGAAGGCATTGTTGCCGGTGGCGGCACCGCCCTCCTTCGCGCAGCCTTCGCCATCAAGTCCGAAGGCGACAACGAGGACCAGCAGGCCGGTATCGACATCGTCCGCAAGGCGCTCGAAGCCCCGATCCGCCAGATCGCCGAAAACGCCGGCGTCGAAGGCTCGATCGTCGTCGGCCGCATCCGTTCGGAAAAAGGCTCGAAGTCGTTCGGCTTCAACGCCCAGACCGAAGAGTATGGCGACCTGGTCGAGATGGGCATCATCGACCCGGCCAAGGTCGTCCGCGTCGCCCTGCAGAACGCTGCATCGGTGGCGGGCCTCCTGATCACCACGGAAGCTGCAATCGCTGATGCTCCGAAGAAGGACGCCGGCCACTCCCACGGCGGTGGCGGCGGTGGCGGCATGCCCGACATGGGCGGCATGGACTTCTAGTCCGCCGACTCACGTTGATGCTGAATCGGAAGGGCGGCTCCTCGGAGCCGCCCTTTTCGTTTTCGGCGCTGCGCACCACATCACGACGCCGTGAATGCGGTATCGTTGCGAAGGCTACACCATCGAGCCGCGCAATGCCTGACAGAATCTGATGCGTCAGATAATTGAATTGCCGGCAGACTATTCCGTGGCAGCCCGTTTTGGGGACAGGCCATGCCAAAATCCATAAATCTGCATATTCAGTCGTGTAAATCTCCTTACAGGATTGCGTGATACTCGATATGTCTTTATCGATTTTCGAGAAGTTCGATTTGGCAGCCCATCCTGACCCCGGGCGAGCCAGACCCTAAAGAACTTCGGAATGCCGGTTGGCGGGGCGGGCTGGCGACAGTCCGCCCCGCCATCTCATTCTGACCAGCGGCAAGCCCTTCTTTTCTCAAAACTCGCCCGGAAGTTGCGCCGCGGATGGTCCTGTTCATGTGCGAGACAGGTCACATCCGTAAAGTTCAAGGTCAGCGATGCGAGAAACTGGGTTCCGAAAAGAAAAAGGGCGGCGCGATGAACGCGCCGCCACTAGAAGGGTCTGATACGAGCGTTTCCTCCCCGAAACGCCAAACCGCCGAAGCAGTTCGGGACGACGATCACCTACGTGTGCCCGTGAGTCAAGCATGATCTTACAGGCGCGTTACCCAATCTTGGAATCAAATGGCCCTATTCCGCGACGAAAAACATGGGCTGGGGGATGAATTGCCCGGCTAAGCCTTCGCACACGCAACAAGCAGGCCGTCCAGATGATACCGAATGGAATCGCCTCGCGATTGGATCACGCTCGCGTTTGGTTCAGGGCTGTCACAAACGAGTCGAGCCGCTCCGTCGAACCGCCGCTCTGGCGCTCCAAGCCTGTTGCCAGGAAGGCCAGTGAGCGCAGGTTCGCCTCGTCCCAATCGGCCTCGAGCGAGGCTGCGAGATGGGCCTCGCTCCGCAGGATGACGCCATCTTCGAGCACCTTCAAACCGTTAGCCTGCAGCGTTGCACCAGTTGTTGTTATGTCGACCACGAGGTCGGCAACGCCGGCGGCTGGCGCGCCCTCCGTCGCACCAGCGCTTTCAACGATGCGATAGTGTCCGACCCCCTCCTCCGTAAAGAAGCGCCGCGTCGAGCGCGTGTACTTTGTTGCCACGCGCAGCTTCCGGCCCGTGTCGCGCTCCATGCGCGCGCCAACATCGTCAACATCCGCCATCGCCGACACATCGAGCCAACTGGCCGGGGCCGCAACGACCAGATCGGCGCGGCCGAACCCCAGCGGTGTCACCAGGTGCGCAACGCGCTCAAGATCGCCAGCCAGCTCCCGGAGCAGATCCTCACCGCTGACCCCGCAATGGATGTCGCCCGAAACGACGCCGGAGGCGATCTCGGATGCCGACAACAGCCGGACCTCGACCCCTGGCAGCGTCGGGATCTGGGCGAGATACCCCCGCGCGCCGCCCGTTGGCTCAATCGGAAAACCGGCCGCACGGAAGTATGCTTCCGTCTGCTCCTTCAGTCGGCCCTTCGAGGGAATGGCGAGTCTCAGCGCGCTCACATTGCGCCTCCCCTGCCCAACCTGTCAGCGCGCAGGGCCGCCCCCATCCCCGAAGCCGTTACCCCGCCCGCGCTAAGCCGCGCGATGAGGCCATCATAACGACCACCCGAGAGGATCGGCCTGTCGCTCGAGAACGGTTGAGCGAGTTCAAAGACAAAGCCATCATAGTACTCGAAACGACGTCCTGCTTCGGCGCTAAATGTTGCGTCGGTCCAAAAGGGCGGCTTAAGCCGCGCAATGTGAGCCAGGCGCTCGTTGAAGGTCTCAAGCGCCGGGCTGAGATCGACCTCTGCCTCCGCCGCATACCTTGCGAGTACGGCCGCACTGTCCGCCAACGGCGCATTCAGTGCGAGATATGCGGCCACCTGTTCGAGCACGCGGGCGCCAGGAGGCGGATCATTGGCTTTCTCGCGCAGGCGCCGCGCAATTTCGGCGGGCGAGCGCGACACCGGCTCAGCTCCAAGTCTTGAGAGCTCGCGTTTCACCGCTTGCTCAGCATCCTCCTCACTCAGTTGACCGATCTCCAGAACGGCATCCGAAATTCCTGTACGCTGCGTTGTCGCCGCCAGAAGCTCGCGCGGCCCCTTGCGTCGTGAGAAGGCGCGGCGAAGCCGGTCTCGCCATTGCGGCGACAGCGGCAAGGCCGCCAGCAGTGAATGATAGATGGCAACATCACCAAAGCGTACCTTGGCGCTTGACACACCGCCGGCCTGGGCAGCCTCCAGCGCCACCGCCAGCGCTTCGGCATCCTCGGCAACCGAGCCCGCATTCCCGAACCACTCGAAGCCGATCTGAAGGTGCTCTACAGGATCATCTGACCCGCGCGGCGGCAGGCGATAGACCGGCCCGGCGCCGTGGTACCTCGCCACTGGCAGCTCGCCCGTCGCAACCATTTGTGCGATCGGCGTCGTCAGGTCTGGCCGCAGACAATGCTCTACGCCGCCCGCATCAGTGAACGTGCACAGACGCGAGCGAACTGCCTCGCCCGAAAGCTCAAGGATGACTTCGGCTGACATCAGCACAGGCGGCTCGGCCCTCACACCGCTCACACGGGCAATACGCGCCAGCGCCGCCGAAGCTTCGGGTGTAAACCTCACAACCGGCCTGCAATCGACTTGATACGGGCCACCATGTCGCCGCGCGGGCACTCGAACTGCCCGGGACGCTCCGAGCGCCAGGCTTCATTGTCAGCCAGCTTGCCAGCCGCGGCCGCGCCCGCCTTCAGGTCCTTGATCGTCACGATGCCGGCAGCGCGTTCGTTGCTGCCGACGATAACCACAGCGGGAGACTTGCGGCGGTCTGCGTACTTCATCTGGGCCTTCATACCGGCTGAACCCAGATACATCTCGGCGCGCACGCCGGCGCGACGAAGGTCTGTTGTGAGCGCCGCGTAGTCGGCCATCTGGTCCCTGTCGAGCACCAGGACGAGGACAGGGCCTTCGACCTCTTCCTCACCGCTGGCCGCCATCGCAGCAGCGAGCCGGCTAATGCCGACCGAGAAACCTGTTGCTGGCGCAGGCTCGCCGCGAAAGCGGGCGACGAGGCCATCATAACGGCCCCCGCCGCCCACGGAGCCGAACCGCATTGGATTGCCTTCGGCATCCTGGAACTCGCGCAGGAACTCCGCTTCGAAAACCGGTCCCGTATAGTACTCCAGCCCGCGTACGATGGAGGGATCAAACGTCGCTGCGTCGTCGCCAATCTTGAGCGCGCTGAGGATCGTGTCGATCTCTGCGAGTTCCGCTACGCCGGCTGCGCCTGCGCGTGTCATGCCGACCGTGTTGGCCAGTTTCCGCGCCGTCTCCGCCCGCGTCACCGATCGCGACGTGATGAACTCGATCAACACGTCAATCTGATGCGCCTGCAGGCCTGCGCCCGGAGTGAAATCGCCGGACTCATCCCTGCGCCCTTTTCCAAGGAGGAGCGTCACGCCTTCGACGCCAAACTTGTCGAACTTGTCGAGAGCCCGCATGACCGAGGCGCGCTGCGCAGGCTCGACGACGCCGGCTGACTCCATCAGGCCGTCCAGGAGCTGTCTGCTGTTGACCCGAATAAGGTACTCGCCCCGCCCTGCTCCTGCTGCCTGCATCGCCTCGGCGGCAATGGCGATCATCTCAGCATCGGCCGCGGGTCCGGCAACGCCAACCGCGTCTGCGTCACACTGGATGAACTCGCGAAAACGAAATGGCCCGGGTTTTTCATTGCGCCAGACCGGGCCTGCCGAATAGCGGCGAAACGGCTTGGGAATGCGTTCCCAGTTTTCGGCGACGTAACGAGCCAATGGCGCAGTGTGATCATAGCGCAGGGCGATCCACTGCTCATCATCGTCCTGCAGAGCAAACACGCCGCTGTTTGGACGGTCGGTGTCGGGCAGAAACTTGCCCAGCGCATCGACATACTCGAACGGACCGGTATCGAGGGCGTCGAACCCCCAACGCTGGTAAACCTGGCTTACGGAGTCGACGAGGCGGCGCTCGGCGGCGATGACCGCCGCCGTCCTGTCAGGAAATCCCCGCGGCTTGCGCGCCTCGGGCCGCTTCTGCTCGTCGCTGGACATGATGGCCTTCCGTCATGGGCCTGCGGAATAGCCTATGGGGCAGCATCCCGCAACGTCGTCCGACGGCTGGATTTGCCTAGTATTTGACGTCACAGCCGTAAGGCACCGTTGCGGCCGGATCCGGCGCCTTTCCGGCCTTCAGCGCGGCCAGACCGGTGGTAACGTAATTGATCGCCTTCGGGACGTCGTCGACCTTGTTCGACTGAATTGAGTCGATTGCGCCATTGTAGGCGACTTTGCCATCGGGCGTGATGATGAACATGTGCGGCGTGGTCTTGGCGCCGTAGGCGCGCCCCATGGATCCATCGGGATCAAGCAACACATGCGTCGGCTTTGCGCCGCGATCCAAAGTGAGTTTGTCGGCCTGCTCGGGCGATACATGACCCTGAGAACCGGGCTTGGACGAGATGACGGACAACCACACCACGCCGTCCTTTGCAGCAGCCGCCTGCGTGGCTTGCATGTTTTTCGAGTTGTAATGCTTCTGTACGAACGGACAGCCGTGGTTGGTCCATTCGATCACGACGGTCTTGCCCCTGAAGTCGGCAAGCGAGATGTCCTTGCCGGATGTATTCAACTCCTTGAAGGCAGGCGCCGCATTTCCCGGAGGGGCTGCATCCGCGCTCGAGACGATCAGCGCGGCTGCGGTGATCGCTGAGGCAGCCGCCGTTCCGATCAAGATGGGAAGTTTGGTGCGTTTCAAGGCGGTCATCATGACTCTCCCGATTGGAATTCGCCAGGCTCTTCAAACCGAGCCTGCTGCCTCGCGTACGGCCTGCTGAATCATTGCCGGTGTAAGCAGCCCATCGAACTTCTTCGGCGGGCCACCTCCGGCTGGATAGACAAGATACAAAGGCACCCCCCCGGCGCCATGACGCTTGAGTTCTTCTGCGATCACACTGTCCTTGTTGGTCCAGTCCGCCTCAAGGAAGACGACCTCGAGATCCGCAAATGTCTGCTGGACCGCCGGATCATACATGGCTCCCTTGTTGACCTGGCAGGTCACGCACCACTTTGCGGTGAAATCGACGAAGATCACGCGGCCTTCGGACTGGAGCTGGGTGACCTGCTCGACCGACCAGTCCTGCGCGGCGACCTTGGCCTCGGCCCTGGGCAGGTTCATCGCGATCGGCGCCAGCATGAACCCGCCGACGATGACCAGTCCGGCTGCAACGCGGCCCACGGCCTTGGCGCCTATCTTGCCGCCGAGCCAGATGCCGAAGGCCAGCACAATGGCGCCGGCGAGCGCAAGCATCACGCCATCCGTACCGGCCTGCGCTGCAAGCACCCACAGCAGCCAAAGGGCGGTCGCGAACATCGGAAAGGCCAACACCTGCTTGAAGGTGATCATCCATTTGCCCGGCTTCGGCAGAACTTTCGCGAGCGCTGGCGTGAAGCTGAGGATCAGGAAGGGGGCGGCCAGGCCCAGGCCCATCGTCACAAAGAGCAGCATCACGATAGGAGCCGGCTGAACCATCGCGGCGCCTACTGCGCCGGCCATGAACGGTCCAACGCATGGCGCCCCCACAAAGGCCGCGAGCAACCCCGTGAAGAAGGCTCCTGAGGTTCCGCCGCGATCTGCAAGGCCCCCACCCACATTCATCAGGGAGGCCCCCATCTCGAATACGCCAAGCATGTTGAGGCCGACCGCGAACATTACCAGGGCGAAGAGTGCAACAACCCACGAATACTGAAGCTGGAAACCGAGACCTGCCGAGGTATCGCCGGCTGCCTTCAGCGCGACAAGGATCGCCCCAATCGCAGCAAAGCAGACCACCACGCCAGCCAGGTAGGCGACCCCATGGGCCCGCGCCTCCTTGGGGTTGTGGGCATGGTTGACGAGACTGGCGGCCTTGATGGTGAGAACTGGCAGCACGCAGGGCATGAGGTTGAGGACGAGGCCCCCGAGAAACGCAAAGCCGAGTACAACCAGCAGCTGGTCAATCGGTAGCGCCGGCGTTTCGGCTGCTGCTGCGGCCGCCGCGAAAGCGACTGTGCCGACGCTGGCCGGCACGATGCCGGGTGTCGCGCGAGCCTCCCAGCCGCGTAACTTGCCGTCGGCTGTCTCGATTCCGATGATACCGCCGAGGTCCTGCTCGCCCGGCTTGGCGAACATCGTGTTCGCCTTGAGTTCAACCGACACGCCATCGAGTCCCGTGCGCACGGCTTGCGGCGCCGCATGCAGGATGTCGGCGCCGTAGGGAAAGAAGCGGATCCATTTTGCCGACGCCACGGCGCTGGCGAGGCTGTCGTCGACGACGCCGATCCTCAAGGTATCGCCCGAGCGCTCGACGACGGCCTGCCCCGTCAGGGCGACCGGTATGGTAGGAAGCGTTTCTGCGATCTCGCTGCTCGCCGCCGCATCAGCCGACGGGGTTGCCGCCACGGGGAGCGATATCGACAGGGTCACGTCTTCAGGGATGCAGATGTCGGCGCAGATCAGGTATTCGAACTTCGCGCCAAGCGTGAGCCGCGAGCCGATCGCCGCCTCGGGCGCGATCTTTACTTCGAAGGGTAGAATAACCTCGTCCTCGTAGCCGTAGTTCATCAGTGTCGCGAGCGGGATGGCATGTGGTGTTGGGAATTTGAATTCGCCCGCCGTGACTTCAGGCGATGATGCCCACGTCGCCGTTGGAGGAAGGCCGCTATCCCCGGGATTGATCCAATAGACATGCCAGCCGTCAGCCATCTTGAGACGGAGTGCGCCAAGGAAAGTGTCGCCCGGCGTCGCCGCCGAACGCTCAAGCAGGATCGTGCCTTCAGCGTGGGGGCTGCTGGCGGTAACCTGGGCGGAGGCAGGGGCTGTAAACCCTAACGCTGCTGCTGCCAGCAGCATGGCCACCAAAATTCCGCCGATCCGCGGCATTGCCAGACGCACGCTGAACCTCATTGTCCTGCCGCCAGGACGCAAAGCGGCAACCCATGGCCGCGAACGCATTGTGTACTAAGGGAGCCAAACGCGACAGGTCCATCCCCCTCGCCTGAACGTGAGGGATGGACCTGCCCTGATAACGCAACTGTGGGGGATTTACCCCTAGGACGACGCTTACTGGGCCAACCGGCGCATCGTGCGCTGAATCACGCGCTGCCAGTTCATGAGGGACACCATGTGGGCATAGACGGCCGCAAGCGCGCCCGTGTTTCGGATGTCCTGGAATTTGGCTTCGGGCAGCGCGTTGAGGCCGTCCTCGGATATGGCCCAGTAGTCAGCAATCTTCTGGGTCTGTCCGGCATTGCCAGCCGCATCGCGCGGTGTGAATGCCACTGACTTCTGTTCAAACAGCGAGGCCTGGTCGAGCATCTCGACGAACTCGACGGTGGCCCGACGCTGGCGTTCGAATTCCTTGCAGAACTCGATCGCGTCCTGCGTAAACTTCGAAGCCTGATCACCCTCGAAGAACTTCACGTCCGGCGCGTTGGAAACCATCTCGGCTGCGGTATCAACACACAGCAACAAGCGATCGCTTTTGGGATCTGAAGCGAAAACGAACGGATAGCGGCGGGCAAACGCTGGCAGATAGGCATCAGGATCCGGCTGGCCCTTGGCGTCGATATACTCATTTTCGTTCTGCCGCACGCCCATCACGGCGACAGGCGTCTTGTCTGCGCCCACGAAGATGATCGGGAAGCAAGTGGCTGCAACGCCGAACTCGCTCACGGTAATCGGCACCGCGTGGGCCGTTTTGAGGAATGAGAACGGGGCCGGAATCTGTTTCACGCCCAGGTCCCGGTGCTTCTCCAAAGACAGAGGTTCGGGACGCTTGTAGAACATGACCTGGCCGGTCAGTTCCGGCTGGCCGCCGGGGGCGGGGGTATTCATTAAACGGCTCCTGACTTGATGCTGGGCGGTGCTTATCGGAAAACTCCGGTCGCCTCAACCAAAGCGAATCATATGTTTTTCCCGGCCTGCAGACTGCGTTTGGGAGCCCTCGCGGTCGCGGGTGCGGCCATCCTTGCCGCAAGTTGTTCGCCTCCGGTGGTGCAGGCCGATCCGGCCTTTGCGGATCTCGTCCTGCGCCTTGGAGCCAGTGAGATCGAGACCCGTCCAGAGGAGGCCGACATGCTTGGCCTTCCCGAGGCAGCCTTTGGTCGCTCTTACGCTACGTTACTCAATGATCGTTCGATCGCCGCCGAACAGCGGACCCGCGCCCGCCGACTGGATTTTCTCGCCGAGCTGGAGCGCATCAACCGATCGGCCTTGTCGCCCGCCGCAGCCCAGTCTTTCGATTCACTGCTTGCCACCTTGCGCGCAACGGTGGCGGTTGACCTCCATGGTCACGGTACGACGGCGCCGGGGCGTGCGAGCGCCTATGTCATCAGTTTTTCGGACGGCGCCTTCACTGACCTCGTGAAGTTTCTCAGCCTGCATGCCGCGGTTCGGACGCGGGCGGAAGCTGAAGCCTGGCTCAAGCGACTGGAGCAGATGGACGAGGCGATGCGCGACGAGCGTCGTCGCTTCGAGGTTGATCTGGCTGCTGGAACGACACCACCGCGAAGCGTTGTCCAGCGTACGCTCGACAAGGCCCGGCAGCTGCGCCCAGGCGCGCCGCGAGACCACGTTCTGGTTCAGCACTTCATCGAAGCACTGGCGCAGATCGCAGAACTTCCCGAAGCCGAGATCGCAAGGTTGACGGCGCGCGCTGCAGACCTGGTCGGCGGCGACATCCGCAGGGAGTATGATGCGCTGATTGCATTGCTTGAGGGCGCGCTCGCAAACGCACCGGCTGACCCGGGCATCTGGCAATTTAAGGACGGCGAAGCCTTCTATGCGGACATCCTGAGGCTTCACACGTCGTCAACGATGACGCCAGCGCAGATGAACGAGCTTGGCCAGAAACTCGTCGAACAGATTTCCGGCGAGCTCGATCCGCTTCTCACGGCAGCAGGCCTCTCCGAAGGCGGGGCCGGCGCGCGCCTTCGCGCCTTGTCGCTCCGGCCCGAGTTTCTTTTTCCCGAGACGCCCGATGGCCGACTGGCCCTTCTCGAGGCGATCAACGCCAAGCTTGCCTGGGCAAATGGCGTTGCCGAGCGCGTGGTGAGTGTTGACAAGCCCGCGGCCCTGATTGTGCGGGAGGCGCCGCGTATTGTGCTGGATACGGCATCGAAGGCCTACTACCGCCCAGGTCCGCTCGATGGGTCACGCCCAGGCGTTTACAACGTCACGTTGCGCACAACTGCTGACTTTCCCGCCTGGACCCTGGCAACACTCAGCTTCCATGAAGGCGTACCGGGACATCATCTGCAGGTCGAGCACACGCGCGACATTCCGAACCGGCCGGTTATCGATCACCTGACCGCCAATCCTGCATTCAATGAGGGCTGGGCGACCTATGCCGAGGACCTGGCCCTTGAGCTGGGCGCCTACCAGTCCGATCCGTTTGGACGGATCGGCTACCTTCAGTCCCTCCTGCTCCGCGCTGCGCGTCTGGTCGCCGATACCGGCATCCATGCCCAGCGGTGGAACCGGGAGGAGGCTCTCAGCTATTTTGAGCGGACGGTCGGGATCACGCGTACGTCGGCTGAACTCGAAGTGGATCGCATCGCCGTAAGGCCGGGTGTGGCGGCTACGTACATGACTGGCAGGGAAACCATTCGGCGTCTGCGTAACAAGGCCCAGCGCGAGCTGGCTGCCACCTTTGATCTCAAAGCTTTTCATGCGGTCGTGCTTGGAGCGGGCCCGCGACCGATATCCGTGGTTGAGGCGGATGTCGCAGCCTTTATCGCAGCGCAGAAAAACACCCCGCGGGGCCAATAGCCTAGCTTACGTCTGTAATACGACGCAAACCAGCCCCATTCGGCGCGCCTGATCTGGTCACGGCCTTGAACATGGGGACTTCAGCATGACACGCACACAAGCATTCTTTCTCACCGCGGTTTCGGCTCTTGCGCTCGCCGCCTGCGCATCGTCGGAAACGGATGAGGCAAGCCGCCAAGACGAGAGAGCGGCCGCTTCAAGCGGTCCGACAGAGCCGGGACGCGACCAGGTGGTCGTAAGCGGCTCACGCCTCGCCCAAGATGGCAGCACAGCTCAGCAATACGCGTACGCCCCGCCGGCTCCGCCGCCGCCGGTGGTGATGGCGGCGCCCAAGATGGTGGCGCCGGGGACCGCCGTCGTGGCGCAACTCATGCCGGGGGACATCAACCGCGAGAATTACGAGGACGTCGAAATCAATGGCGTGAAGGTCGTTGCGAAGGAGCCTGTTTCCACCTTTTCGATCGACGTCGACACGGCCAGCTAAACCAACGTCCGCCGCATGCTCAATGCCGGTCACCTTCCACCGAAGGACGCTGTCCGCATTGAGGAGATGATCAACTACTTCGACTATGGGTACGACCTGCCAAAGTCGAAGGCGACGCCATTCGAAACCACGGTCAAGGTCGTGCCCTCTCCCTGGAGCGAGGGGCGACAGCTGATGCATGTTGCAGTTCAAGGCTACGACATTGCCAGGGAGGTTCGTCCGCCCCTCAACTTGACCTTGCTGATCGATGTTTCAGGTTCGATGGCCAGCGATAACAAGCTGCCGCTGGCCATCAAGTCGCTCAAGATGCTGATCGATGAGCTGGGCGAAAAGGACAAGGTCGCAATCGTCGTCTATGCGGGCGCAGCCGGCGCTGTACTCGAGCCGACATCGGGCGCCGAGAAGGGCAAGATCCTCGCAGCACTTGATCGCCTGTCCGCGGGCGGCTCGACCGCCGGTGGCGAAGGACTGCGGCTGGCCTACTCCATGGCCAAACAGAATTTCAACAAGCACGGCGTCAACCGCGTGATGCTACTCAGCGATGGCGACTTCAATGTCGGGATCAACAATCCTGAACAACTCGAAGATTTCGTGAGCCGCGAGCGCGAAAGCGGCGTCTATCTGTCAATCCTCGGCTTTGGCGGCGGCAACTACAACGACCTGATGATGCAGAAGCTGGCGCAGGCCGGTAACGGCATGGCGGCTTACATCGACAACCTCAACGAAGGTCGCAAGGTCCTGAACGACGACCTGTCCGGCTCGATGTTCTCCATCGCCAATGACGTGAAGATCCAGGTCGAGTTCAACCCCGCGAAGATCGCCGAGTATCGGCTCATCGGCTATGAGACGCGTCTTCTCAACCAGGAAGACTTCAACAACGACAAGGTCGATGCCGGGGAGATCGGGGCCGGAACGTCCGTCACCGCAATCTACGAAATCACACCGGTCGGATCGAAGGCGACGCTTGTCGATCCCAGCCGCTATCAGCCTGCTCCGCAACCCGTCGCCGGCGCAACGAGCGAACTCGCCTTTCTCAAGGTGCGTTACAAGTTGCCGGGTGAGGACACATCGACCCTCATCACGCGGCCTATCACGTCAAGCGATCAGCTGAGCGACATCGCAAGGGCGCCTGAATCCACACGCTTTGCGACAGCAGTTGCCGCTTACGGCTCGATGCTTCGGGGCGACCCCTATCTGGCAAAGTCCTTCACCTGGGACCGCATCATCGATCTTGCGAACAGCGCCAAGGGTGAAGACCCCTTCGGCTATCGCGCCGAGTTCATCCAGCTCGCACGCGCCGCGAAGGCTGCTGCCTCGCAGGAGACCCTTCGACCGGCACACGGTGCTGTCGGGCAATAGGTCCCTAACCTGAAAAATGAATCGGGCCCGCGGTTTCATCCGCGGGCCCGCTTCCCGTCAAAGACCCGGCGCAGACGGGGAGACAACCGCGGCGCCGGATGGACGAGGTCTCGTTGCAGCCTCAGGCGGCGAGCAGCTCAGGTTCGCGCGCCAGTTCACTTCCGTTGGCGAAGACCGGGTCAAGGCCCAGTGCGAGGTCGGCGGCCTCGGCGCGGCGGCTCGCGACATCTGCATTTCGGCGGATGAAGATTGCGGTCGCGCCGTAGCGGCGTGCTTCACGCCAGCGCCAGAAAATCGCAACATCGCCCTCGACCCCGCCCTGTTCGGCGACACGGATGACGCGCCAGCTCGGCCCTTCCTGGGCTGCGAAGATCACGACCCCGGCAACCTTCGCCCAATCCTGTTCGACGCCGAACCGTTCAAAACGCAGGCTCTTGCCTTGAGCCCCGCAGAAGTTCACCGACCCGTTGATTGTCGCCGCCATGTTCTTGCTCCGTTCTGATCGTGCTTGTGATCCCTTTTTGTTCTAATCGCAAGAGCCGCGGCAGAAGTTTTTCGTAAATCAAAGGTAAAGACGCTTGTTCGCGACGCCCGCATCGGCGGCAGGCGTTGGTGCGGCGGCCCTAAATCAACGATGCGTTTGGACCACCTGATGACAACCTGGCCGCCGGCCGGCAGGCTTGGACTTTGGCGCCACTGACGCCGGTTCTTCACGCTCGCCTGTGTCCGCCGACACCCCGTTGAACTGTGACCGGCGGGCTTTCCCCGCGGGATGGAGAGGCAGTCTTTCAGAGGTTCGCGAGCGTGTGGGCGTTGCGCCACCCGCCGGCTGCGCCCGCAACCCCTTCTGTCCGCATCGCGGCCACCTTCCCTCGCTTGGCCGGCGCAGGTCGTGTTCGTATTGCCGCGGACGCTGGGCGTGTTGGATGACCGCCTACGCGCTAAGTTCGGTGTAACGGCGCAGGTGCCAGTCGGTATTGCCGAACTGGGATTCGATCATCGTCACCCGCTTGAAGTAGTGACCGACATTGAGCTCGTCGGTCATGCCCATGCCGCCGTGAATCTGGACCGCGTCCTGGCTGATCAACTTGCCAGATTTGCCGATCTGAACTTTTGCGGCGGAAGCGGCGAGCTTGCGGGCCTTGTCGGCCTCATCGAGCTTCAGCGTGACCATGTAGGTCATGGACGTCGCCTGTTCTGCGGCCATGAACATGTCGACCATGCGGTGTTGCAGCACCTGGAAGTTGGCGATCGGCTGGCCGAACTGCTTGCGCTGCTTGGCGTAGGTGATCGTCGCCTCGTTGAGGATCTTGAAGCAGCCGACCGCTTCGGCGCACAGCGCGGCGATGGCGTTGTCGACGATGATCTCGACCAACGGCAGGCCAGCATCAACCTTGCCGATCACCGCGTCGGCGCCGACGGAGACGTTCTCGAAATACACCTCAGAGGCGCGCAGGCCGTCGACCGTTGGATAGTCGCGGGTCGAGACACCCTTGGCGTTCTTCGCCACCAGGAACACGGTGACGCCATTCGCGTCGCGCTGGCCGCCCGCTGTGCGGGCAGTGACGATGAGATGGGTCGCGAAAGGCGCACCGATGACGACCGCCTTGTGGCCATTCAGCGTGAAGCCAGCGCCGTCCTTCTTCGCGGTCGTGGAGACATCGTGGAGGTCAAAGCGGGATTTGGGCTCGGAATAGGCGAAGGCGAAGCGCGTTTCACCGCCGATGATGCCGGCGATGTGCTCTTCCTTCTGGGCGTCTGTCCCCCCGTGGCGGAAGAAGTTGCCGCCGATGACAACGGTCTGCAGGTACGGCTCGATGACGAGGCCCTTCCCGAACTCTTCGGAAATGATCATTGCTTCGATCGGGCCGGAGCCAAAGCCGCCCTCCGCCTCGGTGAAAGAAGCGCCAAGGAGACCCAGTTCGGCGAATTGCGACCACATTTCAGGGCGCCAGCCAGCTTCGGATTTGGCGACCTTGCGGCGCGTGTCGAAGTCGTACTTCTGGGCGACAAGCTTGGCCACGGTGTCGCGAAGCTGGTCCTGCTCGGAGGTGAAATTGAAATCCATGTCGTCAGTCTCCCTGCGACCCTTCTAGGCCGCGACTTTGGTCTGGTGCAACTGTTCAGGCGGCGACGTTCGCCGTGACGCTGCGCCGCTCCGGTTTGCGCAGCGTCGCGATAAAGAGTTCGGCGACAATGAGGTTGGGGAGCCAGCAAGCCCAGGCGATCAGGGTATACGAATTGTCGAAGCCCACAGTCGTAAGCCCGATCGGAAGATAGATGCGCAACGTAACGGCCGCAAAGGTGAGCGCGAAGGAACGTATCATCCAGCGTTCGTGCGCGATGAAGTTGCGGCGCATGGCCGAGACCAGCGCAAGAAAGGTGAACCCTAGCCAGAGCAGCCCGAGCAGCAGGAAGCCGAGGCCGGCGACGAGGCCAGAGGACGAATAGAGTGCAATGGCAACGCCGGACGCACCGCCCGCAAGACAGGCTGCGACGTAGATGCGGCCGATCCAGCGGTGCAGCACCGGCGCTTTTTCCCGCAGCGGCTCCAGGAACTGGAAGGGGCCGAGGATGAGGGCGATGGCGGAAGCAACAATGTGAGTCTGCAGGCCGAGGTCAGACGGGAAAGCATTGGCGGCGATCGGCGGCGGCAGGAACTGGAAGTTTGTCGCCGCGAGAAAAACGGCATATCCGCCGACGCCAATGGAGAGAAAGGCGATGAGCGCCCATATGGCGTTTTCAGCAGCCTTCACCCTTCCCGCCCCTGCGTCTGGCCTCGCATGCCTCTCTTGCGGAGGCTCGTTCACCGCCTAAAGGCCGAGCACCATCTTGGCGATGATGTTGTGCTGGATCTCGTTCGAGCCGCCATAGATCGAGGTCTTGCGCATGTTGGCGTAGGTCGGCGCCGTCAGGTGGGCGTAGTCGGGACCGATCGGGTGCTGGTTGTCGCCGTCTTGCGGGAAGCCGCGGAAATAGGGCGCGCCATAGACGCCGACAGCTTCGAGCGTGAGTTCCGTGATGCGCTGCTGAATCTCCGTACCCTTGATCTTGAGGATCGAGGATTCGGGGCCGGGTCCCTTGCCCTGGCTTTCGCGGGCGAGCGTGCGCAGCTCGGTATATTCGAGCGCAGTAAGATCGATTTCGAGTTCTGAGATCTTCCTGGCGAAATCCGAGTTGCGGATAATCGGCTGGCCCTGGTCGAGTTCGACCGAGGCGATCTCGCGCAGGCGCTCGATGCCTTTCTTGGAACGCGCCACGCCGGCAATGCCGGTGCGTTCGTGGGCCAGCAGATACTTGGCGTAGGTCCAGCCTTCGTTTTCCTTGCCGACCAGGTTGGCGACGGGGACCTTCACGTCGGTAAACCAGGTCTCGTTGACCTCATGGCCGCCATCCATCGTGATAATGGGGCGGACTTCGACGCCCGGCGTCTTCATGTCGACGAGGATGAAGGAGATGCCTTCCTGCGGCTTCTTCGCGGTGGGGTCGGTACGGCAGAGGACGAAGATCCAGTCAGCGAAGTGGCCGAGCGTTGTCCAGGTCTTCTGGCCGTTGATGATGTAGTGATCGCCGACGCGCTCGGCTTTCGTTTTCAGCGAAGCCAGGTCGGAGCCGGCGCCGGGTTCGGAATAGCCCTGGCACCAAAAATCCGTGCCGTCGATGATGCGCGGGAGGTAGTGCGCCTTCTGCTCTTCGCTCGCGAAGGCCATCAGGACGGGGGCAAGCATCGACATGCCGAAGGGCGGGATGGGGAGCGTTTCGGCGCGGGCGCATTCTTCCTGAAAGATGTAGCGCTGCGTCGCGGTCCAGCCGGTGCCGCCATACTTCTTCGGCCAGGCCGGCGCGCCCCAGCCGCGCTTGTGGAGCGTCTTCTGCCAGAGGAGGAAATCCTCCTTGGAATACTCGTCGCGCGAGTACTTGCCGCGCAGTTCGGCCGGGTATTCGTTTTCCAGGAAGGTCCGAACCTCGTTGCGGAAGGCGATTTCCTCGGGCGTGAACTGGACGTCCATGGCGGGTCTCCGAATGCGAGATGACGTTACGGGAGGTAGGAGCAAGCTGTTTGCTTGATCCCGAATGCGCCTGTTTACGTCAGGTACGTCAAGCCATTTTGCCCAAGGACGCGAGGTCGCGTTGTCGCAACGGCAGGGTACAGTTTGGCCCTGGAGGGCGCTATGCTGTGCCGATGCACCAGCCGATCAAAACCCCCTGCATCAAGGTGTGCGTGGTTGACGGACAGACCGGGCACTGTCTCGGCTGCGGACGGAATCTCGGTGAAATCGCGCGCTGGGCGAGGTTTTCAGAGGCGGAACGGGACCAGGTAATGACCTTGCTGCCGGCGCGGGTTGCGGAGCTGAAGGCGCTCGGCAAGCTCGGTTGAACCCGAATCTTGCTGCTGTGCGTTTGTTCTTCCCGAAGACTTTCTCTGATATGCATCGCGCTGAGGCCGCGCGTTTGGGAGTCGGCGCTTGATACGAGCCATCTTTCCGGCGATCGCCCTTTTCGGCGCAGCGGCCCTCGGGATCGTGGCCCTGCGCGGCACGGTGAATGACAGCTTCGATGCTAAGCCGGCTGTCGCCGACCCTGAACCGGCTGCCCCCAAATTCGCGGAAGTAACGCCCCACCAGCTGCGCACCGCCTCGCTCCGCAAGGAGGGCGATGGACATTACTGGGCGACGGCCCGCGTCAACGGCGCGGTGGTGAAGTTCCTGGTGGATACCGGTGCGACGATGATCTCGCTGACCCGGCGCGACGCTCGCAAGATCGGCGTGGACACTGACAAGCTGGTGCGATCGGTGGATGTGCGCACGGCCGCTGGGCGCGTGAAGGCCGGTACGGTTTACATCGAGAAAATAGAGATCGACGGCGTCGTGCTCGAGAATGTGCAGGCGGTCGTGCTGGAGGAAGGCCTCGAGTACTCGCTGCTCGGCATGAGTTTCCTCAATCGGCTCGAAGGCTGGGATGTGACGCCCGGAGCGATCATCATTCATCAGTAAGGCAAGCCTCAGTAGCTGCCCTCCGCCAGCTGCTTGAGCGTCGCCGTGAGCGTTTCCGGCCCGGTCACGATAAGTCTCCCAACCCGCATCGAATGGGCAATGGCGACGTGGTCACGGGGATCGGGGATCGGCTGATCCAGACTGATTGCGAACGGCCGCCCGCCACACCAGTGCGACGCCGCACGTTTGGCCAGGGTCGCGTCATCCACCATCTCTCCGTTCCAGAAGACTTGGCCGTTGTCGATACGCACCCTGACAGGTTCTGTCGCGCATGTCTGCGCCTGCGCCAGAGCCGATGGCGGGAGCGACGTCGGCGGCGCGTCACATGCGCAAAGCAGCATGATCGATGTCAGACCAACCATCGTGGCGCGCTTCGTGATCATTCGCTGAGACGAGGATCAACTGACGATGTGACTGCCGCCAGCGCCGCGTCATAAACACTGAGTGCACCCGCACCCCGTGCACGAGGCGCTTTTTCGGACAGAATGCGCCGCCACAGCCGGGCGCCGGGTTTGCCGTGGAAAAGGCCGAGCATGTGGCGCGTCATGGAATGAAGTGGTATCCCATGCTCCAGGCGCATGGCAATCCACGGGCGGAAATCGCTTGCGGCTTCGTGGGGCGTGCGGATGCGCTCCGGTGAACCGAAGATGCGCGCGTCGACTTCGAGAAGCAGGGCGGGTTCATGATAGGCAGCGCGGCCAAGCATGGCGCCGTCGAAGCGCGGCAGCTCACGCTCCGTTGCCTCGAGGCTGGCAAGGCCACCATTGAGGACGATGGTGAGATGCGGATGCGCGCGCTTGAGTTCGGCGACAATGTCATAGTCCAGCGGCGGCAGCTCGCGGTTCTCTTTCGGCGACAGGCCCTTGAGCCAGGCCTTGCGGGCATGAACGATGAAGTGGGTGGTCCCTGCCCTCGCCTGCGTTTCCACGAATGAGAAGAGCCGGGTTCGCGGGTCATCTTCGTCGACGCCGAGACGGTGCTTCACCGTGACAGGAACGCCCACGGCTTCGCGCATGGCGGAAAGGCAGTCGGCGACCAGGTTGGGCTCGCGCATGAGGCAGGCGCCGAACGCGCCAGACTGTACACGCTCCGAGGGGCAGCCGACATTGAGATTGATCTCGCTGTAGCCATAGTCGGCCCCGATGCGCGCCGCCCGCGCCAGTTTCTCCGGTTCCGATCCGCCAAGCTGCAGCGCCACGGGCTGCTCCAGATCGTCGAAGCCCAGAAGGCGATCGCGATCACCATGGATCACAGCGTCGGCCGTGACCATCTCGGTATAGAGCAACGCATGCCGCGACAGATGGCGATGGAACGCCCGGCAATTCCGGTCGGTCCAGTCCATCATCGGGGCTGTGCAGAAACGGCGATCTAATTGCTTCATTTTATTGGTCTTTTCTAACGCCAATGTCTCCAATGCGGAATGGGACATGCTGAAGTTTGGTCGCTGATCGAGCTGGATTTTCTGTTCCGAGCGACCCTCCATTTGCCGTCTTTGTGCACGCTCAACGCACACGAAATTGCATTGGACGCAATGGCAGCCATCGTGCTCGGCGGCGTCAAGGCGTGCTTTGCCGTTCACCCTGACGCCGCCTGCGCGCGATGGCGTCCTGTGGGCGTCAGGGGGCAGGGCTCGTCTTTGCTCTCCGCTCGCCCCGCACAAATGCTATCACGTTCAGCATGCGCTTATGGATCCTATCCGATCTCCATATTGAGTCTTGCCGTTGGGATTTGCCCGATCCGCAGCCGGACTTTGACGTCCTCATCGCAGCGGGAGACATTCACAATCCGGCTTCAAAAGGAGTCGAATGGCTCGCAGCGCGATCAGGCGGAAAACCTGTCATCTATGTGCCGGGCAATCATGAGTGGTATGCGCCCTATCGTCTTTTCAACATGCGCGATGAAATCGCACGGACACGCGACGCGGCCGTGCGCCTGGGCGTGCATTTTTTGATGAGCGACAACGTGACAATCGACGATGTGCGCTTTCTGGGAACAACGCTTTGGACCGACTATGACCTCAATGGCGACGTGCGCTCCGGAATGATGATGGCCGAGATGTGCATGAATGATCATCGGATGATTTTTCCCGAGAGCGACGGTCACGCACTGACGCCGGAACAAGCGCGCACATGGCATCGTTGGGAGCGGAGCTGGCTTGAGGACACTCTGGCTCAGCAGCCCAGCGTAGATTCACCTTGGGATAAAACCGTCGTCGTAACGCATCACATGCCGCATACGCTCTCGATTGACGCGCAATACGAAGGCAATGCGTTGAACCCTGCGTTCTGCTCCTCGCTTAACAGCGTGGTTGAGCGCTCCAACGCCGCCGCTTGGATTCATGGCCACACGCACACAAGTTGCGATTACCTCGCTAACGGCACGCGGGTGATCTGCAACCCAAAGGGATATGGCCCGCGCTCGGCGCGGGCGCCTATCGAAAATGCCCACTTCAATCCCGCCTTCGTGGTGGAATTATAATTCTCCAAGTGTCCGACCTCTGAGCGCCCTTGCGCACTAGACCAGTCTAGTCTATATTGGCGAAAAGGAGGAAGAGATGGCTGACAATTCCTGGACAGTTCAAGACGCCAAGGCGCAGCTTTCCGAACTGTTACGCCGTGCGCGCGCTGGCGAACCGCAACGGATCGGGATGACGGATGAGGCTTGCATCGTAATCTCCGCCAAGACTTGGGAAGCGCTACACCCGTCCGCGCTCGGCGCCTGGCTGGTCGACAACGCCCCGATTGGCGATGCGCTTGAAATGCCACCGCGCGGCTCGCATCGGAGCGATCCGTTCGAAAGCGACAGTCGCGCAACGTCATGAGCGGCATGCTTCTGGATACCAATGTACTCTCGGAATTGGTGCGCCCGAAACCCGATCTTAAAGTGCAGGCCTTTGTACGTGCGCAGAGTGATCCGCTTATCTCGGCGCTGACGATCCATGAAATCGTCTTTGGCGCCGAACGCGCAGCCGATCCATCGCGTCGAGCCAAGCTGATCGGCTGGGTCGCAGCTATTCAGAGTCAATTCGCAGGACGCATCATCGATATCGACGCGAGTGTTGCCGAACAAGCAGGAAGGCTTCGCGCGAACGCGTCCTTGCAAGGCGCCAACACTGACCCCATCGACGCACTCATTGCAGCGTGCGCGATATCCAGAAGCGCCGCAATCGCTACACGCAATGTGCGGGACTTTGCACCGCTGGGCGTGAGTATTGTCGATCCTTGGGCGTCGTAAATCCGCGCCCATCCCTGACCTTATCGCGCAACTGAGGAGAGAAAGCCCATGAGCAATTACCCTCTCCGTTTGCCGGAGACGTTGATGGAGGATGCGCGAAATGGCGGATGCCAAGGGCGTTTCCATCGTAAGCGGCGCCCTGCGGCCCCTCGGATCGGCTGAGACCAAACGATCCGCGCCGGTGTAGATCCGTCCGATATTTCGGACAGTGAGCACAATGGACGACCTTTCTGACGACCCAACGCGTAAATCGCCTCGACGGATCGAGGTTTATGCGGGCAGCGGGCGGCGTCGCTGGCCGGAGGAGGTGAAGGCGCAGATTGTCGCTGACAGCCTGGTTCCGGGAGCGGTCGTAACTCATGTCGCTCAGCGTCATGGATGCCGCCCGCAGCAGGTCTGGGACTGGCGACGCATGGCGCGCAGTGGCGAGCTGGTGCTGCCGATGGGTGACACGCCTTTGCTTGTGCCGCTGGTGACGGCTGAGCCGCCAAAGAGCGATGGTGGCGAGGCGAGCATTGTCGTTGAGGTCTGTGAGGCGTAAGCATGCGGTGAGAACCGCGGTGTCATCGACTTCGCTGGTTTCGACGTAGCAATTCGGTTGGATTTTCCTCGTGCTCTTCGAGGAGCTCTTTCAGTCGAACGATGCCGTCGGGAGTGAATGCCCGGGTTTCTTTGCCGAGCGCGTCGCAGACCCAGATCTTCCCGTCGTAGTTGTCCATATCGTCAGAGAGCTCCCACAACAGCTCTTCGCTCTCGCCGAGCA
>Ga0172376_10001729_pt1 | contig 27482 bp, 22 predicted proteins | sample Lak35m_FD_121114 | JGI IMG/M metagenome (GOLD analysis project Ga0172376, IMG submission 121114) | Freshwater microbial communities from Kabuno Bay, South-Kivu, Congo - kab_092012_35m | ecosystem: Environmental > Aquatic > Freshwater > Lake | place: Democratic Republic of the Congo: South-Kivu...
GGGACTCGAACCCACACGCCTTGCGGCACCAGATCCTAAGTCTGGCACGTCTACCAATTTCGCCACATCCGCTAAACAATTCGCAAAGAAAAAAGTTCGGCCTGAACCGATTTTCCCTTCAAAAAGAGGGCAAATATAGCCACCAAATGAGCCGTCGTGTATTTTTACACAGTGCAAAAGCCCCCCTTAGTCACCCAAACCTGGAACTTGACCCCGGAAGAGGAAATCAAGGAAATTGCCAAACGATACCGAGGGCTGCTCAAAACCTGCCGACCCTTTTTGGACAAAGCCAACCGCAAACTCATACGGCGGGCCTTTGAAATTGCCGTGGATGCTCACAAGGATATGCGGCGTCGGTCCGGGGAGCCCTATATTTTTCACCCGGTAGAGGTAGCCAGGATTACCGCCGAGGAAATCGGCTTAGGAACCACGGCAGTGGTAGCAGCCTTGTTGCACGATACGGTAGAAGACACCGGCTTGACCCTAGGGGAAATTGAAAGCGAATTTGGAAATGTCATCGCACGCATTATTGATGGGCTAACCAAAATCTCCGGTCTTTACAATAAGTCGTCTGACTCCTCCCAGCAATTGGAGAATTTCCGAAAAATGTTATTGACTTTGGCCGATGATATACGGGTTATTCTCATTAAGCTCGCTGACCGTCTGCACAACATGCGGACCCTGGACAATATGCCGGCCGACAAGCAACTAAAAATCGCCCACGAAACAACCTACCTCTTTGCTCCTTTGGCCCATCGCCTAGGCCTGTATTCCATCAAATCCGAACTGGAGGATTTGGCGCTGAAATACATTGAACCAAATACCTTTCGGGAGATCGTTCGAAAGCTCCAAGAAACCAAATCCAAAAGGGATCGGTACATCCGTGAATTCATCGAGCCACTGCAGAAAAAACTGGATACCAATGGTTTGCACGCCGAAATCAAAGGCAGGCCCAAGAGCATTTCTTCGATACTTCACAAGATGAAAAAACAAAACATCGACTTCGAAGAAGTCTATGATTTGTTTGCCATTCGCATCATCCTGGATAGCCCACCGCACCTCGAAAAAACCGATTGCTGGCAGGTGTATGCATTGATCACGGATCAATACCAACCCAACCCCAATCGGTTGAGGGACTGGGTTTCGACGCCCAAAATCAACGGATACGAATCCCTGCATACCACCGTCATGGGCCCCGAAGGCAAATGGGTTGAGATCCAAATCCGAAGCCGAAGGATGAACGAGGTAGCCGAAAAAGGGCTTGCGGCCCATTGGAAATACAAAGACCAGGATAGCGACCCGGCTTTGGATGCTTGGATTACCAAAGTACGGGAAATGTTGGAATCACCACAGCCCAACACCATGGAATTCATGGACGAGTTCAAGTTGCAATTGTATTCCAAAGAGATTTTTGTTTTTACGCCCAAAGGTCACTTAATCAAAATGGCCTCCGGGTCCACTGCTTTGGATTTGGCTTTTGAGATACATACTGAGTTAGGCCTTAAATGCATAGGCGCCAAAGTTCACCACAAGCTTGTCTCGTTAAGCTATGTGCTCAAGAACGGGGATCAGGTCGAAATTCTTAGCTCCAAAATCCAAGAGCCTGGGACGGATTGGCTGGATATTTTGACCACGGCCAAGGCCAAAAATCGTGTTCGCCAGTACCTAAGAGACCAAAAACGACGCCTTATCGAAAAGGGTCAAAGCAAATTTTTGGAACGACTCAGGACCCTCTCCCCGGAAACAGGGGACGATGTATTGCAGCGTATCGTTTTCCATATGGGTTTACCTGGTGTTAGTGATTTGTATTACTTAACCGAAATCAACAAAATTAATTGGACCGAGGTCCAACAAGCCCTGCGCAAAAAACAAAGGAAGGCCAAGGAAGAAACCTTGGAGTCAACCAAATTAACCCAAAGTCCGGGTTCAAAGGATATGGTCATACACCACCCATCCGTTTGGATGGATGGCAGTGAACAGGAGTTTCGGTACAGCCTGGCCCCTTGTTGCAACCCCATACCCGGGGACGAAATAGTGGGAATCCCGCAGCCGGGGTCCGCCATGTTGGTGCACCGTCAAACCTGCCTTAACGCCGCCCTTGTTCATTCCACCGCTCACCATCAAACAATCCGAACCCGCTGGAACAAAGGAGCTCGTGTTGCCTTTTTGACGGGTATTCGACTCAAAGGCGTGGACGATAAAGGTATTATCAGCGGCATTACCCAGGTTATTACCGAAGAAATGCAACTCAATATGCGATCGATTTCGGTCCTTTCCGAAGATGGTATTTTTGATGGCCAAATTATGGTCTACCTTGAAGACACCCAGGTTCTTCAATCGTTGTTACGAAAACTTCGCAAAGTCAAAGGCGTTCACAAAGTGGAGCGTATCGAAAAATCCATCTCGACAACGAACTAATGTTGGATACGGTCGAAAATATTTTTGGGGGCTTTCTGCGCGAACGAAGCTTGAGGCCAACCCCCGAAAGGCTGAATGTCTTGCATAGGGTTTATGCCATGAATGGCCCTTTTACGGCCGACACCTTGTTGGAGGATCTGCGCGCCCTGGGACATCGCATTTCTCGGGCGACGATTTACAATACCCTGGAATTGCTCTTGGAATGCCGTTTGGTCGAGCATCATCAATTTGGTCGTTTTGGATCCTACTACGAAAAGAGCCACGGCCGTCGCCAAGCTGACCATTTGCTCTGTACCAATTGCGGTCGTATCCAGGAATTTTGTGACCCGCGTCTCTACCCCATCTTGCAGGATACTGGCCAGGTCTTGGGTCAGGAAATTCAACATCATCAATTGCATGTGCACGGTGCCTGCCTGCAGCTTCAAAAAACAGGGCAATGCCCTCATTGGACGAGTTCCGACCCTAATTTTCGTCGATGACCCCCCCTTTGCACTAAATTTGTATTTTAAGAAAGCGTATGAAAGCAGATGTGTTGTTGGGCTTGCAGTGGGGCGACGAAGGCAAAGGCAAAGCCGTTGATGTTTTGGCTCCGGAATATGCATGGATTGCACGGTTTCAGGGCGGTCCCAATGCTGGCCATACCCTTTGGCTGGACGGCCAAAAAATCGTCCTGCATACCATTCCCTCCGGAATTTTTCGCCAGGATTGCTTGAACCTCATCGGAAACGGGGTTGTCCTGCATCCTCCTTCGCTATTGTCCGAAATTCGCGCTCTCCAAGCCCAGGGCCTGGACCTTAGCGGGAAGCTTTTGATTTCGGACAAAGCCCACCTGATCACGCCGGGCCATCGCTTTATGGACCAAGCCCAAGAAGCCGCCAAAGGGGATCAAAAAATAGGCTCTACCCTGCGGGGGATTGGGCCAGCCTATACCGACAAGTATGCGAGGCATGGTCTCCGCTACGGGGATATGGCCGGTCATGATGCGAACGCTCGTTTGCAAACCAGCATGGAGACCCATCGCCAAGGCCTCAAGAGTTTGGGCTTTGCCGAACCGGCGGATTGGGACACCCAAACCCGGGATTGGTGGGATAGTTTGAACACCCTGTTGCAGGAATTTCCCCCGGTCGATGGTTCGTGGTTCCTCAACCAAGCCTTGGACCAAGGTCAAAAAGTATTGGCTGAAGGCGCCCAAGGGAGCATGTTGGATGTTGAATACGGATCTTATCCCTTTGTAACCTCATCGCATACCACCGCTGCTGCGGCGTGTACCGGATTGGGATTAGCGCCTAACCGGATTGGGGATGTTTATGGTTTGTTCAAAGCGTATTGCACCCGGGTTGGCAGTGGGCCTTTTCCCACCGAACTCCACGACCAGCAGGGGGAACTGCTACGCCAAGCGGGTCATGAATTTGGGGCGACCACCGGAAGACCCCGCCGTTGCGGTTGGCTCGACCTGCCGGCCCTTCACTACGCTGCTCGTCTCAGCGGTGTCAATAAACTCATCGTGACCAAGGCGGATGTGCTTTCCGGTTTTGAAAAGGTTCAGGTTGCTGTACGCTACCAAAGCCAATCCTCTCATCGAGATTCCTACCCCAATAATCCCAAAGACTGTGTTCCGATTTACCAGTCCTTTGAGGGTTGGTCCTTGGATCCCAAACTAGACTACCAACAAGTCGACGAATTGCCCAAGACATTGAGACGATACCTGGACTTCCTCGAAGAATCTCTCAACAGCCCCGTGCATTGGGTTTCGCTAGGCCCCGAACGCAAAAGCACCCTGCAGGTTCGGCCTTGATTCCCTGCGGATGCTGAATCCAGAACCCAAGGAACCTTGGCGGTGACCACCACCCTAAAACTACCGAACGACCTGGATCCAAGCCGGGTCCTGTTGGCTTTGATTCGTCGTTTTGGGGACGCGCCTTACGTCAGCACCTTGAGAACCGCTACCCCCAAGGACACCCCCCTTCCACCCAAGTACCACACGATGGATTGGATGTTAGGGATAGGCCTCAACCTGTCGGATGCGGACACGGAACCAATCCAAAAAGGCCTGGATTTTGGGTTTGAAGACTTTGAATCCTTGCTTCAACAACGACCCGGGTTCCGAATGGGTTATATGGGTTACGATCTCAAAGCCCAGAGCTTAAATCAGCCATCCCCTTTACCTCCTTCCTCGGTTGACCCAAATCCTTGGTTTTGGTTTTTACCCCGGATACGTATGGTTTGCCAAAACGGTCAAATCACCGTAATTCAAGATGACCACCAAATTGGTTTGCTTGCCCTTCAAACCATCCTGGGCCAAGAGAACGGGGCTATCCAAAAACCAACATCCCCTACCCAAACCCGTCGTACCCTGCGCGATGTTTTGAAAGCCCAAACCAGCCCCAACGAATACCGCCGTACCGTGAATTTGATCAAGGACCGCATCAAGGATGGGGATTTTTATGAATTGAATTATTGCGTTGAGTGGGCAGGCCCCTTGCTCATCCAAGATCCGGTTGGGCTGTGGGAGCAGTGGTCCACCAAAGCAGCAGCCCCCTTTTCGGCCTTGGTCAAAAACAAAGAACTTTGGGTTCTCTGCGCGAGCCCGGAACGATTCCTACGGAAAGATGGTGATATGCTTTGCAGTCAACCCATCAAGGGAACGGCGCCTCGGTCCGAGGACCCGTCCCTGGACCATCTTCTTTCTGCAAATTTGGCCACGAACCCCAAGGAAAACGCCGAACACCTGATGATTGTCGATTTGGTGCGGAACGACTTGGCCCGTTGCGGCGATCCCTGCAGCGTAGAAATCCAGGAGCTCATGAAAGGCTACACCTTTCCTACCGTCCATCATTTGATTAGCAGCATCCAAGCGCAATGCGGAGCCCACGTTGGAATTGCCAAGATTTTAAAAGCCTGTTTTCCTATGGGTTCCATGACCGGCGCCCCCAAAGAAGCGGTTTGTTCTTGGATCGATCGTTTTGAAAAAACTCGTAGGGGAATATACTCGGGATGTCTGGGGTGGTTGGATGAACATGGCCATTTTGACCTCAACGTCATCATTCGAACCTTGGTTTACAACCAAGACTCGCAAAAAGCCTCCTTAAAGACAGGGGGCGCCATCACTTGGGATTCCGACCCGGAAACCGAGTGGCTTGAGTGCCAAACAAAAGCCCAGGGCCTGTTGGACCTGGGCTTCGAATAATGGCAAGGAAAACAGACCTTAAGCCTGCTCGGTGACTTCCAATTGGAAGACCGCCTTGATATCGCGATACAACTCTGCTTCGACTTGGTAGGTACCCAATTCGCGGATTTCACCGCGGATGGACATTTTGCGACGATCCACGTCGTAACCCATGGCGGTGAGGGACTCTGCCACCATCAATGTGGTGACGGTGCCAAAAATTCGACGATTTTCGCCCGTGCGCACGGCCAATTTCACCGTCAACTGACCCAACTTTTCGGCCAATTCATTGGCCGCGTTCCGTAATCCTTCTTGACGGTATTCTGCTTGACGTACCGCTTCAGCTCGGTCGTTAAGGGCAGCGCGGCCTGCGACCACCGCAAGTCCCTGAGGAATCAAAAAATTCAGCCCGTAACCGTTGCGGACTTTGACGACATCGTGCTTGAAGCCGAGGCCTTTAACGTCTTGTTTGAGAATGACTTGCATGGCAAAATGCTGTTGTTGCCTGGAGGCGGGTTAAAAATAAAGTGAACCTTAACGCAGACCGTCGGCCACGTAAGGCATCAGCGCCAAGTGACGGGCCCTTTTGACCGCCTGAGCAACTTTGCGCTGATATTTCAGCGAAGTACCGGTCAGACGGCGGGGAAGCAACTTGCCCTGCTCATTCACGAGTTTAAGCAAGAAGTCAGGATCCTTGTAGTCGATGTAGCGAATGCCGTTTTTGCGAAAACGGCAGTATTTTTTGCGGGTTTCCTCCTTGACAGGAACGGACGCGAAACTGTTCGTGATCATGGGTTAACCTCCTCTTTAGAAGCTTTGGGACGGCGGCGTGACTCGTTATAAGCCACGGCATACTTGTCCAGGGAAACGGTCAAAAAGCGCAAAATTCTCTCGTCTCTTCGCAGCTCAAGTTCCAGTTTATCCACGGCAAGGCCTGTGGCCTTGAACTCGTACAAATGATAAAAACCGGTCGCTTTTTTGCGAATGGGATAAGCCAGCTTGCGTAGACCCCAATGGGCCTGATGCACCAGCTCGGCGCCGTTTTCTTTCAGCACCTTTTCGAACTTCAAGACCGCCTCACGGACCATCTCCTCGGTTAAGACCGGGGTCAGGATGAGTACGGTTTCGTATTGATTCATAGGATCAATTTTTAAAAATACCCCTTTTGGAATGGGGAGCGCAAATATAAGCGAAAATCGACTCGCAACGCCCCATGAATCCTAACTTTGTCGATATGCAAGGTTATCAGGTTTCGGCCAGAAAATACCGACCCCCCCGTTTTGACGAATTGGTGGGCCAGGAGCACATCACCACCACCTTGCTCAACGCCATTGCCAAGAATCAATTGGCCCAGGCCTACCTTTTTTGCGGACCAAGGGGGGTAGGAAAGACATCCTGCGCCCGCATTTTTGCCAAAACCATCAATTGCAGCCAAAGAGATGCTGCCGGGGAAGCCTGCGGGGCTTGTTCGAGTTGTCTTTCTTTTGACCAAGGCGGATCCTTTGCCATTCATGAGCTGGATGCCGCTTCCAATAACTCGGTGGACGATATTCGATCGCTGGTGGAGCAGGTGCGCTATCCCCCCCAAGGCAGTGCTTTTAAGGTGTATATCGTCGACGAGGTGCACATGTTGAGCACCGCGGCTTTTAACGCCCTACTCAAAACGCTCGAAGAACCACCTTCCTACGCCAAGTTCATCTTGGCGACCACCGAAAAGCACAAAATTCTGCCGACCATCCTGTCGCGTTGCCAAATCTTTGATTTTAAGCGCATAAGGCCACAGGATATCGCCGATCGTTTGGCATTGGTCTGCAAGGCCGAAAACTTCTCGTACGATAACGAGGCCTTGATCACGATCGCAGGGCGTTCGGATGGTGCTCTACGGGATGCCTTGACGATGCTGGACCAGTTGGCCGGCTACGGGGGTGGGCACTTGGGCCTGGATATGGTAGCCGAGCAATTGGGGGTTTTGAACCAACAAGGCTTTTTGGAAGCCACAACCCATCTGCAAGGCGGGGATCCCGCCCCCACCCTACACCATCTCGGGGATTTGGTGGCCCGAGGCTACGACCCCATCCAGTGGGTGCTGGGCATGGCCACCCATTGGAGAAACCTTTTGATGGCCAAGGCTCCAGGCACCTTGGACCTCGTTGATGCAGGGCCCGAATTCAAGGAAAAACTCCTTCAACAGGCCAAAACCAGCGATACGGGGTTCTTGCTCGGAGGTCTTCACCTGCTGAATCAAGTGGAATTGCAATACCGACAAGCCAGGCAACCCCGCTTGTTGGTCGAAACAGCCCTCTTCAAAATCGCCTATTTGGCGATTCGATCCCAGTCCCCATCCACGCCGTACAAGGCCCCGGAACAGTCTTCGGCCTTGCATCCCTTGGAGGGAATTAGCGATAAAATCCCCCCAAGTGCCGGATTCAAAACACCGGCCAAGGTCCGTATTCAGGCCCCGCCATCGGCTTCGGAAGCCCCTGGCAGGGATTTTTTGAACCAAATCAAAAAACACCTAGGCTCCCAAGAACCCACGGGACCGGCAACCGGTGACGAAGCCCAACGATGGAATCCGCCAGCAGATAACACCAAACGAGAATTGACCGAACTTTGGAACCTGTTGTTGCAACAATGCAGGGAACGTAGTTTGGGCCCTTTGGAAGGCATTTTGGCGCGTAACATTCCCCAAAACACGATTTTGGACCCATCAGGAAACCAAAAATTGGATGTTATTCTTTATTCGGACACCGAAAAGACCCTTTTTGACCGTGAAAAGGCTGGTATCCTGGCCTTTCTGAGGGCTCATGGCGCCCAGGAAACACGCCTAGATTGGCAAATTGTGCAACAAAATCTGGGAAAACAACGAGAAAAGTACCTGACAGAACAAGAGCGATTTAATCGGTTAGAGGATGAAAATCAAGATTTTAAGGATTTAAAATCTCAATTGGGTTTATTTTTAATGTAAAATTTGATATTTTAATATTTCTTAATGTAAAATTTGATATTTTAATATTTCTTTTTGCTAAATTTGGGCCTGATTTTAAAGTACATATCATCACAAACCCCTTAATTCAAGATTATGGCCGTCAAACTCAAACTCAAAAACTCTAAGGAAGTAGCCCTGGTCGACGAGAAAGTTTTTAAATTTCTCAACGAAAACCCATACCTTGTTAAGGTTGGCTTTTTGGCTAACCTTCGTCGCCATTCCCGCGGTTACGCTTTTTTTCAAAAGAATTGGCCCCTGGGCGATGGTAGCTACAAAAACGAAACAATTTACCTCCACAAACTCGTTGCTGAGATCTTTTGCAAAAAGAAAAGCACGCGCGAGCGCTTGTTTGTTAATGTTGTTAATAACAACCCTTTGGATTGCCGCTTGGAGAACCTGGAATTTGCAACCCGTTCGGTTGTAGTCCGGAACGTCAACAAAACCGAGAATAAATTCGGTTACAAGGGCGTCATCAAAAGTGGTAACAAATTCAAAGCTATTCTGTTTAACAACCGCGTTCGCTTGGATTTGGGCACGTTCAATACCGCTGCTGAAGCATCTGCGGCTTACAAAAAGAAATCTACTGAATTGTTCGGTAAGCGCTAAGCTGCTGATTTCATTTTTGAAATTTTCCTTGACCCTCCGATTTTTCGGGGGGTTTTTTTATGGCCAAAGCTCTCGGTTCATGGGCTTAGCGACGACCCATCCAACGATCGACCAAGACCGCCGTCATGGCATCACCGCTAACATTAATCACGGTACGCATCATATCCAGAATACGATCCACCGCAACCACCAGCGCAATTCCTGCACTTTCCAAACCAACCGATTGCAGAACAATAACCAGCATGACCATGCCTGCGCCAGGCACCCCGGCCGAACCAATGGACGCCAAAGTTGCCGTCAAAACAATGGTCAACTGTTGAGACCAGGATAGGTCCTGACCAAAAGCCTGCGCGATAAAAACCGTAGCGACAGCCTGGTATAGGCTGGTACCGTCCATATTGACGGTAGCCCCCAAAGGAAGCACAAAGGTCCGAACCTCTTCACGGACTCCTAACTTTTCGGCGCATTCCAAATTAACGGGCAAGGTGGCATTCGAAGAAGACGTGGAAAAGGCCAGCAATTGGGCTGGGCTCATGATTCGAAAAAATCGCCACGGTGAAATTCCCCCAAAGACTTTGATGAGGGAGGCGTAGACCAGGCCCAGCATCAGCAGGAGACCCACAACAACCGTCATGGCATAGACCGATAAAGCCCCCAAAAGTTCAACGGCCGCTGAAGGATCATCCCCGGCCATTTCGGCTATAAGGGAGGCAATTAGCGCAAAGACGCCGATCGGAGCAAATGCCATAACATAATCCACCATGAGCAACACAATACGATTGAGTTGCGTAAAAAGATCGCGTACCGTTTGGGTCTGATCGGAGGGGAGGGACATCATCGCTACGCCCATAAAAAAGGCAAAAAACACGACCTGCAACATGGAGGTGTTATGCGAAAGCGCATGAAACAAATTCTCAGGAACCATGTCTACCAAGGGACTTAAGGGGCTTTTTTGTTGGAGAATACGAGCCTGGCTTAGTCCCTGATCCGAATTCACACTAAACTTTTCTTTGAGTTCCTCGCGGCGTTCCATCGACAAATAATCACCAGGGCGAATCAGATTCACCGTAACCAAACCCAAGGAAACCGCCAAAACGGTGGTGCTCAAAAAAATCAAAAGGGTGCGCCCACCCATGGAGGATAACTTACGCAAGTCCCGAAGACCGCTGACTCCATCCACCAACGAAACCAACACCAAGGGAACCGCCAGCAATTTGAGCAAATTAACAAAAATGGTACCCAAGGGCTTGAGCCATGTAAGTATCCAGCTACTCCAACCCCAACCTGCCGCCATCAGCCCCATCAATGCGCCGGCAGCGATTCCTGCCAAGATTTTGAGGTGCAAGGGCAACGTTGGCCTGGATTGGGTTGACTTCATAACCAAAGAAATTAAGAGTTGGGTACGGACTTAACCGATAAGGACTTGATGCGGTCCAATTGAGCCGACGGAAATGCCAACCAATGGTCCAGCACAACAACCGCTAGCATGGCTTCAACAACGGGAACTGCACGGGGTACCACACAAGGATCGTGCCTTCCCTTGGCCTGTAAAACTTGAGGATGACCATGCTGATCAACGGATTGTTGCTCCAAAGCCACGGTCGAAGGGGGCTTAAAACCCACCCTGAACCAAAGAGGGTTTCCGTTACTCATACCACCCAAAACCCCACCGGCATGGTTGGTGGCGGTTTGGATACGGGTCCACGATTGAGTGTCCGCAGCCAAAATGGGGTCATTGTACACCGAGGCATATCCACCGGAGGCCAGCCAGCCTGAACCCAATTCAAAGTAGCGGGCTGCGTTGATGGACATCATGGCTTTGGCCAGGTCGGCTTCCAATTTATCGTATACCGGATCCCCCAGGCCAGCCGGTAAACCTTGGCACCAACCCAGAACCGACCCCCCTACCGAATCCCCTCGATCCCGTGTTTGGCTGATTTCGTCCTCCATGGCCGCCGAAAGTTCCGAAAGAGGGCAACGCACGGACGATGCTTCAATTTGATCCCGACTGTAGGGGCATTGGGCCTGATGAGCCCACGTCCCAGCGTCCATTTGTATCCCACCTACCGATTGAACCCATGCATAACACTGGATACCCACTTGCTCCAGAATTTGGGCAGCGACAGCCCCGGCCATGACCCTGGCTACCGTTTCGCGGGCGCTACTTCGTCCACCACCGCGTGCGTCTCGGATTCCGTAACGGGCCATGGTGGTAAAATCGGCATGGGATGGGCGTAGGGTTTGGCTAAGTTCTTGGTAGTCGGCGGGTCGCGCATCTTGGTTGCGTACGGTGAGGGTCAAAGGAGCGCCGGTGCATACCCCGTTCAACAACCCGGACCAGCATTGAACCCGGTCTTCTTCGTTACGCGCGGTAGTCAAGGAACTTTGACCGGGTCGACGTCGATCCAATTGGGCCTGTATTTGGTCCAAATCCAACGACCAACCGGAGGGAACTCCATCCAAAACGACGCCCATCAATGGACCATGGGACTCTCCAAAAGAAGTCAAACGAAATCGAGTTCCAAAACTGCTACCGGCCATAAATGCTAAGTTAAGAGGTCCACTCGTATCCCAAGATTTTCCAATGTTCCCAAAACAAAGGGTAGGACTTGGCCACAACACCAGCGTCGTCAAAAGTCAAATCCCAACCCGGTAGGGCCAACATACTCATCGCCATGACTATACGGTGGTCTTGATAACTACGAAATTCCAAAAGTCGCTGCGGGACGGAGCTTTGCAGATGATCCACCCAAGGTTGGGTTGGAAGAATTTGCAAGACCGTGTCCCCTGCTTCCACATCGGCCAAGTCGCCATGGGTTTCCTTGGTCAAAATATGGCATTCGATACCCACCGATTGTAAGTTTTGGGTAATGGCCTCCAAGCGGTTACTTTCCTTGTGGACAAGGTGACCAATTTCCTGAATTTCCAACTTCAAACCCCGCAAAACGGCCCAAACTGCCAGGGCTGGAACGAGATCCGGTACCGCTCCGGCTCGGCAAGTCCATCGATCTCCTTGAATATCCCATTCCATCATGGGAGGTAGCTCTTGGGCGTTCTGAGCTGGAGACGCCTCGGCGTGGCCGTCGGCTTGCGATGGGCGGTTAGGGAGGCGAAGCGTGTTTTTGTTTCCTGCCTTCGTGGTCGTAAATGAAGCGTTCCATGCTGGCTCAAGCCATGGAAGCCAACGGTACAACAAGGCATCCCCCTGCAACGAATGTTCAGTCAAGGGAGACAGGTTCAAGGCAGGGGCTAAGGGCAAAGCAGCTTGTCGAAGTATCCAAAAAGCCGCGGCACTCCAATCCCCTTCAACCGGGGTGGCCACCTTCATTCCCCATCGGGTATCCATGCGGACACCGAACGGTCCGGTTTCGATTCGGCAACCGACTTGTCGAAGCATGGCCACGGTCATGTCCAGGTAAGGCCGAGAAGGGAGCAAAGATGGGCCCCATGTTAATTCCAAGGTCGTGTCTTTGCATAGACCTGCCAGGAGGATGGCCGATGCAAATTGGGAACTGATGCCCGAGGGCAGGGTCACGAGTCCCCCATGCATCGTAGAGGCTTTCAATTGGAGGGGAGGGTAACCTTCTTTTTCCAGATATTCTATTCGCGCACCCAATTGCCGTAAAGCCTCGACCAACCCCCCAATGGGTCGGGCATGGGCTCGGCCTCGACCTTGCAGTATGCCCGTTTTGCCAGCAAAAACCAAAAGGGCCAAGCCAAAACGCATCACGGTTCCGGCCTCCCCGGCTTCCCAAACCTGAGGATCTGAAGAAGTTTTACGAATCATTGAGGCTAGACTAATGGCCGATTCTATATCATCGCCCCCAGTCCTTACCCAGGAGTCCCGTGTGTTGAAATCATCCGTTGGGATGGATGGATCGCGGATAAATTGAGCCGTTTGGATAAAAATTCGACGGATCAAAAGACTTTTGGAGGGGGGTAGCGTGAAATGAATTTCTTCTTCCCCTTGGTTGGTCGGCCAGTGGTTGGAATTATACCGAAAAACTGCCATCAAGGAAGGGTAAAACGCGGGGATTACGAACCCATTGTTCGTAGACCCTTTGTGCCAAAACCGTATCAACGACCTTATCGTAATCCGCTAACCCCCAAGACACAGGAAGGGTCCATCGGATCAAACCACCCTGATTCTTTTTGTCGTGTAACATCGGTTTCCATAAGGCATCCCATGCTGGCCAAGGTGAATTAAGCAAGGAATCATCTACAAAAGGTAACAACAAAAGCAAGTGATCGTAACATCGCCCAGCGACTTCTTGATTCAAGAAACCCGCGCTGGCCGACAAAGCGCATTCGTAGAGCATGCCCAACCAAACGGCTCTACCGTGTCCTATTTGGGGTATGAGGGTTTCAAACGCATGACCCATGGTATGCCCAAAATTCAATAATTTTCGAGGGCCGCTTTCGCGGGGATCCAAAGCGACCCATTTCATTTTGACGAGGAGCGCCTCCCTTAGGTGTTCTTCGCTTGGCGGTTCAAGTTTCACCGCAGGGAGACCGGCTGCATGCCGCAAAAAAACCTCGTTGCGGTCCATGAGCTCTGGACTGGAAATCATCCCGTGCTTGAGGATTTCGGCCCAACCATCCACGATGGCTTGGGGGCTTAGGCTGTGGAGGTACGTGGTCGAGTACAAGCGAAGTACCGGTTCGTGATAAAGTCCGACGCTGTTTTTGATGGCCCCAAAATTGATGGCACATTTGCCACCGTAAGCGGCATCAACCATGGCCAGGAGGGTGGTGGGTAACGATACCCAGGGGATGCCCCTTTTATACAAACCAGCGGCCATCCCCCCAACATCGCTTAATGCGCCTCCTCCCAGGACGACCAGGACCGATGAACGATCGGCGTTGTGCTCCAACAGCCATGCCAGGATGCGCTCCAACGAGGCCCACGATTTGGCGGCCTCACCAGACTCCAAGACCAAAAGGGGACCGGGAACTGCATTGGCCAAACCCTGAGCCCAACGTTGGGTTACCGGGTCGGACAAGTAAAAACATGCGGTGGGCTGGGCTTCGGTTGCCCAGGCAAGCCAGGCCTCTACGGGTTCCCGGACGAATCGGGGCGATACACCTCCAATTGACGGCGTATGCTCTCCTGATGCATCAGTTGCAACCATTTGTTAAGAAATGAGAGGTTCAAGCCCATGGATTCACCATCCCGACTTCGGGTTTCCAAAATTTGTTCCCAACGCTTTGGTTGCAGGATGGGCAGATCGTGTTCCTTTTTGAGGGCTCCCAGCTGATGGCTTAATTGAAGTCGTTGATTCATGAGATGCAGGAGTTCCTGGTCCAAGCGATCAACCTGCTCCCTTAGGGCTTGAAGTTGTCCGGCGAGTTCATGGTTATCGGGATCACTGTACCTAAGCGACAGGCCATTGATGGTGGAACGTAGTTGATCAGGGGTCAATTGCTGGGAGGCATCGGACCAGGCGTCGCCAGGACTATGATGTACTTCCAGCATCCAACCGTCGTAGCAGAGATCCAACGCAATTTGAGCAAATTCGGGTACCAAGCGAGCATTGCCGGTGATATGGCTGGGGTCGCAATACATGGGGAGGTCGGGACGGCGGCGACGCAATTCAATAGGTATTTCCCATTGGGGGGGGTTCCGGTAGGGACTGGGTTCAAAAGGTGAAAAGCCACGGTGAACCAAGGCCAGCTGCGTCAACCCCCAGCGTTCCATGCGCTCTATGGCTCCAAGCCAAAGTTCCAGGTCCGGGTTGATGGGGTTCTTGATCATAACAGGCATGCCTGTTCCTGCCAAAACCCGCCCAATTTCGTCCACCAAAAAAGGATTCACGGTGGTTCTTGCGCCTAACCAAACGGCATCCACCCCATGCGACATGGCTTGTTCCACCTGGGATGGCTGGGCCACCTCGACGGCCAGACGGAGTCCCCGTCGTTGGGTCAGCTCCCTGACCCAACCCAGCCCCTCGGCCCCTACCCCCTCAAATCGATCCGGCCTGGTCCGGGGTTTCCAAATCCCAGCCCTGACCAAATCCGGGGCCAGAGGGGCTAGGCCGTCGAGCGTGGCCTCCAAGCGATAGGGGGTTTCAGCGGAACAAGGGCCCGCCACCAGGAAAGGCCTGTTCTCCAATCCCGGTTCTGCCTTTCGAAAAAAAGGTCGAGAGACCGGTGGCTGCCCTGGGGCATCATTCACCGATGGCGTAGCGGTATGGGGTAGGTGGGGAATCACGGCCTAGGGGGTCCAAGTTGTCAACGCGATTTTGATCAAAATCAGACAACCAACCACAAAGAAACAAAGAATCGGGCAAAAGGTTGAAAAGAGCCCCTAGCTCAACGCCGTTCTTATTTTTGGGCCGTGCCTTTGTCCCCGGAAGCCCCTCCCTTTTCGCCAGCCTACACACGCCTCAGTTCGGGTGCCTTGCGTCGCAAGTTATGGCTATTTGGATTGATGAACCAAGGAGCCTTGGTTCAAGGATTGGGCGCAATGGCCACCTTGGCCCTACGTTGGGGCCTACCAGTTGACGGTTTGGTCCGTGCTACCATTTTTAGTCAGTTTTGTGGAGGCGAGAGCTTGGGCCAAAGCGAACGAACCATCAAGGAATTGGCGGCCTCTTCGATTGGCAGCATACCGGATTATTCGGTAGAAGGCCAGAACAACGAAGAAGCCATGGACCGCTGCTTGGGAACCTTGTTGGAGGGTTTGAACTTCACCGCCCAAAACGCACATACACCCCTTTTTGTCTTTAAGGTTAGTGGATTGGTTTCGATGCCATCCCTTGTCCAAACCGCCGCTGGTCAAACCCTTAGCCCCAATGAGCAGGAACACCTTCTACGAGGGCGGCAAAGGGTGGATACCCTGCTACAGCGAGCCTACGATCTCCAATGCCCCATCATGGTGGACGCCGAAGAAACGTGGATCCAAAGCCCCATTGACCAATGGACCACCGAAGCCATGGCCAAGTACAATACCCAAAAACCTTTGATTATCAATACGCTACAGATGTATCGCTGGGATCGATTGGATTTTTTGCGCCATGAAATCCAACTTGCCGATGAAGGCGGGTATATCCCCGCTTTCAAAGTGGTCCGCGGCGCCTACATGGAAAAGGAAAGAAGCCGTGCCCTGAGTCGGGGCTACCCCGATCCCATCCAACCCAACAAGGAATCCACCGATCGGGACTATGATCATGCCATCCGCCTGCTCCTGGAGCACCCTCGTGCGTTCATTTGCTTGGGGACACACAATCGCAACAGTTGTGTTATAGCAACCCATAAGATGGCCGAGCTTGGTATGAAACCCCAAGTACCACGGGTTCTCTTTGCCCAACTTTTGGGGATGAGCGATAGCCTTTCTGGAGAATTAGCGGAAGCCGGTTACCATGTCGCCAAATACCTGCCGTATGGGCCGGTCAGAGAAGTCTTTCCTTACCTACTACGACGAGCCAAAGAAAATTCCTCGGCCGCTGGCGAAATCTCCAGAGAGTATGCCCATCTCCTAAGGGAACGCCAAAGAAGACGGACCTCTAGCGCTGCAAATCAAACCAGTTCCGCCTCCGGCTAAGACGGAGATCTTGTAACATTTTTCCTTTGGCGTTAAGGGTAAAGGTATAGGATCGGTAGGTGCCAAAAGGTACCAAATTGATGCTCATTTCCCAACAATGTAAATCCCTGTAAATATTTAACATCGTGGGGGTTAAGCGTCGTGTTTGCAAATCCAGACCGGAATTATACGCCACCTTCCAACGGCGGGTTAGGTTAAAATCCCCGCTGAAAGTCAAGGCTTGTATCCATTGTTGGCCAGCAGGAGCCAAAGCCTGGTACGAAAGATTGTAATTAAAATTCAAACGAAACGGCACCGTCCAGTCCACAAACATCCGATAGCCGTAACGTTGAAAATCATCCCAAAGGCTGGAATCTCCCCTATCCCTAAACAAAACGGGTTGGAGCAACGAAGTCTGGGGGCGATTTCCTGAAGATGAACCTCCCCACCCTCCGCTCAGGGTCAAATTCGCTTGGTTAAGCCGAAAAGGCTTCCACCAGGCCTCTTGGGCCAGCCAACGGTTCACCAAACGAAGGGAAGAATCCCTAGCGTACACGTCCCATACCCCCGAAAACAAAAGACTAAATCGTTCTCCAAATTGGCTACGTCCACCCCACTGCACCGGCGCCATTTGAAGGGAATCGGCTCTGAAATTAAACGACGACCCCAAACGAAACGAATCAAAGACTTTGCGTCGAACCAAAACCTCCCCACTATCCCCTTGGGTCCTCACCTTGTATTCCAAATTGTTATCGATGCTCCAGTTCAGCAAGGATGATGCACCCGGACCGGCCACACCGTAACCAAACCCCTGATAGGGACTATACTGCATCGTTTTGCCCGATGAATCCACTTGCACCGTTTGATAAAACCCGAAGCGCTGTTCGGTGAAATCGGGTCTCCACCCCAGGCTAATCTGGGGGTTCATCACATGCCGTATAGCCGCCAAGCGCCCTTTGCGGAATTGGACCAAACCGTACATCCTGGTATTGAGTAGTAGCGAGGCCTGGTATTCGTAATTCCTAAAAAACCCTTGCTGGGTATCCGCGACGGCACGACCCCATTGGGGTTGATATACCTGAACGGCCCTGCGATTCACCCATCGTTCCTGGTAAGCCAAGCCAGGGGTAACCTGCACATAATTCAAAAGCTTGAAAGAGGACGTACTAATCGGAATACTGTGCAGAATTCCTGCGTCCAGAGCCTCCAACGCCGAACGAGGGTTGAGCAAAGAATCGGCCATGTTCACCGAAGAGCGAAGGTTGGATTGGTAGGTCAAACCAATTTTTTCGTACCAACGCTCGCTCACGACCGATCGCTTGGCTTTGAAAGGTTGTATGCGGGCCATGTTCAGGTTCCCCTCCGGTAAGTTCAACTGTACACGCCCGGTTTGGGTGTTCTGCGAATGACGAGCCGCCAAATTGACCTGCAGGGGTTTACCCGGAAAAATCCGGCTATAACTCACCGATGAATTCAACTGGTTGTTCAAGAAATCGGTTGTGGATGGGGAATTGTTACGAAGGTAATTGCTGGTGCCTGCTTGCACCGAAGCCGAGAACCTTCGGTATGGATGGGCCCTGGGGTCCTGGTTGTGTTGCCAATTGATCATAAAATCCCTTTGGCGGTTAAAATCCTTGGCTTTGGGATCCCCGGATTGGAGATTGCTCCAATTGATACTCCATCGACCGCTGGAACGATAGCGCCGACTATACCCCAGCGATGGGTTAATACGCCAACCACCGTAGGCGTAGATATCCCCACGAAGGCTCAAGTCGGCATGGGGCCCCAAGGGCCAATAGTAGCCTCCGTTGCGTAAAAAGAAACCAAATTGAGGAGAATTCCCGTATTCAGGGAACAGCACCCCTGCTTTTTGGCCCCTCATCAAAGGAATCACCGCAAAAGGCAAACCCAAGGGTAACGGTATCCCCAAGGCCACCAACCTGGATGGACCGGTAATGATTTTGCGATCCGGAATCAACTTGGCCTTTCCCAATTGGAGGTAAAAGTGAGGGTGCCTGGTATCCGAACAGGTCGTAAATAACGTGTTACGAACATACATATCGCCGACCGTATCGCGCTGCACACGCCGCCCTATTACAAAAGCCTCGCCTTCGCGGGTAACCAATTCCGATATTTTTCCCCGTCCCGCCATCAGGTCGTATTCCATGGAATCCGCCACAAAGCGTTGGCTGCCATCGGCAAACGTGGGGGTGTCCACGGCGTTACCCAAGCTGTCGGTCAGGGGAAGCGCCCGAAGCTTGCGTGTTTTCCAGTTTTGGTACGCCTGCCCGGATTGCAATTCCATGGTTCCAAAACGAATTTTGACCTTACCCACCAGATGAGCTTGGCCCGTGCCAAAATCCACGCTAAGGGAATCCGATGCTTCGTAATGGACGGTTTCTGCCAATCCCCCCGAAGAAACACGACGACGACCCGGAATGGAATCCTGTACGGACAAGGTGTCCAAGGTGACGCCCCCCCTCCCCGAAGGGATTAACCCAATTCCCAGCGCCCTCAAAGGCAACCCACCACCGAGCAGGACCATGGCCAGCCCTGCCAAGGCAAACCGTTGAACAAGGCGATTCCACCTTGTCAACCCCCTAAATTTGTGAATAATCGTCAACAAAACCCTGGCGCTTGAATCCCCAAAACTAAACCCTCCCATGCCCTCGCTTAAAGCCCTTCGCTTTTTGGCCCTGGTTTTGATCTTTTGGGGCACTTTGGTCCATCCTTTGGGTCTCAAAGCCTACAAACTAAAGCGCATTGTTTTGGATGCGGGTCATGGGGGTCACGACAGCGGCTGCAAGGGCCAAGGATCCCTCGAAAAAAAAGTGACCCTGCAGGTCGCCCAACGGGTTGCCGAGCATCTCAAAAAACAAGTTCCCGAACTTTCGATCCATTTTACCCGCAAAGATGACCATTTTGTGGAGTTACACGAACGGGCTGCTATCGCAAACCGACTCAATGCCGACTTGTTTGTTTCGATCCATTGCAATAGCGGCGGAAGCAAGGCCTACGGCACCGAGACCTTTACCCAAGGCCTCCACGTGACCGGTGCCAATCTCCATGTCGCCAAACGTGAAAACTCAGCCATTCTTTTGGAAAGCGATTACCTGACCAAATACGACGGCTTCAACCCCAACGACCCCACCGCGCACATCATCTTTGAACTATTTCAAAGCGCTTACCGAAGTCAAAGCCTGCAACTGGCCCAATTGATCGAAGAAAAATTTATTCGCAAAGCGCGTCGTCATAGCCGCGGTGTCAAACAGGCTGGATTTTTGGTCTTGTACCGAACCACCATGCCAGCGGTTTTGATCGAGACCGGATTCTTGACCCATGCCGAGGAAGAAAAATTCATGAGCTCCGCCGAAGGCCAAGATTTGTTGGCAGAGGCCATAGCGGAAGCCATCACCCGTTACCATCACTTGAACAATTAACCATGAACAAAATCCCCAAAGAAGTCTGGATTGGTCTCTTTGCCACCATGGCCCTGCTCCTTCTTTTTGTTGGTATTAATTTCCTCAAAGGGGATGATTTGTTCACCGGCCGTAACACCTATTATTCGGTATTGGACGATGTCAAAGGACTCAAGGTCTCGGCTCCGGTACTTTTCAAAGGGCTCAAAGCGGGCACGGTCACCGATATTGAATTGAACCCCGAGGAAGGTTTGGTCCTGGTCACGGTGGAGGTTAGCAAAAAAATTAAACTAACCCGCGGGGCTTCTTTCCGATTGGTCAGTACCGATTTGTTTGATACCAAAGCATTGCAAATTGATCCGGGGCCTAGCAGCGCTGCCTTGTACAGGGATAGCGATACCCTTCCGGCCCTGATTGCCCCCAGTTTGATCGAAAACTTGGTGGGGGATTTGACCCCGCTCAAAGACAAAGTCGAAACCAGTTTGTCCAATGTTAATCGAATTTTGGAAGCCCTCCAAAGCGAACAGATTCGGCAAAGTGTTGAGAATCTTAACCGCGGCAGCAGGGACTTGAGCCTTTTGATCCAAGAAAGCCGTGGCCCTGTCCAACAAACCTTGGCTGACTTGAGCAGCCTATCCAGCGAATTCCGCAAAGACCAACCCCTACTCCGTAAATCTCTCCAAAACCTCGAACAATTCTCGGATTCCCTCGCTGAACTCCGCCTCAAACAAACGGTCTTGCAAGCCGAGTCTGCACTCCAATCAACGGCATTGCTTATGGATCAAGTCCGCAACAACCAAGGGACCTTGGGTCGCTTGATGAGGGACAGCACCCTATACCATAATTTGCAACAAAGTGCCGGAAGCCTGGATGCCTTGCTCAGCGACTTGAAGAAAAACCCTGGACGCTACGTCCAGTTTTCGGTATTTGGCAAGAAAACCAAATAAGCGTTAACGAATTAACGGAGGGTAACCCGACGAACCATTCGGGTTCCATTCACGGCCACGGCCTCCAATAAATAGGTTCCTGTTGCAGCGATAGTCTCCAATTGATTCCATCCCTCGTGACCATGTCCCTGCCAAACCAACTTGCCGGTCATATCGCGAAGACTCAAAGACGCCGGCACGCCCAAATGAATATTCAAGGGGCCTTGGGTGGGGTTGGGATAACACTGCATCCATTCCATACCAAGTTCATCGTTGAGACCCGCGCCCAGTGTGGATAGGCGCGTTATGGAGGAAGCCGTACCCTTGAGAATAGCATTGTTCGGATCCAGGCTAAGGCTAACAACCTGCCGGGGAACCCAAATACGTTGGAGGCCCAAAGCCGGTTCGATTTGAATTTGGCTAGGTGCCTGCCCAGGGCCCGATGTCACCAAACCCAATGGCACCTTGTTCCGAAAAACAGGGGTTACCGTTGGGGCCGAGGTCGTTTGGCTTGATTGAACCCATAGGACCGAATCCCGCCAATTCCAGCGCACATCGTAGGTTGGGAAACCTTCGCCATAAACCCAATCCTGAAAAAAGGAGGACAAGGATACCCCGCTATGCAGTTCCATGATGTCCCTAAACTCATCGGTGGTCGCTACCGAATGACGTTTGGCGTTGAGGTAACGCCGAGCCCCCCCAAAAAACAAGGAATCGTTGTTAATCTCATTGCGCAGCATGTGGAGAACCGCTGCGCCTTTTTTGTACGAAAGCGCTGAGGAAAAAATCCGATTCACATTGGTAATCCCCGAAGCCGGAACATAGACCGATCCGGTGGTTGCTGAACGAGCACTGTTATGGGTTGCGTTCATCCAATCCGAAGCCGATGTCTGAGATATAACATATTGGCGGTGAAGATATTCCCCGTAGGATGCCCAACCTTCGTTCAGCCAAATATCGTTCCAAGTTGCACAAGTGACCATATCGCCAAACCACTGATGCGCCAATTCATGAGCGATTAAATCCATCCCAAAACTTCCCATGGTGCTCATGGTTTGATGCTCCATCCCCCCGCCCAGTGGAGCCATCATATGACCGTACTTCTCGTTGGTAAAGGGATACAAAATAAAAAGATTAGAGAAATTCTCCACCATGGGCCCCGTGCTGTTCAGCGCGGTTCGATTGAAATTCAAACAAGAAGTCCCCGAAGAATTGTTGGCATTATAAATCCAATGTTGTATCAAAAGTGAATCCCCCCCCATCGCCGCCGGATAGGCATAACTCAGGTGCTCGGTATAATTGGTAACTGCAAAGGCCATGAGGTAAAAAGCCATGGGGTAACGGCTTCTCCACTTGAATTTCATGCGATTTCCGCTGAGGGTATCCACCCCCACCAGCAAACCGGTGGAAGCAACTTTGTTCGGGCTGATGCTGGTTCCGTCAAAAAAGACCGAGTCAATTTTGTCCGCGAGATCTTGTTTGCAGGGGAACCAGTCCGGGGCGGAAAAAGGTTCCGATAGGGTCCAGGTCACGTTGACCCCCCATGTTGGGGACTGAGCGCTGGTTATCCCGCTAAAAAACCCTGAACTGGGTGGCGTACCCCGGTAATATACCCGGCAGGTGACCGTCATACCCGCATCCAAATTGGACAGCAGTGGAATACGCACGACATGGTTGAGCCGTGATAAGGCCGCCGGCAAATAGGTCGTGTTGTTGATTCGAACGGAGTCGATGGTCATAAAATCTCTCAATTCAAACCAAAAAGTATCCATAACCGGCGAGGTCACCACGGACCTAAACATCACGTCACCACCCAGGGTGGTGGAGGTATTGGTCACCTCAAGGTTAAAGTGGTAATGATGGATATCGTAGGTATCTGCTCCTCGGTTCAGGGCCGAACTGCGCTGGGCTTCTTGATTAAGCCGTTGAATACCAACTCTTCGCTCTTTGAGAGCCGCGCAACCAGGCTCCCGATCGGGATACTTTTCTGCGAAGGCCGAATGGAAACCAAAGACCAAGAGAACCATGGCTGTCGTCAATGTTACTTTCATTGGGAGGGGGGTTAATTCGATTGCTAAAAATAGGTTGTTTTGGGCTTATGCCTCCTCGCCCATTGTTGGGCTTGGTGCAGGGCCCAAAATCGTCCCTTGAGAGCCAACAACTCATCGTAAGTCCCGCTTTCGGCCACCCGACCTTCATCCAGAACCACCACCCGGTGAGCAAAACGAAGGGTTGCCAAGCGATGGGCAATAATAAGGGCACTACGGTGAGCAACAAAAGCCTCAATGCCCCTTTGGACCAAGGACTCCGACTTGGAATCCACCGAAGCAGTAGCCTCATCCAAGATCAAAAGATCAGGATCCAAGACCAGTGCCCGCATCAAAGCCACCAACTGCCGTTGACCAGCCGAAAGGAACTGCCCACGCTCGCCCACCTGGGTTTCCAATCCCTGAGGCCACTGGGTCAAAAAATCCCCCAAGTGCAACGCCTGAATGCGGGCCATCACGGTTGGACCGTCCAATCGGCTATCCAACAACGTGATATTATCCAACACCGTCCCGTTAATCAAAAACAATTCTTGGGGGACATACACCAAACGTTTTCTCAAATTCTCCGGGGACCAGGTCGACAATTCCTGCCCATCGACTTGGATCGATCCACGGTAACCCTCATAAAAGCGAACCAGCAATTGAGCCAAGGTGGATTTACCACAGCCGCTGCCTCCAACCACAGCCACCACTTCTCCGCTTCGTAGGTCCAAATCCAAACCGCGTAATACCGGGCGTTCGGGGTCATAACCAAAAGTCAAGCCCCGAATTTGTAGGTGCAACGACCTCCTATCCCCTGCATTGCTGGTTGATTTCGTCGCCACTTGGGGGGTCGAAATCTCCGCATCTTCGTCCATCAAAGCAAAAACCCGGGAAGCGGCGATAACACCCATTTGCAATGAATTAAACTTGTCTGCCAAGAGACGCAATGGGCGAAAAAGCTGATTGATATAAACCAAAAAAGCCACCAGAACACCGGGTGTTACGTCACCCTGATCGACACGCACAGCGCCATACCACACCATCAGACCCATGGCCGCCGCCGTTAGGACCTCCACCACCGGAAAAAACACGGAATAATACCATATGCCATCCAAATGAGCCTGGGTCAAGCGATCATTCTCACGAGCAAAGGCTTGATTTTCTTGGCCCTCGCGGTCAAAAAGAGGCACCAAAATCAAATTACTGAGCCTTTCGGCCAAAAAGGCATTTAACCTGGCGGTATTGGTCCGCACCGAGGTGAAGGAAGCATGGACTTTTTCTTTGAACCACCAGGTGGATCGTAACAACAAAGGCATCACCAGCAAACTAACCAGACTTAGTTGCCAATCGGTGCGGAACATCACAACCAAAATCACGACCAATTGTAAGATATCGCCCGCCATGGTCAAAAAACCCTGGGCAAAAAGTTCGGCAATCGCTTCCAAATCGTTAATCACTCGACTGGCCAACGACCCCACCGGCCTGGACTCATAAAATCCAGATCGATAACGACTTAACTTACGGTAAAGCTGGAGTCTTAAATCCCGAACTACGGATTGACCCAGGCGAACACTGAGGTACCCAAAGAGGTAACGAAACAACGACTCCACCAAGAGCAGGGAAAGGATCAGCCAGCCTAGCGATGCCAAGCCCTCAAAATCACCACTGCGCATAGGACCATCCACGGCTTGTTGGATGTACCAGGGCCGCAAGGGCGCCATACCCGCCAAGACCACCGCCAAGACCACCGTAACTAGAACCAAGCTGCGGTAAGGTAACATTGAATACAAAAGGCGCAGGGTCGGTGAACCCGTACCCTTGGGGGTTTGGGCCGGGGTCATCCTGAAACCTCCTTGGGCTTAAAAACCGAAAAATCCGGGATGGCACCCTGGGGGTAGGTGACCTCCGTCAAATAAAGCCCATGGGCGGGTGCCGAGCTACCGGCCGACGAACGTCGGGCCTCTTGAATTAAGGCTTCCATGTCTTCGGCCCGCCGGTAACCCCGGCCTACCTCCACCAAAGTACCCACCACGGCGCGGACCATGTTTCTCAAAAAACGATTAGCAACCAAGGTAAGGAAAGCTCGATGGGGACCGTCCATGGTCCATTCGGCCTTGGTGAGTTGACAAATGTTATGCTTTTGACCCCCCCCACTGCGTGCAAAGGCCCCAAAATCTCTCAAGCCGGGCAAGGTTTCCGTGGCACGTTGTACCTCCTCCCAAAGGGGTGGGCTGGGTAACCACCAAGAACGAGACTCCCAAAAAGGATCTTTGGACCAATGAATACGGTACTGGTATGTTCTGGACAAGGCCGAATAACGAGCGTGGAGGGTCTCGGGGACTTGGAATACCTTGTGAACTGCGATGTCCTTGGGGAGCATACGGTTAAGACGAGCAAGCCAAAGCCCAAGGTCCGTACCCCAAGGCAAAGCATCCATCTCGTGGAGGTCCCAATGGGCATAAAACGAGATCGCATGCACCCCGGTATCGGTCCTGCCCTGTCCTGTCAAATAAACCGCTCGCCTGGTATACACGGACAAAGCGTTTTCGAGGGTTTCCTGGACGGTCACCGCGTTGGGTTGCCTTTGCCAGCCGTGGTAGGCTCCACCGTCGTAGGACAAATGCAAAAAGAATCGGGGCACCGATTGGGGAATTAACGACAAGCCTCCACCACCATGGCCAACCCTTGGCCAACCCCAACACACATCGTTGCCAAACCGTAAGGCGATACCTGGGGGTGACGATGCAGTGCATGAACCAAGGTGGTGGTAATTCTGGCGCCAGAACAACCCAAAGGATGACCCAAGGCGATGGCTCCTCCATGGACGTTAACCCGGTCCATAGCCAAATCCAAATCGCGAACGCACGCCAAGGCCTGCGATGCAAAAGCCTCGTTCAATTCAATCAAACCCAAATCAGCCGTTGTCAAACCTGCACGTTGCAACGCTTTGCGAACGGCGGGTACCGGGCCCATGCCCATGATGGCGGGGTCCACCCCGGCCGAGGCCATGGAAACAACCCTGGCTAAGGGCTTCAAGCCATCCCGTTTAACCGCAGAACCCGAAGCCAGCAGGAGACAGGCCGCTCCATCGTTGATGCCCGAAGAATTTCCTGCGGTAACGGTCCCCCCTTTGCGAAAAGCCGGTTTGAGTTGATCCAAAGCCGACCGTTCCCCCAACCGAGGGTGTTCATCCACCGTAAAGAAGGCGGTGGCCCCTTTGGCTTTGGGAACCTCAACGCCCACGATTTCACGATCAAATGCACCTTCGGCCTGGGCCTTTGCGCATTTCATTTGGGAAGCGTACGCAAAATCATCCTGGTCTTCGCGGCTTATGTTAAAGCGCTCGGCAACGTTTTCGGCCGTTTCGCCCATCGAGTAGGGGTAGTAAAGGTCCTCCCATCGGGGGTTGGTAAAACGCCATCCCAAGGTGGTGTCAAAAATTCGAGGCTGACGGTCAAAACCCTGCTCGGGCTTGGGCATGACGTAGGGTGCCCTGGACATGCTCTCCACCCCCCCGGCCAGGTAATAATCCCCATGGCCCAAAGCCAAAGAACGCGAGGCATCCGCAATGGCCTGCAAACCACTAGCGCACAGGCGATTTACCGTAACCCCCGCGACCTCTACCGGCAATCCGGCCAGAAGAGAACTCATGCGGGCGATGTTCCGATTATCCTCCCCCGCTTGGTTCGCCGCTCCCAAAACAACCTCCTCGATGCGGTGCGGGTCAACCCCTGCATGGCGTTCCATTAATTGGCGTAGGAGGTTGGCCATTAAATCATCCGGCCTAACCTGGGCCAAAGCCCCTCCGTAGCGCCCTATCGGCGTCCGCAGGGCATCCACAATAAAAACCTCTTCCATCCCACAAAACTGCGAAGGATTGACCAAAGAAACCTCCATTTCAGCCCAAATATTCTGACATTTTGGCACAAAGGCGCTGCAGCGAACGCATGGCACGGGCTTTGCTAGGGGTGAGTTATTCAAAACAGAACCATGTCCACACCCAAGACCAAAACCGGGACCATTTCGGTCCATACCGAGAACATCTTCCCTTTGATCAAAAAATCCCTCTACTCCAACCAAGAAATTTTCTTGAGGGAACTGGTCAGCAATGGCGTTGATGCCTGCCAAAAATTAGCCGCCCTATCGTCCATGGGAGAAATCACCGGGGAATTGGGCGAATTGCAGGTCCAGGTTCACTTGGACAAAGAAGCCAAAACCATACGGATATCCGATAACGGCCTTGGACTTACCGAAGACGAAATTGAAAAGTACATTACCCAGGTCGCCTTCTCTGGGGCCACAGAATTTATTGAAAAATACAAAGACAAATCGGATTTGAATCAAATTATCGGGGCCTTTGGTTTGGGCTTCTATTCGGCCTTTATGGTAGCCGAACGCGTAGAAATTGA